>ERZ772827.360-NODE-360-length-25448-cov-20.381444_pt1 | contig 25448 bp, 34 predicted proteins | sample MGYA00580850_ERZ772827 | MGnify/ENA primary metagenome ERZ772827 (study PRJEB29015, sample SAMEA2737950) | human oral metagenome | biome: human oral; feature: human-associated habitat; material: dental | place: China | collected 2145 ... | reverse complement strand
TCCCCGGCGGGGGCGGGCACGGACCAGCGGCCGAACATGAGCGCCGGCCGGTCGGGGCCCCACAGAGTGGCGACGGTGTCGCGAACGGACGTGTCCTCGTCGCCAGCGATCCGGGCTAGCTTCGGGCCCTTACGCTGCCCGGATTGGAATGCCATCCCGTAGGGCGGATCAGTTACGAGGACGTCGGCCATCAGCCACTCGGTGATCTCGCGGCAGTCGCCGTGGTAGAGGGTGACCTGGTCGTCCTGGTAGTAGGGGGCGCTCACGATTCCTCCTCCTGCCAGAGGCCGCGCCCGGCAGCCAGCGCCGCACAGACTGCTTCGAAGGTGAGGCGGACCAGCGTGTCGAACTGGATGTGAGTGCCCTCGTCCTCGCCGAGCTGGTTGATGACGCACGGGGCGGCGGGCCAGAATACGGCGACCCTGCCAAGAGCCCCAATGAGTGATTGCACTCGGTCATGGGGGGAGAGCCCCAGGTCCAGCCACTCCTCCTCATCCTCCGTGAACCAGAACATGGCACGAGACGTGAGCCAGCCGAGGAGGTCGTGACGGTCGGGGGCAGCCTCGCATTCGTTGAGGGCCTGGAGGCAGCGCGCGGCGACGGCGAGAGCCTTCATCTGGGCCCGCATGCCCGTCTGGGTTAACGCCGCGCCGGTGAGTGCGCGGTGGGCGCATTCCACCCAGTCGCGGGAGAGAGCGGCGACGTCCTCCGTGATGACCGCCAGCATCAATACTGGCGACTCAGGGGAGGCGGGCCGGTGAAATCTCCCGGCGCGCTGGATTCGATTCGCCCGCTTGAGCATGTCCTCGAAGTCGGTGCGGCGCTGCTCCATGGTCAGGTCGGTCATGACTGGGCCTCCCCGCGGTAGGCGAGGAATCCCGAGCCTGGCTCGAAGCCGTACCGGGTGGCATCCTCGATGAGGCGCTCACGACCAAGGTCCTTGAGGGCGCCCTGGACCTGCTCGGGTGTCAGGTGCTCGCTGGTGTCGCACTCGACGTCGCGGGCCGTGAAGAAGAAGACCTGGGTGCCGCAACACGTCCTGAACGGCCGGCGTAGGTAGGCCAGGACGCGCTCGCGCGGGGTAACCGTCTGTGTCGGTTCACTCATGCGGCGGCCCTCCCCTGCTTGGTGAGGGTGAGGAGGCGGGCGCGGCGGCCGGAGGGGGTGAGCGTGTACTCGCCGGTCTCCTCGATGAGGCCCTTGTCCTGGAGCTCGCGCACGGCGGTGCGGGCGCGTGAGGGGGAGAGGACGCCGGTGGTGTGGGCGACGACGGAGGCGAGTGTGAACGGGCCGGGGCGGGTGAAGTCGCGGAGGACCATGAGAACGAAGTCCTGCGATGTGGTGGCGTCCTGGATGCTGTCGGCGGCCCACTGGCTGGTGTTGGGGTCGTTGGCGCGGACTGAGCCGCGCTCGCGGGGGTGGATGGTGCTGGCGGTGGTCATGCTGCGGTCGCTTCCTTGTGGGTGGGGTGGGTGGGCTGCTGGAGTTGCTGGGCTTCGGTGTCGTCGGCGTAGCGGGCTCGGAAGTTGAGCGTGAGGACGGGCATGATGCCGTGTTTGACGGTGGCGCGCGGCTCGCTGACGAGGACCATGCCGAGTGTCCTGAGGAGGTCCATGAGGTCGGCGATGGCTTCGCATTTCTGGTGGATGACGGGTACGGCGGTGAGCATCTGCCAGCGGAAGGTGTACTCACCGCCCTTGAGGGGCGTGAGCGTGGTCAGGGTGGTGGTCATGGGGTGGGTCCTTTCCGGGGAGGGTTGGGTCAGGCTTCGGGGCGGTTGCGCATCCATTCCTCCAGGTCGGAGGCGAGGATGATGTAGCGGCTGCCGGCGAGGCGCGCGGGGAGGTGAAGGTCGGGGTCGGTGGCTTTGATGGCGCGGCGGAGGAAGTCAACGGAGAGGCCGGTGAGTTCGCTCGCGCGCTGGAGGTTGTAGGCGATGGGAACGGTCATCGGCGGTTCTCCTTTTCGGTGCGGATGGTGTGGGCTGCGAGGGTGGCGGTGAGGGTGATGGCGAGGAGGAGGACTCCCGTGTGGTGTCCGAGCGCGGTGGTGAGCGCGGCCTCGGTGAGGATGGCGGCCACGGCAGCGGCAGCGAGGACGATGGTGGTCACGCCGCCACTTCCTCAGCGGCGGGGAGTCGGCGACTGGAGTGGACGCTCCAGCTTCCGACGGTGCGGCGCGTGGCTGCCTTGGTGTGGCCGTCCAGGTCGTGGTAGTGGGTCTGGTCGATGAGGCCGAGGCGATCAGTGAGGGCCTGCTCTCCGCCGTCGTAGGCGTAGATGGCGATGTCGAAGCGGCCTTCGGGGAGGGGGATGATGGTGAGGTGCTCGATGTTGATGCAGTCACGCTCGACCTCGGCGATGAGGGCATTTACGAGGGGCATGGCCTCTGAGATGGGACGCTGCGTGCTGGGATTACACATGGGATCTCCTAGAGAAAATGGGGTATGGTTTGGGGGCTACTTGGAGGCCTGTTTGAGCAGGTCAACCGGGGTTGTGTCGAGGGTGCGTGCGAGGCGCTCGGTCTCGTCGACGGTGAGTCCGCGGCCTGCGTTGTTTAGGCGGCGGTAGAGGGTTGGATAGGGGATGCCTGTCTTTCGGCTGGTCTCGGAAACCGAGAGGTTGGAAGCCGCAAGTTGGCGATTTAGGACCTCCGCGAGGCGGGCGGTCATCGGCTTGGTGTCCATATGAACACTATAGGTCGCCATATGGCGACCATGCAACATGCTGGCAGTTCTCTGGGAAAGCAGTTGTCAGATGGTGACCTTAGTGTTCATATGTAACACTTGAGTCATGGTCAACATCGCCAAAGACCCAGCCGCCGGGCTCAATGGGGCGGTAGCAGCCGAACTCAGGGCCGAGCGCGTAGCCCAGGAGATCACCTTCGACTCCCTCACCGAGCGCGTCAGCCTCTCCAAGTCCACCCTCCTCCTCCTCTTCAATGCCCGCCGCCTCATCAGCATCGAGGCGCTCGTGGAGATCACCAGCGCCCTCGGTGTCAGTGTCGTGGAGATCGTTGAGTGTGCCGAGAAGCGTCTAGCTAAGGACGCACCCCCCCCCGCCGAAATCGATCTTTAGCGATGGCGTAGCCTCCTGAAGGCACGACGAGGCCCCCACCATGACGGTGGGGGCCTCAGTGTTGGCGGGAGGGCGTCTAGCCGGCTAGGGCGGTCACACGGCGCTGAAATCGATCGGTGCTTTACCCTTGCGGGCGCGGCGCTCGTTGATGAGTTCGCCGGTGGACTTCTGCCACCACCTACGGGTGTCAGGCTGCCCGGCCGGCGGGGTCGGGGTGACTCCCAAGCCGACCTTAGGTGTCGGTGTCGCCTCGTCCTCTTCGACGTCGGCGGCTCTCTCGGCGGCGGTCTTGCCCTTGCGGACGATAGCCATCGCCCTCGCCTCGAACGCTCGCGCCTCCCGGTAGCGCTTGGCGCTGATCTCGTAGACGTAGGCGTCCTCAGTGGTCTCGATGACGATGTACTTGGTGGCGTCGACCTTCTTCTTGATGGCGAGAGCGAAGACTCCGACGGCGGCGACACGAGCGGCAGTGACCCGCTTGCTGGCCTCCTGCCCGTCCTCGACAGTGATGCTGACGACGTCGACAGCGGGGACGGCGGTGAGTCGCTTGGGGAGGTTGAGCGAGCCATCGGGGTAGACGCCGATCCTACCATCGTCGGTCTTGATCTGGGCGGCGTAGATGAGTGACATGGGTGAGGCCTTTCTAGGGGGTGGGTGTGGAGGTGAGACCGAGGCGGGGCGCGACGGCCTCGAGGGCTTGGCGGGCCTGGTCCAGGTCGGCGTGCTGGTAGCCCATGGAGGTCGTGATAGCGGTGTGTCCCATGATGGCGATGACGACGGTGGCCGGGACGCCGGCGGCCATGAGGAGCGTCGCCGTCGAGTGGCGGGCCTCATGCACGAGATAGTACCCGCCGTCGTCCTTGTGGACGCCGGCCACGTCCTGGAGGGCGCGCCACGCCAGCCGGTCGTCCTTTTTTGACCATGGGCCGCCGTCGGGGCGGGGCCACACGAGCCCGTAGGGGGAGGTGGGGCACTGGTCGCGCCAGGCGCTCAGGGCCGCTGCCATCCACGGCACGAGCGGCAGGACACGGGAGCCCGCCGCGGTTTTGACTGGCCCCCAGTAGTAGCCGTCCATCAGGTGCTCATAGGTGACGCCGTCGGTGCCGGTGACGTCCTCGGCGGCGGTCATCTCGACTAGCTGGCGGTCTACGGTGAGGGTGCCGGCGTCGAGGTCGACGCGGTCCCAGGTGAGGCCGAGACACTCCCCCTGCCTCATCCCCTGGAGGAGGGCGGCGACCCACCGGGAGGCGTCCTGCACGCTGGCGAGGTAGCGGGCGCGTTGGGTTGGTCCGCTGGTCGAGTCAGGGAGCGGTAGCCAGATGTCCTTCTCGGTGGCGGCCTTGAGGAGGGTGGCGGCGTCGGCGGCGGGGATGGCCTGCCGCTTGGAGGTGGCGGCCTTGGGCTTGGGGGCGAGCATGACGGAGTCGGGGATGCGGTGGCCCTCGACTATCGCGGCCTTGAGGACGCGGTGGAGGATCAGCCGGACGTAGCGGATCGACGTCGACGACTTCCCGTCGCGCCTCATGGCGGCTTCCATTTTGCGTAGGTCGGTGACGGTGAGGTCGACGAGGCGTCGGTGCCCGATGGTGGGGATGATCCACTTGCCGAGGAGGGCGATGTCATTCGAGTAGGTGCGGGGGCGGGCGGTCCGCTTGTAGTCGGGCGCCCAGGTGTCGATCCAGCCCTTCAGGGTGGTGCGCGGGCTGACGGCGGTGGACTGCTGCTCGGCGAGGACCTGCCGTCGGATGGTGCGCAGGGCGCGCTTGGCCTCGGCCTCGGTGGCTCGCGCTCGGGTGATGCGGCGTCGGCCGCCGGATGGCGTGTAGCCGGCTTCTACGCTGGCGACCCATTTGCCGTCTTTACGCTGGTAGACGGTGCCTTCACCGTATGCCATTGGCTAGCCCTTTCTGGTCAGCGACTAGCCATCTGGCTAGCCATCTGTAGCCTAGGGTAGCATATGAGGATGTAGGCAGGTATCCTGTGTTTTGGCTTGATTCTGCGGTTTCCCGGTCGGGCTGGCGGGATTTGAACCCGCGGCCCCCTGCTCCCAAAGCAGGGGGCAGCCCAAGAGTGCCCCCCTGAAAACACTCACCAAACCGCCGACCAGCCATCCCGAAACTAGCCATCAACTAGCCATTTTCCCGCGACACCGAGAATCCCCCGGAATCACGCCGTAAACGGCCATCAGAGACGACGAAAGGCGCCCCCTCACCGTGATGGCGAGGGGGCGCTTCTCAGTCGTCTGCGAGGTCCCCGATCGGTTCCTCCCTGGGGCCGCGGGGTAGGTCACTCAGGGGCGCCCCACGGTCGAGGGCGATCGCGCGCGTGCGGCGCGCGACCATCTCCCACTGGGCGGCCTCTCGACGGGCGGCCTGCACCTCCGTCTCCCGCCCCTGACGGGCGTGCCAGAGAGCACGGATGGCGGACCCGATCTGCCCGACCAGGGTGGCAGCGAGGCCGCTCGTGATGACGACGGCGATCAGGTCGGCTGCTCGCATCCCGTGTCTCCTCTCTCTGCGGCGCGGGCCGCGGCGTCAGCCTCGCGGGCTTTCGCGACGGTCACGCCGATCTGTGCCCGACGGAGCGGGGTGTCCGGCTCGCGGCCGGGCTCCCAGGTGCGGCCCCAGGTGCGGGCCATCCGCTGGGCGATCATGAGGAGGAGAGCGACGATGATGAGGAGCGGCCATCCCGGCCACCGGTCGGTGGTGAGCGCGCGGATGGCGTCCTCTACGGCGACGGTGAGGAGGCCGAGGGCGGTGAGGGCCGCCGCTGGCCCCTCGACTCCCCACCATCCCCGCCACGCCGCCGGGGCGCCTAGCAGGCACCCGATGATGGTGACGGCGCAGCCCAGGGTGACGTCCCAGGGCTGGATGCTGGGACTGGCGAGGATGAGGGCCATGGCGGCCGCCACGACCCCATACGTCGCCACCATCAGGGAAGTGACGATACGGGGCTCATGGAGGGTCCCCCAGATGCGGCGGCCCAGGCCCATCAGGACGCCTCAGGCTCGCTGGCAGCGGGCCGCTGCTCAGCCGGGGCGGCGGCCAGCCACGGCACGTAGGCGCGCAGCCAGGCGTCGACGCCAGGCAGAGCCATGATGCGGGTGACCGCACCGGTGACGGCGAGGACGCCCGCGGCGGCCCCGGTAGCGACGGCAGGGTCGTGCTGCGACGCGGCCGTGTAGACCACCGGGGCGAGCGCGCACAGGCCCACGAGGGCCTGGAAAATGGTGCGGATGACCGCGCGCGACGGGTGATTGATCTGGGTGGCGAGGTGCTTGCTCATGCGGCCGCCTCCTCGGTCTTGGGGGTGGCGTTGGCCTTGACGGCGGCCAGGACCTCGGCGGTGGCGGCCTCGATGTCCTTCTTGCCGGCGAGCCCGCCGAAGCAGGCGTTGAAGTGTGCCCAGGAGTCAGCAACGAGACTGTTGAAGTCCTCTCCGGTGACCCAGGTGGTGCGCACCCCCGCCCGGTACCAGGCGTCCGCCTGGGCCTGGGTCAGGCCGAAAGCTCCGAGGCCAGGCACCAGAAGGGCATAGCCCTTGCTAGTGCCGAAGTCGAGACCGATCATTTTCATGTCGTCATCCTCTTCTGTAGTGGTGGTGGCGGCGGGGGCGGTCCCCGCCATGGCGTCCCAGGCCGCGCGGTCGCGCAGCCGGTTCAGGTCGAGGCTGCCGCCGTACCCAGGCAGGCGGCCATCCTCCGTGTACTGGTGGATGAGCGGTGCATCCCAGTAGGGCACGGACGGGACTGCGGGGTCTGAGTAAGCCATCCCGTAGTCGCTGTAGTCCGGGCCGCCCGCATACCAGAGCGGGTACTTGGCGGCGACGGCAGACCAGTCGTAGCCGGCGGCGGCGGAGCCGTTCATGTAGACGCCCGGGGTGAGGCCGGTCAGCGAGGCGACCGTGTCGAGCCACGCCAGAGCCCATCCAGGCCCCTGCGCGATGGCATCGGCCTCCCAGTCCAGCCACAGTGTCGCGCGCCCGACATAGGAGCTGACGGCGCTCACGAAATAGCGCGCCTGGGCGCCCGCATCGCCAGGACGGGCGAAGTGGTAGAAGCCAACGCGCTTCCCAGCATCGAGGGCGCTAACCGCCTGCGTGTGCATGACGGGACTGGTGTAGTCATCATCCTCGGTTGCCTTGACGATGACGAAGTCGCTGGGGACTGCCGCTAGGTCGATGCCGGCCTGATGACTGGACACGTCGATCCCGTGCGCATGAGTCGGCTCGCTCGACGTCGACGGCGCGGCAGGCGCGGGCGCAGGAGCCGGTGCCGGGGCGCTCGCGCCCGCAAACTCCGGCCACTGGGCCAGGAAACGGGCCTCGTCGAAGCGGTGGCAGGACGTCCAACGGCCATTGACCGTGTCCGGGTGCCCCACGTAGGCGACAGTGCGGGTCTCCCCGCCAGTCTGGTCGCCGACAGGCTCGCCCGGCTCATCCCAGCCGTCCCCGCCCGCGGAGTTGATCCACGCCTCAGAAACATAGCCGTCGGCGACCACGACAACGACATGCCCACGACCACCCTCGTTTGCGGCAGACAGCAGAATATCGCCGACCTGGAGCCCGCCAGCAGGGTAGAGGTCCGCGTCATCCCACGGGACCTCAGGGAAGCCCCGGGCTTCGAGGCCCGCGCGGAGGTTCCCGGTCCAGAAATCGTTTATCTCCAGGAGGGCGGCGTGACCCCAGGGCACCCCATACGTGGCGTGGAGACCAAAATTGATCGCCCCGCAGGTCAGGCTGGAGCAGTCGGCGTCGGCGGCAGCGATAAGCCACCCTGCCTCATCGCTGCGCTCGTAGACGGTCCGCCGCTTAGGCTGGGAGTAGCCGACGCCGTGCGTGCCACCGAGCGGCTTCCCAGGCCCGGCATCAGCCCAGTAGCGCGCCTGAGCGGCCGCCACGGATTGTACAGACATGCGATTCCTTTCCATGAATTGGTATGGGAAATCCCCGCCACCAGGATTGATGCGGGGACAGGAAATGGTCAGTAGCCAATGGCATGCCACATGAGCGAATGGTTCGTGGAAGACGTCTCGCCAGGGTATATGGCGCGGAAGCCGCGATTGGACACATAGTCGATCATGGGCATGCGGTTGTTCGTGAACCCGTACGGGCCGCCGGAATTATAGATTGGCGTCACAGTCACGGTCAGACACGCCTTCGGGAAAGGCGTATTGAACACCATGGTCGGCATGTAACCGTTCCCGAATTGAATGGTCGTGTTTGAAGAAACGCGCCCGTGTTTAAGCAGCATGACCTCGTTCGGGCCGGGCGCCGTATACTCGATTCCCGCGTCGCCCTGCTGTGTTGTCTCCATGTAGAGGCCGGACGTGCCGTCCCAGCGGGTGCCGTCGTAGCGGACCAGACAACCTGGGTTCTCCACCCAGTAGAAATCAGGGTTGGATGGCGATGGATTCCAACCCAAATCCCATTTCGCTTGGTTCGCTTTGTCGTAGGCATCCTGCCAGTCCTGCGCCCGGATAATGGTCCGCACCGACCGGGCCAGAGCGTCCATGTCGCCCTGGGCATTGAACGGATCTGTTCCTTCCGGAACACGAACCCGGTTCATAAGAGTGGTTGCCATCTATACTCCTTGTACTTTCGGCGGGAGCGGGAGCGTTGTCCATCTGATAGTGATTCGGCCGCTATCCGGGTCGGTGCCAATATCTGTGACACCGCCCTCGACATTTCCTCCGGTCCATAGGAGCCCGCCCCCATTGGCGACGAGCCATTGGGCCACATCCGCTGGGAGGGTGACGTCCTGGCCGCCTGGCGACCACTTAGCGAGCGCTACGGAGAGTGACGGCCCGGTCGCCGTCGGCTGCTGCCCCAGGCTCCCGGCCGTGTGGCAGCGGCCCTGTACGGTGACGACTGTGTTCCCGCCGTCGGCGGTCCGCTCCCCGAAATGCAGGCTAGCCTCCACGATGCGGAGCCCCTGGATCGCCTTCAGGGCTGCGAATTGTCCGCCGTACCCCCACGCCGCGACCGACGCGAATTTCCCGCCTGCGACGATGCGCTCAGTCCACGGGCGGCCGTCAGAGCGGCGCGCACTCCAGGACGCGGAGTAGACCGGCCGGATCACCGCGACGCCGTCGACCTGGCCGAGCTGCTGCGCAGGCGCGGGAGGCGGCCCCGCAGCGGGCGCGTCCGGGGCGCTGTAGGCGACTGGGCCGACCGTGGTCGGGCGCCCGTCTTGCCACAGCAAGGAGACGACCTGCCCGACCGACGGAGGACTCCACGAGTGCGTCGCGGACACGGTGCCGAAAGCGGTGCGGACGACGACCTGGCCGCTGCCGATGCTGACGACCGTGCCTGTCGTCGGGCGGGGGGTATCTGTCACTCGGCCGAGGACGATCGCCGACGACTGGCCCGCCTCACCCCGAGTGAGGGCCACGGCCACGTTGTCCCCGTAGTTGACGCTGACGGGGTCGAGCCAGGTCGCGGGGACCTGCACCCCCTCGATCGTCACCGCCGGGCGCCCCTGCGCCCACCCCACAGTGCCGGTCACGATGCTGGCCCCGCCCTGCCGACCGACGTCGGCGATCAGCTCCGCCAGGCTCATGACTGCTTGTCCCCGAGGATCACGGAGCGCATCTCATTGGCGTCGACGTCGACCTCCAGGGTGGAGGCAGTGACACCGCCCATCGCGTCCCCACCGAGCGTCATGGACATGACCTGCCCGGTGACGTCGATGGCGCGACCACTGCGAGTAGGGACGGCGACCGTCACCCAGTCGTAGAGCTCCAAGCCCGGGTGCGGGAGACACTGCACCTTGAGGCGCGTGGTCTTGGGGCCGGTCTGATTGGCGAGGCGGGTAGCTGCGGCGCGCTCGGCCGCTAGGGTGGAGTCGATCAGCGGGCTGCTGTAGAACTCGGTGCTGTTGCCGAGCGGCCCGCCCCATTTCGCGATGCCCCGGTCGAGGTAGGCGCGCCCGACATACTCGCCTTTCCCGCCCTGGCTGGTAGCCACGACGGAGTTGTAGACGGTGCCCAGGTCCATCGACCGGGACAGGGACACCAGGGCGGCCATGAAATCCCCGCCCTGAATCTTCCAGACAGGGACGTCCGCACTCTTTTTCGGGTCGATGAGGTGCATGGTGCCCTCACCGTCCGTGCGGCGCGCCAGACCCCCGTGGGACAAAAGATCATCAACCGCGTCGAGCCTCTCCTTCTCGTAAATTGTTCCGGCCGCGACGCGCGCCTGTGTGAGGTTCTTGGAGTCGTCCACGAGCGGGACCGTCCCGGCCAGGAGGCGACGGATTTCCTTGACGACGTCGGAGCGCTCATCGCCCGCAGTCTTGGCCTGGAGCTTGTCGCGCTGGAGGAGGATCGACGTGTCCTCCACGGCGCAGGTGACGACACCGCCGGTCGTCAGCCACCGCTCCACACCCCCAGCGCGGGTGAGCTGCCAAAATTGTTCCGGCTCCGGCTTGGTGACAACCACGACGGCGCGGGGGATACGGCTGCCGTCCTCGGCGATCCAGGTGAGGCGTAGGCGAGCCCCCGGCCCCAGGACGTCGCCCAGCACCCACGGCTGGAGCGTCCCGTCCTCGTCAATGATTTTGACTGTGCCGGAGCACTGGACGGCGCGGGACGCGTCCCAGGTCAGGGACCAGGACTCCACGCGCAGGCCAGCCCGCACCAGGTCATCACCGAGGTAGGCGTCCACCTGTACCGACTCGCGGGAGCGGGTGCCGGTGATCGACTGGCGGGCGGCGTCAGTCATTGGGAGCATGTCAGCCTCCAATCTGTAGCGGACGGCGCTTGATGTCCGCGTATGTCTTGGTCCCCAGGCGGGACCGGATGCCGTCGTAGGTCGCCCCGTTCGCGAGCTCCTTGGTGCGGTCGTAGGTCGCCCTGACGACAACGACCGGCAGCGATGGGGGCGCGACCACACCCCCGGACAGGTCCCAGCGCGTGATCCCCTCGGCCACCCACTCCACGCCGACGTCGGCGGGCACGTACCCGCCCCACAGGGTCGCCCGCTGCGGGTCATGAGGGACGCGCAGCAGGAGCACTCCTGCTTGCTCCACCAGGGCCGCGACCCGGTCAGCTTGCTGCTGGTTCCAGGTCGTAATGATCGCCTTCAGGGACTCAGGGGCGCTCCTGGCGGCCCCGAGCTGGACCGGCAGCCGCGCCCCCAGGGGCAGGACAGTTTTCCCGCCAACGCCCCACTTGTGGCCGGACAGTGAGCCCGCCGTCAGTAGGGGGATGTCCTCACGCCCCTGGTCGCCCATGTCCAGCTCGATCGCAGACGTCCAATCCAGCGGGTCGGACAGCCACGCCGACGGCGAGTCCAGGCGGATGGTCGATGACCACGACTGCTCTGCGACCTCATTGGTCAGCGTGTAGGTGACCGTCTCCCCTAAGGGGATTTCGTGGTCTTCGAGGTAATCAAGATTGGCGATGCGGATATCGCCACCGCCGCGGATCAGTGTCGTAAACCCGCGGACTGTCCGCGTCACACTGTAACCGGTGCCGTCACCGTGGACAGCCAGGGAAACAGCCGGGTGCCCCTCCTGAGCGCTGATATCCTCGATGGCGATATCCTTGCCAGGCAGGACGCCATAAATCCCCCTGGATTGGGATTTGTATTTCTCCCCAGCCCACTCATAGACCCAGCCGACTCCGGAGTGTCCCTCTTCGTAGGATGGGGTGTCGCCGTCAAAATACGACAAATCGGATACGTCTTCGCGCGTCGCCCCCATGGAACAGAGCACGTTGTCGACGTAAATCGTGCCAACCGGATTACCGGGTGACTTAACGCCGACGTAGACGTCGAATGCGGTGGCGTCCCCTGGTATGGACAGGATGATCCCGGCCCTGCCAACGGGCGTGACTTTCTCCAACATGTTCGCGTAACGGACCGTCCGCCCACCCGGGGTGTAGAAACGTACCGCGAGCATGGCGACACTCTGAAGGGTCGCTCCCATGGGGGACGTGTCGAAATCCGCGGCGACCGATACCCATTTCTGTTCCGATGCCGCGGGTCCGCCGAGATTAATCTTCTCACTGAGCGCCATCTTGTCGTAGCCCGCGGCGTCAAGAGCCTTGATTTTCAGGCGCCCATTCTCAACGGAGAGCTCCGATTTCCAACCCCACCACCAATGTAGGTCCTTGGTAAACGACCCATTCTCACAGAGGTTGGTCCGGATTTTAGTGTACCCCATAGTCACCTCTCGGAATAGGGGGCGGGGATCGCCACATCAGCGATCCCCGCCCGGTTAGCGGATGCGACGGCCGGACAGGTCCGACGCGACGCGATCGACCGCGCGCCCGGCCTCCACCTGCATCCGGCCGATCAGGACGCCGTCGACATCCCTCACCTCGAGAACCTCCGGCACACCGGAATTCCCCTTGGATAGGAGGTCGTCGATCTTGTCCCACTGGCCGCCCGTGAAAACCGGCTCAGGCTTCCCCGTAGCATTCAGCACGGTTGTCAACCCCGGCTGCAAAAGGCCGCCGGAATCGAACTTGTAGAGGCCGGTCGACGGGCTGCCGTAGATCGGAGTTTCCCGCACCGGGATGCCGAATGTCGGGGCCTCGACCATCATTCCGTTACCGGAGGCGATGGCGATGTGGTGCGCCGGATACCCCCAGAACAACAGGGTCCCGGGAGTATTCAGTGACCCGCCGGGCGTAGAGCCCGCCTGATAGCCGGCCGCCGTCAGACGCGGAATCTGGGAGCCCATCTGGTGGGCCGCCCAGTACACGAGACCCGAGCAGTCGACGCCGGGCGGGATCGAGGACCCACCCCACACGTAGGTCGCGCCGATCGCCATGCGCGCCGCATTCACGATGTCGCTGGCGGCCATGGTGGCCGTCTTCCCCTTCAGCCACTCCCCGAATCCGTCGATCCACTTCTGTGGCATAGCGGCCGCGAAATCGTGGAAGAACCCCGAACCGGGCAGCCCCTTCATGAGGAGCTTCACGGGCGCGGAGATCAAGTTCTCGACCGCTCCGAGCGGGTCGGAGATGATCGAGGAGGCGGCGTCCGCGGCGCTGGAGATCCAGTCGCTCGCGCTCTGGACTCCGGCGCTGACGGTGCCCTTGATCTTGTCCCAGATACCGCCGTCCGCGAATGCGGCGAATCGCGCTCCCTGGTCGCCGCCGGGGATGTGCCCGCCACTGGACCCCCTGGCGGCGGCGTTCATCCGGTGGACCGCAGCGGGGCCGCCGACGGCGCGCACCCACTCGGGCCGCATAATCGCCTCACCGCCGGAGAGAGCGATAGCGCCACCACCGTCAGGCGAGTAGAAGTGGTAGATATCCCTCCCTGGACTGTATCCGGGGAGGACGCCACCGCTCGCGTACCCAGGGATCGGGCTGACGTCCGGGAGTCTCAGTGAGAGCCCCAGTTTGTCGGCAATACTGTCGGCCGTTTTCTTAATTCCATCCCGGTAAACCGTATTGATGATGAAATTAATGGGTTTTGCGGCGACAGATTTCACGCCATCCCAGACAGTCTGAATGCCTGACTTCATATTGTCGAACGCAGTCTTAATGTTGCTTGTGACCGTGTCGAAAATCGGTTTAACCGTGTCACTGAACCATGAAACGACCGTGTTGATTACCGACTTGATCCCATTCCAGATCGTCGTCAGCCCAGTCCATAGAGTGTTCGCCCCGGCCTTGATACCGTCCCATACGGCCGATAGGACCGGCTGCACATAGGTCTGGAACCAGCCGACCACCGTCTGGACCGCCGATTGAATGCCGTTCCATATGGTGACGACGCCATTCCAGAGGAACTGCGCACCCATTTGAATCCCAGTCCAAACAGCTGACAGGACTGGAACCACATACGCCTGGAACCAGGCCACAACGACCTGTGCGGCCAGTTGGATGCCGGACCAGATTACCTGCATGCCAGTCCACAGGAACTGCGCCCTGAGCTTGATTCCCTCCCAGACTGCGGACAAGACCGGCATCACGTACGCGTTGAACCAGTCGACGACGACGCCGACGGCGGACATGAGGCCGTCCCAGACGGCCTTCACCCCAGTCCATAGCCACTGCGCCCCGGTCACGATTCCTGACCAGACATCCGACAGAGTGGGGGCCACGTAGGCGTTAAACCAATCCACGACGACCAAAACAGCCGCGCGGATAAGCGCCCACACAATGACGAATGGAATTGACAGCGCCCAGATACCGACTTTGATTCCGGTCCACACGGCCTCGAAAACCGGTACGACGTAGGACGTAAACCAGTCAGCCACCGTCTGCACCGCGGACTGGATACCCGACCATACGCCAGCAACGATATCCACGAGCCCGTTCCAGATGCCCCCTAGGATGCCCACAGCGCCCGTAATCACGGGCACCACATAGGAGGTGAAGAACCCGCTCACCGCCCCCCACACGACGCTCCAGGCGGCGCTCAGGGCATTCAGTGTCGCGTCCCAGTATGGGGCAATCCAGTCCAGGAACTTCTGGAACTCGGCCGTGATCGCGGCCCATGCCCTCTTGCCCGTCTCAGTCTGCGTGAAGAACCAGGCCAGTCCGGCCACGAGCGCGGCAATTGCGGTCACGATCAGGAATATTGGGTTGGCGTTCATGACCACGTTGAAGGCCGCCTGGGCGGTCTTCGCGGCATTCACAGCGCTCTTCATGGACTGGAGTCCAGTCACCCACGCTACGATGCTGCCGGCCGTCTGGATTGCCGCCATTGTCTTCGTGACGGTGTTTAGTGCCGTGAATGCGACGACGACGGTCCCGATAGTGACAGCCAAGGTAGACAAGAGCCCCTTGTGCTCAATACCCCAAGAGGTAGCGGTCAGCAGCGCGTCACCGACTTTCACGACGGCGTCACGCAAGCCCTCCAGGAACCCGGTCAGCGGCGAATTCGGATCGAGCCCGAACAGGGGCTTGTCCGTCTCCCCGGTGAAGATGATTTCCGCGATCCCCTGCACCGACGGGATGAGCGTATTGTTGATCCAGGTGCCGGCCTCGATAGCGGCGTCGCGGACATTGAGTAGGAAGTCCACCAGGGCGGAATCCTCTTCGAGGCCGAAGAGCGAATCGGGGCCCTGATAGTCGCCGGAGAACAAGATCGACGCGACCCCCTGGATACCGGGGACCAGGGTCCCGGTGATCCAGTCCCCGGCCGCCCGGGCCGACTCCCCGACCTTGAATAGGAAGTCAATGATCCCGGAGTCCTCTTCGAGGCCGAATACCTTGCTGGAGCCGTCGAACTGCCCCTTCGCCAGAATATCCCACACGCCCTGGATGCCAGGAATCAGGGTGTTCTGAATCCACCCGAAGGCATTCTCAGCCCCCGTGGCGACATTCCCCATGAAGTCGGTCAAGGCTGGCTTGATCTGGTCGACGATACCCATCGCACCAGACACCAGGGCGGCCTCGAGGTTTCCCCAGGCGCCCTCAATTGTTGCCGTCGACGTCGCCGCCTCCTTGGCGACGTCGGTCATGCCGAGGTCCATCACCGCGGCATTGAATTCTTCGGCGGTGATCTGTCCCTTCTCCATCGCCTCACGGAAATTGCCCGTGTAGGCGCCCGCCTCTAGGAGGGCCTGCTGGAGTTTACCGGACGCGCCGGGGACGGCGTCGGCGAGCTGATTGAAGTTCTCAGTGGTGAGTTTCCCCTGACCGGCGGTCTGGGTGAGCACCATGCCGACGCTTTTGAATGTCTCGGCGTTTCCGCCGGCGACGGCGTTCAGGTTGCCGGCAGCCTCAGCGAGTTTGTCATATCCGGCGACGTTGTTCGACGCGAGTTGGGCGGTGATCGACTGGATATCCGATAGGCCGTAGACGGTCTTGTCCGCGTAGTCCTTCGTGGACTTCGTGAGCCGATCAATGTCGGCCGCGGATTTCCCGGCGAACCCGAGCGTATTCTTGAATTTGTTGGTCGCGTCGGAGGCATCAATGGCCTGCTTCGCGATATCCGAGAAACTGGCTGCCAGGCCAATAGCGCCGGTGACGGCGAGCGCGCCGGCCGCGATCTTCCCGACCTTCTGGAAAGCCCCACCCAGGCCGGAGACGATGCTGCGCTCAGCCGGCCGAGTGTCGACGTCCCCCAGGGCCTCCTTGAGCTGCTGGGAGATCGCCTTGGTGGAGAGGGCCACCTGGATCCAGGCTGTGCCGATGGTGTGTCCCGTGGGCTTGCTGCCAGCCATTCAGGCCCCCTCTATATGCTGGGAGGCCCCACAGCGGCGTGCTGTGGGGCCTCCCCTGTGTTGGTTATGCGCTGGCCTGGGCGGCCAGTTCTGGGTGCCTGGCGAGCCATCGGAGCCCCTTGGCGTCCTGCCGCTCCTGCGCCTCCCGAGCCTTCGCCTGCCACCCCAGTTCGGGCGGCTGCGGAGGCTTCGGCAGGTCGGACTGCTTGGCTCCGACGGCGGAGGCGATGTAGCAGCAGATCTGCCAGGCGGCCATGCGCGTGGCGGTCACCTCGTCCGAGAGGGCGACGTCCCCACCTATGGCCCGCCCCAGGGCGCTCCCCGGGGGTAGACCGCGGATGAGGACCAGCAGCCGTCTGGGTGTCAGTCTGCCCCTGTAGAGGTCTAGGAGGTCCACCCCATAGACGCGCAGCAGGTCGGCCTCGATCTCCTCCCCATACTCCCGCAGGAGACCGGGGAGGGCGATCAGTTTCCCGCGTTCAGGACCTCGAAAACCGCCTGGAGGAACTCGCCCATGGCGTCCGCGCTGACCTTCCCGTCCTTGCGGACGTGGTTCTTCACGTCGTCGTAGGCGTCACCCAGGACAGCGCGGGTCACGCGCATCATCGCGGCCGGCGAGGCACTACCGTCCTCCATGGCAGCCAGCGCCTCGATCACCTCCCAGTCGGACTGGAAAGCCGTCGGGTCAACCTCAATGGTCAGGCCGTCGACGGTCACCTCCACGACGCTGCCCCCCTTGGCCTCAGCCTCCTGGAAGTCTTTCGGGGTCGCGGCCCCGATCTTGCGGGCGCGCTTCCCGGTCTCGCTGGTCTTCTTGCTAGTCATCTGTCGGTCCCTTTCAGGTGGTTGTCGGCCCCAGGTGTGTGGTGACCCCACCCCGGCGCAGGGACCGACCATCCGCGCCGGGGCAGGGGGCTATAGCGGCCGTCAGGCCGGGATCAGCGACTTCGCGTTGCTGTAGATGATGTAGTCGCCAAGGACGCTAAGCTTGTGAGACCAGGCCGTTAGTTCGCCAACCTTGAAAGGCACCTCGCCGCGCTCACCCAGCTCGAGGCGGGGGAAGACAAGCCGCATGCGGGCGCGGTTGTCCCCGGTGGAGGCCGTGTCGAAGACGTCGAGCACGCCAGACAGGACGGTCACCGTGCGCTGCGCCTTCGCCGTGATCTTCGCGACGTCAGTCTTCTGCGGGCCGGCACCGATCTGCTCCTGAATCTTCTCGGCCGCCGCGTTCAGGAAGCGGGTCACGATGTCCAGCTGTGACTCCAGGAGGACTGCCTCTAGGCCAGTCTCTGATGAGTCCATGAACGTGCGGACGACACCATGGCCTTGGTGTCCTTTGATCTTGGTGACCGAGTCGTCCATCGTCAGCTTGATTCCATCGTCGCTGAGCCAGCCGCAGTCCTTCAGTGCTGCGGGAATCTGGGTCGTGAGGCCCTGAATCTTGGTGGCGAGGGTGGGGTCGTAGGGGCCCAGGAAAAGGCTGTCGTCATCCGACCCAAAGCCCAGGACGTTGTCGGCATTCACTGCCATTGTTCCTCCTAGAGGTTCCGTGTGGTGATCTGGTAGGTGGCCGTCGCGCGGGCGGCCGTGATAGTCGGGTCGGGCGACTCTGCTGGGGCGTTCCCCGTGACCTTCGTGACCGGGTAGTCGTGACCGGCCACGAGGGCGTTGATCGCTGCATCAACACGAAGGGCCAGGCTCATTGCCTGGCCCGTGGTTGGCGCGAAGGAATCGATGGTGACCTGACCGGTGGAGAGCACCCGGTGGTGCTGGCCCTGCCCGCCCGTAGCGATCACCAGGACCAGCAGGTCTGGTGGGTCACCGTTCGCGTAGGGGACGCTGGAGGCCACCTGCACGCCCGGCAGGGCCGCCTTCAGGGCCGCCATGACCAAGGCCTTCGTGTCCCGGGATGCGCCTGCCATCAGCCATCACCTCCCCCGATGCCGCCCAGCACCCTCTCCAAGGTGTGGTGCTTGATCTGCTCCAGGCCCGCCGCCTTCGTTGAGGCGTGGATGTAGGCCCTTGCGCGCTTCCCCTTGTTGGAGGAGTGCACCTTGAAGCCATCCCCGGCGCGGGCGCGCAACTCCTCGGCGACCTCATTGACGACGCCCTGGGCTTCATCGGAGGACACGAGCGCCTGGATGCCCTTGCGGTCGAGCTTGAATTGCACGACGCCCATCAGGTACCCCCCGTCTGTCGTGGGTCGGTTGCGGCGTGGAGCGTGACCACGGAGCCCTTGGGCCAGCGCGCCGGGGCTCCCTCGACCCTGTACGTCACGCCTGCGATGCGCAGGAGGTCGCTGGAGCGGATATCCGGGTGCTTGCCGCGCCAGTACAGGGTGGGCTGACTGACGACCGGGAGAGAGCCCGCAGTGACCGGCTCGCTCGTGCCGACAGGGTTGAGCAGGGCGGGCGGCAGGGGCGTCTCCACGACCGGTCCGGGGACAGCCTCACCGTACTGGTCGCGCCCACCGTCGCCCGCCCTGAGTCTCGTCACGGCGACCAGCCCGGCGGCGATCACGGGGCCACCGCCGAAGCCAGCAGATCCACCTCGAAGGCCGCCGACCGTCGGCCGCCCAGTTGCTTCAGTTCAGCCGCCCGCAGGAAAAGGTCCCCCTCGGGGTTCGAGTAGGCGTACTGGTCGGTGAACGGCCCCGTCGTGTGCATCTCCGACGACAGGAGGCCCCGCGGCTCGGGGAGCCCGTCGGCCGACCCCTGCTCAGCCTGGAGTGCCCGCTTCACGACCGCGCAGGCGATGCGTTTCAGCGTCCCCGCAGTGGCGTGCTGCCAGCGCGGCGCAGAGGACTTGATGAGGTCCGTCGCGTCCTCCAGGAGGATCGCGGCCCGCCTATGCTCCTGCTCAGACAGGCCACGCCAACGCGCTTCCAGGTCCTCGACGGTCGCGAATGCGTCAGCCATTCTTGCCCCGCTTCGGGGTCTCCTCCTCAGACGGGGTGGGCTCCGTGGTGGTCTCGGGGCTGGTCTCGGCGTGCTCGCCACCAATATCGGCGGCGTCGATACCCCACTCCTCCAGCAGCGGGGTCAGAGCCGCGAGTGTCGCCTCGTCGACGTCGGCCACCCCATCCACGAACTCAACGCGCGGGGTAGTGATGAGCAGCGACGGGTGCCTATGGCAAGTGATCCTCATGATTCCCTCTCTCTCAGGGCCAGGCGGGGGCGCCCCATGCACTACGGGGCGCCCCCATGCCGCGTCAGCCAGCAGCCACCGTCAGGCAGCCGTGAGCCTTCTCGTTGCCGTACTCCAGGCCGATCTCCCCGTAGAGCTGCACGTCATCCGACGCGCCGGTCTTCGCCAGCGGCTCCGCGAAGAAATGCCCCTTGTCGGGAATCTCCATGAAGACAGGAGACAACTGCTCCAGGGACGCCACGATCAGCTTCGTAGCCGGCACGTACCGGTTGAGCATGATGTTCAGGGCCCCGAAATCCGTCTCGATGGTCTTCAGGTTGACTCCGCCGACGTTGCGGGACGCCTCCTGGTACTTCGCCTCCTTGATGAAGATGCGAGTCAGGGCGCGCTTCAGCGTGGAGTTCACGATGAGGGTGCGGGTCTCACCCTCCTGGAGGCCACCGCTGTTCCAGACCTTCTCGATGAGGTCAACGACGTCGGCCTCAGTGAGTTCGCTAGCCTTGTGGGTGGTGGTCGCCACGTTCGTGGTGATCGCCTCGATAAGGCCGCGAGTCTTGCGGGGCGTCTGGTTGTCCGTCGGCTTGGCGTACTTGCCGGTGATGAAGGTCTTCTCAACGTCGCGGCCGATCTGCTTCAGCTGGGTGCCGATCTGCCAGGCCAGTTCGTCGGCAGGGAGGACGGTGCTGCCGATGGTGACAGTCGTCGACCCGGTTGCCGGGGTCACCTGCTTGGTCGCACCCTGGGCGGTGTAGGAGACGGACACGGCCTCCTGGTGGATCTCGGTGACGTTGGATGCGGCGAAGCGCTTGCGCTCCTCGAAACCGGGGGCCTTCGCGCCCTCAGTGCGCTGGCGCCCGTCCTCGGCGTCGCGCAGGTCATAACCGGACCAGGACCACTCGGTCCCGCCGATCGACTTGCCGCCGGTCAGGCCACCAATCGAGGACAGCAGCGGCGTGTCCTCAGGAGACGCGGCGAACAGTTCACCGACGTAGTTCGGGCAGTTGTAGGTGGTTGCCATGCCGGTGATTCCGGGCATCATGGCTCCTTTCGTTCGTGATGGCTCATCAGTGGGAGCCGAGCTTCAGGGCCTTCAGAGAGGCCGTGAGTGTCCGATCCCCGGCCGCTTCGGCTGCGGCGATCTGCTCATCGAGGGAGGCGGCTCCCGCTCCGGGCGGGTTGCCGTGGTGGCGCGCGACCGGCTGGGCGGGGGCCTCGGCGGGCTTGGCCTGCTCAGCCGCCCACGTCTTGACCTGCTCGGCCCACGCGGCGGGGTCGCCGCCGGGGCCGGCGAGGATGTCGACGGGGACGCCGGTCTTGGCGGCGACCTCGGCGCGCTCCTTCTCGGCCCGCATCGCTGCCAGGTCAGCCTGCATTGAGGCCAGGGCCTCGGCCTGCTTCTGGGCTTCGGTCTTGCCGGCGTCCTCTGCGGCCTTGATCTGGGCGGCGAGGTCGGCGGCGCGCTTCTCGGCCTCCTTGCGGGCGGCGCGCTCGGCAGCCAGCGCCTTCTTGCCGGCGTCTCCGAGTGTGTCGGTGGCGTCGCCCGTCGCGGGCGCCTCCACCGTGGTCTCGGTGGGCTCGGTCGGCTCCGTGGCCTCAGCGGCCTTGGTGGTCTTGTCCATTGGTTCTCCCTCGGTGATTGGTGCCATCGCGGCACGACAAAGCCCCCACCATCGCGGCAGGGGCTCATAGGTATGGTTGGGTCACTCGGCGGGCTTGAGCCCGTCAGTGAAAGACTCAGGTGACAGGCGGCGCATCTTCGCCGCGATCGTGCTGGCGTCTAGCGGGTCACCGTCGGCCTTGACCTTGGCACGGGCCTCCTTGTACAGGGCCTCGTAGCGCTTCGGGTGGTAGCCGTCGATTCGCTCAGACTGCCCCTCCCACAGGGGGGCGACCATGCACCGGCAGTCGTCGTGGTACTTGTGATCGTCGAATCCTGCGGCCTTCAGGCTGGAGTAGACGAATCCTCTGCCCGCGAGCATGAGGCACCAAGCGCAGCAGCCCCCAGCAGGGGGGACTCGAGCGAAGCGCGGACGTAGCGGGTCAGCCCCGACGTTCCGGCGCACCGTGTCCTTCCCCTGAGTCAGGATCATCCGCGTCAGCGTCCGAGCCAGCCGTGCCCGCGTCTCCTCGACATTGCCGTCAAACAGGGGGCCAGCGGCCCACCGGGTCGCCCTCTCCACCTGCACCTCCCCAGCCCCATCGGCCAGGACCGCAGAGAACGGGCCACCCACAGCACCCTCGCGCACCGCCTCGAACCACTCGGCCGCCTCAGTGGCAGCCAGGTCCCCATAGCGGACGGAGAGCCCCCGCATCACCTCAGCAAGCGCGTCGCGCGCCATCTCAGGCTGAGACAGGTCCAGGCGCCCCATGAACCGCTCAAGGTCGCCGACGGCGCGCCTCGCAGCCTCATCCAGGCCGCGGGACAGTCGCTCCAGGTCAGCCCTCGTCGTCACCGCTGGTCACCCCAGGGGGCTGCGTAGGCTCAGGCTCAGCCGGCGCGGGTGTGGACGCCAGCAGACGATCCAGCACCCCACCAGCCTGAGCCCGCCTGATCTGCGACCGAATCCTGACGATCTGCTCAGCCGAATAGCCCAGTTCCTCCAGGGCCACGTCAGTCTGAGCAAGCTCCGGAATCGCGCTGATCTGCTTGACCACCGCATCGGACTGGCTGACGACGGACGGCATCGCCGGGTTACGCCAGCGGGTCGCGAGGTTGCGCACCTCGTCGTCCATCTCCGTCACCGGGATACCGTCACGCAGGCAGATCGCATCCTGCACGATCCGGTTCAGGCCGTAGCCGATCGACCGCGTGGTGTGCTGAGCCTCGACAACCAAATCCTCCTTGGCCGCGTAGATCGCCTCAGCCGAGGACGGGTTGTCCTGAACGATCCCAAGCGCGGATATCGGCAGCGACGTCGCCGAAGCGAACTCCGCGGCCAACGCGCGCTTCATCGCCAGGAAAGGCTCCATGCTCTGCTGCGGGATCACCTGCAGGTCGGGCTTGTCCCCGTCCTCGTCCTTCGGCAACGACTTGAGGCGCCCCATGTACCAGGACCAGAGCGGAACCTTCTCGCCCTGGGCGTTCTGGAACATCGTCTCGTCAGCGCCCAGCAGCAGCAGCGCCGGGGCCGCATACAGGTCGCTACTGACCTCGGTGCGGAAGCCCGCGCGGACGACGCGGTCCGTGATGGACATGACCTCACGGCTGATACGCGACCGCCCAAACGGCCTGCCGAGCGCGGGCCGGTACGGAAGCGGCTCCATCGGGACACGCCCCAGGGAGTGATCCATGCGGGCGACCGCCACCCACCCCCGGTCCCCCAGGGCCAGGCGAGTCACATGCTCGCCGGTGAGGAGGAGCATCGACGTCGGCCTGCCGTTGTCATCCGCGCTGTCGACCAGCAGGCCGGCCTCCAGGCCGCGACGGCGCACGTCCCACAGGCCCGTGGCCCACAGGGCGTCAGCGCCCGTCACAACCACGTCGGGGTCACCCGCAGCAGGGTCACCCGGCAGGGCGACGACGAAGCTACAGCAGTAGGTCAGGGTCGCGTCCACAAGCTCGGGCACGAGCAGGTCGAAGCGGTTCTCGTGCAGCAGCGACATGGCCCCTAGGGGGTCCTCCTCGCCCGACGGCGACGTGACCCCGTCCCACATGCAGCGAGACGCCAGTGACGTGACCGCCTTATCCGGCCAGCCACAGACGATGTCGAGTTGGTCCCGCATGTAGGGGGGCACGGAGGCGCCCAGGAAGGTGACGTTCACCTGCATGTCCCGGTACTGGCGGCGCAGCGCGTTCCGCGAGCGCTTGGCCTGCCACTGCTTGACCAGGCGGGCCATGAGGGCGGCGTCATCCTCGGCCAGGCCAACGACGTCGGTCGGCACCGGGGAGTAGTAGGCCCGGAAATCCATCACATCACCACCCCTACGCGGGCGCCGGCCAGTTCGCGCGGCCTGCGCTTCGTTGTCTTCGTGGCCCAGTGGGCCAGTGTCAGTGCGTCCATGCCGGCCGACGTCATCCCCTCCGGGGCTGTCCAGCCGAACCCACCGGATGCGCCGATCTTCCGGCGGGAGATGACGGCGGCCTCAGCCTCTAGCTCGGCGTCGTCCGGGTGCGACAGGGTGCGGTCCCGGATCGCGGCGTCCATCATCGCGTGAGCGGAGATGACCTGGTCCGTCGTCGGCGTCCAAATGGTCTTCGGACTGAACCCGGCGGCGCGGAGGCGGTCGACTAGGTCGCCGGCACCACTCTTGCCGTCGACGACGATCTGCGCCCACCGGTCCCGGTGCTCTAGCAGGTAGTCGATGATCCAGTGGACGCCCTCACCCATGTTGCGCACCCCCTGGGAGGTGCACAGTTGGCCGTAGACGGCCTCGGACTTGCGCTCGGGCTTGCGGCCGGCGCGGGCCAGGGCGACCGTGGAGCCGTCCACCGAGAAGCGGACGGCCGCGCACCAGCGCAGCCCAGACGGTGGCTCATCCACCGTCAGCGCGTTCCACGCCTCACGGCCAATCGCCTGAGACGCGACCTCCGGGTCCCAGATACCCAGGCCCTCACGCCGGAAACTTTCTGGCCCCAGTTGGCGCTTCATCCGCAGGATCGCCGACTCCGGCGTCCTGTGCGGGAAACTCGGGTTCGCCTTCCGCCACTGACGGCGGTCGTCAGGGTCCGCGTCATCATCCGCGCCGACTTCGACATACAGGCCATCGGACAGTTCACCCGCGAGCGCAGCCTTGCGGAAGCCGCTGAACGCCTCACTCGGGTCCGTCGGGCGCGGTGGCGTCCCCAACCGCAAGATGAGCGGGTTCGGGGCTGTGTTCACGGCAGGCACCATGTCATCAAGTGCCCGCTGACCGAGAATCTGCGCCTCGTCAAAGACGATGATGTCGACGCCAGCGAAACCGCGGCCGAAGCCACCCTCTCTAGCGCCAAACAGGATGCGGGAGCCGTTCGTGAACTTGATCTGCTGCTGGCCGTTCGCCTGCCTCGGCCTACCATCGATGTACGGAGCGATCTCAGGTTTCAGAGCGAGGCCCTGCATCGCCGCGAACGTCTCATCCGCCGTCCTCGTGCGGTGCGCCGTCCAGAGGACAAACAGGCCCTCCTGTAGGGTGCATAAGGCAAAGATGATCGCCCCGAAGGTGTAGGTCTTGCCCACCTGGCGCGGCATCGAGACCTGCACGCCATCAATGCCGGCCGCATAGAGGCCACTATCCCGCTTCGCTAGAATCCCGCGCCCCAGCCCGTCCTGCCAGCGGTCGAAGCCGAGCGAGAAGAGCTTGCACCGGTCGCGCACGCGCGGCCAGCCCGTGGACGTGATGCCCTCAGGCAGGATCAGGTGCTTCGCGATGTCGGACAGGCGGGGCTCAGATGTCGCCGAGCCCATCCTCATCCTCCGTCGCCTCCGTCGCCGTCTGCCGCTCGCGCTCCTCGCGAGCCAGGTCGATCTCCCGGATCGTCTTGTCTACTTCCAGGATGCGGCGCGTCAGGGCAGCCATGTCGCGGGCCGGGGCGCTTGGGTCGTCAATCGACGCTGCGAGACGACGGCGCAGCATCACCATCACGTCCCTACGGCTCCCGTGCTCCGTCGCATCCAGGACGCTCGTGAGGGTCGTGGAGGCCATCTCGCCGTCCTTCACGGCGCGGAGTTTCCTCGCGGCACTCATAGCACCCCCTTGGGAAAAAATGGTGGGGAGAGATGCCGCTATACCCACGGGGGGACGAGAACGGGGGACGGGAGGGTATATCCCCCCTGTCCCGGTGTTTCTGGCGGCTACTCTACCATGTTTCGTGGTCGGTTGTCTGTTGGATTCGGGCCGCTGTGTGGCGTTTGCGTTTCGGCGGCTTGACTTTTCTGCCGTCTCCTTTTTTCTGGTTGCATTTTCGGCAGATGATTTGAATATTGTCTAATGTGTCGTTTCCGCCTCGACTGTGAGGCACGATGTGGTCGGCCTCAGGGCTACTAGGCAGTAGGCTAGCGTCCCAGGTGAGGCGGACGTGGCAGATGGGACAGTGCTCTAGTCCTGCGGCTCGTGCTGAGCGTTTGGCTGCTGCTGCGTTGTGGAGCCAGCGTGTGGTGCCGGTGCGTGAGGTG
>ERZ772827.359-NODE-359-length-25548-cov-4.526105_pt1 | contig 25548 bp, 12 predicted proteins | sample MGYA00580850_ERZ772827 | MGnify/ENA primary metagenome ERZ772827 (study PRJEB29015, sample SAMEA2737950) | human oral metagenome | biome: human oral; feature: human-associated habitat; material: dental | place: China | collected 2145 ... | reverse complement strand
TGTCCGTCTCATACTCAACGTGCGCCGTGTTGATCGTGATGCCGCGCTCGCGCTCTTCCGGAGCCTTGTCGATGTCCGCATAGTCCTCGAACTTCGCATAGCCCTTCTCAGAGAGAACCTTCGTGATCGCAGCCGTCAGCGTCGTCTTGCCGTGGTCAACGTGGCCGATCGTGCCGATGTTGACATGGGGCTTGCTGCGGTTAAACTTTTCCTTTGCCATTTAAAATTGCCTCCTTATTCGCCTTTGTTCTTGGCGACTACAGCGTCAGCTATATTCTTAGGAACTTCGTCGTAGAAGGAAACCTCCATCGAGTAGTTCCCGCGGCCCTGAGTTTTGGAACGGAGATCCGTCGAGTAGCCGAACATCTCCGAGAGCGGAACGAACGCGTTGATGACCTGCACGCCGTTGCGCGGCTCCATGCCGTCGATGCGCCCGCGGCGCGAGTTCAGATCGCCGATTACGTCGCCCATGTACTCCTCGGGCACCGTGACCTCGACCTTGACATACGGCTCGAGGAGAACCGGGTTTGCCTTCTCGGCACCCGCCTTGAACGCCATCGAACCGGCCACCTTGAATGCTGCCTCGGACGAGTCGACCTCGTGGAACGAGCCGTCGTAGACAATGACCTTGATGTCGACCATCGGATAGCCGGCGACAACGCCGCCCTCCATTGCCTGACGAACACCGGCCTCGATCGGGTTGATGAATTCCTTCGGAATCACGCCGCCGACGACCTTGTTCTCGAAGCTGAAGCCCTCGCCTGCATCCTGCGGGATGAGCTCGAGCCAGCAGTGACCGTACTGTCCGTGACCGCCGGACTGGCGAACGAACTTGCCCTCGGCCTTGACCGACTTGCGGATCGTCTCACGGTATGCAACCTGCGGCTCGCCGACCTTGCAGTCGACCTTGAACTCGCGGAGCATACGGTCAACGATGATCTGCAGGTGCAGCTCGCCCATGCCCGAGATGATGACCTGTCCCGTCTCCGCATCCGTATGAACGCGGAAGGTCGGATCCTCCTCAGCGAGCTTCTGGAGCGCGATGCCCATCTTCTCCTGATCGTTCTTCGTCGCGGGCTCAACCGCAACGGAGATAACCGGATCGGGGAACTCCATCGACTCGAGGATGATCGGCTTGCTCTCATCGCAGAGCGTATCGCCGGTCGTCGTGTTCTTCAGTCCGACCGCGGCAGCAATGTCGCCGCTGTAGACCACGTCGATCTCCTTGCGGTTGTTTGCATGCATCTGCAGGATGCGGCCGATGCGCTCCTTGCCGTCCTTCGTCGCGTTGTAGACATAGGAACCGGAGTTCAGTACGCCGGAGTAAACGCGGAAGAATGCGAGTTTGCCGACGTACGGATCCGTCATGATCTTGAACGCGAGTGCCGAGAACGGTGCCGTGTCCGATGCGGGGCGGCTGTCCGCTTCGCCCGTATCCGGATTCACACCCGCGATCGGCGGGATGTCCGTCGGTGCCGGCATGTAGGCAACGATGGCATCGAGCAGCGGCTGAACGCCCTTGTTGCGGTACGAGGTACCGCAGGTAACCGGCGTCATCTGGCAGGCAATCGTCGCCTTGCGGACGGCACGGCGGATCTCATCCTCCGTGATCTCCTCGCCGCCGAGATACTTCTCCATCAGCTCATCGTCTGCCTCAGCGCATGCCTCGATCAGCTTCTCGCGGTACTCTTCTGCCTGCTCTTTGTACTCGGCCGGAATCTCGACCTCATCGGTCACCTTGCCGAGATCGTCCTCGTAGACGATGGCATCCATCTTCACGAGGTCGATGATGCCCTTGAACTCATCCTCTGCGCCGATCGGCAGCTGAATCGCCACCGGGTTCGCATTGAGGCGCTCGCGCATCATGTCCATAACGTTGAAGAAATCGGCGCCCGTGATGTCCATCTTGTTGACATAAGCCATGCGCGGAACATTGTACCGCTCTGCCTGACGCCAGACCGTCTCCGTCTGCGGCTCAACGCCGCCGCGGGCGGTCAGAACTGCGACTGTGCCGTCCAGCACGCGCAGCGAGCGCTCTACCTCGACCGTAAAGTCAACGTGACCCGGCGTATCAATGATATTGATGCGATGGTCTTTCCAGTGGCAGGTCGTCGCCGCCGACGTAATCGTAATGCCGCGTTCCTGTTCCTGAACCATCCAGTCCATGGTGGCAGCGCCCTCATGAACCTCGCCGATCTTGTGCGTTACGCCCGTGTAGAAGAGAATGCGCTCGGTGGTCGTCGTCTTGCCGGCATCAATGTGCGCCATGATGCCGATATTCCGCGTTTTTTCAAGGGAATATTCTCTTGCCACTGTTTCCTATCGCTCCTTACACTGCCGGTAAATATTACCAGCGATAATGTGCGAATGCCTTGTTGGCCTCCGCCATCTTGTGCGTATCTTCCTTCTTCTTGATCGCTGCGCCCGTGTTGTTCGCAGCATCCATCAGCTCTGCCGAGAGGCGTGCATCCATCGTCTTCTCGCCGCGCAGACGCGCATAGCCGACAAGCCAGCGGATGCCGAGCGTCATGCGGCGATCCGCACGAACCTCGACCGGAACCTGATAGTTGGCACCGCCGACACGGCGTGCCTTGACCTCGAGCACCGGCATGACATTGCGCAGTGCCGTCTCGAACACCTCGAGCGGATCCTGCCCTGTCTTCTCGCGAATCGTATCAAACGCATCATAGACAACGCGCTGTGCAACACTCTTCTTGCCCGAGAGCATAACCTTGTTGATAAACTTCGTCACCGTCTTGGAATGATATACCGGATCCGGCAGAACATCCCGCTTCGGCACGGGGCCCTTACGTGGCATAGCCCAACCTCCTAACGATATACTTCCTTACTTCTTCTTCGCACGCTTCGCACCGTACTTGGAGCGTCCCTGTGCGCGATTCTGTACACCTGCGGTGTCGAGCGAACCGCGAATGATGTGGTAACGAACACCCGGCAGATCCTTGACACGGCCGCCGCGAATAAGGACGACGCTGTGCTCCTGCAGATTGTGCCCGATTCCGGGGATGTATGCGGTCACCTCGATGCTGTTCGTCAGACGAACACGAGCAACCTTTCTAAGAGCAGAATTCGGCTTCTTTGGCGTGGATGTGTAGACACGCGTGCAGACGCCGCGCTTCTGCGGGCTGTTCTTCAGTGCTGGTGCTTTCGATTTCTCCTCAAGGCTCTTCCGGCTCTTGCGAATGAGCTGATTGATCGTTGGCATACTGCACCTCCTTCCTTTGTCGTCGTTTCAAATCTTTTGTATGAAAACGCAGATCCTGCGTTTTTACCGTAGTATTGCGACCGCCGCCGCACCGACATCGAGGCGTGCTGCTTCTCCAAGCTGCGCTTTCGTCGCCGTGCGGTCGGGTATGATTCCCGCGTCCCTGCATGCCGTGAGCAGTGCATCAAGCACACGCGCATCGACATCCGAGGCAACGAACACCATCTCTGCCGCGCCGCTTTTCACCACCTTGCATGCCTGATGAATGCCGGCAACTGTACGTGCTGTGCGTAGTTTTTCCAGAGACATAGTGCACCTCCAAAAAGGGGACTGTCACATAATATCATTCACTAAAAAGCTTGTCAACGCATATTTTACAAAGTTTTTTATTTACACTTTTCCTAGCGTATCTTTTTGTCTCCTCTTTCTCTGTAAACGGGGCAAACTTATTTAGCGGCCCCATTTCAGCTCTATCTCTTCATCAACAACTCCGGATGACGAACATAGTATGCCGTGAGTTCGACGTATGCATCACGCTCCGCCGTAAAGCGCTCTGTATCAAACATCCACGGCAGCATCCCCGCTGTTACCGTCAGCTCCTGCGCTGCTCTCTCACGATAAAACCCAATTTCCCCTCTCGTGAGCCATGCATAAGGTGTGACTATATGATCAATCCGCTCCGTCAGAGGTTTTTCAATTGCGTAATAAGAGGTCCCCTTTGGCGCAATCAACTCAATGAGCGTTGGCAGGATATTCATATGTCCGCCGATCGTATTGTACTCCAAGTGTTCAGGGGTAAGCTCAGGATGATGCAAGGAAAAGGCGGTAAGAATTCGCTCGCGCAGCAAAAGCTCCTGTCGTTCTGTCACGCCTTCGACAAGCGGAACTTCCCCGCCCATATGGTCACCTGTCACGATAAAGAGGCTGTCGGGAAACGCCTCTCGCATCTCGTCGATAAAGCGGCAAAGTGCCCAGTCTGCATACCACGCGCAGCCAAGTCCGCGGTATTTCGCCGCATTTTTCTCCAGAGCAGCCGCCATTGCGGGGTTCAAGCGTGCTGCGTCAAATCCATATTCCTCGATTGGAATGCGGAAAGGTCCGTGGTTCGATGTCGTATAAAGGAAATGGAATGAGGGCTGTGCCTTGCCCTCTGCACGAATGCGCCGCGCTGCCTCCGCAAGGAAGAGGTGGTCGTAAACGCCAAGCCACGTACGTGGGGCATCGTTCATACAAATATCTGTACCGCCATATGCAGCATCAAAGCCAAGTGCAGGAATGAAGTGAACGAGACTCCCCCAATTCAATCCGCCGCCATACCAAAAAGACGTGTGATAGCCAAGGGCTTTCAGCTGCAAAGGCAACGATGTTGGCAATGTATGATTCCAAAAAAGGACATTTTCGTTCAGCTCCAAATCCGCATCATATATACCAAGGAGAAGACTGACGAGTGAGGGCTGCGAAATCATACCGCTGGAAAGAAAATTATTAATGCTTACGGTATGCGGCTCAGTACGAAATTGTGTGCCCGCCTCCATTAAATTCAGGTCCCTATACGGATCATCAAAAAAGACCTGACCATAACTCTCTCCCAAGAGAAAAAAGATGTGACGCGGCGGTGTGATTCGTGCTCCCTGCGCCGTGCGCTTGAAGGCCTCTAATGGCGCGTATGCAGCAAAGTTCTTCGGCAGCACCGACGCCAGAATCTCCCGGCTCTCCTCATCAGAGTGATGTAGGACTTCCTGTACAGGACGCTTCCAAACCATTTCAAGAGCGATAAGATCGTCGATCGATGCTTTTCCAAGAACGGCATCCTCCTTGACAAGCGGCGGCACCTCGTCCCACTCAGGTTTGAGGCGATGCCGCAGTGTCCCGCCATAGCGCAGCCAATAAAAGAGCAAAATCACAGCGATAAACACAAGCGTATTGATCGCGTACTGCCCTACTCCCTCTGTCACAATGGGATAAGAAAGAGAAGGCAGAGAGAGGAGTGCATTGCCCGCAACCCAGCAAAACGCCAGATAGGGCAGATAGCCGAGGAGCAGCCACGCTCCGTGGTTCTGATGAAAGAAAATATCGGCAAAGTTGCGCTTATCCGCATTCTTACCGAGCCAAATCGTCTGATTGAACGTATCGTGAAAATGTGCATAGAACACCATTTTAGCGATGAATGCCGTATAGAGAGCTGCCGCATAGACGAGGAGAAGCCCCATTCGTACTCCATCGCCCATGGCGAAATACGTGGGGAGAAAAGCCCCAGGTATAGATACGAGAATGAGTGGTATCAGGAATACGTATGCATTGAAATCCATCCCCCACCAAAAAGCATAACGGAAGCAGGTGATCCACTTGCGCCACTCCCCACGCGGAGACTTCTTCGGACGATAGACGAGGATGAAGATCAGACGAAATACGGCACAGAGAAACGGCGGCAGGAGGAAAATCTTGAGATCCTGCTGCATCCCCAAAAAGAAATCACTGAACATCCAATACCTCACAAAAGTACGGGGATCTGCATGAAATCATTTCTTCTCACGCAAATCCCCATGTTATCGCACCACATGAATCCTGCTGCGCCGCTTCTCCGGGTCCTCCTGTTTTTGCTTTGGTACAGAAGTATCCTGACTGCGGTCGGCAATGCCAAGCAGCATTCCCATCCCCGCCATCGTCACGATCAGCGAGGAACCTCCATAGCTGATAAACGGCAGCGGCACCCCGACGACAGGCAAGAGTCCTGCCACCATTGCAAGATTTGCAAGTGCCTGTCCGAGTACGAGGAAGATAATGCCAAGTGCGAGCACCTGGCCGAACGTATCCTTTGCACGCACCGCTACACGCATACAAGTGATGAGCAGCACGGCAAACAGGAAGAAAATCAGCGCTACGCCAAAGAATCCATGCTCCTGGCTAAAGATCGCAAACGCAAAATCCGTATGCGCCTCCGGCAGATACTCGTACTTACTTACGCCATCGCCGAAGCCCATGCCGAAAATGCCGCCCGAACCGATCGTCGAGAGCGACTGCACCATCTGATAGCCCGCATCACGCGCATCCGACCACGGATCAATCCACACCTCGATGCGCCTCATACGGTAGGGCTGCAATGTCCCAATGGCAAACGCCAGCGCAAGCGAGACACCTCCGATCCACAGCCACCGTCGCGGCGGCACCAAGAGGACAAGCGCCATCAGCATCGGCACCCCAAACACAATGCACGCCGTCCCAAAATCCGGCTCACGATAGACCAGGAAGGCCATCACAAGGATCGCTCCGAACGGAATGGCCACACGTCCCCCGTCTCGATCCATGCGAAAATGCTCCTTGCTGAGTACCGCAGAGATCGAGAATGCCCCCATCAGCATAGCCATGAGCTTTGCGAACTCCGCCGGCTGAAAGCTCAGAGGACCAAAAGCAAGCCAGCGCTGTGCCCCATTCACCGTCGTTCCGACGAAGAGTACGGCAACAAGTAAAATGACCGTAATACCCATGCCGACGAACATCAGCCCGCGCATCCGTTGATAGTTCATGCGGCGGCAGAGCCAGCACGCAATAACACCGATCAGAAGCCACTGCAGATGCCGCTGCAAAAAATAATATGGGTTCTCGTAGTTCATTCCCGCCAGGACATAGCTCGAGCTGAAGACATTGATCGTCCCCGTCACAAGGAGAATCGCCATGATGATAACGATCGGCTCCGTATCACTCTTAAAGAGCGTATAGCGCGTACGCATCACAGACGCTCCGACGGGCGGCGAGCCACGAGGCGGCCAATCTTTGCTCCGCGCGCACTGAATTTGCGCTCATACTCCGTCATGATATTATCCGCCTCTCCGAGCGCGTGCAGGTCATGCGTCACATGCGAGAGCATCCACCCCTCCCGCTCCATCGTCTCCAGGGAGTAATCAAAGAGCCCCATATTATCCGTCTTAAAGTGAGTCTCCCCATCCGAGTTCAACACGGCAGCATAGCGCTCGAGGAACGCCTCACTCGTCAGGCGTCGCTTCGCATGACGCTTTTTGGGCCATGGATCGGAGAAATTCAAATAAATGCGGTCAACCTCATGCGGCGCAAAGAGCTCTGTGAGGCGTGCGGCATCAAAAACAAGCAGCCGGACATTGGACAACCTACGCGCGGCAGCCTTGCGTGCAGCGAAGTAAAGCACACCCTGCTGCGCCTCAAGGCCCACATAGTTGACACTGGGATTGCGTGCAGCAAGTTCCGTCAGGAAATCTCCTTTGCCCACACCAATCTCCACATGGAGTGGAGCCGACCGTCCGAAGGTCTCCTGCCACGCACCTGCACATTTCGACCAGTCTCCACCGAGCGGCGTAACAAAATCCGCATAGTCCAGAATTGCCGTATCAATCCACGGCTTTCGTCTGAGTCTCATAGTCCTTCCCATTCACCCCATCATGAATTGCCGTTTTGTTTCTCCACATGAATAGAGTGCGCCCCCACTCGTGTGGAGGCGCACCGCAAGCAGCATTACCAGATCTTTCCGGCCATGAACCAGACACGATTCCGTGCACTGTTCTTCGCCGCTACGGAGCTATCAAGTCCGATGCGACGCGCATAGTCCACACGTGCGAACCAATCCCCAGGATTGTTGTATGCTGCGCCCAGCCCCCAGCCGTGCAGTGTCACATGGTTGTCTCCGAGATCGCGGCCTTTACTCAGGCGTACTGTTCCCATATCGTAGAACGTACTCAGCGTCAGTCCGCGTACAGGCGCGTGGTAGCGCAGCTCTGCCGTCCCGAGGATGCCCTCGTCGCCAGCCCCCTCACCCTGTGCATAGGCGCGTACACCGTTCGGGCCGCCGAGGTAGAACTCCTCCGAGCTGTCGAGATTGCGGCTCGCCAGCTGCCCCGAGACCTTGACGAGAACATCTGTCATGTTGCCAAGGCGCTGCACTGCTGTCGCATCCGCCTCGAGCTTCGTATACGTTCCTTCCTTCGTATCGTTGAGACGTCCCAGGATACGCGTATACTCCGAGTCGAGTCCCAGCTGGCCGATCGTCAGATTCGCATTGTAGTTCAGCATCAGCCCCTGCATCTGCTGCGTGCCGACCAATCCCGCATAGATACTGTGCGTATGCTTCTTCCCCTTGAGATCATAGCCGGAAATATCATCATTCAGATTGCGATAGTTATAGCCATAGCGAACGAGGAGGCTTCGATTCGTCAGATGGTAGAGCGGTGTCTGTCCGAACAGCGTAACCGTCAGAGAGTTGCCCTCGGCTCCGATCCTCGACAGCTCACCGCCCAATTTGTAGTTCATGCGTGAAAGCCCAACACCAAGCGTCGTTCCGCCGCGGCCGACCACCGTCTCATAGTTCGCATAGAAATTCCGCAGACTCCCATTCGAGATCAATGTACCGACACTGATTTTATCCCCCGCTCCCGACGGATCATAGAGCGTCTCCTGGAGACCATAGCGATAGCGTCCCGTACTCGGGTTGCCATAGTTCTCCACGTAAAACACCGTGTTCGATGCCTTCGAGTCCTCGATACGCACCGTCAGCTTACTCGTTCCGAACGCCGCGCCAGGACTCAGCACGCCGACCGCGCGTGCCCCTGTCGCATCCGACACCGAGTAGAGCGCTGTCTCGAGTTTCTCCGTTGTAATAATATCGTTCGTCTTCAGTCCAGCGATGATGCGCTTGGCCACAGGCGTCTTCAGTCGGCTGTTGTTCTCGATCGCAATCTCGCCATAGCGCCCAGGAAGCACACGCAGCACCACAATGCCATCTGGACTGTCCTGCGGCGGCAGATACACTGCTGCAGCAGGATAGCCATGAGTACGACAGTATGTCGTCAGTGCATCCACCGTCCGGCGCAGCTGCGGCATCGTCCGATTCTCGCCCATCCCCTCCTCAAGAATGCGCGTCAATTCTTCCTTGTCAAGGTAGAGATCCGGTGCCTCCATGATAAAGTTTTCAATCGTAAACTGTGCATCATCACCCGACTGCTGATAATTCGGCGTCATATTCTCGAGCCCGATCTCGGGAGCAGGTCGCTCGCCCGCGATGTCCCCTCCCGGACGCGCAAGTGACGGCGCAGCAAATGTCACAGTTCCCCCACATGCAAGCCCCGCACAGACACACGCAGCAAGCCCCGCACGCACAACAGCATTCCTTCTCACACGATTCATCTCATCACGCATGATGTATCTCAACCCCTATATCACAGTCAATATTTTGTGTCCATTCTAGCATCTTCGCAAAGAAAAGACAAGGGAGGAGCAAGATACATCGGTTGCAATTCGCAGTCTATTGCAGTAGACTTTTAAGGGCAAATAAACAATCAGTAGGAGAACAACACATGAAGAAAATTCTATTCGTCTGCCACGGCAACATCTGCCGCTCCCCCATGGCCGAGTTCGTCATGAAGCATCTTGTACGTGAAGAGGGGCTTGCAGATCAAATTGCGGTCGACTCCAAGGCTCTCCATCGCGACGAAATCGGCAGTGACACGCATCGCGGCACACGCGAAGAGCTGCGTGCGCATGGGGTTCCGTTCGAGAAACGCCGCGCCGCACTTATGACTGCCGAAGACTACGACTCCTATGACCTCATCATCGGCATGGACACAGAGAATATGCATGACCTCGCTCGCCTAACCGGCGGGGATCCTCAGCATAAGGTTCACCGGCTCCTCTCCTACATCGGAGAGGAGCGTGACGTTGCCGACCCGTGGTACACGGGCAACTTCGACGTTACCTACCGTGATGTCGACGCCGGCTGTCGTGCACTGCTGCGTATGCTGACAGGAAACACATAACGATCTGTATAGGAGCATCATTCCCATGAACTACGAAAAAGCCGCCTCATTTTGGACGGAGAAGGACAAGCATGCTGCAAAAATACCAGCAGATGAACTTCGCATCGTCATCGAAAACTTCATCAAGGCACGCAGCACCTGTGCCCTCGCCGCTGCAGACGGCGACTTTATCCGCTGCACACCGCTCACCTACAAATACCGCGCAGGTAAATTCGTCATCTTCTCCGAAGGCGGACTGAAATTCCGTGCCCTCAAGCAGAACAAGCACACAGCACTTGCCATCTACGACGAGTACAAGGGGCCGGGCAGTGCAAAGAGCCTACAGGTCACAGGTATCGCCAAGGTGCTCGGCGCCGACGATCCGGACTATACAGAGCATCTCGAGAGCCTCGGCATCAACGCCTCCCACATGGCAAAGCTCCGCCTCACACTTATCCTCATTACACCAACAACACTTGAATACCTCGACTCCACACTCAAGGAGCAGGGATATCACCCGCGTCAACAACTCACAATATCATAACGTACAAAACAGCGCCCCATCGACCACTCTTATCGTCGATGGGGCGCTTCTTATGTTTTACATATTCATTTTTATCGTGCGCCGAACACTTCGTTCACGAGGCTGAATACAGTCTCATCTGCGATACGAATGCCCGTCTGTATGATGTCCGTGCCATCCTTCACCGTATTGATGGAGGGCGGATCATAGGTCACCTCGGCATCAGCTGTGCGTCCAAAGTGACTCTGGCGGTCAAGCGATGCATTCTCATAGGCATACTCATCCGGGATCATCTTGCTCGTCTGCGTAATTGCCTTGTAGTACTCGTAGTCGGGAATGTATGGCCCGATATGGAGTGCGGATTTGTTCGCAGGATCCTGCACGAAGCGATAGTTGCGTGCAACGCTGTCACCATCCGGTGTTTTATCCTTATCCGCGAGCTGATACCGTGAGCCGTCCGGACGCTGATACTGCGCCTTATCCGACGCACGATAGTAGCCATTGATGGCATAGTCGCCCCAGCGCAGCTTCCCGTTCGGCGAGTCGTAGTAGATCTCACCGGGGAGCGCTTCACCGTTGACACCAGTTTCATAGTTCGATCCACTCGGCGTGCCCGTGTAGCTGTCGGGCAGCCCCTCGTTGATCCAGCGCGTCTGCGGGTCGGCCTTTAGATGAATATCCTTCGGTGTGATCTTGCCCTTACCGGTGGTATTATTCACTGTTTTCCCGTCAGCATCCACAATCTCATAGTTGACGGCATCCGTGCCGGAAAGCGTAAGGCTGTAGTTGACATTCATATCGTCTACCGTACCATGTCCGTTCTTCCACGCGCCGTCCTTCCATGCGACGTTCTTGTCCGCATAGAGTGCCGTTGTCGCGTTACGAACGGTATTTCCTGCGGTATCCGCCGCGACAAGCCCATCCGCCGCATCGTATTTATTCGCTGCCGTTTTATTGTAGTGACGGAATGTGATCAGCCCGTCGCCATTCTGCTTGACAAGATTGCCCTCGGCATCACGCGCCTTGCCGACAACATCCTTTGTGCCGTCATACTCCTTCGTCAGGTAGCGCGGCGTCTCGGCGATGATCTTGCGCTTTGTGATTGCGCCGCCGCCCTCCGCTGAAACAACGCCGTCCCATGATCCGAAGTCAAAGTTCCGCTCATTGAGCCGTACCTTGTAATCCACGATCTTGCGGTCAGCGGCATTCTTGTCCGGCGTACTGCCGTTCGGACTCATATACGTACCCGTGACCGACGCAATGTCCGACTTGAGCATCTTGTTGGACTTCCAGCGGCTGTCATCCTGCAGATTGTCAATCGCATGATCCACATTGGAGGTGCCGTCGTACTCCCGCACTGCATCCTTGAAGTTCAGTCGGAAGTCGCTCTCGCGCACATTCGCCTTGTTGATCCGCCCCTTTCCATAGCCTGTTTCGTCAAATTCATAGTTCTTCGCATTGTCGCCGAGAATCGTACGCAGGGCATCGCCCATATTGCGGTACTGGACAGACTTATCCGGTTCACCAATCTGATTGGCATTTGCATCGGGCGTAAAGGAGCGATCCGTTGAGCCGTAGCCATAATCGCTCGGGAGCATCAGACCGTTGCCCGCCGCATCCTGCATGATCAGCTCATCATTAAAGATTCGTGCGCGATCCCTGCCGAGGGTTCTGCGCGTATCGCTGTCCGTCACGCGCGTTGCTGGCATATCCTCATTCGTACTCGTTCCATCATAGAATTTGTCGACATTGCCAAACGTGAGATCCAGACGGCGCGGCGTGATCTCATTGTTGCGCGTCGTCAGCTCCGAAATCGTATTGCCGAGCGTGTCGACAATCTCATAATCCCCTGCGTGCGTGCTGTCAACCGCCACATTGTAGGTAACCTTCTTGCGTTTGCCCACATTCTTATCGTCAAAGGTCGCGGTCGAGATGTTCCGCACGCCGTCATTTGCGAGGAGTCCGGTATCACCGTCCTCCGTGCTCATACGTACGATGCTGTCACCATCCGTGACGCGAGTACCGCGCCTATACGTCTTGATACTCGTATCACGCGGATCGTAGACCTTTTCGGAGGCATCGTAGACCTTCGTCAGCTGTCCCGGCGCGAATGCCGTGACCTTGCGCTTTGTAATGACACCGTTTGCCGTCTTCGTGAGATCACCCGAGATGTCGAAGTTTCCACCCGTGTAGTTCAGCGTATAGGTCACGCGCGGCTGTGCGCCGCCCGCCACGTGCTGTGTATCATAATGGGTGTACGCTTCATCCGCTCGGATCGTCAGATCCTGCTTGATATCAATCGGCGTACCGTCGACGTTCACCGTCGCGCTCGTGAGATAGTTCTTGAGCGCATCCGGCGTATTCTGGCCGTTGTACTTGACCTTCGTCGTGCCGTCATAGACCTTCGTCGCCTCGGCAAACGTCAGTCCGTTCGTAATCTCATTCGCAGTAATCGGACGCGGCAGGATCTTCCCCTTTCCGCTCAACGTGTCGCTGTCCACGCGGTAGTTCTTTGCGTAGCCCGTCGAGTTGCGCCCTGCGTAGTTTGCAAACGCCGTCTTAATGCCGCTGTACGAGATATCCTTATCGACAACAGCACCATTCCTGCGGCTGACATTCGAATCGGAATATAGACCGTCGATCTTGTCCGCCGCTGTCTGGTCGAAGCTAAAGGACTCGCTGCCCACAAAGCCGCTGAGTCGGAACTTGCCCGCCTCGGGATGCGGCAGCGTGCCAGTCCCGTTGGGACGAACGACCGTGCGCGTTCCGTCATAGAGCTTGTCGATGTTGTCCACGCCAACCGTCAGCGTCTTCTTGTAGATATCCGCCTTGCCGCTTCCAACGCCCCTCATCTTGCCATCACTGTCGAGTGTTTGCACCGTGCCGATCTTGTAGTTCGAGAGCGTATCGGTATCGCCCGAGAGCGTGAGGTCATAGTGTACATTGCGCCCCGCCTGTGCAGGCGTGCGCGCCTCTGCCTCCTCCCGCGTCTCTGTCGAGGCATCAGGGCTATTGTAGCGGCCATTGACTGCGAGTCGAATTTTGTTCTTGTCGCTGTCAACAACACCCGTCAGATTCGCCCGTGCCATCGCGTTGGCAAATACCGTGTTCGTCTCCGTGAACGAGTCCTCGCTGTCATACTCCTTGACAAGGTGCGGCGGGAGTTTGGTCGCAAGATCACGCTTTGTGATCGTATCGCCTGTATGCTCGATGCGCTTGTCACGCCCGCCGTTGAACTCAAAGTTCTGCGCATTGATCGTCACATCATAGTTAATGCCCGTAGCGTGTGCGACGCGCTCGTCATTGTACTTTGCTCCCGTGAGCGTGATATCGTCAAGGTTGATCGGCACTGTGTTTCCGCCGCCGAGATCGAGCGTACTCGTCTGGAACCTCTTCTTGAGATGCGGCAGATCCTTATAGGTCTTCCCGCCCTCCACGTATTCAACATCCCTTGTGCCGTCGTATTCCTTCGTGGCATTACTGATATTGAAATTAAAGTCATTGACGCTGACCGTACGCTTGCGGATTGTCCCCTTGCCGTACGCCGTGTTCACAACGGTATAGTTGTTCGCATTCGCTCCTGAAAGTGTACCCCCGAGATTCGTATACTGAACATCCTTGCCGTTCGAGATCACATTGCCGTCCGCATCCGTCACAACGTTCGGATTGCGCTGGAACGTTGCGTCCGTATTGCCGCTACCGTAGTAACTGTCGACCCCCGCCATATTGAACGTCGCATTCGTAATGCCGTCCGCCGTAAGCGTCGCCGCTCCACGTCCGTCACTGTTGTCTGCCGTAGGAGAGGAGACATTCTTCACAGCATTGACCGCCGTTGTGTCATACATCTTATTCACATCGCCAAATCCGAGCGTGATCTTGCGCTTTGCGATGGTACCCGATGCACCCGTGAGATCAAGGCCTGTTTCGGCGTTTGCCGTTGTACCGTTGTACGAAAGGGTATAGTTCTGCCCTTGTGTACCGCCAATCTTTACGTTGTATGCAATGTCCTTGTTGACACCGGCATTCTTATCCGCAACACCCGCATTCACATAGTTTGCCGTGATCGTCATCGACGCGCCGTCATCGATCGCAGCGCCGTTTGCCGTTCGTACGAGCTTGTTGTCATTCGTCGTGCCGGACGCATAGGTGACATTGCCCTTGGCATCGTCGTCAATGAACTTGTCGTAGTGCCGCGTATTCGTATCCACGAGATTCGCATTGGCATCGTAGATCTTGTCGATGCCCGTTTTCTGGGCAAGGTCAAGCGTCAGCACACGGCGGTCAATCGTGCCCTGTGCTGTCTTGGTAAAGTCATTGCCTCCCGAAATATTGATATTTCTGTCGCTCAGACGGAATTTATACGTAACCGTCGTCGGCGTGCCGTTCGTCGCATTCGCACTGCTGTACTGCGTCCCCGCCCCATCCATGACAAGGTCATTGCGCAGATCAACCCAGTTGCCGTTCAGCTGTACACGTGCGCGCGTGATATAGTTCTTCACATCGTTCGACGCACTCGAACCGTTGTACTTCACCGTTTTCGTGCCGTCATAGGTCTTCGTCGCATTGGATGCGAGGAAATCCACATCAGAAGCATTGATATTCGCCTTGTTGATCGTACCTGTGCCGTCACTTGTCACGAAATCATAGTTGTTCGCGCCAAAGGTCGTACCCATCGCCGTGCCGACGCCATAATAGCGCACTGTCTTCGCACCGGCATTCGGATTGGGCGTAAACGTCCCGCCGGAGAGCGTGCCGTACTGACTTGTCACGCCTGTGAGGTTCGTGATATTCGTGCCGCTGACATTCCCGGCGCTGTCCAGACGCAGAACAGCCGCATCGTTCGCCGAGACCTTCGGTGCAATCGTATTATTTATCGGCGTGCTGTCATAGTCCTTCGATACGGGATCAAAGCCCACATGCACCGTGCGCTTCGTGATCGTATTGCCATTGGTCGAGAACGCGCCGCTGTTGTTAGCGCCATTGTATTTCAGGTTGTAGTTGCCCGCAGCCGCGCCGTTCAGTGTAAGCGTATAGTCGACCCGTTTGCCCGTGCCGACATTCTTGTCCGCATACCGTGCCGTCGTCGTATAGGTCGCGCCGTCGTTGCCCGTGAAGCCCGTCATCCCGATCAGGTCATTGGCATTTGCTACAACCGTGTTCGCGGAGTTCTTTGCCACACCCACAACCGTTTTGGTTGCGTCATAGACCTTCGTAACGGGACTCTTGACCGTCGCTGTGACATCCTTCTTCGTGATGATGCCGTCGCCTTTCGGAGCGATCGTAGCGTTTCCTCCGAGCGAGAAATTTCCGCTTGTCCCCGTATAAGCGAGGGTATAGGTCACACGATCGGTCGACCTGCCGCCATCTACATCTTTCGTATCATAGGTCGCAGAGATCAGTTTCAGATCGTCCAGCACGGGAGCCTGCGTGGAACCAATCGTCACGGTTGCGCCCGTGATATAGTTGCTCTTTACATCACTCAATGCACTTGAGCTGCCGTATTTCACCGTACGTGTACCATCGTAGGTCTTCGATGCCGGCCGGATGGTAAAATCCACCGTGTTCGGATTCAGCTGATATGGCTTGATCTCGCCAAGCCCCTTTGCCGTCGTGCCGAGGGTATAGTTCCCCGCATCCGCACCCGTGAGCGAGAGGTTCGAGTAGTTGACCCAGTTGTGCTGCGTCGTTCCGTTGGGTGCCGTCCACGTCGTACCGCTGCCGCGCACATTGGGGCTCTCGAACACCTGTGCATGCCCACTGGCGAGACCAACCGTATCACCGGAGATCACTGCGCCTGGCGTAAAGGCAACATCTGCCGGATTGACCGCAGTCGTCCCATCGTAGGTTTTCGTCACCTTTTTGAACGCACCCGAAAGATCTTTCGGCGTGATCTTTCCTGTCGCCGAAAGGTTCATTCCATTCTCTGCATTGACCGTTGTTATGCCATCCGAGAGGAGATAGTTCCGCCCCGGGTTTCCCGCAATCTTCACATTATAGGTGATATTCTTCGTTGTGACTGCACCGCCGCTGTACGCAACATTCTTGTCCGCATAGCTGCCCTGCACCGTCACCTGTGCACCGTCATCCACCGCATAGCCGTTCTTCGTGCGTACAAGCTTATTGGCATTCGTCGCACCTGCAGCATAGGTAACATTTGCCTTCCCATCGTCATCTGAGAATACCTGATGGCGGCGAGTCACTGTGTCAACGAGATTAGCATTGCCGTCATAGACTTTGTCGGTGACGATCGGATCTGCAAGTCCAATCCTGAGTGTGCGGCGCGTGATGGTTCCAGCACCCGTGACCGTTGCATTTCCACTCTCTAGGTTTTGCCCGCCGAGCGTATAGTTCTTAAGCAGATACTCATCCCCTGCCGCAGTCTCCGCCTTGATCTTATACGCCACATGATCGACATCATAGGTATTTGCCGTCGCTGCATTCGCACTCGTCTGGAATGTTCCGCTGCCCGCAGGCTTGAACGTAATGCGAGCCGCATCTGCTGCTATGACACCGGCACTGCCTCCTGTCGGCGGATCCAGCTTCCATGTACTCGGCACCTGATAGGAACTTGTCCCGTCATAGACCTTCGTCGCAGGACGTGCAACGCCGTTTGCATCGACTACTTGAAAGCCAGACGGCGTAATCGCTTTACGGTTGATTGTGCCCTTGCCGAACGCCTCTGCCTCCACAGTATAGTTGCCCGCATGCGTCGTCGCAGCATCTGCAAATGCCAGATTCATCGCCGTATAGCGAACATCATGCGGAGTACCGTTGCTCGCATTTGCATTTGCTGCAAATGCCGTACCCGTACCGCGCCCGTAGTTACTTGTCGCCGTGTTCGCCGTCTTGCGCGCCTGCCACGCCGAACTGACACCGGCCGCACTGATCCCATCTCCCGAAAGGATTGCATTGAGAACCGAGCTTGTCGGAATATCCTTGATCGCAGAGACAGTGCCGGCCGTGTTCTCGGATGAGCCATCATAGGTCTTTGACACATCTGCCATTTCAATGCTCAACCTGCGCGGCGTGATCTTGCCCGCATTCGTCACCGTACCGACATTTGCTGTGAGTGTCTTATTTGCACCAGAGCCCCCAACCGAGCTGATAACAATATTTCCTGCATTGACAATCTGATAGTCGTCTGCATACCGTCCGGTAAGCTGCGCCGTATAGGTAACATTCTTATTGATGATGTTATTGCCGCTGTCACGGGAGACATTCTTATCCGCATAGCTTGCCGTCGAGGTGTTCGTCGGCTGACCATCCGTCTCATCCGTGATCATCGTCGCGAGACTGACGATATCGCGCCCGCGTTGGATATTGCGGTTGCCGTCTGTATGCTCTGCCATACCGTCATAGACCTTCTCGACTGCGTGCGTAGTCGCCCGAATGGAGGCAGGGGTAATAGACCCGCTTGCAGTGACATGAGCAGGATTTGCATTATTTACTTCTTCGAGTTTTCTGGCTGTTGCTGACGAGGACCCAAACGTATAGTTCGACAGAGGATTGTTTGTCGGATCACTCGTACGTGCAATGATATCATAGGAAACATATTGTGCCTCCGAGACGTGGGATGTAGCATTGTTGCCGTCCGGATCGCTCGAAAATGTTCCATGTGTCCCCGTTTTAAGCGCAAATGTGACCTTACCGTAGTCCTCCGTGACAATGCCCGTGTTCCCGGGTGTTGGGGCAGAACTTGTCAGATACGCGCCGGGGGCAAGTGTAGATCGATTGTTGCCGTCATAGACCTTCGTCGCATTCGCCACATTTCCATGCGAATCGTATACCTGGAACCCTGACGGGTCGATGCGGCGACGCGTGATCGTGCCCACTCCGTACTGCTCGTTGTTGATGGTGTAGTTGCCGCCGAATGCATTCGCGAGTCCCGTATACTCCACCGTGCGAGAGCCAGCGTGGCGGCTCTCTCTGAATGTTCCTGCCGTAGTGCCATTGCCATAACGACTCGTGATCCCATTCATGACAGAAGTTGGCAGTGAGGTCGTCGAGATGCTGTCGCGACCAAGCACAACGCCGCCCGTCCCATCGTTGACTGCGGAGACCGTCTTGGTCGTATTCGTCACAGTACCGTCATAGATCTTCGTAACAGGGCCGAACGTCACAGTGATCGGGCGTGGCGTAATCGTGCCAAGTCCGTGCAGTGTCGTAGTGGTCGTTACCGGGGTCGAGGAAGGTGGTGTTGCTTGCGCAGAGAATGTATAGTTTTGTGCCTCTGCGGCAGTCGGCGTCGCAAAGGCAACGTTATAGGTCACTCCCTGCGTTGTCACGGCTCCTCCACCGTCACGTACAACATCCTTGGTGTTATAGATTGCTGTGGAGTTGTTCGTCACCGTATCACCGGCGATAACGCCCGCGAGTGTGATGATATCATTGCCCGTCTTGTCATGAGCTCGCAGGGCATCATATACCTTCGTAATCGGGGAGTGTTTGATGGTCGCCGTGATCGTTTTTGGTGTGATCTTACCAGCGCCGGAGGCAGAAAAGATACCATTGAGGGGGTCCTTCGTTACGCCGTCCTCATTGAGCACATAGTAGTCTGAGAGCAGATGGCCGCCATACGTATCCGTATGGCTGTCTGCATGTCCCTTCGCCGTATAGGCGACCTTCGTCGCCTCCGCCACGTTCTTTGTCCGCGTACCGGCATTGTTCGTAAAGTAGGCACCGCCCGCAAGCTGGAAGGTGATATGTCCCTGATCGCGTGTGACAATGCCCTCATTGGGGTCAGTCGATGCGCCCACATTTGAGGAGAGGTAGAGTCCTGATCCTGGCGTATATACACTCGTCCCATCATAGGGTTTCGTGGCAGATGCTACGCTGTTGTCGCTGTTGTAGACCGTGAAGCTGTTGCGTGAAATCCCACGCCTTACGATATCGCCGTCTAGGTAGAGCTTTTCGTCCGTAACCTTGGTTTTCGAGCCTCCATTAGGCGTGTAGTAGAGATCGTAGTTTACCCCGTCCGGATGTGTCGCTGTGTCCAGCCCTACATTCGTATACTGGAGCTTGTGGCTGCCCACATGGATCTGCGGTGCACCCGATGCATCCGTATAGGTCGGGTCGGCAATGTTCTTGATCGACACCGTGTCCACCGTGCCGCCATCGTCGATCATGCGCGTGCCGTCAGACGTACCGTCGACGATCGTATCCCGCAGCTTGATATTCTTTGGAGACACCGACTGCTTCATCTCGTCGTCCGCGACGTTCACCGTACCATCGTAGATCTTATCCCTCGCCCTGCTCTTTCTGATGTCGAGATAGAGCGGCGCAGGAGTAATACGCACCTTGCCCGTAAGCGTGCTGATGGAGGAGTTGTCGAACGTGTAGTTCTTCGCATCATCCCCAGAGAAGGTGATCGTCCCACCAAAGGTGACATTCTTCTCTCCGTACGTGCCGTCCGTATTGCGGACAACATTCTTATCCGCCATATCCGCGGTAAAGTTCGAAGTATTGAGTGAGACGGAATGATCATCCTTATCGTCCTGTGTAAATCCTGAGGTGCCAATGGCACCAGAGTTCAGCGCCTCAGTGAAAACATCCTTAACGGACTTCTTGCCGTTATACACCCGAGTTTTGGTAAAGCTGCCGCCCGTCAGCTTCACCTCACGCGGATCAATAGTAACATTGACGCCGCGCAGGTTCGGCCCATCCTGGTCGGCCCAGAGGATCGCCTTCGTCCCCGCATTCCGGACACCGTTTGTCTTGTCGAAGTCCTTCGTCGTACCATTGACATAGTCGTGAATCTCGTTAAGATCGACAGGGTCTGAGTAGACGACCTGATTCGACTTATCTCCAACTGCTGCATGTGTCGAGTCGACGATCTTGACATACTTGCTGTTGTACTCGAGCCCCGTAACATCCGCACCATTGTTCTGCTTGACTGCAGCGGCAGAGGTGTCCACGACCGAGCCATCTGCATTGAAATAGCGATATCTGTAGTTCGCCGTCGCCGTTCCGCTCATAAAGGCGGTCAGCATCGGCGTCGTACGCCCCTCGTAGATGCGCCATTTTGCGCCGGGAGCACCGTCGTTGTTGATGGTACTGCCCCAGCCTGAATAGGAGGCAACAGCTGTCTTAGCGCCACCGCCTGTACCATTTCCAAGAAGGCTGATAGTCTTCCCATCTGCATTTACTTTATAGGTATTTGTTGAATTAGCCCCCGTCAGCGTTGTTTCATTCGTCGCAAATGATCCCTTGGAAAAAGAGTTGTGAACCTTTGTTGAGCCGTTAGGATCTACAATGTAGATAAAATGCATCTCCTGTGAAGATGGTACATTCGACAGGAAGGTCGCTTCGCTATACGTGTTGCTCACAACGGTCTCGTCCGCAGAGGTTCCAATTACTCCCCCGCCTGGACCTATTTGAGCTTTGCTATAAACGCTATCCAAATTTGTATATTCGGTCAAGCCAACAATACCGCCATGACGTGCAGCCCTGCCGTCAACAGTCGTATCTTTTACATACACATTTTTTAGGACGGTTTTATTTGATGTTGTCCCTGTAGTAACCGCAGCAATGCCGCCCGCATAATTCTGTCCAGAAGTGATGCCCGTGATTGCCGCTCCTGTAACGCCTAAGTTCTCAATACGACCATGATCTACCTTGCCAAAAAGTCCCGCATGGGGTACCGGTGAAACAGTGAAGTTTTTCACTCGATAGAAATTACCGTCGATCTTTCCCGTAAACGCAGCCAAAGAATTCCCGCCTATAGGGGTCAATGCACCACCCGAAAAGTCAATATCGTTCTCGAGCATATAGTTTTTCGTGAGATCATTATTGATATCCTGAAACTCTGTTGTGGTAGCAACAAGCTGATAATAGTTGTCTGCCGCCGTCGCAGCAGCACCATTGACCGTATAACCGGATGTCGGTGCGGTCCCCCGATAGCCAATATGTGCCGTACCATCGTCAGCTGTATCGGTGTACATTACGACATTGGAGCTAGTCACATTCGCCGCGTTGAGGAAGCGAATGTTCTTGCCCACGACCTCGACATTTGTCGCCGTGATCGCTCCCATATTGACGACATCGGAGAGCCCTGCTGCAGTGGTGTTGATTGGTGATGTGCCGCTTGCAGTAAACGCAGCATCATTGACCGCACTCAGATTTTGTGTTGAGACATGGAGACTGCCAACATTGACCGAGGCGGTCTTGCCGAAGATAACACCGTTCGGGTTGACGAGATAGATATCACCGCCGCCTGTGATCGTACCATTGATGGTAGAGGTATTGCCCCCTGTGACCAGATTCAGATAGTTTTTGCTGTCATAGGCAACGGTCTCTCCGTTTGCCACGGAGTAATCCTGCCATTTGATGAGATTGTTTGCTGCGCTGCCGCCAATATTGGTCGTGCTGCCTACGCGGCCGACAGTAACACCTAACGTCATATCGTGCTCACCCATCGGTGCAGCAAAGCCCACCTGCGGAATCAAAAAAGCACCTGCCATTCCCGCCAGCAACGCATAGCGCACGCGCTGCGATAGTTTCATTCGATTGTTCTTCATGTTCCGCACTCCCATAGATATATTCCTACTTATATGTTGTATCGGATATTATGCCACGTTACATAATAGCATATAATTGTATTAAAAGCAAAAACATCCTCCAATAGTCCTAGGACAATTGGAGGATGTTTTGTTCAAGATTCCCCTGTCAGCGTTTTCGCGCGTCCTCTCTCCCCGCAAGCAGGGGGCAGTCACCGTATAGCAGCTTTCCCATCGCAACAGGGGAAGTGGCGAGCACAGCGAAACGGCGGGGCGCTCATAGCAAAATTACTGGAGCAGACTCAGCACTGCACTCGAATTCTGATTTGCCTGTGCCAGCATTGCCTGCGCTGACTGCGTAAGCACGTTGTGCTTCGTATACGCCGTCATTTCCTTGGCCATATCTGAATCACGGATTGTGGACTCAGACGCCTGCACGTTCTCAGAGGCAACAACCAAGTTACTGCTCGTATAGCCGAGACGGTTCTGTGCAGCGCCAATAGCGACTGCCTGATCTGTCGCCTTGATTAGTGCATTCTCAAACACGTTAATCGCAGCATTGGCCGCCTCACGCGTCGTCACCTGTATCTTAGGGCCTCCGCCAACGACCTCAATATCTGGAGGGAGTGTTCCATGATTCCACCCCTTCCCATTTGCAGACTGCAAACCTAATGCAACAGATCGCATATCTGTAAATCCGACTTTAATTGCTTGATTTGCCTTCGTTCCCGTCTGTAGAACAAGCGAATTATCAGGTACGGGGTTTTGCGCACGGACCGTTTCCTTAAATGCATCAAGAACAGCATTGACCTCATTTCGCATATGTCCTCTGCTGTCTGTTACACGGAAGGTGATTCCCGCGATCTGCCCATTCACACCTGGGTCATGTGCTCGAATGGTAATTGCAGGCTGGTTGTCGGGAGTATAGACTCTCCTTCCATATTCATCATCACCAACATATGCGGTTTTGCTCAAATAGCCCGCATCCGTATTCGTAATAATGTTCATTGCCATCGTAAGCGTTGTGGTGGTTCCAATCGGTGAAATAGAGCCTGAGTACGTGACTCCATTTCTGGTCCACGTCGCAGTGATCGTATCCGATGGATGAATCCCAAGATCGTTGCCGTCACGCCGCTTTAATTCCGTCAAAAAATCGGCAGGATCCGTACTGGCATGAAGGCTGCTGTTCGTCATGCTCGTATAAGTTCCCTGCCCTGAGGGGCCAGCCACCCGCCCATTCTTCGTGCCATCAATCAGATACTTCCCATTATAGGTCGTCAGCGCATTATCATCGATCTGGTCGATCAGATGGTCGATTTCCTTCTGGATAAGTCTGCGATCTTCATCTGTATTCGTATCGTTCGCAGCGCTGATCGCCTTTTCTTTCAGTGTCTTGAGGATCTCGATCGTCGACTGCACAGCTCCCTCTGCCGTCCGCAGCAGAGCAGAGCCGTTATTCGTGTTCATGTCATCCTGATCGAGGGCGCGCACCTGCACTCGCATACGCTCGGAGATCGCCATCCCTGAGGCATCGTCACCGGCACTGTTGATCTTCATGCCCGAAGAAACCTTCTGCAGGCTCTTCGACAGCTCGCTCTGATTCTTGTTAAGCGTATTGAGCGTGTTCACCGCCGACATATTATTTTTGACCACCATCGCCATAAAGACTGCCTCCCTGACCGTTATCTATGGTTTTGTTTATGAAATAACTGCGTAAATAGACAAGCATACACTGTCTTGAAAAGTATATCGTCGAAATGAATCTGCAACTTAAATATCCCAAGCTCTTTTTATTTTTTTGAGCAAATCGCTGTGTGTACCTGTACACACAAGCATAAGGTGTGATTGCTCATCTTTTATCTTGCAATAAACGCCAATCGGGTTGGATATGACACACCCGATAGACGCGCTCAATCTGAATATTTTTATATAGAGCCAAACAAAAAATGCTCTATGATTGATTCTACGCAAACAGCTCCACCTGATTGCTCTCCATCATGCCGTCGAGGCAGCCGTGCGCACGCAGGATGTCAATGGCGGGAGCGGGGACATGAGCACGGGTGGCGAGGTCCTCGATGGAGATGAATCGTCCATCCTTTCGCGCCTCGACGATTGCCTGCGCCGCCTTCTGTCCCATGCCGGGGAGTGCGGTGAACGGCGGGAGGAGGGAGTTTTTATGCAGAATAAATTTCTCCGCATCAGAGGCATACAGGTCGACAGGTTCGCAGGAGAAGCCGCGCAGGTACATCTCCCACGCAAGCTGCAACACGATGAGGATGTCCTGCTTCTTGTTGTCGAGCTTGCCGCGATGTTCGCGCGCCTCGGCGTTCAGCGCGTCGATGGCTGCCTTGACCGCCATTTTCCCCTTTGAAATAATATTCGCGTCAAACTCGTCGGCGCGGATGGAGAAATACGCAGCGTAGTACGCGAGCGGATAGTGTACCTTGCAAAACGCGATGCGGTAGCCCATCATGACGTAGGCAGTCGCGTGCGCACGCGGGAAGAGATACTTAATCTTCTGGCAGGAGTCGATGTACCATTCCGGAATGCCGCCCGCGCGCAGCTTCTCAACAACATCATTAGTAATCCCCTTGCCCTTACGCACGTTCTCCATGGTCTTGAACGAGAGGAGCGGATCGATGCCGTTCTGCATCAGGTAGTTCATGATATCGTCGCGCGCGGAGATGGCGTCCTTCAGCGTGCTTGTGCCCGCCTTGATGAGGTCCTGCGCGTTGCCGAGCCAGACATTCGTGCCATGGGAAAATCCCGAAATGCGCACGAGATCGGCGAAGCAATCCGGATTGGAGTCGTCGATCATCTTCTGTGTGAATGAGGTGCGGAACTCAGGGATGCCGTATGTCCCCATGTTCGCACCGAGTTCCTCAGGTGTGATGCCGAGTGCATCAGTCGAAGTAAAGATTGACATGGTGGCAGGATCGTCAAACGGAATGGTCTCCGGGTCACGGTGTGTCAGCTCCTCGAGCATCTTGATGACGGTTGGGTCATCGTGTCCAAGGATGTCAAGCTTAACGAGACGCTCACTGATCGAATGGTAATCAAAGTGGGTTGTCAGCGTATCCGACTCCATATTGTTCGCGGGGCGCTGAATGGGCGTGAAGTAATGCACGTCCATGTCGCGCGGCACGACCATGATGCCGCCCGCGTGCTGTCCTGTGGTCGCCTTGACACCCATACAGCCGCGCATCATGTGCTCGATGTAGGGACGCCCCTTTGTCTCGCCCATGTTCTCGTAGTAGTGCATGGCGTAGCCGTAGGCGTTCTTGTCCTGCAGGCCCGAGATGGTGCCCGCGCGGAAGACGTTCATCTTGCCGAACAGGACTTCTGTGTACTTGTGCGCGATGGGCTGATAGTCACCCGAGAAGTTGAGGTCAATATCCGGAACCTTGTCCCCATCGAAGCCGAGGAATACGGCAAAGGGGATATTGTGCCCATCCTTCGTGAGCGGTGTGCCGCAGACGGGACAATCCATCGACGGCAGGTCAAAGCCGCTCCCAACAGAACCGTCCTCGATGAACTTGTTGTACTGGCAGT
>ERZ772827.350-NODE-350-length-25932-cov-5.200023_pt1 | contig 25932 bp, 16 predicted proteins | sample MGYA00580850_ERZ772827 | MGnify/ENA primary metagenome ERZ772827 (study PRJEB29015, sample SAMEA2737950) | human oral metagenome | biome: human oral; feature: human-associated habitat; material: dental | place: China | collected 2145 ... | reverse complement strand
GCGTCAAGCAATGGTGCGAGGCAAAGGGTTACTCGCTCGGAGCGGTGATGAACCCGTTTCGTCTGGTGCTTGTAGGACAAATGAAAGGTCCTCATATATTCACCATAACACGTATTCTGGGTAAAACAGAGACTATTAACCGTATAAATAGAGCTCTGAAAATCATAGAGAAGATATAGTCATTATCGAATAATACAATAAAATACAGCGTAACTCTAATTTGTAGTTACGCTGCTGATCATATATATTTTTTCTATATCAAAAAAAGTAACCTTTCTCACGAGAGGTTACTTCAAATCAAATTCAAAAAATTATGACTTATAATACTTTATTGTCGTTATATTCAGTTTGGTATCCTCAGAGTCTGCCCTGCTCGTATGCGGTCTGACGACATACCGTTAGCTTTCTTAATCTTAGATATGGTAGTACCGTGTCGGCGGGCTATCTCGCCAAGGGTGTCGCCGTTTTTTACCTTGTAATGCTTGTTAGAGCCGCTACCTCGCGATACTCTGCCGTGCTTTTTAGACCTTCCCCCAGAGCCTCCTTCTCTTCCGGCAGGTTCAACTACTATCTGCTTATCTATAAGCACATTGGCATTGTAAGCCAGTATCGAGTCGAGGTTGGTAGAGAAGTACGATATTTTCTCCATAGGCAATATTATCGAGTGCGGCTTGATGTCGCCGGGCACTATATCTTGCTTATACTGAGGGTTTAAAAATCTCAACTCTTCGATAGGTATTTTCAGTATCTCGGCTATCTGTTTGAGGTGAATGCGTTTCTGCACCACAACGGAGTCTGTCGCTTTGATAAACGTCGGTATGGCGGGGCATATATTATGCTTGCCGTAGTAGTTCATAATATAGTTGGCGGCAATGAATATAGGCACATATCCTCGTGTTTCACGCGGCAGATAAGGGTATATATCCCAGTAGCCCGTCTTCCCGCCCGCTTTTCTGATAGCGCGGGCGACATTCCCCGGTCCGCAGTTGTAGGCGGCTATCACCAGATGCCAATCGTTGTATATAGCATACAAATCGCGTAGATAACGAACGGCTGCCTCCGACGACTTTTTGGGGTCGAACCTGTCGTCTACCAGCGAATTGACCTGCAAGTCGTACATCTTTGCCGTCCCTACCATAAACTGCCAAAGACCTCCCGCTCCGGCACGCGATATGGCTTTGGAGTTCAGAGCAGATTCTATTATCGGCAGATATTTCAACTCCATAGGCAGGTCGTATTTAGCCAAAGCCTGCTCGAATATGGGGAAATAGTAGCTCTCGCCCAAACCTACCATATACTCTACCTGATTGATACGTTGGGCATATTTATTTATCAGAAGCCTCACAATATTATTGTACGGCATCTCTATACGATATGGCAATTTCTGCAGTCGTGCTATATAGATGCTGTCGCTGTAATAAACGGGAGTTGCCTCGGTGCGGTTACATTTGCCTACTACCGAACGGCTTAGATACCAACTATTCTTGGTCATCATATCCAACACTGCCTTTTCGTAGTCTGTCGGTATCATCGAAGAAGTATCTTCGGGTATGGGGATTTTGGCATAGTTAGCCCAAATATTTTTGTCGTCGTCGGCAAACAAACTGATAGCCGCCAGGTTCAGCAACAATAATAATACAATACTTTTTTTAGTCATAATGATATTAATGTGTTTATTACAACAAGTTTATTAAACAGGAGTATAGTAATTTTTTAAAATTTAAGATTAAGTTTTATTGCCGGATTTACCGTATTGTTATAATTGGTCTCCACCATTGTCGGCGCCAAATGCAGCGACAGGTAAGGCGAAATATCGAAATTAGCCAACGAGGCGTCTACAAAGGCATCGAGCACCGTGATGGCATAAAAAGCCACAGTCCCTATTATACACAAGTCGCGGTATCGCCTTAGGTTGTCCATCATATCTTTCAGCCGATTGGCAGTTACCACGCTTGGGTCGTACTTGGAGTATAGCTCCTCATAGCTTTTCGTATTCGGGTTGTCGTCGGCTATATCTCGGTAATATCGTTTGTACATCTGATAATGACGGTCGTTCCAACTGATACCGTAAGCAAACGCTACGAACCCGCCATACACGATAGGCAGTTTCCAATACTTGCGGTTGTATATCTGTCCCAGACCGGGGCAGATAAGACCGTACCACATAGCTTTGTTTGGGTCGGGGGCAAATATCTTTTTATACCCCGTCGTATCCAAGCCGTTTTTCAATGCCTTTGCGTGTTTGTCTTTCGTCGATAAAGTATCGGTCGTAATCGTCAAGGGCATTGGCTTATGTTCGGAAACAGATGTTACGCTGTCTTTTACGATATTGTTGTTCGTAGAAATAACGACGGTATCTTGTGCCCATACGGATACAAGATACATTGTCATAAAAGATACGATAACAACAACCCTTTTCAATCTACTTTCAGTTTATCTAAAATTGACATTATACGCATCAAGTCGTCGTCGGAGTCGAAAGCAAGCGATATTTTACCTTTACCCTGCTCATTATATTGCAGGTTTACTTTGGTATTGAACAACTGCGATAGTTCGGCTTTCAGGCGATCGTATTCTTCGGAGACGAATCGCTGATATTTAACACCCTCTTCTGTACCGTTGTTTTTGCTGACAGCCATTTTCTTCACCAACTCCTCAGTAGCACGCACCGAGAGATGTTTTTTTACGACCTGTTCGTAAACTTTCAATTGACTTTCGGGGTCGTCGAGTCCTGCAATAGCACGTGCGTGCCCCATATCGACAGTCCTATCTCTGAGTCCGAGTTGTATCTCGGCAGGGAGCTTGAGCAATCGCAAAAAATTGGCAATAGTAGCACGTTTTTTACCCACTTTTTCGCTCAATTGCTCCTGAGTGAGGACAAAATCGTTCATCGCTTTCTGATAACCAAGTGCTATTTCGATGGCATTCAGGTCGTCGCGTTGTATGTTCTCTATAAGAGCCATCACATGAGTCTGTTCGTCGTTAGCGGCACGTATGTATGCAGGTATCTTGGTAAGACCTGCCATTTTGGAGGCTCTGTAACGGCGTTCGCCCGCAATAATCTGGTAATGGGCATCGTCTATCTTTCTGAGTGTTATGGGGACAATCACTCCGTTGGCTCTGATAGAATCCGACAATTCGGCTAATTTATCTTCGTCGAACTCAGTCCTCGGCTGATTCGGATTGGTCTCTATCAAGTCTATATCAATCTCATTGAGGTCGCTGCTACCGTAAGTTTTCACCTCTTCGGTACTTATCAACGCATTTAATCCCCTTCCTAACGCCTGTTTCTTCATTAGTATTATTTACTTTTCTGTATTTCAATATCTTCTATTTTCTCAATATTCTATTCCCGTTTATCCGTCTTCTCTATAAGCTCTTTGGCAAGCTTCATATAATCTTGTGACCCTTTCGATTCTTTGTCGTAAGTCATTATGGGTTGCCCGTAAGACGTTGCCTCAGAAAGCTTTACATTACGAGTAATCATTGTATCAAACACCAATGCCTCAAAGTGGCTTCTTACCTCGCCCGCTACCTGATTGGCATACCGCAAACGCGAGTCGTACATCGTAAGCAAAAAGCCCTCTATATTGAGCGACGGGTTTAGCTTACTCTTGATTATTTTAATGGTATTCAGCAACTTACCTATGCCTTCCAATGCAAAATACTCACATTGCACAGGAATGATAACGCTATCGGCAGCCGTCAGACAATTTACCACTATCAAACCAAGAGACGGAGCACAGTCTATGAGGATAAAATCGTAATCGGGACGCAATATATTCAGTACATTTTTCAGTCGTTTCTCGCGATTTTCTATCTCTATCATCTCTATTTCGGCTCCTACCAGATTGATGTGCGACGGGATAAGCGACAGGTTATCGAATGTCGTCTTGATGACGGCTTTTTGCGGGTCGATATCATCGACTAAGCATTCGTAAATGGTTGTAGTGGCTTCCGCTACGTCTACACCCAAGCCCGACGAAGAGTTGGCTTGCGGGTCGGCGTCTACGACCAGAACCTTTTTACCCAACGATGCCAAAGATGCTGCTAAGTTGATGCTTGTGGTTGTTTTCCCCACGCCACCTTTTTGATTTGCCAAAGCAATGATTTTTCCCATAAATACTGTGTTCCTTTAAGATTACAAAAATCCAATCAGACTGCAAATTTAGTGTTTTTATTTTAAACTTCGCCTCTTTGTTCCGATTTTTATTAAATACAGGGCGACAACAGGGCTAAAAACAGACATTCTTTCTATCTGAGAGGCAATTTTAGGTTTCATTGTCAGCTAATATTTGCTGTATTGTACCGATGCACTGTCTCCACGAACGGAATAATATCCAACGGCGTGTTTTCCAGATGATTGCCTACTACAATCAAATCGGCTCCGGCTCCCAAAGCCTTCTCTATCATACCGGTAGAGCGTATACCTCCGCCTACGATGAGCGGTGTGGCTACGCTGTCTCTTACGGCAGCTATAATACCATCGGACACAGGGCTTTGCGCTCCACTCCCTGCTTCGAGATATATCAGCCTCTGCCCGAGCAACTCGCCCGCTATGGCAGTACGCACTATGGTTTCGGTATCCGACAGGGCATCAGTACCCGATACGGTCTCCACAGCAGTCCGTTGCCCTCTTCCGACCAACACATAACCCGTCGGGATAGCTTCTATTCCCGATTTTTTTATCTCTATGGCACACTCTACGTGCTGCCCGATAAGAAAATCGGGGTTACGTCCGGATATAAGCGACAAAACAAGCATAGCATCGGCATTGGGACTAAATTGTACCGCATTGCCGATAAATAAAACGACCGGGATAGACGAATGCTCTTTGATAACTATTACCGCCTCATCTATCGAGTGTCTTAGCTGCGACCCGCCCACAAAAATGAAATCGGGCTTCGCCTTGTTTACAAGCGATATAAAATTCAATAGACTGTCGCCGCTACATTTTTCGGGATCTATCAATACGGCAAAAAGTTTTTTCCCTACACTGCGGGCATTCTGTATATGATTTAATACAGTGTCAGACATAGCTTTACAAAATATTTACAATAAAAAACACAACTGAAAGAATTGTTATTTTCTGCAAAAGTAATTATTTTTCTAAATTTTCGCTCTGTTTGTGCAAAAATATCGTAATTTTGTTTAATTTTGCATATTAATATTATTGGGGACTTACAATAATGATTATATGAGAATTATGAGCAACGATAGAAATAGAGTATCGAGTTTTACAGATATGTCAATTGTTAAAAACAATACGGCACAATAGCATACACACCTGTAAACCAGATTATTGAAAATTTTTGTCCAATACAAAAGTTCTTATATACGGTTATTGATGAAGTTGTAAAAAAACGAATGATAAAAGGATATGGTTAAGAAAGTTTTGTTTTTCATAGTAGCTGTTTTGCTATTTGCAGCTTGTAGCAATCGGACTGTATTCTCCGATTATACAGAGCTCGACGGCGGTGTGTGGGCAACAGACAAATCATTTGCCTTCAATGTAGAGATAGAAGATACGGCTGCCTCATACGAAATAGACCTAATGCTGAGAAATACAGATGTTTTCCCACGTCAAAACCTTTGGTTGAAGGTGGAGCAGGAACACAACGGACATCCGATAAGCGTGGATACGCTGAATATATTCTTGCTCGACCACGACGGAAAATGGATAGGCAAAGGCTTGTGTAGCAAATACGACAACGAATTTATCTGGAAACAACAGGTAAGATTTCCCGAGAAAGGGAGCTACATATTCAGATTCAGCCAGTTGATGAGGATACAGGTATTAGAAGGCATAGAAAACATAGGCATAGAAGTAATCAAAGAGAAACAGTAAATAAAAAACTGATTATAACATAATTGACCCTTCATTATTAAAACTAAATAATTATATATTTGTTATGAAAAAAATAGTTGTTATACTTGCGGTATTATGTGCCACATTAGGACTCAGAGCACAGACAAATACCTTTTATTTTATGGAAGATGTGCCACTAAGGCACTCGATGAACCCATCGTTTATGCCGACTTCGGCGTGGTATCTCGGTGTAGTAGCTTTGCCAAACTTCTATGTAGAAGGAGGCAATAGTGCTTTCATATTACGTAACCTTTTGTACAAAAAAGACAATGTGTGGACAGCAGGACTGAATCCTACTATCAGTGTAGATGATTTATATAAGTATATCGGCAATAAAAATTTTGCCGACGTACACGCCGGTCTCGGTCTGATAAACTTCGGGTTCAGGCTGAAAGAGGTAAACTACTTCACATTCGACCTGTCGCTGAAAGCCGATGCGTATACGTTCATACCTCGCGATGCTTTCAGAGCCCTGTTCTATGGCACTGATACATCGGCAGACTTCAATCTCAAAGATATGGCAGCCGAAGCCACTATGTACGGCGAACTCGGGCTCGGTTATATGCGTAAACTAAACGACCGATGGACTATCGGTTTCAAGCTCAAAGGACTTATAGGACTTGCGGGAATACATTCGGATATAAAACAACTCGATGTACGGACTTCGAAAGACCAATGGCAACTTGTGGCACAGGGCGATATGTACGCAATGACGCCACTGATACAATACTCGGCTGCCGATAAGTCTTTTTCATATCATTTCAACGATATAAAAAATTATATCACACCCCAAGGATTGGGAGGAGCCATCGACCTGGGTGCGACCTTCCGCCCGATAAAAAACCTTACCATCTCGGCTGCCATCACCGACGTAGGACTCATACATTGGTACAAAAAAGCCAATATAACCAACATCAACACCAATGGTAGCTTCACTGTCAAAGCAATAGATTACAAAATAGGCGAAGGTCTCGACTCTCTGAACCAATTCTTCGACCAATTGGGCGAAAACATAAAAGATTCTGTAAAATGGCAAGGCAGACAAGGCATCGACAACCCCATCAATCAATGGGTTACAGCTACTGCAAATCTTGGTGTGGAGTATGGTATTTTGGACAACAAAATATCGTTTGCGGCTCTGTCCAACACCCGAGTAAACTACAATAGGATAATGCCTGAGGTTACCGTCGGAGTCAATTTCCGCCCCGCCAACTGGTTCAAGATGTATCTGTCGCACACGTTCTCGAGCAGATTCTCGTCGAGTATCGGAGCAGGTATCAATCTGCAGGTAGGTCCGGTCAATATGTATCTCGTTTCGGACTTTGTGCCTCTCTGCTATGTCAGAATGCAAAATACGGAAAATCTGATTGCCGATGCAAATGTAAGAAATGTAGTAGAGAAAATGCCTATACCGTATGGCAATAATAGACTAAACTTACAGGCAGGACTCGTATTCTCGTTCGGTAAAAACTCTGCCGACAGAGACCGCGACGGCGTAAGCAACAGCAAAGACAAATGTCCCAATACGGACATCAAGATGTTAATGAAAAAATGCCCCGACAAGAAACGTACCGAATTCGTAGATGCAGAGGGCTGTCTGCTCGATAAAGACAAAGACGGTGTAGCCGACTGCTACGACAAGTGTCCCGATACGCAGGCAAATGTGTCTGTCGACGAAAACGGCTGTCCGCTCGATGACGACAAAGACGGTGTACCTGACTATCTCGACTTGTGTCCAGACACTCCACAGGATATAGAGGTTGACAACGACGGCTGCCCCAAAGACACTGACGGAGACGGTGTATACGACTACCTCGACCTGTGTCCCGACACTCCCGAAGGAATAAGTGTCGATGAAAACGGTTGTCCGATAGACAGCGACGGCGACGGTGTACCCGACGACAAAGACCAATGTCCCGATACACCGAAAGGACTGCCCGTAGACGCCAAAGGCTGCTCCAAAGACAGTGACGGCGACGGTGTGCCCGACTACAAGGACAAATGTCCGAACACACCGAAAGAAGTAAGAGGTCTTGTAGACGAAAACGGCTGTCCGAAAGATACAGACGGCGACGGTATCCTCGACTATAAAGACGAATGCCCCACTATAAAGGGTGTCAAAGAAAATCAGGGCTGTCCTCCTATCAAGAAAGAGGTACTCAAAGTATTCAAACAGGCTCTGCACGGAATACAGTTCGACACAGGCAAGGCTACCATCAAACCCGTATCTAGCGGAGTATTGAGACTTATAGTGGATATAATGCGTAACAATCCCGACTATAACCTCATAATAGCGGGTCATACCGACAGTCAGGGTAACGATGCCCTCAATATGACGTTGTCCGAAAAACGTGCTGCTGCCGTCCGCAAGTATCTCGAAGACAGAGGTATCGATAAAGGACGCTTACAGTCGAAGGGTTACGGTGAAACTCTGCCCGTGGCAACAAACAAAACGGCTAAGGGACGTGCTCAAAACCGTCGTGTAGAATTTACCGTGGTTTTCCAGAAATTAGTAGAAGATTAGTAGAAGATAAATAAATTTTTAATTAACAGCAATTTATATAAAAGTATGATTAGAAGAAAATTAATTGTTTTGGTTGTGGCTTTGGTTGCAGCTCTGGGTCTCAAAGCCCAACCAAATACACTGTATTTTATGGAAGATGTGGCACTAAGGCATCATCTGAATCCTTCGTTTATGCCGAGTGCAAGTTGGTTTTTCGAGATACCCATCTTCCCGAGTTTTTATGGAGAAGTCGGCAATAATATCTTGTCGATGAGAGACTTCAGAGTAAAAAAGAATGGCGTATGGTCTACCGTTTATGCTCCTATGGAGAGCCCCGACAAGTATTACAAGCGTATGGCGAATATCAATAACTTCGACGCCAGATTCGCTTGGTATATACTGAACGGCGGTTTCAGCTTCAACGAAAATAACTATATGACCTTAGACCTTTCGCTAAAAGGCGACGCTTATGTATTCTTACCGAAAGATATGTTCGGAGGTATAATGTACGGAGCCGAAAACAACAGGCGTTACAATCTGAGTAACTTTGCCGTAGAAAGCTATGTATACGGCGAATTGGCAGTAGGTTATATGCGTAAAGTGAGCGATCAGTGGACTATCGGTCTCAAACTGAAAGGACTCATAGGTTTTGCCGGAGTACACTCCGATATTGCCAAAGCAGAGATACAGACACCTACAGGCAACAAATGGAAATTGTCGGCTGCCGGCGATATCTACGCAATGACTCCTTACGTAAAGACAGTAGGAGGTAACACTACATTCGGCGAGTTCCGCGACCTTATCAAACCTCAGGGTATAGGTGGAGCTGTCGACTTTGGTGCTACATTCAGACCGACGGAGAACCTCACTATCTCTGCCGCTATCACGGATTTGGGATTTATCAACTGGAATAAGCGTGAGAATATTTCGCGAGTGAGTGTCAACGGCGACTATTTTTTCGACGAACCCACATACAAGTTCAACCCCGACGACCCCGACCCGTTGGCAACTATGATTAATGAGATTAGCGATAATATAGGCAAATCGGTAAACTTCCAGAAGACACAGGGCATCAACAGAAGCATCAACCAATTTATCACCACTACTGCCAACTTCGGCATAGAATACGGTATTTTGGATAATATGGTATCGTTTGCAGGGTTGTCTAACACACGTATCAACTTTGGCAACAAGGTGATGCAGGAGTTTACTCTCGGTGTCAACTTCCGTCCTACCGATTGGCTTAAGACTTACTTCTCGCACACATTGCTCAATGCTCGTTGCAATACTATCGGCTTAGGAGTAAGCGTACAAGCAGGACCCGTCAACTTCTATCTGGCAGGCGACTATATACCGTTCACTACCATACAGCTGAAAAATGCCAGCTTCGTAAACAACAAGGAGTTCGAAGACGATGTCAAAAACATACCTGTACCTTACCACAACAGCAGATTCAACATACAGACCGGTTTGGTTTATTACTTCGACAAATCGTCGGGCGACAAAGACCGCGACGGTGTACGCAACAACAGAGACAGATGTCCCGATACGGATATAAAGATGTTGATGGCAAAATGTCCTGATAAGAAACGCACCGAGTTTGTAGACGAAAACGGTTGTACTCTCGACGAAGACCACGACGGTGTAGCCGACTGCTACGACAAATGCCCGAATACTCCGAGCGGAGTAACGGTCGACGAAAACGGCTGTCCGATAGATACAGACGGCGACGGTGTGGCAGATTATATGGATAAATGCCCCGACACTCCGAAGGGTGTAGAAGTCGATGCAGACGGTTGTCCGATAGATAGTGACGGCGACGGTGTACCCGACTATCTCGATAAGTGTCCGAATACTCCACGCGGTGTATCTGTCGATGTAGACGGTTGTCCGATAGATAGCGACGGCGACGGCGTAACGGACGACAAAGACAAGTGTCCCGATACTCCGAACGGAATATCCGTAGACGAAAACGGCTGCCCACAAGACAGTGACGGCGACGGTGTACCCGACTATAAGGATAAATGTCCGAACACACCAAAAGAAGTGAGAGGTCTCGTAGACGAAAACGGCTGTCCTAAAGATACAGACGGCGATGGAATACCCGACTACAAAGACGAATGCCCCACTATCAAGGGTGTAAAGGAAAACAAAGGCTGCCCGGCTGTCAAGAAAGACGTGCTCAAAGTATTCAAACAAGCTCTGCACGGAATACAGTTCGACACAGGCAAGTCTACAATCAAATCCGTATCTTACGGCGTATTGAATATGGTTGTGGATATAATGAAAAACAATCCTGACTATAACTTGGTAATTGCAGGTCATACCGACAGCCAAGGCAACGACGACTTCAATATGACGCTGTCCGACAAACGTGCGGCTGCCGTTCGTCAGTACCTTATAGATAAGGGTGTAGAAGACGCTCGATTGCAGTCGATAGGCTATGGTGAGACCAAACCTGTGGCTACGAACAAAACCGCCAAAGGACGTGCTCAGAACCGCCGTGTAGAATTTACAGTTGTATTCGAGAAACTCGTAAAAGAAGAAGACTAACCGAATATCACAACAGATAGACAACTATCTAAACACAAAAAAGAGGCTGTTACCAAAAGACGACAGTCTCTTTTTGTTTGTATTAATTATATTATAATGTTACTATTAGTATCATTGCCTCTATTAAGTTATACCATCAATGTAGTTTTTACAGACAACGACTTCCTGCTTATTATCAAAAAGATATCTATATAGCAAGATTTATCGACAGACAAAAAAAGAGAGTTACCCGTACGGGGCAACTCTACTTTTTCGTTTATATGCTATTTATAACTATTTAGAGCTTATTGGACAATTCGGCAAGCTTCTCTTTTAGAGACTCTATTTTCTTATTCATTTCGTCGACCAGAGAGTTACCCTTCTTCGACGACGATGTAAGGAACAGTATGTTGTTCTCGTAAGAAGCTATCTCTTTTTTCAGAGCATTATACTCTTTGAGATATTTGTTGTCTACGGGAGCTTTGTCGCTTGTGCCATCTTTCGGTCTGCGGTCGAACACGATGTCGAATTGAGCATCTATAGCGTGTTTGAACTCGTTATTGACAGCATTCTTATCTTTGATGGGCACAAAACCGATTTTGTCGAACTCCGCCATAATCTCTTTTAGAGCAGCCACGTCGTTGTTCCTGTCTCCTGTGGGCACAAAGGCTTTTGCCTTCTCCACCATAGCCTGTTTTTGAGCCAGGTTCTCTTTCTCGACAGCGTTCTGTTCTTCGGATAGTTTGTTTTTCTGTTCGAAGATATAGTCGCAGGCAGCCGAGAATTTTTCCCATACCTCATCGGCGTGTTTTTTCACCGTCATTCCAATGGTACGCCACTCTTTCTGTATCTCTTTTACCTTGTCGGCAGCCTCACGCCAATTTTCGGTCTCTTTGAGAGCCTCTACGCGTTCGAGCAACTCTTTGCGTTTTGCCAGATTGTTTGCCATCTCTTCTTTGAGCCCTTTATAAAAACTGTTTTTGGCTTTGAAGAATTTATCGCACGCCTCGCGGAAACGTTTATATATCTTGGCATTAGTCTTCTTGGTAGCGAAACCTATCTTCTTCCATTCTTCTTGTAGTGCGAGTATCTCTTCTATCTTGGCTTGCCACTGCTTAGGTGTCTTCAACGATTCTGTGTCGATAGCTTCGAGCTTTTCGCATATAGCCGTTTTCAGTCGCAGGTTTTCTTCTTCGTGTTCTTTGAGGCTTTCGAAGTACGCCTGATGTTTTTTGTTTATTTTAGACGATGCCTCTTTGAACCTGTTCCAAAGAGGTTCGCGATCTTCTTTGGCTACGGGACCTGTCTCGCGCCACTCTTCGTGTAACTTCTGCAAGGTATTGAACGCCGTTACCGCATTGGGCTCTTCTTCGAGCTTTTCGGCGGCTAAACAGAGAGCATTCTTCAATTCGAGATTTTTCTTGAAGTCATATTCACGCAGTTCGTTATTGATTTTTATCAGGTCATAGAACTTCTCCTGATACTTGTTGTAGGTTTTCCATATTTCATTGACGGCAGATTGCGGTATCTGTCCTATGTTTTTCCACTCTTGCTGCAATTTCCTGAACGCCGGAATGGTTGTAGACAAATCTTCGGTGGAGTTGGTCAGTTCCTCGAGTTTGGCCAATATTTCCTCTTTCAGCTTCAGGTTTTTATCTTTCTGCTCTGCCAGCATAGCATTGGCAGACGCCTTTATCTCTTTGTATTTACCGAGCAGTTCTTTGAGTTTTTCTTCTACACTATCAGTGATTTTTTCGACTACCTCTTCTTCGCCTTTGTCCTCCTGCAAGCTGTTTTGCTCTTTTTGATGTTTGTAAAAAGCTTGTTTGATAGCCTCTACTGCGTTTTTGATTTCGCCCACTGTCGAAGCTTTGGCGTTTTCGATAAGCCCGCCCAACTCGGCTACGAGTTCTTCACGCGACAGGTGGCTGTACGCTTTCTCTTCCAGCTGTGTCGTCGTCTCAGCCGACGGAGCAGGTTGCTGCTCGCTGTCTGTTTGGGGAGTTTCTACGGGCACACTCGGTGCTGCGGTAGCCTCTGCGTTGTTTTCGGCAGAGTTGTCAACGGAATTATCCAAGATGTTGTCTTTATTTTCTAAACTGCTCATAATAAATGAATATGATTTTTCTTATTGAGAATAACTGTACTGCAAAGGTACAATTTTTTTTACAATCCGTATAACATCGATATAGCCATTTTGGCTGCAATATCCACAACATCGTTGTAATATGAAAGAGAACACACCTCATACACCGCTATTAATCAACGCATTGCATTATAACACAAAATAAAAACAACAAATAAGTAATCGGTCTGCTTTATACCATACACAATCTACTATACGACATAATATTATATTATTTTTATTAATTCATTCGGATTTATTTATTGATATTTAATTATTTTTCGTACCTTTGCAGCGATTTTTGTGGTGATAACTTATTGTTAGTATACAAGCAGTTAGAGAGGGAATTGGGTGAGAACCCCAAACAGTACCCGCTGCTGTAAGTTTTCACGTTGATTAACTTTTCGTTATCAACAAGCCGACAAGCAACCATAGCCACTGAGTATACAGATGATACGCTACTCGGGAAGGCATCGAAAAGTCGGTCGAATGTAGAGAAAACGAGTCAGAAAACCTGCCATATAAAATCGCACCAAGACATAAGCTTTCGGGATTAAGAGCGGTAGGTTTTTGTGAATATGTAATGACCCTTACTAACGTTTTCCGACAGTTTTTGTAGCGTGCTTTATTTTATTAATAATCAACACACGTCGCATAAAATCACAATTATTGCCGTAATAATTTATTATCGATACATTTTTTATAAAAACAGACAATTTACAAATAAAATAAATACTAATTCAATTAAAAAAATAAAATCATGAAGCGAATAAGTTACATTTTTATCTTGATTTGCTGTCTGCTGCCTGTCAGTCTACTGGCACAACAGACCGTGAATATGCCCTCCGTCGACGGAGAGGAAAAAAACGTAACCGTAACCGCCCCCATAACATTCTACGATGCAGGTGGCGAGACGGGCGATATTCCGACATATAATATAACCGGAATAACATTTACGCCGAAAGCGGGCGAAAGAATCAAAATAGTTTTCGAGACCATCGACCTGAAAGGAGGTGCCATAATGGTACTTTTCGATGGAGCAAAAGCTCTTGACGTCGACGAAGATTCGAACGAAAAAACTATTCCTTGGACAGGACGAAAAATCACCCTATCGGGTAGCAAAACCAACGAGACGGTTGTATCTGCCAGCAGCGACGGCAAACTGACAGTCTGCTTCCAGAACGCAAACGGCACGGGAGCAGGTTGGAAAGCCACAGTTACAAGCATACCGCAAGAGCAGCTGCCTGCCAATGAGGTACGTATAACTTCGACCCCGACGGTGAAAGAAGTGGGCGATACCCCGCTGAACTTCTACGACGACGGCGGTAAAGACGGTAAAATATCAGAGAAATTCGAAGGACAAATAACATTTAAACCCGCCACAGCAGGCAAAAAAGTACAGATAGACTTCACCAAGGTAGCTCTATTCTATAATTCATCTGCCGTATCGGTAGGTAACCAAGATGTACTGAACATATACAACGGTACCGAACCCAAACCCGAAAACCTGTTGGAAACCATTACCGACAAGGTAAAACTCATAAAATCTACCTCACCCGACGGAGCTCTGACTGTTACTCTGAAGAGTAAGACGGGATACCCCGCAGACGGGTTCGAAGCCATTGTAAAACAATACACTCCCGTACAAATGACATTCGATGCGGTAGAACTGCATCAGTACACGACAGGCACTGTCTCGGCAGGCGACAAAGACCAAGCGATACTGTCTGTCGTCATCAAGACCAAAGACAACAAAAATCCGCTTATGGCAGACAGATTCTCTTTCTCCTCCAACGGTACATTTGCCAATATAAACAAGGCAACTCTCTACTACACAGGCAAAAAAACAGAATTTGCCACCACCAAGAAAGTGGGTGAAGTAAACGTTGCAGCCGATGTGTTCGAAATAACTTGCTCTACGCCACAAGCTCTGATAGAGGGCGACAACTACTTCTGGCTGGCATACGACTTAAAAGACAATGCCACCAACGGTCAGGCGATAGACGCAGGTTGCAGTGCCGTTACGGTATCGGGCACGAGCAAAAGCATCGGCAACCCGCAACCCGAAGGCAACCGTATTATAAAGAACCAACATATATCGAAAGTAGGCACCGTAACCAAGACCATCTACGGAGAGTGGGGCTATACCCATACGCCAAATTCGATACCCGGATATGCAGGCAAATACGAAGCTAAAAAAGGCGATCAGATTGTTACCTTCGTACCGGGCACAAGCGGTAAGATTATAGAGCTGGACTTCGCCGATTTCGACATATATATATCATCGAGTAGTTTTGGCGTTAAGGCTAAATTCCAAATTTTCAACGGCAAGACTACAACAGGCACTCCGCTGTGGGAGGCAACCGTAGACAACAAGTCTACCGGACCTGGCAAAAAAATCCGCTCTACAAGCACCGACGGTGCTCTGACGGTTGTTTTCAATGCCAATACCGAAACAAACGGCTACACGGGCAAAGGCTGGCACGCTACCGTAAGAGAACATCAACCCAAGCCGATGACCGTTACTGCCATTAATGTTTGGCAAGATAATAAAGAGATATTGATACCCGGGGTAAAAGACCAAGAAATCATTGGTATAGAAATAGTTACAGAAGGAGAAAACTCTCCGCTCAGCCTCGACGAATTTGTACTGAACCTCAAGGGTTCGCACGACAAGATAGACCGTGTTGCCATCTTCTCTACGGACAATAAAAAAACATTCGCTACCAAGACCTTGTTCGGTGAGTTGAAAAACCCGACACAGAGCAATGTAACGATTGTTCCTAAGGCTGCCGCCAATCTGGCTGAGGGCACAAACTACTTCTGGGTGGCATACGACATCAAGAGCGACGTAGCAGCCGAACAGACCATAGATGCCTCGCTAACCAACGTAAAACTCGGTGGTGTACAGCAGACTCCCGCCAACGGCGACCCCGACGGCGAACGTATTACGAAGTATGTATATCTGTTCCAAAACGGCGATAATACGGTCAATGTAACCTATCCCGTAATGTTCTACGACAATGGCGGAGCCAACGGCAATTATAGCGACAAGATAAAGGGCACCGTAACATTCGTACCGAAGGCGGGCGAAGTCATAAAATTCGTATTCAAGTCTATTGCAACGAGTTACAGAGACCATTTCGTAGTGCTCGAGGGCGACAAAAACGGTAAGAAGATAGCAGAATATTCGGGTTACTCACTCAAAGACGACAAGCTGCCCAAACCCATCGTATCCGCCGCTGCCGACGGGAAATTGACCGTGAGGTTCGAACCCGAAAAAACGGGGGAAGGCTGGGAGATAGAGGTATCGTCGTATGTGCCGCAGTCTTTGGCAGTAAGCAGCATACGCTCGACAGCCGTAAGCTCCGACAAACTGATGAAAGGTTCGCAAAACGAACAGATGCTAAAAGTAGAAGTTACCGTCGAAGGCGACAAGGGTGAAGTAAACCTCACTTCGTTCGACTTCTCGGCAGAAGGCACTACGAAAGCGAGCGACATAGCCGCAGCCAACCTATACACGACCGATACGGTAAGTAACTTTTCGACAAACAGCAAATATGCTGCGACCGCCACGTCGGCTCCTTTCAAGTTCGAAGGCTCGACGACGATTACAAAAGCCGGCATATACAAATTCTGGCTCACCTACGACATTGCCTCCAACGCTGCCGTAGGCAACACGGTAGCAGCCAAGCTGAATACCGTCAAACAAGGCACCTCCTCATTGAACATAGCATCTAATGCCCAAGCAAGCCGTACGGTACAGGCAGGTTTCAGCGGCAACTACACGATAGGCAAAAGCAGCGCCGCCAAGTACAAGACTTTCGCAGAGGCTATCGCCGCACTCAAAGGCGGTATCGACGGTAAAGTGGTATTCACGGTCGAAAACGGCACATACGCCGAAACGGTGAAAATACCGCACGTAACAGGAGCCTCAGCCGAAAACACCATCACCATAAAGTCGGCAAGCGGCAATCCGGCAGACGTGGTGGTAGAATATAACGGATACTCTGCTCCCACAGAGGGCGACGAAAAACTCGGAGTGTTCTCTATCCACGGAGCCGACTACATAACCATAGAAGGCATATCCGTGAAAGCAGGACGGACGACCTACCCCGCTACAATCTTGGTAAGCAATATAAGCCGACACGTAACCATACGCAACTGCTTCGTACAAGCTCCGCGTGTTACCACGACATACGCAAGCGAGGATATAAAGGTAATCAGATTGTCGAGCAAGAATATAGCCAATAGCAATTGCGACTATTTCACTCTGGAAAACAGCACGTTAGATGGAGGCGGAACAGGATTATATTTAGATGGAACAGGATATGTTTCTTTACCGAAACAAAAAGGGGGACTCATAAAGGGCAATACCTTCCGCAACCAAAGCAAAACAGCCGTATATATGACAAAAGAGCACGACGGCATAATCGAAAACAACCGTATAATAATATCGGGTAAAGCTGCTTCTTTCGAATTAAAAGGGATTGACGCTGTAATGATGGGAAACACTATCATACGCGGCAACAGAATATACGCAGACAACACGGCAGTCAGTCGTGTGTACGCAATATTCCTACGTCGCAGAGACGACAACGAGACTCTGGCAGGACGCAACCGTCTGTACAACAACGAAGTTATCCTCAACAACGTCGATAATGCAGAAGTTCACGGCATATATATATCGGACGCCATCACAAATACGGACATAGTCTACAACTCGGTGAATATATCGAGTTCTACTCCCAAAGAGAATAGCTCCATCGTCATTGGCTTAGACAAACATAATAAAAACAATGAAGGTATCGTAGTAGCCGACAACGTTTTCCAAAACAATGCAGGCGGATACATCTACAACCTCAAAAACGATACTTACCTGAGTGGAGTGGCATTCAACAACAACGCCTACTACACCACGAGCACTACCAAGTTTGCAAAATCTAACAAGACAGAGATAGCTACTTTCGACGCTTGGAAGGCGAAAAGCAACGACCAAAACTCTATCGTAGAGCAAGTGAAATTTCACTCGGACAATTCGCTCGACCCAACAGAAGCAGGCAACTTGCAGACAGCCAAGCCTATCGACTTCGTTACTGTCGACATCAACGGTACTGCACGCAGTACTACTACTCCGACTATCGGGGCATTCGAGTTTGCGTCGACTACGACAGTACCTCAGTTTACCGAAGGTTACCCGAAGATTACCGATATCACCGACAATAGTGCTATTGCCCGTATAAAAACGACAGCTAAGGGTAAGTTGTTCTATATGGTGAAGTTGTCGACAGACGCCGCTCCGACCGAAGCAGATATTGTGGCAGGCAAAAACATAACCATTGCCAAGAATATCGAACACGAAGTAACATTAGACCAGCTCGTAAAACAGACGGAGTACAAGGTATATTTCGTATTGCAGAGTGTTAGCGGACAAAACAGCTCTATAATTTCAAGCAAGGCATTTACTACTGCCGCATCGCCGACGGTAGTCTCTACCTTCGAAAACGTTACCGTTACCTCAGGCGACTTCACCGACGGCACGGCAGACTTCAAAGGCTTCACCGTATCTGCCATTACCGACGGAGTGGGCAAAAACAACCACAAGGCTGCCAAACTCACGACAAGCCCTGCGACGGTTACTATCAACAATAGCGACAAGGGATTGGTACTGACGGGCTTCTATCTGAAATCGACAACAGACGTCAAGCTCACCACTCGTAAGCAGACGGAGACCACCGCTACGGCTACTCTGAAATCGACAGTGGGCAAATGGCGTTTTATCAGCCTAAGACAGTACGACGTCATCACAAGCATATCGCTCGAGGGTTCGGGAGATGTAATGATAGACAACTTCAGTGGACAGCCGCAGCCGATAGCGATAACACTGAAAGACACTACCGTAAAACAGGGCGACAGCTTTGTCTACAAAGCGACGGTAAGCGGCGGAGTCGAGCCATACACTTATGTCTGGACCAATGCTCTGAGACAAACCGTTTCGACGGCAGAGGCTCCGACACTGAAAGCCGAGAACACGGGCATACTGACACTTACCGTTACCGACGCTTGGGGCGAAAAAACCAAGGGCAAAGGCGTGATTACAGTGCTGGGCAAATCCAAAACAGCTACATTCGACGACCTGTATCTGGACGCCGAAAGCTACTGGTGGGGCGATACCGTGCCGAGCAATAAGAACACGTTCTACAGCGGCTCTTATTCGTTCAATAACGTACTGAATCCCGACCAGAGTTTTTGGGGTGCATTCGGTTACTCGAACCTCACTGCGACGACGTTCAATATGGCTAACTTCACTAAAGACCAGTTCAACTCGGCAGTAGGACACGGAGCGAACAACTCTGCCAACTACTCTGTCGTGTATCCGAGCAGCTATTTGGGCAATACGACGCTCACAGTTACCCACAATGCAGACGGCGACAGCATCAGCGGCTTCTACATCACCAATACGGCGTGGGTAAAACACGTCTCGCTACACGGTACGGGAATAAACAGTACCGGACAGGAGGACAAAGACAAACCGTTCTCCACGGGCGACTGGCTGAAACTCACCGCCAAAGCCGACAACGGCAAAGAGATAGAGTTTTACCTCGCCGACTACCGCGACAATAAAAACACCGCCAACCACTACACGCTCGACTCTTGGCAGTGGCTTGACCTCAGAAGTCTGGGCAAGGTGAAAAACATATCGTTCTCTATGGACGGTACGCGTAAAGGAAAGTATGGCACGCTTATACCGACATACTTCTGTATGGACGACCTCGGAGGTATCCGCAACATAGCGACTGCCGACACCTTGCGGGTAAACCCCAACAGCAGTAACGAAGTGGTACTCGATGCAATATTCGAAGTCATCAACGCCAACGGAGCAGATATCGTCTACTCTATCACCGACTCGCTGAGCAACACTCTGGCTACTACATCGCTTGTTGCCAATAAGCTGAAAGTAACAGGCAAGAAACACGAAGGCAAAGGGTTCATCATCGTAAGTCGGGTAGTGAAAGGACAAAGGGCATTCGTGAAGATACCCGTCGTGCTCGACAACAAAGTAAGCTCTACGACCGACATACACACCGAATCTATCGGCATATATCCCAACCCTGCCACCGAAGTATTCAGTATCAACACAAGTGGCAAAGTGGACATATTCACCCGCAGCGGTATGAATGTTTACAGCAATGCCCACTACACGGCACATACACCGATAAATGTGAGCAACTATACTCCGGGAGTTTATTTTGTCAGAATCAATGACAAGACGCTCAAATTGATAGTGAAGTAAATTTCTGTTTCATAGTTAACAAAGAAGGGCAAAGGTGTTCTCGATTGACGACGAACACCTTTGTTTTTTTTTCCATGTCCGATATTTGCCCCAAACAAGCCTATTAATGGGGCTTTGGGAGTTGTCAGAGCGGTTGCTACGACTGTAATTTTTCGGAAAACACGTAGAAAAACACGTAGATTTTCGCAAAAAAACTTCGGAATTTACTGATGAAAAATACGTGTTTTTGCGTATTGCACAGTGTATATTTTTATAGTAATTTTGCCACAAATTAATAAGACATACGGCATTATCAAATTAACATAGTGTATTAAGTTTTATAATATTCTCAAGAACTATGACAACTTAGCAATGCCAATAAAAAGAAATATTGTTTAACTAAAATATATTGTTTAACTAAAAAAAGTATCATTTTATGAAAAAATCATTTTTGATGGTAGCTGCAGCAGCAGCAATGTTAGTAGCAACAGGCTTTACTGCCTGTAAACCCAACTCACCCAAAACGCCCAAAGAGGTAGACGTCTATGTGGCTGGCAGTGACATTAGTGGGGCAAATGCCGTAGCTAAGGTGTGGAAAAACGGTAAAGAGCTCTACGACCTTACCGACGGCACTAAAAGTGCCCGAGCCAACTCCGTATTCGTGGTAGGAGGAGATGTATATACCGCAGGCAGTGAGTACAACGGCACAAACTTTGTAGCCAAGGTGTGGAAAAACGACAAAGAGCTCTACGAACTTACCGACGGCACTAATAGTGCCATCGCCTATTCCATATTCGTAGCGGATGATAAGGTATATACCGCAGGCTACGAACGCAGAGTTGCCAAACTTTGGAAAAACAAAAGTGCCACCGACCTTACCGACGATTCTAAAAGTGCCAGTGCCAACTCCGTATTCGTAGCGGGTAGCAACGTATATACCGCAGGGGAGGACGGCAATGTTGTCAAGGTATGGAAAAAAGGCAGCGAACTCTTTGCTCTTACCGATGGCTCTAAAACTGCCGGAGCCAACTCCGTATTTGTGGTAGGCGATGATGTATATACCGCAGGCTATGAGGACAACGGCACAAACAAGGTAGCCAAGGTGTGGAAAAACAAAAAGGCGATATTCAAGACAGACGGCTCTAAAAATGCCATGGCCTACTCCGTATATGTGGTAGGCGAAGATATATATGTGGCAGGGGACGAAGGAAAGGTCGCTAAAGTATGGAAAAACGGCGAGGAGCTCTACGAGCTTGCCGATAAAGGCAGCGTCTCCTGCATAGTGGTATACAACGGCGATGTATATGCGGCAGGGTACGAAGGAGAGGGCTCAAACTATGAGCCCAAGGTGTGGAAAAACGGTAAAGAGCTCTACTCGCTTGCTGACAAAGGCTATGCCGAATCCATATTCATAGTAGAAAGGAAGTAAGTTGGGTATTGGGTATTAGGTTTTAGGTATTGGGTACTATAATTTGTATCAATCCAAGTAAATAAAACGAATTGTTTAATATTAAAATAAAAAGGCGTAAAGTGCTATCTTAAAGAGAGGGTGTATCGGAATGATACACCCTCTCTTTTTTTGTCCTGCGGAGTAGGCAGGTCGCCTGCCGACAGCTTCGCCTACATCGACCGAAACCGCTCACAAATACGACTGAGCATAAGCCATTTACACAAGTAATTGGGATATGATTGCAGGCATCGGAATTCATATCTAACCTGCTCGAGAAATAGAGACGACACAAAACCAAGTAGTCTTGGAACCTAAAAAAAATGTACCTTTGCCGACAAACAATATACACGATGCAAGACTCTACTTCAAATTTCACAAAAAAGATATGGATTACTGCCTTTGCTATGTTTTCGATGTTTTTCGGCGGGGGCAATTTCATACTGCCTCCGCTATTGGGGGCAAGGGCAGTCGACCAATGGTTGATAGTAGCTGCCGGCTTCGGTATCTCTGCCGTCGTCATTCCATTATTGGGAGTATTGGCACAAGCCAAACTGCAAGGAACGATGTTCGACTTCGGCAGAAAGGTATATCCCAAATTCGGACTTATCATCGGCAGTATGATGTATATCATCTGCCTTGTGCTACCTATTCCGAGAACAGCCTCTGTCGTCTACGAACTTTCGGTAGCTCCCTCTTTTTCTTTGGACGCACTGTGGTTCAATATTATTTACTTCGCTCTGGTAGGGTACTTATGCTTCAATCGAAACAAAGTTATACCCATCTTGGGAAAATACCTCACCCCTATAATGCTCGTCATTATCATCTCGATGATTGTGAGTGCTATTTTCGTCGAAAAAACCATACCGTCTTCCTCCACCGAAAATGTTTTCGTTATGGGAATTTTCGAGGGTTACCAGACATACGACGGAATAGCCTCCCTCATTATCGGAGGGGTCATAACCGTCTCGTTAAGTATGGATAGGACGCTTTCATTTACCCAAAAGAGAAGAATCAGCATCTATTCGGGGATTATCAGCGGTATAGCACTGCTTGCCATCTATGCGGGATTTATCTATACAGGCGCTATTCTGAGCGATGAATTCTCGGCAAATGCTACCAGGTCACAGTTACTTATCGGAGTCGGACAACATACGTTGGGACAATTCGGCTATCTCTTGTTGAGCGTTGCCGTAAGTATCGTTTGCTTCACTACTGCGGTAGGTATCATCACAGGAGCTGCCGACTTCTTCAAAACGACAAACGGAGGCTCTAACAAAATCTATACCTGGGTGGTCATCATCTCGTGCCTGATAGGTGTCCTCTTGGGTCGTACGGGAGTAGAATATATTATCAAAATAGCCATTCCCGTCTTGGTGCTTATTTATCCTATCGTCATTATGCTGATTTTATTGAACTTAGCTCCAGACAAATGGACTTCGGTTCTTGTCTTTCGCATAGTAGTGGGCACTGCATTCGTATTCTCTTTACCCGACTTCATCTCGACCGTAGGGCTTCCGATAGGTGATTGGATCAATTATCTGCCTCTGTCGTCTCATCATTTGATGTGGGTTTGCCCTGCTTTTTTGTCTTGGATAATAGGTCTTTCGATAGAAAAAGCGACGAAGCGGTGAAAAGAGACCGTCACTTATTTTTTCGACGACACAAGTCATATACTGTCATTTTTTTATTAGCTTTGCAAAAAAAAACGAAAGTATGACTTACTCAAACGAAAATGTAAGACGGCAAGACCGTCTGCTCGATGAAGAGTCGGCACGCAACCTGCTTGCCAAGTGTGAATATGGAGTTTTGTCGATGGTCGACGACGAAGGCGGAGCCTATGGGCTGCCGATTAGTTTCGTCTGGGACGGCGGCGAATATATCTACCTCCACTGTGCTCCGGTAGGACACAAACTACGCAGTATAGCTAAAGAGCCACGTGTATCGTTCTGTGTGGTGGGCAAGACAAATGTACTGTCGTCGAAATTCACCACCGAATACGAAAGCGTAGTGGCACGCTGTACCGCCACTATCGGTCTGTCGGCAGAGGAACGTATGAATGCCCTACGGCTACTACTACACAAATACTCGCCCAACGATATGGAGGTCGGTATGCAATACGCCGAGCGGTCGTTTGCCCGAACGGAGATAATACGCCTGCAAATATCGACATTCAGCGGCAAAAGCAAACGTGTAAAAGCGTAACAGCCTCCGCACGAATCAAAGAAATAAGAGGCTTTTATAACTTTACGGTTGGCTACAATTAAAAATTTAATTAATATAAATAAACTTCGGAGCGGTGAAGAGAGGAGAAAATTATGCAACTAATTGATCAGATAAAACAGATAGAAAAGTATATATGTGAGCATTTTGAAGAATGGGATTTGGATGATCCTGTCGAAGAAGAATATCTGGACGACTATCAGGAGATTTCGGGGGCTTCCGATGAAGATATATCGGCATTTGAGGTGAAATTCGGTATAACCCTGCCGAAAGACTTCAAAGAACTTTACCGATACAAAAACGGAAGTAAATACTTAAGCATTTTGCCTTGTGTTATTGGAGAGAGTGAAATGCCGTTTAATCTGATGAGCTTACAGACTGTAACAAACACAAAAGAACATTTTCAAAACAAAGATGCGCTCTTAACGGAATTTACGGATTATTTCACAAACGAAGATATTGAAAATATGAAGGATAGCAGGATTAAACCCTATCTCTTTAATAAAAAATGGATTCCCTTTGCCGAATACTGTGACAGCTGCTTTCTGATGTTGGATTTTGATCCGGATACAGCGGGAAAAGAAGGTCAGATCATCTGCTATATTCATGATCCTGATAAAGTGGTTTATGCAGCACCGAGTATTACGGAATTGGTTTATGGGATAATTGCAGAAATTGATTAAACTTATTTTCAAAAGTTAAGGAAAATATACCGGATGAACTATTGTTTTTATCGAATCAAAGAATGGAGGTCTATACGATGCTGCCGACAAAAGAATGGATTGAAAAATATGAAAAAGTGAAGGAGCTGCTTGAGTCTCCTGTGCATTACGGTAACTTGTTTTCTCAAGATGAAGTACAGGGGAAAAAGTTATTTATATTGCCGATGGGAGCCGTGAATTTTCCTACGGGAAATATTCTGGTGCGTGATCCGCTTGTCTACCTCGACAGAAACGAGGAGCCGTATCTGCAGAAAGCACCTACAGGAATTTTCCCATTAGAAACTTTGGTTGTAGAAATAGAAGAAGACCATTACCGATATGTTGCAACGAGGGTAAGATTCTCCGATGAAAAGGCTGCCGTGTATCGTGAAGCCTTGATAGGCAATGAAGATTTGGACGACGTCGATGGAGAGAGTTTTTTCGGGTTTAATGTCGATGCAGGACTTGCAACGGTTGTCGATGTAAAAACACGAGATGCCTATTGCGATTTTGAAAGCCGTTGGCTAAACGAAAACCCCGACAAAAATATATACGACGATTATTTTGCAAAAGAATTCGAAAAGAGCTATGCAGCAAATCCACGCTTTCAACGAGACGGCGGTGATTGGATCAACTATCCCTTAGAAGGAACGAACTTGACCATTCCCATGATACAAAGCGGTTTCGGTGACGGAAAATATCCGGTATATTTCGGCTACGATAAAAACGATGCTGTCTGTGAGCTTGTCATCGAATATATTTTCGTCGGATAAAATAGCGATGTATATTTGATTAACTAACATTCCCAACCGATTATCGAATCGGTTAAGGACTGGAAAAAATTCGGATTATAAGGTAGCAGTACAGAGAGCGAAAAATATGGATAATATTAATTTATTACAGCTAAAACAAAAGCTTGATTCGATAGACTGGAGCGGTAATTTCGAAAAGGCGGACAAAGAGCATTATGAGACTCTCGACAGACTGTGTGAATATATCGAGGTAGAACTTGGCAGAAATCCAAAATCCGAAACGATAGATAATGCTCTATTACTCCTTGCAGAAAACATAGGCTGTGCCGAAGATTTTGCAAGATACGAAGAAAACTTTGTAAACAAGCTTGCAGACAAGGGGCTGCTGACCAAAGAACGGACTAAATTATTTTATAATAATACAAACAGAAGACAAGGATAGAACTTTATCGTAGGAGAGAAAATTATGCAGGTAAAATTAGATAAAATTTCAGAGTGGACGACTAC
>ERZ772827.347-NODE-347-length-26013-cov-5.648085_pt1 | contig 26013 bp, 19 predicted proteins | sample MGYA00580850_ERZ772827 | MGnify/ENA primary metagenome ERZ772827 (study PRJEB29015, sample SAMEA2737950) | human oral metagenome | biome: human oral; feature: human-associated habitat; material: dental | place: China | collected 2145 ... | reverse complement strand
CCGTCAATGGCGAGAAGGAACTAGAGGTACCCATCGGTGGTACTCTGCTCAATACGCTACAGGGTCAGAACATCTACCTCTCCTCCGCCTGCGGTGGTAGTGGCTCCTGTGGTCAGTGCCGCTGTCGTGTCATCGAGGGGGGCGGTGAGATCCTCCCCACCGAGACCGGCTTCTTCTCCCGCAAGGAGCAGAAGGAGCACTGGCGCCTCTCCTGCCAGACCAAGGTCAAGGAAGATATGCAGGTTATCGTCCCCGAGTCCGTATTTGGGGTCAAGGAATGGGAATGCGAAGTCATCTCAAACCGCAACGTATCGACCTTCATTAAGGAGTTCGTCGTCAAGCTCCCCGAGGGTGAGGTGATGAACTTCAAGAGCGGTAGCTATGCACAGATCACTATCCCTCCCTACGACATCAAGTACGCCGACTACGATATCGACGAGAAGTTCCGTGGGGACTGGGATCACTTCAACATGTGGGAGCTCACCTGCCACAACGACACCGAGACGATCCGTGCCTACTCCATGGCGAACTATCCCGCCGAGGGGAACATCATCACCCTAAACGTGCGTATCGCTACGCCCCCGATGGATCGTGCTACGCATAAGTGGCTCCCCGTATCGCCTGGTATCTCCTCCTCATACATCTTCTCCCTCAAGCCAGGGGACAAGGTACGCATGAGTGGCCCTTACGGAGACTTCCACATCCAGGATACCGACGCAGAGATGCTCTACATCGGTGGTGGTGCTGGTATGGCGCCCCTACGTGCCCAGATCCTACACCTCTTCCGTACCCTACACACGGATCGTAAGGTCTCCTACTGGTATGGTGCGCGAAGCAAGAAGGAGATTTTCTACGAAGAGGACTTCCGCGAGATCGAACGTCAGTTCCCCAACTTCACCTTCCACATCGCCCTCTCTGACCCTCAGCCTGAGGACAACTGGACGGGCTACACGGGCTTCATCCATCAGGTCATCTACGACAACTACCTCAAGGATCACGATGCTCCTGAGGACATCGAGTACTACATGTGTGGCCCAGGCCCAATGGCCAACGCCGTCAAGGTCATGCTCGAGAACCTCGGGGTAGAGCGTAGTCAGCTCTTCTTCGACGACTTCGGAGGCTAGTCCCCCGGGATCTACGTCACGATCAAGTACTCTCCCTAGAGCCTAGCTTAGGGAGAGTACTTTCTTTTCCCCCGAGGGGTGACTCGCCGAGCTCTGCGCTCCCTCCAAGCGCCTCCCCCATACAATAGTCCTTCTCCGCCCCACCCCTCCAACAGTATCCCAAGATGAGTATACAAGAAGCCTTAGAGCACCGCCGTGCGATCCGCCAGTACGACGAGACTCGTCCACTCGACAGCGAGTGCGTCAAGCACTGCCTCAAACTCGCCACCCTTGCCCCCACCAGCTCCAACATGCAGCTCTGGGAGGCCTATCACGTCACCAACAAAGACCTTATCCAGCGACTCGGCAAAGCGGGCATTGGACAGAGGACCATCGCAACAGCCACTGAGCTCGTAGTCTTCGTCGTGCGTCCCGACTACGTCAAGAGACGTGCGAAGGCGAACCTTGCCTTCCAGCGTGAAGTCATCCGCAAGACTTACCCAGAGGAGAAATGGGAGAAGTACACCAAGCTCCAAGAGAGCTACTATGGGAAGTTGATCCCCTTCCTCTATGCTCGTTGCTTTGGCTTAGTGGGACTCTTTCGTAAGGCTGTCATGCAGCTTGGCGGGCTCTTCGCACCCACCCCTAGGCAGGTCTCCGAGAGCGACGGCGATGTGATCCTACATAAGAGCTGTGCCCTCGTTGCACAGACCTTCATGCTCGCCATGAGTGAGCAAGGCTATGACACTTGTCCCATAGAGGGCTTCGACAGCTGGCGGGTCAAGCGTGCCCTGCATCTCCCCTATGTCGCTCAGGTGTCGATGATCGTCTCCTGTGGGATACGTCGTGCTGATGTACCACTGGGCGAACGCTTCCGGATCCCCTTCGAGGAGCAGTACCACCGCATCGACTAATCAAGCGCACTACGCCACATCGCTTGTAGGGAAATAGCCATCTAGCCAGAGGTACGCCCCCAGCATAGCTAGCCCAAGCACACCACCCTCCCCCAAGCTCTTCCCCCTAGGCTGTTAGGACAGAGCCCACGGCGATAGACGAAGCTAAGGGGGAGACATACACAAAAGATCAAGGGCAGGATACGATCGTATCCTGCCCTTGATCTTTTGTATAGCTCCGTACTATGAGCAGAGGTGACTACCAGCTCTGTCCCGAGGAGTAGCCGTGCTTATCCCACTTGACATCGTGGAGCATACTGCTCTTGACCCCGATGGTGATGCTGTAGCTGCGGTAAGGGCCGAAGGGGATGGCATTCGCCGAGAGCGTCCAGCAGTGCAGGTCTCGGCTAATACCGATCGTCATGTTGGCAATTCGCTTGGCGAGGAAGTCGTAGCTCGCATTGAAGTTGAACGACCAGTTCTTCGTCGGCTGGATGCTCCCTGAGAACATCAAGCTATGGGTCAGCCCGTAGTTGTACTCGTCTCGGCGAGGGTCAAAGGTCGTGCGGTTGAGGTTCACCCCATAGGAGAGGGAGAGATTCCACGGGATGGAGACCTTGAGGTAACCATCTTGGTCGTACTCCCCTTCGCTCTCGTTGTTACCGAAGAGCGACTTACGCTCCTGTTTCTTCGCAGCGATGTCTGCTAGGGAAGTGTCCTTGCCGTCGGGACGAGGTCCGTTGGGATCGTTCTGTAGGCTATCGGTCTTGCTGTCCTTATCCTTGTCCTTTTTATCCTTCTTGCCGGTGAAGAGTCCCTTGATCTTCTCAAAGGTCTGATTATTGAACGTGTAGCTGAAGGACGTACCTGTACCACGCAGGCTACCGAAGCCCTTGCCGTTGAAGATACGCAGCTTGTTCACACGATGAGGGGTGACGTAGCCATTAGCGTCCGTGGTATGACCATAGAGGTAGGGGTCGAAGGAACCGCTGAGGTTGATATTCAGCGACTGGGAGAGGCGGATCGATATACTTGCATTGATATCGGCTAGCTGGAAGGAGTCAGCGGCGAGGTTGTAGCTTGAGTTGAGGGAGAAGTTATCTATGAGGCTGATCTTCTTATACTCCTCTATGCTATCGGTCTTATGGCGCACCTTCATCTCGAGGTTATTGTCCAGGCCGAAGTTGATGGAGGCGGACTTCCCTCTACCTGGGGCACCGAAGAGGTGGTTATCCCCATAGCGGGAATAGATCTCCTGACGGGCACGACCATCCTTGTCCACATAGTCGAGGGTCTCGTAGTAGCCCCACATACGTGCGCCGAAGTCTGGTGTATAGCTCACCCCGATACGGGGTGTCACACGATGGCGGATCATCTGCACCTTGTCCCCGAAGAGCTTCCACGGCTTGTAGAAACCATAGAGGGTCGTATTGAGGCTCGCCGAGGTGCTGAAGTCGAAGACGCGATTGAAGCCATACTCTCGCTCATAGACCGTACTATTGGTCGTGGGGTCGTAGCGCTTATGGGACTTGTAGGTGTACCAGCGCTCGTTGTAGTTGGCGCTCAGCGTGAGGTCGATATAGTCGAGGATCTTGTAGGAGGCTGAGATAGGGATATTGTGGGAGAAGGCATTCTGCCAGTCACGGATGAGGTTGGCCTTGAAGAGGCGATACTCCTTCGTCGAGATGCTGTTGCGGAACTGCCCCGAGTAGCTTAGACTGATCTTCTCGTACCAACGCTCCGCCCCCACACGCTTCTTACGCTTGAAGGGGTAGATGCGGTTCATACTGATCGAGATATTCGGTAGGCTCATCGTGACCATCGAGTCTGCTGAGGTCTGTGTAGCGTCGATCGAGGCCGAGAGGCGGAAGGGTGTGCCAGCGAAGGTGTGGCTATAGTTGATGGAGGAGTTCTTCGTGTTCTGCCCTGAGACCATGGGGTTGTAGAGGGTGTTCAGGGAGTTGTGGTTGTAGCTACTGGTGGAGTAGTTCACACTAGCGGAGAAGGTAGAGTTGGGGTTCGCCTTGGCATCCTGGCTGTGCGTCCAGTTGATACGGAAGTCGTTGCTCTGCGTGAAGTCCCCCGCTATATCACGCTCCCCGGTCTTGGTGACGAGGTAGCTCACGTTGAAGTTCCCATTGTAGCGGTAGCGCTTGCGGTAGTTGGAGCGGGCATTAGCGCCCCACGAGCCGAGCGAATACCAGTCCCCCGTGAGAGCAAGATCGACATAGTCATTGAAGGCAAAGTAGTAGCCGCCCTCTCGGAGATAGAAGCCTCGCTGGGTCTCCTCCCCATACTTCGGCATGATGATCCCCGAGGAATAGCTCTTGTTGAAGGGGAAGAAGCCGAAGGGTAAGCCGATCGGCGTGGGTACGTCAGCGATGACGAGGTACGAAGGGCCTGCCACGACATTCTTCTGCGGGCGAGCCTTCCCCTTGGTGAGCATGAAGTAGAAGTGCGGGTGCTCGTGATTGTCACACGTGCTGTAGCGCCCGTTCTCCATGTAGAGGCAGTTGTTGTCCATCAGCTTGGTACGCTCGGCCGTGATGTAGCCTTCGCCCTGCTGGGTCACTGCGCCCGTGATGAAGCCCTTGCTGGTCTTGAAGTTGTAGTTTAGGCTCTTAGCTTCGTAGCTCTCCCCTCCGTCCTTGAACTTGGGGAAGGCCGTCGCCTTCCCAGCGCTGTCGATCGTATAGTGGGCGAAGATCAGGGAGCTATCGGTGTTCATGCGCATGAAGTTCCCCTCCAGCCCCTTGTCCTTGTAGTCCACGGTACTAGGGCCGAAGAGGTAGGCGAGGTTCTGCCCGAGGAGCACCATCGAGTCCTGCGCCTTGTAGGCGATGATATCATCGAAGGGTTCGGAGGTCTTGCGCTTACGTACCGCCTCTAGGCTATCCGTGCGAGCCTGAGCCTGACGAAGGCTATCCTGTCCCAGACCATCCCCGAGGCTATCGACGAGGGAATCAATGATATGCCCCAGGCTGTCCCGAGAGAGGCTACTATCACCTCTACCGATCCGCCTAGAGTGAGCCAACTGCCTGAGGCTGTCTGTACCGAGACTATCTGCCCCGAGGAAGGAGCGGAGCTGCTCGAGCGTGCTGACGCTATCCCTACGTGCGGACACAGAGTCGCTCACTAGAGCCGAAGAGGCCTTAGCGGGTCGCCTGGGTGTCCTATGTCGGGTGGCGCAGGCCACTAGGCTCATGAGGGCGATCACCCCGAGAGCTAGCCTACGACTAGAGTCTCTGCGTCTGAACATCTGCAAGGATAACGCTCCCCTTCACCCCCCTAGTGTAGCACACAAGCGGGCGAGACAGAGCGAAGTAGCGCACAAAGATAACGAACTCTGCCCAATCCGCTCATCCCATTTCCCGAGCGGAGACCGACGATCCCCCCTCGGGGCACAAGGCCTCTCCCCCTCGGAGGACTCAAGCGAGACCTCCCCTGGGATCAAAGCTGAGCCTCCCCAGAGACCCTAGCAACGCCTCCGGAGGGATACCAGCAGAGCCTCCGAAGGGATACCAGCGAAGCCTCTGAAGGGACACAAACGAAGCCTTCCCAGAGACAGAAGTGAGAGCCCCCGAGGGCACGAACGAAAGCTCCCATTCCGAGGCGGACTCAGCATACTCCCCACCCCCTCTACAGACTCATTACTTATACCGCCCTTGCGCTCTTACCGAGAGCCCTCACACGCTCTTACCGAGAGCGCTGAGGCGTTCTTACCTAGAGCGCAAGAGGGCTCTAGGTAAGAGCGCAGACCCCCTTCCTATACCACCGATACAGAGGGAGTTAGCGAGGTGGGGCAAGACGGAGGTAATCATCCTCCATCCCACGGGGGGTGAACATAGGGGCATGAAGCAGAAAGAGGCCTAGCCTCCCGATGGAGCTGGCCTCTCTCTAACTTGATCTCACCCCCTCGGTCTATCCTCAGAGAGCACCTAGGAGCAGAGGTAACCAGACTCGCTTCTGTCACCACGTGTGCGACACGGATATGCCCCCAGGCAAGGGCACGGCACAGCAAAGGCACCCGTGGAGCCGCCGAAGGGGGCAGTCGCTCCGCAGGTGCCTCGTGTGATAGCCACGGACAGCCCCGTGGGGGGCTTGACCCGACAGGCTCCTAGAAGGTGTACTGTATCCCTGCTTGGTAGCCTACGTACAACTGCTGTCGTAGCGATGGGCTCTGATGCTCCCATATCGGTCTGGAGGAGAGGAGCCGTCCATCGCCTCCGTGCCCAGAGCGAAGGTAATTGAGGCTAAAACCACCCCAGAGACCCCAATACTGGCCTAATCGAATGGACGGGAGGAGGGCATAGCCCACCTTGATCGCATTGCTACTTGAGAATCCGATATTCTGTACCGTCACCTCGTTGTTGAGCCTCAGCCAAGGGTAGCAATTGAGGTGTACCCCGAGCCCCGCTATAGTGGCTAGGGTCTTCTCATGTGCCCTATAGTTGTACCCGAGCCCGATGATCCCATAGGTAAATCTACTCCCCGTACGCAGTGTGATCGCCGTCGTACCGACCTCATCATACTGCAGACCCAGGGCATACTCTCCACTTTTGATTAGATTGAGTAGCCCGATCGGGTAGTCACTCTCATCTGCGATATTGACGAGTGCGGCGAATTGTACCCCGGAGACCTTTTTAGCCAGATTCAGGACCCCCGTGATCTGCGCGCCGACTACTTCGTTCCCCATATTGAGGACACCGGAGAGCTGGACACCACGATAGTGGGTCTTCGAGATATTAGCGACCCCTGCCAGGGAGGCTCCCGAGCCCTCATTGCCGATATAGTTGTATAGCCCTGCCCACTGAATGCCATGGGCATCGTTTCGCACGATATTGGCCAATCCTGCGAAGGTAAAGGCTCGCACGTTCCCCGAAAGGCCGACCAACGTGCTAAAGGAAACGGTATTTGTGTACGCTCCTGCATTCCCTCCGTTGGTACTTATCGGGGGGAAGAAGCCGAGCTGTACCCGAGAGGTCTTCTCCCCAGTAGACTGGGCGTATCCTGACGTAATGAATGCACTCACGAGGACGAGGGCGGATAATGCTATTTGTACGATCTGTTTCATGTCTGTATCCCTTTTGAGTTCGGTGATCTATGTGTAGGTCGTGTCTGTACATGTTTACTTTAGCTGACAGCGCAAATATACTTAATTCATTGGACTCATTACACTTACAGGAGAGGATCATGGGGCTAACACCCGCCTATCCGAGGCCTCTGGGACCATATCCCACCCCCTAGCCTCGACACCACCCTCCGATAGCCTATATATAATTATGGAGTCGATAACACCTATATACACCTGAGCGACATATCCATAGGGGAAAAGGCACCCAAAGCTCCCTCAACCCAGCGAGCCCAGCGAGGACGAGGGCAAGTGGACAGAGGGGTAGCGATGGGGGTAAGTGGGACATCGGGCAGAGGACGTTATCTCACAGATTTTTATTATCTTTGCAGTGCAAACGAGACAACGGAGGAGGCTGGGAGCTTCCTCCGTTCGCTTTATAGCATAGCAATAGAACAGACTAAGGTAAAGGAGGAAGATTGTCAATGATCCAGCATACGACCATAGAGGAGATCGTCTCAGCCTACATCGCTGAGCACCACCCCGACTACTACATCGTAGAGACCGCTGTACACCCAGGCAACCGCATCGTCGTAGAGCTCGACTCAGAGAGCGGTATCAATATCGACGACTGCGTAGCCCTCACCAAGCACATCGAGAGTCAGCTCGACCGCGAAGCTGAGGACTTCGAGCTCGAGGTGGGATCGGCTGGCCTCACCTCCCCACTGAAGGTACTCCGTCAGTACACCAGCACCATCGGCCAGGAGGTAGAGGTGCTGCGTAAGGGCGGCATCAAGGAGAAGGGTGTCCTCACGGCAGCCTCCCCCTCCGAGATCCAGCTACTGGTCACCCGCCTCGTACGCCTCGAGGGCAAGAAGCGCAAGACCAGCGTCGAGGAGACGCTCACCATCCCCATGGAGGAAGTCCTACAGACCAAGCGTGTCCTCCACTTCTAATTAACGAGTATAAATAACCCCCAAATAGCCCAATGGCAAAGAAAAAAGAAACAACGAGCCTCATCGAGGCACTCTCCGAGTTTAAGGAGCTCAAGAACATCGACAAGAACACCATGATCCAGGTCTTGGAGGACTCTTTCCGCAATGTCCTCTCCAAGATGTTTGGCTCCGATGACACCTTCTCCGTCATCATCAACCTCGAGAAGAAGGGGGACTTCGAGATCTGGCGTACCCGCCACGTCGTCGCCGACGAGGAGGTCACCGACCCTGTGCACCAGGTCGCCCTGAGCGAGGCACAGGCTATTGACCCCGATGTCACCCTAGACGAGGACTTCGTGGACGCCGTAGACTTCAATGCCTTTGGCCGTCGTGCCGTCATCAACCTCCGTCAGGCTCTTGCCAGCAAGATCCTAGAGCTGCAGAAGGACAACTTCTACCACAACTTCATCGGCCGTGTCGGCGAGCTCGTCTCTGCCGAGGTCTATCAGGTGTGGAAGCGTGAGGCTCTACTCATCGACGACGAGGGCAACGAAATGCTCATGCCCAAGAGCGAGCAGATCCCTGGTGATTTCTTCCGCAAGGGCGAGACCGTACGTGCCGTGATCGCACGTGTGGAGAACGAGAACAGCAACCCCAAGGTCATCCTCTCCCGTGTCAGCCCCGAGTTCCTCAAGCGTCTCTTGGAGCTGAACGTCCCCGAGATTGCCGATGGGCTCATCACCATCCGTGCTGCGGCCCGTATGCCAGGGGAGCGTGCTAAGATCGCCGTAGAGTCCTACGATGATCGTATCGATCCTGTAGGTGCCTGCGTAGGGGTCAATGGGTCTCGTATCCGCAGCATCGTACGTGAGCTCAAGGGCGAGAACATCGACGTAACGACCTTCACCTCCAACACCCTACTCTTCATCCAGCGTGCCCTTAGCCCAGCTAAGGCACTGGCCATCACCCTCGACGAAGAGGGCAAGCAGGCCGAGGTGTACATGCGCCCCGATCAGGTACCGCTGGCTATCGGTAAGAATGCAGCGAACCTCCGCCTAGCTGAGCAGCTCACGGGCTACCGCATCGAGGTCTTCAGAGACGAGGAGGGCGTAGAGGAGGATATCTACCTCGATGAGTTCGACGACGAGATCGAGACTTGGGTGATCAACCAGCTCAAGGAGAAGGGTTATACCACCGCCAAGTCTGTACTACGTGCAGGACGCGAAGAGCTCCTCGAGACCTCTGACCTAGAGGAGGACACACTGAGCCATGTCCTACACGTCCTAGAGACGGAGTTCGCTGACGAGGCTGACGAAGAGGAGTATGAGGGAGTAGAGGAGGATGCAGAGGGCGCAGATGCCGACAGCACCACCACAGAGGGAGAAGAAGCTTAACCAAACAAGAGGAAGAGAACAGAGTATATGCCAAAGGAGATAAAGCTATTCGTCCTAACCAAGAAGCTCAACGTGGGTATCGGCTCACTGAAGGACTCTCTTGAGCGTAGGAGTTTCCCCAATATCGAGTCCGTAAACCCCAACACCAAGGTTTCACTCGACCTAGCCACCCAGCTCGTGCAGGAGCACGGCAAGCACCTCGGCAAGGAGCGTGTCGATGCGATCCTCGCTGAGCTCACCTCCCCTGCCCCTGCAAAGGCTGCCGCAGAGGAGACTAAGACCACCAAGGAGGCTCCCGAGAAGAAGCCCAAGGTCACCCATATCGAGACGACTATCCCCGAGGATCGCCGTCCCAGCCTAAGCATCAAGGGCTCGATCAAGCCCTCCGAACCTAAGGCTACCCCTAAGCCCTCAGAGCCTGCTCCTCAGCCCGAGGTCAAGCCAGAAGTCAAGGCTGAGCCTAAGCCTGAAGTGAAGGCAGAGGTCAAGGCTGAACCTAAGCCCGAGCCCAAGCCCGAGCCCGAAGTGAAGCCTGCCCCCAAGGCAAAGCCTACTCCTGCTCCCGCTGAGCCCAAGGTCAAGGTAGAGGAGAAGGTCGAGAAGCCTGCACCACAGAAGGAGGAGGCTAAACCCGAGCCCGAAGTGAAGCCCGCCCCCAAGAGCGAGCCCACCCAGCCTGCCGAAGCCCCTATCGCAGAGCCCAAGCCCAGCGAAGAGGCTGCACCCACGGCCACAGAGCCCCGAGGTGAGGTATTCCGCCCCTCGACAGCATCGGTGAACATCAGCTTCAATGTCGTAGGGAAGATCGACCTCAACGCCATCAACGATACGACCCGCCCTGCCAAGAAGAGCAAGGCTGACAAGAGCCGTAAGCGTACCCGTGTCGGCAAGGGTCCCGTAGACGTCAAGGCCGAGGCTGCCAAGGCTGCCGAACTCGGCTCCAAGAAGCCCGGACAGAAGCCCGGTGGCAACCAGGGTGGCAATGGTCGCTCCACAGACCCCAACTCCCGCTCCCCACGCTCAGGTCAGGGCTCAGGCGATGCACAGAAGACCGGCCGTAAGGCTAAGCGACAGAAGGAACTTCCACAGAAGGCCGTAGTCACCGACGAGGATGTCCAGCGTCAGGTCAAGGAGACCCTCGCCCGCCTAACAGGTAAGAACCAGCAGGGAGCTAAGTCCGCTAAGCACCGCCGTGACAAGCGTGATGCCGCTCGCTCTGCAGCCCTCGATGCTCAGGAGCGCAGTGAGGCAGAGAGCCGCACACTGAAGCTCACGGAGTTCGTGACCGTCAGTGACCTCGCCAACATGATGGACGTACCCGTCACTCAGGTCATCGCTACGTGTATGAGCATTGGCCTGATGGTATCGATCAATATGCGTCTGGACGCAGAGACGATCGATATGGTCGCTGAGGAGTTTGGCTTCAAGACGGACTTCGTCAGTGCCGAGGTCGTCGAGGCCGTTGCCCACGAAGACGAGGTGGACGACGAGGCCGACCTCGTCACACGTGCCCCGATCGTCACCGTGATGGGACACGTAGACCACGGTAAGACCTCACTCCTAGACTACCTGCGCAAGACGAACGTCATCGCAGGTGAGGCTGGGGGGATCACCCAGCATATCGGTGCCTACAGCCTCAAGCTCGCCGATGGCAAGCGCATCACCTTCCTAGACACGCCAGGTCACGAGGCCTTCACCGCTATGCGTGCCCGTGGTGCCAAGGTCACAGACATCGCCATCATCATCGTCGCTGCCGACGATGATGTGATGCCCCAGACCAAGGAGGCCATCAACCACGCTGCTGCAGCTGGTGTCCCCATGGTCTTCGCCATCAACAAGATCGATAAGCCCGGGGCTAACCCTGACCGCATACGTGAGCAGCTCGCTGCCATGAACTACCTCGTCGAGGAATGGGGCGGTAAGTATCAGTGTCAGGAGATCTCCGCCAAGAAGGGTATCAACATCGACGCCCTACTGGAGAAGGTACTCCTCGAAGCCGAACTTCTCGAGCTCAAGGCCAATCCTAAGCGCCGTGCCATCGGATCAATCATCGAGTCCTCCCTCGACAAGGGACGTGGCTATGTAGCGAAGGTGCTCGTACAGAATGGTACGCTCCATCAGGGAGACATCGTCCTAGCAGGTACACACTATGGTCGTGTCAAGGCAATGTTCAACGAGCGTGACAAGAAGGTCGAGGAGGCAGGCCCTAGCGCACCAGTCCTCATCCTAGGTCTAGATGGTGCACCCGCAGCAGGTGAGACCTTCAACGTCATGGAGACCGAGCAGGAAGCACGTAGCATCGCCAGCAAGCGTGAGCAGCTCAAGCGCGAGCAGGATACCCGCACGAAGAAGGGGCTTACCCTCGACGAGCTGGCTCGTCGTCGTGCCCTCGGGAACTTCCAGGAGCTCAACGTCATCATCAAGGGCGACGTGGACGGCTCTATCGAAGCCCTCTCCGACTCCCTCATCCGTCTCTCCACCGAGGAGATCCAGGTCAATGTCATCCACAAGGGTGTCGGACAGATCTCCGAGAGCGACGTGGTACTAGCCTCTGCCTCCTCGGCTATTATCCTAGGCTTCCAGGTACGCCCCAGTCAGGCTGCCCGTCGCCTAGCCGACCGCGAGGGTGTAGAGATACGTACCTACTCCATCATCTACGACACCATCGAGGACATCAAGTCCGCTATGGAAGGGATGCTCTCGCCTGAGATCAAGGAGAATGTGGTGGCTAATCTGGAGGTACAGCAGACCTTCAAGATCACGGGTGCAGGTACTGTCGCTGGCTGTATGGTCGTCGAGGGTAAGATCAAGCGTACGAACAAGATCCGTCTCATCCGTGATGGTATCGTCAAGTACGCTGGTGAGCTCGGCTCCCTCAAGCGCTACAAGGACGACGCTAAGGAGGTCGTCATGGGTCAGGACTGTGGTCTGAATATCGAAGGCTACAACGACATCCAGGTCGGCGATATCATCGAGGCCTACGAAGAGATCGAGATCAAGAAGACCCTCGACTAATCCCCCCACAGGGCTACCCAAGCCCCTATCCCTAGACAGAGGCGGTAGACTTCGTATGAGGTCTACCGCCTCTGCTCTTTCTTGCCCCTCCCTCCTACTTCCCTCGTATACTCGTAGCCAATCGTCGGTAGGAATTTGCCCCGAGGAATACTCTACTTCGGAAGCTTTCCCCCTTGGTACTTGGAGGAAGGCAGGACTTGAGACGAGGCACAGACACTAGGGCTGACGCATGAGCTCTCTCGCACACTCCAGCCTTTGGATCTTCGGGGGTATCGCTTCATATCCCAGGGAACCTTAGCCCACCCCTAGAGATCCTACGTACTATCGCCAAGAAACAGACATCCAAGCAAGCCCTACAGAGGAGATACTTAGAGCACACTTGTGTACACGCGTGTATACTGTTGTGTACACGTGGGTATACAGTTGTGTACACACGTGTACACTCATCCCTCCTAGGTAGGAGGTATTCACTTGGCATATCTACACTAGGACATAGATACTTCTATCTTCGGCGTATGCTCTTTGAAGACCTTGCCCTCGTACTATAGTGATTTCATGCGTCAGCCCTGGCACAGACACGTCGCTATGGGCACCTATACATTATTTATATAGGGTCTGGGAGAGAATGGAGCGGGGTGGCAGAGAGAGCGAAAGGGGAGCTAAAGAATCAGAACGCTATCGGTGGTGTATCAGGTGGTATTTCGTACCTTCGTGGGGAGAAATGACTACGAGATGACGTACAACAATGATGAGGTGAGGCGCCGAGATCGCCTCCTAGACGAGCCCCGAGCCCTCGAGCTCCTACGCACAGCCGAGTATGCCGTCCTCTCCATGATCGATGAGGAGGGGAAGCCCTACGGTATCCCCATCAGCCATATCTGGGACGAAGGGGAGCATATCTATATCCACTGTGCCCCCGAGGGCAAGAAGCTCCGCGCCCTTCGTACCCATAGCGAGGTCTCCCTCTGCATCGTAGGCCGTGTACACCTACTTCCCAGTAAGTTCACCACCGAGTACGAGAGTGTGATCATCCGTGGCCGAGCACAGCTAGACCTCCCAGCCGAGGAGCGTATGCATGCCCTTCACCTCCTGCTGGAGAAGCTTTGCCCTGAGGATATGGAGCTTGGGCAGCAATATGCAGAGAAGTCCTTCCACCGCACCGAGATCATCCGCATCGACATCAGTGAGCTAAGCGGCAAGCGCAAGTACGTACCCCATTAGCCCTAGCTCTCTGCTCGACCTCACCATAGCCTCACACAAGGGGCAAGGGAGCTCCCTTCATGAGGACAAGGAGGGGACGGGGGAGCGGGGTATAGAGGTATGCGAGCTTTGATATTCAATAAATTATCTGTACATTTGCAGTCCATTACGCTCATATACAGTTACCACAAAGTAGTAAGCGACAAGACAATATAACGTTATAACGAAGAATAATGAAGAAAGGAATCCATCCTGAGAACTACCGTCCAGTGGTGTTCAAGGACATGTCCAACGAAGACATCTTTATCACTCGCTCCACAATGCCCGCTAAGGAGACTATCGTAGTTGATGGTGTAGAGTATCCTCTGATCAAGGTAGAAATCTCTAGCACCTCACACCCCTTCTTCACGGGTAAGGCTAAGCTCGTCGATACGGCTGGTCGTGTAGACAAGTTCATGAGCCGCTACGGTAGCCGTAAGAAGTAAGACATACCGTACCCCACTATGGGGACAAGACATAGAGACCCCGAGCGAAGTACAAGCTCGGGGTCTTCTTTTTTCTCCCTATCCCCACATCCAGACATCCCCCTCCACGAGAGGCGACATCATCGAGGAGAGCAATCGGAGCACCGAGAGGATGCCCTCCCCTCGCTAGGTAGTACAGATGATGTATCTTTGTGATTCGGATAGAACTATTAGTAACCAAGCAAACAGAAGGACGATTTATGATCACTGCAGAGCGTTATCACGACATCAGTATGGGGCATCGTGTCGTAGGGCACGAGAACAAGTGCCGACACCTACACGGCCACAACTACCGCATACACTTCGTCTGTGAGGCCAGTAGCCTCGATGCGCTAGGGCGTGTCATAGACTTCGGAGAGATCAATGATCGTCTGTGCGAGTGGCTCGAGGAGCACTGGGATCATCGCACTATGATCTGGCAGGAGGATCCACTCCTCCCCGAGCTCCAGCGTATCGCATCTGAGGATCTATGCATCGTACCCTTCAACCCCACTGCAGAGCACATCGCCCACCACCTCGTCCACGTCATCGGGCCACAGCAGCTCGAGGGCACAGGCATCCGCCTCGTCAAGTGTCGGGTGGATGAGACTCGCAAGTGCTCGGCTACTTGCTCCCTAGAGTAGCTTGTCAGCCCCCATATCCACAGGGCTGACTCTGCCCTCTTCGGCAGAACTAGACGACTGCGCATATCTCCTCTGCATACCTTATTTATATTATCGGTAGCAGGAGTGTCGCTGGGGATGAACCTTCCCCCTACATGCCACCCGTGGATAAGCCAGTGAGAATAGCTATCTTTGCTCATACACAAATACTACATACGCTCAAGAACAATGAAACTAAGAACGCTCGTCACGCTGCTCACGATGATCCCTGCGACCCTCACGGGCCCCCAGCTCACGGCACAGGAGACCCGACGTACTCCCACCCTAGAGGAGTACACCTCTGGAGCCCCCAGCCAGCTACGTCCCACCTCTCTCAGAGCCCTACAATGGCTAGGTAACGACTACATCTACGTCGAGGGGACAGACCTGAAGATCGGCACACCAGGAGCTAAGCGCACCGAGCATACTCTCCTCAACCAAGACGAGCTACTAGCCCTCATCGGCGAGGCAAAGAAAGACCGACCAGCCAAATACTTCTCCCCGCTACAAGTCGTAGGGCGCGAGCGTAACCTCCTGCACATCACCTACGCCAAGAAGCACCATATCATCGACCCTCGCACACGTCAGCTCCTAGCCTCCTTCGAGCAGGATACGAAGGGCGAGCAAGAGTTTGTCTTCTCCCCCACCGCTAAGGTTGCTGCCGTAGTCAAGGAGAACAACATCTACCTCGCAGGACTAGAGCCCCAGCAGCGACAGATCACTCGTGATGGTAGCCCCACCCTCGTTTATGGACGTACGGTGCATCAGAATGAGTTCGGCATCCATGGAGGGCTCTTCTGGAGCCCTGACGGGAGCAAGCTAGCCTTCTACCGAATGGATCAGAGCATGGTCGCCCCCTATCCCATCGTACACACCAACGTACGCAAGGCGACCCGAGAGGATCTCTACTACCCTATGGCTGGTATGCCGATCCACCACGTCACCGTAGGCATCTACGACCTTGCCTCGGGTACAACGACCTACCTGCAGACAGGCGAGCCCAAGGAGAAGTACCTCACGAACATCTCGTGGGCTCCCGACAGCAAGACCCTCTACATCGCAGAGGTCAATCGTGGTCAGGATCGCATGGAGCTCAAGAGCTACTCCCCTCAGACGGGGGCAAACCTCGCCACCCTCTTCGTAGAGGAAAACGAGAAGTACATCGAGCCCCAGCACCCCCTACACTTCGTCCCAGGACGTCCAGGTGAGTTCATCTGGCAGACACGCCGAGATGGCTATTCGCACCTCTACCGCTACAGCACGAGTGGTCAGCTCCTGGGGCAGATCACACGTGGAGACTATGAGGTCACAGACTTCCTCGGCTTCGCAGACGGCGGCAAGACCCTCCTATATACCTCTACGGAGCAGAGCCCCATCAATCGTGTCGTCTACCGCATCGGTATCGATGGCAAGGGCAAGAAGCTCCTAACCCCTCAGGCAGGATGGCACGTGGCACAAGTCTCCCTCAATGGACGCTACCTGCTGGACACCTACGAGGCGCTCCACGAGGTACGTCAAAATAGGCTCGTCACCACAGCTTCGGGCAAGGAACTCACCCTCTATACGTCCAAGGACCCAATGGCAGGCTTCGAGACCCCAGAGATCGTCCTCGGCACCATCACAGCAGCTGACGGCAAGACGCCCCTACACTATCGCCTCATCAAGCCTACCCACCTTGATCCCTCCAAGAAGTACCCCACGATCGTCTACGTCTATAATGGCCCCCATGCACAGCTCGTGCAGAACCGCTTCCACGCAGGGAGCCTTGGGTGGGATCTTTACATGGCGACACAGGGCTATGTGATCTTCACCGTCGATGGTCGTGGTTCGGCTGCCCGTGGAGCTGCCTTTGAGCAGGTCATCCACCGCCAGCTAGGCGTCACTGAGATGGCAGACCAGATGCAGGGTGTTGCCTTCCTCAAGACCCTCCCCTATGTAGATGCTGATCGCATCGGGGTCTATGGCTGGAGCTATGGAGGCTTCATGACCACGAACCTCATGCTGACCCACCCTGAGGTCTTCAAGGTCGGTGTCGCAGGCGGAGGAGTGATGGACTGGAGCCGCTACGAGGCGATGTACGGAGAGCGTTATATGGACACTCCTCAGGAGAACCCCGAGGGCTACAAGGCCTCCAACCTGGCGCTACGTGCTAAGGATCTCAAGGGACGCCTCCTGCTGATCCATGGCACGATCGACCCCGTGGTACTCTGGCAGCATACCCAGCTCTTCGTAGAGGCCTGCGTCAAGGCTGGCACCTATCCCGACTACATGATCTACCCCGAGCACGAGCATAACGTCCGTGGAGCAGACCGTGTACATCTCAATGCTACGATCACCCGCTTCTTCAAGGATCATCTCTAGCCCTCTAGGCTGATGATAGCACCATATATACAGAGAGTTCTATGAATATACTCCTACTTGGCTCTGGTGGACGAGAGCATGCCCTAGCGTGGCGCATGGCTCGTAGCCCTAGACTGAGCCGCCTGCACATAGCTCCAGGGAACCCCGGTATGGACAGCTATGGCACCTGCTACCCCGAGGTTGGGGTCACTGACTTCGCAGCCATTGCGGAGCTCATCCGTAGCCTAGCCATAGACCTACTCGTCGTAGGTCCCGAGGTGCCACTCGTACGAGGTATCGTGGACTACCTACGACTCAAGGAGGGGCTGACAGACCTCCTCATCGTAGGCCCCGATCAGGTAGGAGCCCAGCTAGAGGGGAGCAAGGAGTTCAGTAAGGCCTTCATGGAGCGTCATGCTATCCCGACAGCTCGCTACCGAGCCTTTGACCGATCGGGCTACTATCAGGCTGTGGAGTACCTACAGGAGCTTCGCCCCCCCTACGTACTGAAGGCCGACGGACTCGCTGCAGGTAAGGGGGTCGTCATCTGCGAGACCCTCAGTGAGGCCAAGCACGAGCTACAGCTCCTACTCTCAGGTCGCTTCGGCAAGGCCAGCGCACGAGTCATCATCGAGGAGTATCTATCCGGCATTGAGTGTTCTGTCTTCGTCGCCTCCGATGGTACCGACTACCGCATCCTCCCCGTAGCCAAGGACTACAAGCGCATAGGCGAGGGTGACACTGGACCTAATACCGGCGGTATGGGCTCTGTATCCCCAGTGCCCTTTGCGGATCAGACCTTCATGGACAAGGTCGAGGAGCGTATCATTCGCCCTACGATCGAAGGACTACGCTCCGAGGGCATTGACTATCGTGGCTTTATCTTCGTCGGACTGATGAATGTCGGGGGAGAGCCTTATGTCATCGAGTACAACTGCCGTATGGGTGACCCCGAGACGGAGTCTGTGATGCTACGTATCGACTCGGACTTTGTAGAGCTCCTAGAGCGTATGGCTCGGGGAGACCTAGGGGACTATCAGCTCGAGGAGAGCCCCCAGTACGCAGCCACCGTGGTACTCGTCTCTGAGGGCTACCCCAACGACTATCCCAAGGGCTTCCCCATCAGCTATCCACACGAGCCTGCCTTTGACTCCGCACTCTTTCACTCGGGGACAACACGTGACACCTCTGGACATCTGGTCACCAGCGGGGGACGTGTCCTGACGGCGAGCTGTCTCGGATCGACACTGCAGGAGGCTCTCAAGGCCTGCTATCACCTAGCTGGTCAAGTGCAGTACGAGGGCAAGGCTCTGCGTCGAGACATCGGGCAGGATCTACTCAAGCTCCTCTAGCCCGACCTCTCCCTAGATTACTCTACTCAACATCTCGGGGATCCCCCTCTCAAAGCCTATGGACTAAGCCTCCCCTCTACTTAGGCTTAGCGCCATAGGCTTGTTTCCTTTCCCTAGAGGGCTGGATCCTCCTAACGACAACATCTATGGCCTATAGACTGCCTGCACGCCATCAGGAGGTAAACTGGCGTGAATTCACCCTTTGGTCGATCCTCTTCTTTGGGATCTATCTCTTCTATCCCTTCAGCTTCCTTGTTGGGGATAGGAGCTATGCGCCGCTACCCTACTTCCCTTATCTACCTGATGCCATTACGCTACGCCTGATCGCTGTAGCTCCGCTCATCCTGACCAACATCATCGTGGTCTATATGAGCGAGCGATATATCCTGCTCTCCAAGGCAGAGCGACCCACAGCCTTACTCTTCATCACAGCTCTGACGCTAACCCAGCCAGAGCTGACCTTCCTGCGGGGGAGCTCCCTCCTACTGATGACGCTCATCCTCTTCACCTCCTTTGGCGAGGAGGGGAAGAGCGAAGCTCCCTTTCCCTACTTCACCACGGGGCTTATGATCGGGATCCTATGCCTCGTACACCCGATTTACTTCCTCGTCGTACTGAGTGTGATGGCGACCCAATACTTGGTGCGCACGATCACTCTACGCAATGTGCTGGCGGTACTCCTAGGGCTCACCTTGCCCGCCTGGATCCTATCTCCACTGCTCTTCGTCCTGTGGTACCAAGGTGGACTAGATGCCTACCTCATCTACGTATGGGGGCTCATCGAGGGACTAGTCCCGATACAGTTCCCCTTCATCTCGGGGATCAGTATTGCCTATGCACTCTTCATCATCAGCCTCTTTGCGCTGGGTAGCCTATTGTATATGGGACGTTACCAGCGTGAGAAGGTACGCTCTCGTGGGATGATCGTCTCGCTACAGGTATCCTGCCTATTCTTCTTCACCTTCATCGCCATCTTTAGCTCCTGCACTCCTGAGCTCCTCGTGATAGCCATCACCCCGCTGTCGCTACTTCTCGCTAAGGGACTCGGGGAGCTACGTCCTAGGCCCGCACGTATCGTGCGATCAGTCTTTCTGCTCATCCTACTAGGCATGACGCTAGCACAGGCCTACTATACCACCTTCTCCTAATCGCATCATCCATCCCAATGAATAATCCCCAGAACGTACGTGTCGGCGTACAGGTTCGTTTCCTCAATGCCGTAGGCGGAGGCCGTGTAGCACGCATCACGGGCGACACGGCGTGGGTCGAGGACGAAGACGGCTTCGAGATCCCTACGGCACTCAAGGACTGCGTCGTCGTGGACTCCGAAGATACCTTCATCCCTGCCATTCGCCCTCCAAAGGTCATCCAAGACAAGCTTCGCCCCACCACTCCCGCCCCACAGCCCACTCCCCCCAAGCGTGAGCTACCGCCCTCCATCCCGACCGATCTCCCCTACACCTATCTACCTGATCGGGGTGAGCTCTTCGCTTCGCTGGCTTTCCTCCCCATAGACCCAACCCAACTGGGGCTGACGAACTACGAAGCCTACCTCATCAACAAGAGCAACTACTGCCTGCACTTCACCTACCTCAGCCGAGTGGGAGCGGGCAGCTATAAGCTCCGCTGTAGTGGGACGATCGAGCCCAATGGCGATACCTTCCTTGAGGAGTTTGCCCCAGCTGAGCTCAACGATCTCGAGCACCTAGCCCTACAGATCACGCCGTATGACGATCACCGTCCCTTCCGCCTCGTGGCTCCACAGCTCATTGAGCTCAAGCTGGATGGGAAGAAGTTCTTCAAGCAGCGTAGCTTCGTGAGCAATGAGTTCTTTGAGGACGAAGCCCTCATCATCCCCATCCTAGAGGGAGGGCAGGCCGTCCAAGAGCTCAGCATCGAGACCAAGGAGCTCGAGCAAGCCCTACAGAGCCCCGCGCCGAAGGCTAAGGTACACCCACAGACAGAAAAGGGGAAAGCCACCCCTCACAAGCCCACCCCCCAAGCCCCGCTCGTCATAGACCTCCACGCACATGAGCTCCTAGAGACGACCACGGGGATGTCCAGTGCAGATATCCACCAGTATCAGGTAGAGTACTTCCACCGAGTCATGCGGGAGCACCTCGGGCAGAAGGGAATGAAGATCATCTTCATCCACGGCAAGGGCGACGGAGTGCTCAGGAGCTCGCTGGAGCGCGAGCTGAAGCAACGCTATCGGAGCTGCACCTACCAGGATGCGTCCTTCAGAGAATACGGCTTCGGAGCTACACAAGTCACAATCCGCTAACTAACACGAACTAAGCCCACAGCCAATGAAAGAGATTGAGCGCAAGTACCTCGTCACCTCCATGGACTTTGTCCGAGAGGCCATTGAGGTCATCCCCATAGACCAAGGTTATCTCCATGCCCAGCCCCCTACCGTGAGGGTACGCCTCTGGGGCGAGCAGGGCTTCATCACTATCAAGGGACGCAGTGACCTCTCGGGGCTCTCCCGAGATGAGTACGAGTATGAGATCCCCGTAGCGGATGCCCGCTCACTCCTAGAGCTATGTGGCTCTCACCGCCTAAGCAAGGTACGCCATCTCGTCCCCTACCGAGGACACACTTGGGAGGTCGATATCTTCACTGGCAGGCATGAGGGGCTCGTCCTAGCAGAGATCGAGCTCTCCTCCATCGGCGAGCAATATGACCTCCCGCCATGGGTAGGAGAGGAGGTCACGGGAGACCCTCGCTACTACAATGCTATGCTCGCTAGGAAACAATAGCCTACCTAGGGCGGTTATCAAGAGGTAAGCCCCACAGATTAGTGGGACACTTAGCTAACACAATCATTCACTAAAAGAAATATCATCGATGAAGTTCGAACTCATTCAGCTCCCCTACGCACCTGACGCTCTGGAGCCCGCTATCAGCGCCGAGACCCTTTCCTTCCACCACGGCAAGCACCTAGCTGGCTATGTCAATACCCTCAACTCCCTCATCGAAGGCACAGAGTTTGCCAATGCCACCATCGAGGAGATCGTGTGCAAGAGCGAGGGGCCGATCTTCAACAATGCTGGCCAGCTCCTCAACCACAACCTCTACTTCACGCAGTTCGCTCCCAACGCTGGTGGTGCGCCTAAGGGCAAACTCCTCGATGCGATCGTAGCCAAGTGGGGTAGCTTCGAGGCCTTCCAGGCTGAGTTCCTCACTGCCTGCACGACCCTCTTCGGCTCTGGCTGGGCTTGGCTTGCTGCCAAGGAGGATGGTGAGCTCGTGATCACCAAGGAGCCCAACGGGAGCAACCCCATCGTACATGGTCTCCGCCCTCTCATGGGGATCGACGTCTGGGAGCATGCCTACTACCTCAGCTACCAGAATCGCCGTGCAGACCACGTCAAGGATGTATGGGCGATCATTGACTGGGAGGTAGTCGCTTCTCGCTACTAGTCCCCGGATAGAGCGCGGGATGCTCCCCTCTACTTCTATTTCTCTCTTACCATCGCAGAGGCTATACCCCACAGATCGGGGTATAGCCTCTCTCTTTATCCCCACCCAATAGGGACTTATCCCCCACACGGCGCCGAGTGGGGATAACACGAAAGACAAAGGAGGCTACCCCCGAGCCAAGTATGCTCTTGGGGGTAGCCTCCTCTATTTGTACCCTACACAAAGGGCTCTAAGTGTGCCCTATGCAAGGAGCTTTGATCTACCACGTTCGGCGCTGTACAGACAGATCCTATGCCGAGGGCTCCATCCATCCTGCACTAGGCTGGTGATATGCCCTGCATTAGGGAGTCACTTGCTCGCATGGTATGTAGGGGCGATCTTCGATCCCGAGGGATAGCACACCCTACACCGAGGGGCTCAGCGATGAGCTATACGCCCGTGTAGGTGTGGGGGGTGATGCGGTGCATCTCCTCCTTGACCTCGGTGCTCACAGAGAGGGACTCGATGAAGTCGTAGATGGACTGCTCGGTGATATGCTCGTTGGTGCGGGTCAGTTCCTTGAGGGCTTCGTAGGGCTTGGGATAGCCTTCACGACGCAGGATAGTCTGCAGGCCTTCGGCTACGACAGCCCAGTTATTCTCTAGGTCTTGGCGCAGAGCCTCCTCGTTGAGGAGTATCTTGCCGAGCCCCTTGCGAAGGCTCTTCAGAGCGATCATGCTGTGCGCCATAGGCACGCCCACGTTACGCAGGACAGTGGAGTCCGTGAGATCTCGCTGGAGGCGGGAGATGGGGAGCTTGCGGGCAAGGAAGCCATAGACGGCATTGGCTAGCCCGAGGTTGCCCTCTGCGTTCTCGAAGTCAATGGGATTGACCTTGTGGGGCATAGCCGACGAGCCGACCTCTCCGGGGCGTATCTGCTGCTTGAAGTACTCCATAGAGATATACATCCAGAAGTCCCGAGCTAGGTCGATGAGGATTACATTGATGCGGGTAAGGATGTCGAAGAGGGCAGCGAGCTGATCATAGTTGGAAATCTGCGTCGTACAGGCCTCACGCTGCAGACCGAGACGATGGACGAACTCCGTGGCGAAGTGCTTCCAGTCGTGGCTGGGATAGGCCACAGTGTGAGCGTTGAAGTTGCCCGTCGCACCCCCGAACTTCGCCGTATGGGGTAGGGCATCCAGTCCCTTGAGTTGCTCCTCTAGGCGATAGATATAGACCTCTAGCTCCTTGCCTAGGCGGGTGGGCGAGGCTGGCTGTCCGTGGGTACGTGCGAGCATGGACACCCCTGCCCATTCCCCTGCGTAGAACTTCAGCTGGTCGATCAACCCTCCGAGCTCGGGGAGGAATACATGCTCTATCGCCTCTCGGATCATCAGCGGGAAGGCGGTGTTGTTGATATCCTGCGAGGTGAGCCCGAAGTGGACGAACTCCTTCTCCTCGGTCAGCCCGAGGGCATCGAACCGCTCCTTGATGAAGTACTCCACGGCCTTGACGTCGTGGTTCGTCGTACGCTCGATCTCCTTGATACGTGCTGCATCTCGGCTGGTGAAGCTCAGATAGATGTCGTGGAGGTGCTCGATACGCTCCTCGTTGAGCACCTTGCTCAGCGAAGGGAGCTCCTCGCTCAGGGCGATGAAGTAAAGGATCTCGATACGTACCCGATAGCGGATCAGTGCCTCCTCAGAGAAGTAGGGGACGAGTGCCTCGGCCTGAGACCAGTAGCGTCCATCGATCGGGGAAATAGCCTGTAGGGAATCTAATTGCATGACTAGAGAAGAATACTAAACAAAGGTGTGTGCAAGCATAAGCGACGAAGCCTAACCTGCTCCCCACATCTCGGGGAGGGGCTAGGCTTCGCTATGAGGAGAGTAGAGGGGCATCATCTAGCGGCTGAGCCAGTGGCGAGCATTAGCGTAGACGGCTGGAGGCTCTGATGAGGGTCTCATCGTAGATCATCCTGCGAGCAGCTAGATAGAGCAGGGGCAGGCAGATGATCGGTAGTGCGAGTGGGAAGCGTATCCCGAAGCTAGCTCCATTGGCCGAGCAGAACTGCCAGCATACCCAAGCGATATAGATCAGCTCACCTAGGATCACGCACAGCAGCAGTACCGTCAGACGCATCTGGAGCATCCTACGCTTGAAGAGGAAGATCAGACCAAAGGCACTGAGGCTTGCTAGGATACTCAGGGCACCGATCGCCCAGACGCTGTGCTGTGGCGTACCATCAGCTCCGCTGTAGATATTCCAGTTGCTCAGCAGACAGTAGATACCCTCGGGGAGCGTAAAGATCGCCACGTCCTGAAAGGCGAAGAGAGCCATCAGCACCCCTACGATGAGGAGCCAAAGGGTCTGTATTCGTTGCCACATAGTCGTAGAGATAGAGAGGGGGGAAGGGGGGGAGATTACTTCTTCGTGCGACCAGCGATGTTGTAGTAGAGGTCGCCGTCCTCGTACTCCTTCGCAGCGATGAGGGTCGCCTTAGGCAGACGCTCGTACTGGCGAGAGAGCTCGATCTGCTCCTGGTTCTCGAAGACCTCCTGAGCATCGTCAGTGAAGATAGTGAACTCCTGCAGCTTCGCCTCCAGTTCCTGCTTCGTCTCGGCAGCGATCTGGTTAGCTCGCTTGGCGATAATCATCACTGTCTCATAGATATTCTCAGTGTCCTGACTGAGACGGACCATATCACGGCTAATCGTGGTGGTCGGTACATTCTTTCTGTACTTGGGCATATTTTATTTATCGATTGTCTTGATATATAATAGGCTGTCGGCTCGGACTAGTCGGCAGACTTACGTCCGTTCATACGCTGATAGATACGCTGTGCCTGCTTGAGATAGCGACCCTCGGGGAAGTCATTGACGTAGGCATAGTAGGCATCGATGACGTCACGCAGACGCTCCTGGAGCTTCTCGGGGACGCTCAGCTCTGCCTGATCCTGCTTGGCACGTAGGATGAGGAAGTAGAGGTCTTCCTTGTGCTTGGTGTAGGGATAGTCCTTGAGGGCATTCTGCGCCGTGATGACACAGGACTCATAGTTATTCCCGAGATAGAGGCCAAGGTCATAGTAGAGCTTGGCTGCGAGATATTCCTTGTAGGCGAGCTTGTCCTGTAGGGCGAAGAGCATCTGTTGCACGGTGCTAGCATGCTCCCCCTTGGGATAGAGGTCGAGGTAGGTCTGTAGCTCCTTGATCGCACCGAGGGTCATCGACTGGTCGAGACGGGCATCGGGCGAAGCCTGGTAGAGGCAATAGCCAGCCTTGAAGTGAGCTTCCTCAGCCATCGGAGCCTTGGGATAGCTTGTATAGTAGTTCTGGAAGTAGCGTGCGGCATCGGCCTCCTGCCCTTCGTTGAAGTAGGCATCAGCCAGCAGGTAGGTGCTCTGTGGCCCTTCGGTCGTCCCTACCAGCGAGGGTACAACATCCTCCATGAGGCTGACAACACGTGCGTATCGCTTCTCGTTATAGCACTTCTTAGCGTAGGAATACCGCTCACTCACATCTGTAGACTTCTGCACACGATAGTACTCTCCACACGAGGAGAGGAGGATGAGCCCGAGGCAAGCTACACAAAGTCTCTTGATCATACTTATTTATCTCGTCACTGCACAGCCAGATAGACTGGGCTCTGCAAAGGTACGACTTTTGTTACTTTCCTATATAACGTACCCTTAGGCGCTCTGCGTGCCCCCTCCTGCGAAGGCACCCCTAACCCCTCTCTTTACCCCCGAGGAGGGAGGCTCGGCACACGTCTCCCACCCCTTCCCCACACAGATGCCGCAGCGAGCTCACACAAGGGGGGAGGGCAGGTATCGGAAAGGGGTAAAGCAGACATTCGCAGAAAGTCCCCCACCCTCTTCGGAGCAGGCTGGAAGGGAGAAGTCGCCCGAGAGGGTCAAGTAGGCACTCGTAGAAAGTTCCCCTTCCCTCCCGACTAGGGCGGAGTAACGAGTGGGCACTAGGTAAGGCGGGGGCTTCGCCTGGGCGCTCTCGACCTCTTCCCTGCCTGACATAGCCACGAGGGTCAAAGAGTGCTCCCGAGCCCCTCTCTAACTCGCTCTGTATCGGGCATTACGAGAGAGCCAAAACGCTCTTACCGAGAGCGCACTTGCGCTCTCGG
>ERZ772827.346-NODE-346-length-26032-cov-5.899257_pt1 | contig 26032 bp, 16 predicted proteins | sample MGYA00580850_ERZ772827 | MGnify/ENA primary metagenome ERZ772827 (study PRJEB29015, sample SAMEA2737950) | human oral metagenome | biome: human oral; feature: human-associated habitat; material: dental | place: China | collected 2145 ... | reverse complement strand
GCGGTGAGCACCCGCCCCGCGCGGAGGACTATGACCGATGTCGCATCGACAGGAGCAGTCCGAGCACCGGTCGAGTCCCAGGTTGATGAACCTGGCGCATCTCGACCCGCAGACAGGCGGCACGGACCGGGTCGATTCATTCCCTATGAACCGAATAGGATTATATAATCATTACAGCGACGGTCGAGCGGAAGGAGAATTGTAGTACCGGACAGCTTATGACACAAGTATAAGAACTGATACTTGCGGGCATCTGCGCCCCACCCTATGATCGAGCCCGTTCCGATTCCGTTCAGCGCACAAGCGGAGACGTAGAGCGCACGGCGGGAGACCCAGCGAGAAAATTGTCGAAACCGGGAGAAGGGCGGTGAATCGCCGAGTATCGCGCGCCGCGGCGATGCGACCAGCGCCAGCACAGCCGTCGCCGCAACCGTTAAGGCGGAAGGATAATGGCAGTGTCAAACCCTAACACCGCGTTCCCCCGGAAGAATTTAATCATCGGATCAGCCCCCGATGCAGACATCCAAGTACGTGAATCGAGCGTAGAACGCCAGCACGCCGAAATTTACCGGCAATCCAACGGAAGATGGATGATATCCGACCTGGGAACGGCATCGGGGACCCTGGTCAATGATAGGAGAATCAGCCTGGCGGCGCTTCGCGAGAGGGACGTCGTCATCATAGGAAGTAAATCTTTAGTCTGGCCGAAGGACTTCATTCAGGTGCAAGCACCGAGTGCCTCCAGCCCGACCCCGCAGGTTCAGGAGGTCCAACAGGCCCCGCAGGCGCAGCAGGCCCAGCTGCTCCCGGCGCCATCGCCCACAAGCACAACCAAACGACGCTTCAGTATTGGCGCCGGAGCGCAGGCAGACATTCAAATCGACGACCCCGGCGTCGAGAGAGAGCACGCCATTCTGGAGCGCAATTCGGACACCACGTGGATGATCTTCGATCGCGGGACGACCACTGGAACTTTCATCGACGGCAATCCCATTGCTCTTGCGCGCCTCAGGCCCGGCTCCAAGGTCACGCTCGGCGGCCTGACGCTGGAATGGCCAGAAGATTTCATACTCGGTCACCCACTCACCAAAGCATACAAGGCGGCGGATCGGGGGGTCGTCTTCTCCGAGGCCATCATTTGCAATCCGGGCGAGTCGACACCACAGCTGGAGACGGGATATGTGAGCTTCAAGAGGGGAACCCTGACTGCAATTATCGGACCGTCCGGTATTGGAAAATCAACTCTGTGCAGAGCGCTTCTGGGGGAGGCTGAAATAGTCTCAGGGACCGTGACCGTCGGAAGCAGGCAGATAACGAGCGGTCAAGCACCTAATCCTAATGAAGTAAGTTTCGTGCCCCAGGACACGTGCCTACTCGAGGACCTGACGGTTCGACAGACCCTCGATTTCACAGTCCGGGTCAGAAATGCACACACGCGGACGGCCGCACAATGCGCCGATGAGATTGAGCGCATCCTGTCCTCCCTCAACCTCACTGATGTTATGGACAGGGAGGTGTCTAAACTCTCGGGAGGCCAGAAAAAGCGGCTATCGGTCGCGCAAGAACTTATCAGTCGGCCAACCCTGCTGATCCTCGATGAGCCGACATCGGGTCTCGACGATGGCCTCGACGAAGAACTCATGTCTCATTTGCACGCGATATCGCGCTCCCCCTCACTGCCCACGGTGCTTATCGTCACTCACGCGACCAGCCATTTGAATAGAGCCGATAATGTTTGTGCCGTGGGCGTGCACCCCGCTTCATCGGAATCTAGCCGCGAACCTCGCAAGGCTAAGGCGATTGTGCGCTTCATGGGTCAACCCGATTCTCTCCTGAGAAGCCTCGGAGTACGAACCTTCACAAAATGCATGAACATTCTCCGCGGTAACGATGGCGCAGCCCCCGGATCGCCGATAACCGAGACTCGACGAAGGACGACGAAATCAACCTTCCATTCACTCGGCAATCGCGGCCGGATGCAACCCATGCTGAGACGAGAGCGGATACGATATCCATTTCATCATCTGCTGCGCGATTCACTGAGCGTCACCTTGCTGCTCTCGCTCCTAATCCTCATCTGCGGAAATGGACTCGGGACGGCGACGCTGAGAGACAACGAGGAGATACTGAACTCAATCGCCATCCTGGTTCTTATACTCTGCTTCTGGTCGCTCTACCTGCCTGTCATGAGGATAGTCCGCGACTGGCCCATCACTAGGCGAGAACAGCGATGGGGAGTATCAGCCAGGCTGCATCTCGCCGCACGCATCATCTGGGATCTTCCCGGGGTTATCGCCGTGCCCGCCGCCACTGTCATAATCATCAAGTACGCCGCCCCCCTCGTTAAGGAATCCCCGGAGTTGAGTTGGGGATCAACCGGAAGAACGGTACTGATTCTCGTATTCACATGCCTCTGCTGTTATATGATCGGAACCCTCATCGGCGCAATAAGCCCCAAGGAAGTGCCGGCAATCCAGCGGGTGATATTCGCAATATCGGTGATGGTAGCATTCTCCGGGTTCGTCATTCCTCTGAAGGACCAGGCGTTTCTGGACACACTTTCTCGCATCATTCCCTCCCGTCTGGCCATTGCCGAACTCACTTCGATCCTGGATGCGGGACAGGCGCTCGGAGCTCCGGTGTTCGACCCCCTGCAATCAGCATCAGCGCAACAGCAGTTCATCATGTTCGTGACCATTGTCGTAGTCGGAATGATCAGCCTGTGCGTGGCCGGACGCGCAATGGACACCACCATGAGGAAACTGGACAGAAAGGATTGATGAAATTTGACTTCGGAATCTACCAGGGATGCCATGCCCGCCGCTCTCGTGGCAGACGACCGGGAGGCCTGGCCGTTCTATATTGTCTGCGACGTCTCATCGTCCATGCACGATGATAGGTTCGCCGAGTACTGGGGCGATGGTGAGGTATCGCCGTGGCGACAGCTGTTCTCGGCCACGCGCGAAGTAGTCTCTAAACTCAGTGATAATGAGGAGGTTCGACAGCAGGTGCACCTCTCCGTCGTAGAGTTTGCAGACAGGGCGAATACGACTTTGAAACTGACCCGCCTCGATCAAGAGGGCCTCCTTGTGCCAAATTTCTCGAAAGGCGGGCGCAGCGATTTCGCTGCGGTGTGGAAGCATCTTGCCAGACTGATTCCCGAGGATCAGAAGGAGCTTGCTTCCACCGGATTCAAGTCGAGGCGGCCCACAATATTTTTCATCACCGACGGGAATCCTGACCTTGGGGAGGAGAATTGCAAGCAGACCACTAACGACTGGAAGAAGCATGTGTACGCTATGCGTCGGGCTATTGACGACGAGAGGCTCTACCCTCGCATCATAGCCATCGGTCTCGGCGGAATGTCCAACGAAAGCGTGCTGTGGGAGCTTCGCAGTAAGAGCCCTCATGGAGCTGCTTTGATCGTCAATGATGCATCGATCATCAGGCAGATCATCGAGCAGATCATCGTAAACCCCATAGAAAATTCAGATGAAGACTCGGAAGTGGAAGCGACCATCGAGCAGATCATCGTAAACCCCATAGAAGATTCAGATGAAGACTCAGATGAATACTCAAATGAAGACTCAAATGGAAAGGACTGATTACTTTGACGACACCAAGAGAATCTAGCAGGAGCCTGCCCATTGCTCCCGTGGTGGACAGTTGGGAGGCCTGGCCGTTCTATATTGTCTGCGACGTCTCATCGTCCATGCACGATGATAGGTTCGCCGAGTACTGGGGCGATGGTGAGGTATCGCCGTGGCGACAGCTGTTCTCGGCCACGCGCGAAGTAGTCTCTAAACTCAGTGATAATGAGGAGGTTCGACAGCAGGTGCACCTCTCCGTCGTAGAGTTTGCAGACAGGGCGAATACGACTTTGAAACTGACCCGCCTCGATCAAGAGGGCCTCCTTGTGCCAAATTTCTCGAAAGGCGGGATCACCGATTTCGCCGCGGTATGGAAGCATCTTTCCAAACTTATCCCCGAGGATCAGAAGGAGCTCGCTTCCACCGGATTCAAATCGAGACGACCCACAATATTCTTCATCACCGACGGAAAACCTGACCTTGGAGAGGAGAACCGCAAGCAGACCACTAACGACTGGAAGAAGCATGTGTACGCTATGCGTCGGGCTATTGACGACGAGAGGCTCTACCCTCGCATCATAGCCATCGGTCTCGGCGGAATGTCCAACGAAAGCGTGCTGTGGGAGCTTCACAGTAAGAGCCCTCATGGAGCCGCCGTGATCCCTTATGATATCAACAAGGTATCCGTCATAGTGAAAGCGGTCACCAAACAGATCATGAACTCCATCATTCATTCGTCAAGAGGGGGAGAATTCGTGTGGGACGTTCCCGAAGGGATGAAGAATCTGTGCAACCTGACCACCCACTGAGTCATTCTCCTCAGGATCCACACTCCTATTATGGTGGTTGGGATCGGCGCCAAGATGAAAATGGCCTACGTGACGTCATTCCTGATGAAAAATATTCACCAAGTCCGCCAACGATATGCCCTTCGCAGAGAATAATGTCAGAAAATCCTAGTGAGCCGAATCCCAGCCCACGCGCACATAGATGTAAGAAAAATCTCGAACATACAACACTCTCAACAATCATCTCAGCTCAGTTGAAGAGCCGACCCTATGTTGTCCTCTATGTCATCTTCGCTACCGTCGTAGTCGTCTATGCATACAAGTATGATATCATTGCATCCATAGCTCTCAGCACAATTTTTATCGCAGCTCCTCTGATTCTTTATGCTATTCCATCCTTTTCGTCATTTTCGCAGATCTTCTCAAATAAGCCACACGGAAATAAACGGAAAGACGATATTCCAGAAGAAATCAATGCGTTCGCGGAAGAAAATACGGGCGACCGTCGGATCAATTACCATTTGTTCGAACCACAACACTCCTCCCAGGAGTTGTCGCGTAGAGAAATTCAGACCGAATCAATTGGTTCAACTTATGACACCGCCATCGTCGAACCGCATTCGTCGCACAGCACCCGTCCTGAGTTAGCAGCCGGATTCATCAGCGTTTCCGGTCTGATGGCATGGGGCGCCAGTAGGCGTGGACGGTCACACGTCAACGATGACATACCTCGTCAGGACTCCTTCGGTATTCGTGCTATACCTGACGGGCTTGTGGCCGCCGTTGCCGATGGCGTGGGTAGCACGGAATTCGCAGAAAGAGCATCAGAAGCGGCAGTTGCCGCATGCATGGAGTTCAACTGGTTCGCTCCTCGTTCTGAAGATGATTGGAATGACGAAGTCATGAAGGCGATTGATTCGATATCTCAAGCTATCATGAGTGCGGTCAGGAACCTCTCATATAATGAAAAACAGCCTCCCAGCACTACGATAGCCGCAGCAATAGTCACACGATCCTCAAAGGGATACATGCTGGACTGGTTCAGTATCGGTGATTCGGCAATCATGATCATTCCATTCGATAGTTCGGGGCAGATCGACACCATCAACAAGGCCCCGCTCGCGAACAGCCCCGCAACAGCGGCCCTACCGCGACTTTCCCAGGAATCTTGGAGACTTTCCCGAGAATCTTGGATAGAATGCGGACACGGTGTTTGTATCGATTTGAATTCGAGTAACCTTGTCCTAGCGACGGACGGCTGCTTCAAACCTATGTATCAATGTCCCGGACCTTATATTCAAAATTTTTATAATATTGTTTACGATGTTGCTGATGCGAGTCATTTGCTTGCAGCAATACGCCAAGACGGCGTTGGCCACGCCGACGATTCTACAGCTATACTTATTTCTGCAACAGGAGACTAGAAATGGTGGAGATTTCTTCTCTCGAAACCATAATCGAGCTGGAACCCCGCGGTCAGACAAATGGTATTCGGATCGTGAAAGATCCGCATGGAGATTATTTTCTTCTCAAGATTTACAACGATTCCGCTCTGGAGGGAATCAACATTGGAGCGCTTAGATCGCTAATACAATGGCGACAGAATCTTTCCAAGCAAGATCGAGATTTTCTTGATGAGCACGCCGCTTGGCCTCGGGAGCTAGTTTACGATGGGAGGGATTTCATCGGAACCATGATTCAAGTGGCACCTGAGGTGTTCTGGAGGATCAAGAATGGGGAAAGGGAGCCCAGAGGTGGTTCCGCCGCTACGAGCACTTTGAAAAATGGAGAATTTTTCAACCATGCCAATAGACTCCGTATCATGGGTTCGTTGCTGTCTGTCATATTGTGGTTTCACGAACATGAGGTAGTGGTCGGGGACATTCACCTGGGAAATTACCTGATCGGATCAGACGGATCGGTGATGCTGATCGACATGGATAGCGTCTGGTTGGGTGGAACGCACGCCTTTAGTTTTACCGAGAATCCCAGTTATGCGGCCCCATTCGATAAAAAAGGAATTTTTACTAAGCGCACTGATCTCTACAAGTATGCTCTCGTAGCGATCAGAACGATCTCGCAGAACACTTCCGCTTTGAAATTGAACTGCTGCTCGGATTTGATTGCCGTAGACCAGGCAGAAATACTCGATGACTGGCTTAATGGAAGATCTGTTAATGGAGGACTTAGCAAACATCTGGCTGAGGAATGGATTGGATGTGTAGACAAAAAAAGTGGACGTGAATATATTTACACAAATAAGAGCGCATTGAGAATGCACTCGAACGAGCAAAGATCTCGAATCCGTGCGACCACGCTCCCATTCGATACGCACACCCGAAAACTAAATCCTGATAATGCGGGCTCTGGCGTAACGGAGCCGCCCTCCGAATCGGATGTTATTCATCATGAATATTCTCGACCCTACAACACGGACCGCCGCCGGATTCGTCGCGCAGAGGCGGCCCCCTGGCCCGATAAGACCGCAAGTGGGGCGAAGCCGCGGAGAACTTCTTCGCGGACACGAATAGCAGTCACGATTTCCATCCTGATCCTGATCCTGATCCTGACTTTCATTGCTTTCGTGTTTCTGGGGAACCGAATTCCCGGAGAATTAGGAGATTTCGCCACGGATTTACGTTCAAGAATTGAGAAAATTATCTCGAACGAAAAGACCGTAACATCAACGACGACATCACTGACACACGTCACCGATCTCCATGTCGGCGACTGCTGCAACGAGCCGGACGCCGTGAACGCCATCACCAACGACGACGACGGCAGCCGCCAGGTCAACACCGTCGAGGTCGTCGACTGCAAGGTCCCCCCACCCACCAGCACGAGGTCTACAACAACTACAAGATCACCCTGCCGACCCTCCCGGACTCGAACACCATGGAGCGATCCAATCAATCCCTTGAGCAGTCCGGAAGGCGCCCAGGGCAACCACGTCGTGCATAGATCCCGGAATAGGAGCCCCAGGGCCCGCGCGAACAACCTTCCGTCGAACAAAACCAGGATCTGGACGTTCGCATCGGTCGTTACTCACCCAACCACAGATCGCGACGGTCCAATCTCAGCAGGGGAGGAGGATGCCGTTCACCAACACGAAAGTCGCAGTCCTCGGGTACCCCGCGATCGTGAGCAGCGGACTCATCCAGGGCCCGGGGGAAAGTCTTCGTCAAAGCCTTGATAGCCCGCGAAACAGTAGTGGGCCAGCACACGCTCAGGAACTCGTCGTCGATCGCCACCTGCACAATATTATGACGCATATACATTGAGCCTTTCTCACCAGGAAGGTCCCCGGACTGGCCAGGATCGGCGTGATGACGCGGGAAGGTCCGAGGCAATGGAGGGCGGTGCGGCCCTCATGCGCGCCACACCCACTCCGCACCCATTCCTTCCCGCACCACCATGCCGATCCCCGGCCCTGAGCCGCCAGTTCTGGTGAGAAAGGCTCATTGGAGTCGCCCGCAGCGACCTGGACAGACACAGGATCGGCGGACACACCTCGACTCCCTTCTCGCGCAGCCGGGCGAGCAGCTCGTCGAACTCATCATCTGCGCCTTTCTCACCAGAACGGCGGTCCAAAAGTCCATAGACGTAACACTTTCGTATAGTATGGAGTCATGAAGAAGCTTCACCGTCCCGGGCGGATCGATGACACAGCAGAACGCTCCCGACGCCAGCCTATGCGATTGATCCGGCAATCGCTCTTCGGAACCATAGTATTATGGGTGGTACTAGCTCTTCTCGCGTTCACGCTCCTGGGCTGGCTGTGGGGAGAGGGCGGACTGTGGAGTCCGGATCGTTGGCTGACCAACTGGCGCGGCGGTTCTCGCGGAGCGGGGTCCCTTGATCTCATCAAGGTCTCATTGACCACCATCGGCGGCATTGGCGCGGTCGCTTATCTTGTCATCAAGTATCGTGAACGAGCGGCAAGTGAACACGGCGAAGCGGACAATAGGCTGTTGACCGCTATTCAGCAGCTCGGTTCCGAGTCGCCTTCGGTTCGCATTGCGGGGGTTTACGCCCTGGCGGACGTCGCCGACGTCTACCAAGGTGTCTATCGGCAGCGTGTCGTCAATATTCTCTGCGGCTACCTCCGTACCGAGCGCGGACACTGGGAGCTTAAGGAGTCTGTGGAATCCGATGCCGAGGCGGAGCCGAAGCGATGTTACGTCACATCCGACGGTGCAGTGGAGTCCACCATACTGGAGGTCTTCCGCCAGCATTTTTGCAAGGCACAAAAAGAAACATGCGAGTACACCGAATATGGAGACGTTCGCCAAGAGGTGGAAGACAATCTGCTCTGGTGCGACTGCTGGATGGATCTTCATGGGGCGACGCTGACCGAAATAGTGAAGTTCTCCGACATGACGTTTGATGGAATTGTCGACTTTTATGGCGCAACTTTTTGCCAAATCGCCGAATTTTCGCACACCATATTTGCCTCGGAAGTCAAATTTGATGACGCAGTGTTCGACAACAAATCAGATTTCTCCGGAGCGGTTTTTCACGGTCACCCTCGATTCCAAAATACGAGGTTCGCCGGAATGGCCAGTTTCCGAGGGACAAAGTTTAAAGGTCGCGTCACGTTCAAAAAGGCGATCTTCACGATCGCGCCCTCATTCAGGTGCGCACATTTCGCTGGCATCACCTCATTTCAGAACGCAAATGTCGCGGACAAGACTACTCCTAATTTCGATGGCGCGAAATTCAATAAGTTTGTGGCCGAAAATCAAGATCCATCAACCCGATTCCCCCCCAAATTCGAGTTGGATAACAATACCGGTCTCCCGCCCGGCGCCCAATGGGTCAATTTCGAGAACGGCGAACCAGTTTTGAGATCGTCGGCAAAAGGATGACGCCCCAGCTGCACACCCCGGAGGAGCGCAAGTGAGATCGGACACGAAAGCGTCTTTGTTTCGTCGTAGAAAAGATCGCCAAGATCACTGACTACGCGACAGCCTGACTACTCGCAAGTCCACCTGAAGGATGGTATTCTGCCTCAGGAGCAGCGATTCTCCGCCCACGTCCGCCTGGAAGACGAAGCTCTTGCGCCGTCCCGCCCGCATACACCCCAACTCACCTGGAAGGAGCCGTCATGGTCTCGCAAGTGCATCGATTCTTGAGCGATCGAACACTGTCCACCGCCGAGCCCGTGTGGCACCTGACGGGGAACACGGACGACATCTTCTTCCACGACGCCTATCTCGGATGCCTCTCGCTGACCGACACCATCCGACACTGGACACTCGAACAGGACCTCGAGGCCCTCGCTGTCGTACTCACCACCGAAGGAGAGCTGACCCCCGGGGCAGACACTCTTACCAGTCTTCTACATGCTAGGTGCAAACAACCCACACACCGCAACCACATCCTTGCGAACACCTCCAATGACGCCATCGTCTCCTCGCCCTCCAACCAGGCCGCGAGGAGAAGCGCTGCTGAAGGCACTCACACCCACGCCGGGAGTCGAGAATACGCCGATCGACTCGCCCTCCTGTCCGCCGTTTTCACTCAATTCAGGAGTAGCATTGTCGCAGTCGTCTTCGGCCTGCCGGAGCAATTCGAAAGAGCTGCATCGGAAGGAGAGATCTTCGAACTCCAAAAAATGGTGCGCGCACTCGTCCGGCACGCACAGGAAAGCACCGGATCCCTCCTGGTTCTGGTCGATCCGAGAGCTGAGCTCAACCCCCGCCTCCTGCGGAGCTGCAGTACAGTTACGATCAATATCCCCACACCGTCCCGGGAGGAGATCGAGGTTGCTCTCGTAAGGGTTTCACTGCGGCACAGCATCACTATGCGACATGATGCGAAGAGCATAGCCAATTATCTGGCCACGAGTGGGAACCTGCAAGACGCCCTCAGACGGATCGCTTCGATCACAAAATATGCCCGTATAATCGGTGTGGACACGCTCCTGCGTCTGCCCGAACCGGATGAATCCCGTGTCGCCTCCATCTTCCAGGAGCTGGACTCCCTCGTCGGACTAGAGAACGTCAAGAGCTATTTCCACGGCCTTCCTGACATCGCCCGGCAACGCCGTATAGAATTGCGCGAGCGAGGCAAGCTCCCGGAAACCACCATGCACATGGTTTTCAAAGGTTCCGCAGGCACCGGTAAGACCTCCGTGGCCCGCATCGTCGCCCAACTCTTCCATGCACTGGGGATTCTTTCCAAAGACGAAATCGTCGAAATCCTTCCGACAGTGCTCATTTCCAAGCACGCAAACGAGGCCGCCGAGCAGATGCGGGCCGACCTCGTAAGAGGGCGCGGCGGTGTCATCTTCATCGATGAGGCGCATCAGCTCATGGGGAATCCTCACTCCGAGGAGTCGATCAAGACCCTGGTGACCTTCGCCGAAAATCATCGCAATGACACGGTCATCATTCTCGCCGGCTACACCGACCGCATCGATGCACTCATGCGGATCGACGAGGGTCTGAAACGTCGTTTCCCCACGAACCTGATCTTCCACGACTACAACACCGCGGAGCTCTGCCAGGTCGTACACGACATGGCGCGAGCCGATGGTTTCACCATGAACGCGGACACGCGCACTCCCCTTATGCAACTCCTCGAGGACAGACGCCTCGACGCGAACTTCGGCAACGCCGGTGGGGCCCGCAATACTTGGCAGCAGATACGCGACATACATTATTCCAGACCCAATGCCGTTCCGAATGTCATCGAAACCGCCGATATTCCCGCCACCATCACCGTCGATAGTACTCAGGCGGCGCGGACCGGCTCCCCGGAGACGGCGCCACCGACCCCACTCGGCGCCATGATCGACTCCGATTACATAAAACTACTGCAAAACGCGATCCTGCCGATCGTGGTCGCCAGGGAGGATTATCAGGACATGGGTACCGGCTTTCTCATCGCCGCATCCGGTCTGGTCGCCACCGCCGCCCATGTTATTCAGGATGCGGTGCGCGTGACCATCGGCCTGGAGGATGTAGAGGCTAAAATTATCGCAGTCGATGAGAAGACGGACACGGCGCTTCTCCATCTGCCCGCCGAAGCCGTATCGGGGTACGAGCCGCTGCCGCTCGGGCAGAGCTGGGACGTATGCGCGCCGAGCGAGTTGCTGGCGGTGGGTTATCAGAATTGGAAACCGGGTGAGGATCCCTTCATCGTCCGGGTCCATGTCAGTCGCAATATGCGGGATAAACCGAAGTTCTTCGAGGTCGGCGGAGGCCTCGACCGCGGTACCAGCGGAGGCCCTCTCATCGATCCCTCGCAGGGGGCCGTCATCGGTCTCGTGAGCGGAGGTGCTGGAAGTACCACCAAGATGATAGCGCGCATCGAGCAGCTGCGCCGACTGCTGGAGAAGCAAGGGCACGGCAACAAGCATCAAGAGCATGGAAGAGCCGGAATAGACTCGGAGCAGGGGGTATAGTGTATCCATGGTGAGCATCGGAATCGATCTCGGCACGTCGAACACGGTCGTGGCCAAGGTCAATGACAGAGGAGAGGTCTCAATCCACCAGTTCGAGGGCAGTGATCTGCTGCCCTCCATCATTCATGTCGAGGGCGAGGCCGGTCATCGCATTGTGGGGAAGAAGGCTCGGTACATCTGGGCAGATCCGGACGCCGATCCTTCGGAGACCTTCCGCAGGTGGAAGATGTCCATGGCTACAGGCTCGGTACTCGCCACCCAGGACTGGGGGGACGGGTCGCAGAGCATCACTCCCGAACAGTTGACGACCTGGCTCGTGGAGCACATTATGAAAGACATCACTGCAGACCTGGGCGGCGAGACGGTGGATTCCGTCGTCGTCACCGTGCCTCACGGCTGGCGCAGGGAGCTTGTCGAGAAGTGCCTGGCCACCCGGGAGTCCGCCCGTGCGGCGCAGGCGGACGGACTTCCGCGCGAGGCGAAGAGGGATGACCGCCCTCTCGGGACGAAGGTGGCGGACAGGACCGTCGATGAGCCGGTCGCCGCAGCCGCCTACGCCCTGTACGCATCCGACGATGCTGCAGACTTCATCGACAAGAACATACTCATCATCGATATTGGAGGCGGAACGACCGATCTGAGTCTCGTGCGGGTTAGAGCGCCCGGAGAGCCGCTCACCGTCATCGATGCCATTAACAACAACATCGGCGGCGATTACGCCACCGCCCTCCTGCTCGGCAAACACCTGGAGACCATCAGCTCCCAGATCGGCATTGACGTCCCATCCACGCCCGAGGCCGTGCTCACCGAACTGGAGAGCACGGATATGGGTTGGCTCCGAGAGGCCTTCGCCGAGGCGGAAACCGAACTCCTCCACGAGCTGTCGGCGAAGTTCGAGGCAATTGAGGGATTGGACGACTTCGCCGAGAAGGTCGCGGGCAGGTGGGGTCGACGTCGAGTCCCCATGAGTTCAGTGGTGGGTGAAGAATCGATCGACACCAGTATGCCATACTCGGAGTATCTTACGCGCCTGGAGCCCTTCTTCGAGAGCACGAGGGAGCTCCTCACCCGCTTCCTGTCCCGCGGCGAAGGATCCGAGCGTTTCCCCTACGCCATTCTCATGACGGGCGGGGGAAGCCGGATCGGCGGACTGCGCGACCGGGTGATTGAACCGGTGGTTAGCGAACTCGCCGGTCCGACGAAGGCCCCCGAGATCCTCGATCGTCTCGACAAACTCCGCTTCAACGACTCGAGACTCTCGACCGCGGTAGCCATGGGCGCCGCACTCGTCGCCGCGGGAAGGATCTCCATTGAGGAGCGTCTCCTGTGGGATGTGGGCCTGGAGATCACCGTGACGAAGAACATGGCCCGATACCTCGGTCTGGACGACCTCTGCAATTGTATCGTCTCCCCACTCCTGACCAAGGGGGCGAGTCTTCCGGCGACGGTGAGTCTCAAGGAATTCGGCTTCGGCGAGCTCGATATCGATGCCAATAATGACTTCACCCAACGGGTCGTCGTCTTTGATGATCTGAGGAGCCCCTACGTCCAGACCTGGAATCGCGAGCTTTCCAGCTCGGGCGACGCATTGAAGAATGTCGAGGTCACACTCAGCGCGGATACCGAGGGAATGCTGCACCTCGTCATCGTTGGCAGCACCGGAGGTGGACTCGTCGATGCTCAGGAGCAACTCCACAGACCGCGCCGGCCTCATACGGGAGGGCTCAGCTTCCGCGAAGAGCCGACACATCCTCCCCTCAAGATCAGAACCCCGCGGCAGATCGTCGAGGCCAAGGCCGCCGTGGACGGCGGATCGGAGTCATCCGCTGTTCACATCAGAACCTCCACTACTACACGACCGGAAAGCTGAAATAATGACTCTTCAGACGATGCTCGCGCAGTTCGCGCGATCCCAGATAACGCTGGACTGGGACGAATGGTTCACCCTCGTTCTCGCCGCGCACAAGGAGCCCGGGCAGTGGCGCGAAGCCTGGGCGAGTCTCGATTCTGCCGATCGCAAGGCTCTCATCACTCTTCTCCGCAAGGATGCCGGCCCTCTGTCCGACCATGTCCTGCGCAGCATCATGCGCGACACACCGACGGATTCCGACGACCCGATTCTTGAATCGGCTCTTGACGATGCGGCTGATGCGACGGACAGACAACTCGAACGGCTCAGTGAGCTCAAAAGAGTAGCCGAGAGCGATGTGCAGGCCCTCTTGGTGCTCAAAGATTACACTACGATCGAGGAACTCCGCAGTGAGGCGCAACGTTTGAGAGAGGAGATCGCTCATAATCCCGAGTTCGCGGAGCGGCGCAGTCTTGAGGAGAATATTCATCGGCTGCGCACCTACAGAGAGAGTCTGCTCAGTCGCGATTGGGACGAACGACGGGCCGAGCATCAACACCTTGTCGACGAAACAGAGTCATTGAGAGTCGAAAAAAATGAACTCGAGGATACGATTCGACAGGCGCGCAAAGACAGGCTCGATGCCGAGAAGGAACTTGCTGAGGTGCAGCGCGAATGGGACCAGGAGCAGACTCATCTGCAAGAAGTCCGCACACAGATACGCAATCTCGAGGATCGCCTTGAGCAGCTCCGCACCATGGCAGACGACTTGACGAGGTTCACCAGTGATCTTCAGTCCACCCTGAAGCACGACTCCGGCAGGCTGAGCGCTATGAGTCGGAAACTCAAGGACATCATCGGCGAGAAGGACCTGCTTCGCCGTTTTGGCCTGAACAGGGGATGATGAGCGCCCATGATGTTGAGTGACTTCCTGACCGAGCTCGCCTCCTCCATGAACCCGGTCCCCTGGACAGCATGGCTCCCGCTCATCACCGAGGCACAATCCCCCGACTCCTGGAAGAACGCCTGGGCGAGGCTCAGCGGGCAAGCGCAGCTGCGCGCCGTCCGACACTTCCACGAGAACCCCAACGCCTGCACTGACGCCCTGCTCCAACTCGCCATCGCGGACTCCGAGTCACTGCCCACCTACGGACCGGCTCGAGAGCTCTTTCTTGACGACGCCTCCGAGGCGGCCGGACGCAACGTCCAGCGGCTCCGAAATCTGCAACAGCGTTTGGAAGGCCTCGGTCTCATTCTGGATGATACGAGGGTTTCGGAGCTGGATATCGAGGCGAAGATCGCCGAGCTAGAGGGGCGAGTGGCGGTCTTCCGAGCCGATGACGTCAAGGGAAAGTACTCCGATCTCCTCGCCCTACGGGAGGAGGAGATTCGGTTGCGTCACGCGGCCGAGGAACTCGGTGACGTCGATCTGACCGCCGAGCGGAATCGCGTGGCGCGGCTGAATCAGAACATCGCCGACACGCAAAAGCAGAGGAGTGATGTTCTTGATTCTATCAAGGAGAAGAAGAAAACGCTGGCCGCGATGAGACAGGAGACCACCGAACTCAGCGCCGAATGCGCCCGACTGACGACGGAGGAGCGCGAGGCCACGGCTGAGCGAGATCGTGCTCAGAAAGAGTTCGAGAGGCTCGAGGACGCCATCAGCCGGAAGAAAAAAGAGACCGAGGAATTGAAGGAGCGACAGGCTCAGACCAAAAAGCAATTGACCGAGGCGGAGGGGCTCTTCGCCGAGTTGAGCGAGCTCAGTCACGCCCCGTCCTCGGTCGAGGCGGAGCGTCTGCTGCGCAGCATCCGCGCCCTCGCCCGAGGACTTCCTGCGGACGAGGCCGACAAGAAGTTTTAATTATGCGGTCGCACCGATGAGCGGAGAAGAATCCGAGCCGAGGTCTCCCGAAGTGAAGACCCGGATCGCCAGGATTGCCGTACACGCAGAACCGAATGATTCACTGCGCTCTAGAGCGCCGCCGACGAATCATCGTCATTCCACTACTATCTTTTCCCCAACCCGTATAGAAAGATTATCTTCCCCATGAGGAATAAGACCCTGAACAGACCCCCCAAGAAGAGGGTATCCAACTTCTTCTCCGTCCTCGGTGGAGCGGATACTGAGATCCTCGAGCACGTCGGCTCGGAACGAAGCATCTTCGTCGGCATCGGCGCGGTCATGCTCGGAACGGCCTCGGTCGCGGCCCTATCCATGGTATTCGCCCTGTACAACGCCGTACTGGTCGTATCCGACCCGAGCACCGGACAGCGAGCGGAGCAGCAGCCGATGGCTAATCTCGTGATATCCATCATATTCGGACTTCTGTGGGGCGCGTTCATTCTGGTTGTGGACCGGGCCATGATCAAGACCATGCAGGGCGTTCATGGCCTCAAGCGGGCATTTAGGTACGCCATCCCCAGACTTTTACTCGCCCTTATTATTGGCCTGGTCGTTTCCACGCCCTTCACGCTACAAATCTTCCGGAGCGAAATCGCCGTCAAAATGAAAGAGCTCCAGGTCACCAGCTTCGACTCGTATGAAGAAATCGTCAACAACAACGATGTCACAAAAGACCTCGAAAAAATGAGGAGCGAAGTCGAGAATGCGCTGGCGATCTACAGGGGAGACAAATTCGATGACCCCGAGGATCTTGCCCTCGCCCAGGCCCAGGCCGATTATGATGAAGCTCAGAAATCGGCGGAAGACGCACATAATGCCGCTCAGACCGCGGAACAGCAGAGGATCTGCGAAATCAACCCGAATGACTCTACTTGTGAGAGTTTCACCACCACGGGAGTCCCGGGAAATGGGCCCGAGGCGGAGGCTCTCGCGAAGGCGAGTGAGCAGGCGCAGCGGAAAGCGGATGAAGCGGATAAGAAGAGAGATGATGCCAAGACCGCGTTGGACGCGGCCAAGGCCAATCATGAAAAACTGCGCGAGGAGAGCCAGAAGAAGCAAATAGAACAGGCGCATGACAATCTTTGCGGACCAGCCGCTCCGAAAGACTCCGACCCGAGCGCGTACGGGCCTGGTTGCGAGGGCGGCTATCAAGGGAAGCTTCACTACCTGGAAGAGACCGTTAACACCATGCTGAGCGGCGGAGAGACCATCCGGAGTAACAATGGTCTCCTGGCGCAGATCACCGCCCTGTGGCACGCAAGTCTCGATAGCCCGATGGGGTTCATCTCCCACGCCGCCGTCGCGCTGCTCTTCATCATTATCGAGCTGTTCCCCGTGCTGCTCAAGACCATGCTGGCGGTGCGCGGAGAGTCCCAGTACGACCGGGTCTTCCGCAAGCTCCAGGAGTCCGAGCTGGAGAAAGTGGAGGCTCATACCGCCCAGGAGCGGGATCGGATCGACCGGGAAGCGCGCAGGATCAGGGAGATCGGCGAGGATATGCTCCAGCGCGAGATCGATCTCGGGAAGAGCGCCAACGAGCACGTCGCCGAGCAGATGCAGATCATACTCGACCAGACTCTCTCCCACTGGACCGAGCGGTCCCAGACGATGCTCGCCTCAAATCTCGGCGGCGTCGGCGAGATCACTGAGCGCCCGGTCGAGCGCCCGGTCGAGCGCCCGGTCGAGCGCCCCGTCGCCCCGGCTCGCCCCTTTGAGCAGCCGGCCGACCTCGGTCTGCTCCCCGACGGCTCTCAACTCGCGGCCCTGGAACTGGGTGCCCGGATCGGCTCCATGGGCTCGCCGTCGGCCTCCCGCGACGCCGACCATCTCAGCGAGCGCTACCGGGCGCTCCTCGCCATCCAGGATGAGGCGATCCAGCTCCAGCGGGAGGCGGACGAACTGGCCGGCGTCGGGCTGTCCGCGGAACGGGCCCGGTTGGAGGAGATGCGGCGCGAGCTCATCGCAGCGCGGACCGCGGAGAAGGAGATCGTCGCCGACATCGCCCGGCAGGAGAAGGCACTCGCCACCGCCAAGCGGGAGAGGGCCGAGCTCGAGGAACGGCGGGACCGCCTCGTCGGGCAGGTCGGCGAGGTCGGAGCCGAGCGCAGCCGCGCGCAGGCCGAGGTCAACGAGCTGACCGAGCGGGTCCGCCGGAAGAGCGACGAGATCAGCGTCCTGGAGGTCCACCGCAGGGAGTTGAAGGGCCGCCTCGACGAGGTGAACAGCCTCTTCGATCGGCTGAGCTCTCTCGGCTCAGCGCCGACCTCCGCCGAGGCGGCGGATCTGCTGCGCAGCATCCGCACCCTCACCCAGGATCTGCCCGGCGAGGATGCGGCGCCCGGAGCGGGCCCGCGGTAGTAGGCCCCTTCCGCCTTGTTCATGGGAACCGCGGCGGGGCGACTGACTGCCCCAACGCCGGTCGCCCCGCCGCTCCGGGCTCCCGTGAGGCTCACCGCACATCCTTGCAAGTGACTTAGATCACTAAGACAAGACTAAGTATTAGTTCTTAGACAATCTCCGCGGGATTGAGCGTGTCCGTCATGGATGACGTACGATCCACACCGGCGGCGATGGTCGACGAACGAAGCGATACATCTTCCGCCCCCTTCCCAGTTGAGGACCCTTGATGACCAACACCGTTCCCTTCCCGGCCGACGCCGATGACCCGCCGGTGCGGCACGCCGTTCGGGCGACGCTCCAGCTGGCGGGCCGACTCGAGGAGGCGGCGAGTTGGCGCGAGGCCGACCTGCTGTACGGGGAGGCCGCATCAATCCGCCAGGACCTCGGAGGGATTGACGCCGCGGAAGCGGATCCGGAAATGGTGCGCCGGAGGTGCCTGAGCCTGGTCAGCCGGACCATGACGGTGGTGACCACGGTCCCCGAGGCGAAGGCGGAGTGCTGGATCGCCCTGGCCGAGCTCCATGAGCTGGCCAACGAGCAGACGGATTTCAGGAGGCGGGCCGCCCAATCTCTCCTTGCAGCGCTCGAGGATGTCGAAAGGGTCAAACCCGGGTGCGTCGGGCAGCGGTTCTTGAAGCACAAGAAAAACTGGTTATCGCGCCGAGCACGGCTCCTGCTGCGCCTGGCCGAGCAGCGCGCCACGGATGGACGCTGGATCGAGGCCACGGACTTCGCGGAGAAGGCGCATCGGGCGTTCGTCGAGACGAGGGAGCCGGACTGGGCCGAGGAGTGCCGCCTGCTCGCCGAGTTCGCCAAACACAATCTTTCGAGCCCCATAGCCGGGGGCGGAGACGCTGGGCCCGCCCAGACCGTCGTCCAGCGCTTAAGGCCGACGTCAGGCGGCAGCACCGGTCGCTCCACCGGGTCCTTTCAAGACACGACAACCACGGCGACATCTGGAGACTCGTGGCGCGGCCCGCGACCGGTTCCTCCCCCCGGCACGAAGTCCCTCGCTGCGATCCGCGACCCGAGGATCCTGCCACTGAACGAGATGTGCGAGACCGACGAGGCCAGGAGGAGGACCGCGGGCATCACCCTCAGCGAGACCGAGCGGGCCCGGCTGGATGCGGCGCTCGCCCTGGCGGGGATCGCGCTGAAGCAGACCGAAATCGGCAACCACGCCGACGCCCTTCTCCTGTACGCCATGACCCGTCCGCTGTGGACCGGGATCGCAGGCGCCGAACTCGCCCGGGCGGCGTGCAGCCACGGCCTGTCGACAACCTACACCGCACTCGGCAGGTCCATTGAGGCCGACGCGGCGGCGCAGACCGCCCGCGGGCTCGTGAACACGGTGCCGGACGGTGAGCCGTATCAGGGCGCGTGCCTGACCAGAGTCGACGACCTGCGTTCGATCGTCGAGACGCACTACCCCCGGCTCGACGACGGCGAAGCGGATCCCGCGATGACGGCGGACATGCTTCTGGAACTCACTGAGTACTCCTTCCGGTTGGCCCGCGATGAGCATCACGACGCCGATCTCGACGCCGACGTGCTGAGAAGCACCATGAAAATGGCCCACCGCGCCCGCTTCCACCTCGAGCCGAGAGCGGTCTGGACGCCCGCGGCCAAGGTCAAGCTCGCCCGCTGCGACTTCATTCTCGGGACCTGCATGGTCCTCGCCGTCGGACACGGACACCCCGTCGGCGGTCTTCCCGTCCAGGCGGAGGATGCTTGGGCCTCCTTCCTCGCCTCGGGCGTCCTCGCCGAGGCGGGGGCCGGCAGCGGTCGAGGCGTCGACGGCGGTGCGAACGGCTCCGGTCGGGGCGATGGCCGCAGAAGGAGGACCTGCGCGGCGGATCTGGACGCCCGGTGCGCCGCCATCGTCCCCCTCATGGCGGGGCTTGACGCCTTCGCCGCAGTGAGCGGTCGCAGCGCAGTGCTCAAGGACTCCCTCGAGATATTCCTCAACGCCACCGTGAAGGCGGTGGCGGCATGAGAACCTCATTGACGCCTCGGGGACTATCGCCGCCGCCCCACTCGCCTTACCGACCGCCTAATTGCTGACCATGATCTGAGAGAGGATGTTCGAATGAGCGAGGGTGAGCAGTGGCCCCCCTTCCCCCATATATTCCAAACGGGCGAGTTGATTCTAGGACGCTACAGCGTCAATGCCTCCATGTACCACAACATGGGCGCCGGCAGGCATGTGTACGATGCCGTAGCCGTCTACGACGTTCCCGATCTCGGCCTGCATAGAAGGGACCGGGTGGTCGTCAAGGTGGTCTCACCGACGGACGCCGCCGCGGCGCAGAATGAGTACGACCTCCTGCGCGCCACCATCACCAACTGGTGGGACGCCAGTGTGGCCGAACCGATCGAGGTCAGTGGTACGTATATCGTCACCCGCTTCGTTGAGGGGCAGTCTCTGCGGGATATTCTCAATAAATCGGGAGGTCGTCTTACGGCCGCTCGAGCGATCAAACTCGCGCACAGCATCCTCCAGGGACTCGATGTCCTCCACAGACCCCGAGAAGAGGCCCTGCGCGGACTTGTCCACCGGGACATCAAGCCAGAGAATATTATGGTGAGAAATCCTGAAACTTCCGAGGAGCGCGTCGTCCTCATCGATTTCGGGATCTCCTCCACGGTCACGGAGGCCGCTGGCGGCCCTCTGGTGGCGACATGGCCCTATGCCTCTCCCGAGCAGCGTCTCGATCCCGAGGCCATCTCGGCGCGGTCAGACATTTTCGCTACGGGCGTCGTGCTCTACGAGATGCTCTCGGGTCGCAAGCCCTTCGGCGATGGCATCCCCCAGTTCCCACGGGGTGAGGACGTACGAATTCGCGGCCTCAGTTGTCCGGAGGACGAGCATCAGAAGCAGGTCGACGCGATCAATAGCATCCTCAATCGGGCGCTCATGATGGATCCGAGCCGGCGGTACTCAGAGACGCGGGATATGAGCCGCGAACTGGAACTGGTCGGAAGCACCGACTTCAGGGTGGCTCTGCGTCCGGATGGCCCCATTCTGAGCCTGGGTTCATACCCCGCGCCTGTTCCTCTCGAGTCCGATCCCTCTGCACCTCCCAACCAGGACGGTGGACCGGGCCCGAAGACAGATTCTCAGAATCATGGGGGTTCTGGTCCCGACACTCGATTCGATCCCCCCCACTACTCGCCGCAACGGGGTGGCACCATACCCTTCCCTCCGGGTCCGGAGGTCGATAATATCATCCTGCCTCCTCCCGCGTATGAACCGCCGCCCCCGGACGACAAGTACATCGAGCTCATCAATCGCGCCACAAGTCACCGGAGCGCCCATGACTGGGGGCCACTGGTCGAGTCCGCCGTGATGCGACACGTCCGGAAGACGGCGCAAGAGGTTTACCACAGCCACCCGGCCTGCCGTTTTCTTTACCTCCGAAGCTCGTGGCTCGAAGCCCGGATCATCAGGGCCATCGACTCCGCCGGCAAATTCCTGCTGACGGATGGTGAAGTGAAGAGTCTGGCCAAAGACCAGAACGCCCTGCTGGCGCGAGAGCACATCGCACGCTATGATGATGAAGTGCGCAAACAGGCCCAGCGCGACGCGTCCGAAACCTCGAAGCACATCATGTTCTTGCTGTCGTTCAGCGGGATCGTCATCTTGTTGATCTGCATATTCGGGAGTCTATTATGACATGGTTCACAAATTCATTCGCGGTGTCCCCGGAATCTCCTGACGAGGAGCCGGAGAACTGCGATCTCTGCAGTTCGCCGAGGGCATGGCTGCGGGTCGAGGAGCGCGACGGTTTCGGAGTGAATCGTCAGTCGATTCGAATTCTTGAAGTCAATCACGAGGAGAATTGCTGGCAGTCTCCGGGAACGGATCTGAGCGTCGCCCCATCCCACTCATATGATGTGTGCGCTCATGGTCACGTCAGAGAGACCGGTCGCACGGGAGATCGTATCAAGGTGTGTCTCCTGGGCCCCGTTGACGGCGGCAAGTCCCAGCTCAGAGAAACACTCATGGAAATTCAGACGCCGCGCCTGACGGGTTCGGGCGGCCAAGCAGTCCCCTTCGCCAATGTCAGACTGGGACCGATCGGGCGCCGCTTCAGCCCGCTTCCGGCAGAGAGCAGAGAGTCCATCGGCGCAACGCAGGCGACGACGGGAGATGACCTGCGGGATACGATCGAACGGAACCTTCAAAACATACTCGGAACATCCGATGACGTCATCGCCGGCTTCGAGGCAGTTCTTCACAACGCCCTCAGAGCCACGAACGAGGGCCAGGTCTACACCGATGACCAGTTGTACACGTGGCTGGAGGAGTGGGGCCGCGGGCGTCCGCCGTACCTGCGGTCGGTTCACGTCGACTATCGCCGGGGCAACCGGGCGGGGAAGGACTTCGACGCCTTCGAGGTCGCGTTCGTTGACCTGCCGGGAGAGGCGACCGATGCGTGGACGAACCCCAATGCGAAGAACTACGTGGGTTCCTCCGCTGATGTCAAGCAGCTGTACCGGTCGGCGCACTTCGTCGCAGTCGTCGACCCGCTCACCGCGGGGTGGTGTCTCAAGAACCTGAAGGACTCTCTTACCCTACGCCTGTCCATGCGCCCAACCGGGACAGCGACTCAGGACAAATTGTTCGCCCGCGGACGTCGGGCGCGTAACGCGACCAAGGCCATGATCGCGGTCATGACCGAGACCCTGTCCACGGATCCCTCGGTGAATGCCACTCTGGTTCTCACTAAGTGCGACGCCATCCGGGTCATTCTTGAGAAAACCACGCAGAGTGATGAAGAACTCGGCCGATGGGCGGGCATCATCCCCCGGGGTGCCCGCCGCGCTTTCGAGGACTGCGCGTTGGCCGCGTTCGATAGATGTGCTTCCTGGGACGCGCACGGCGTGGACCCCAGCACATGGGAATTCCTGAATACTGTGTCCGCACTGCCTCGTGACCGACGGATGAATGTTGTGCGAAGCATGCTCGCGCGGCTGTCCGACCCGCAGGCCTTCTGGGCCCTCGCCCACTCCGAGGAGGAGACCATCGAGTTGAGTTTCGACGAGGAATTTGTGATCCCTGCCACCATTCCTCTGACAACAAGGCGCCCGACGGCACCCAGCCGGACGACGACTCCGACTCACAGCGGCACAATACCCGTGCCGATGATGACTTACGGGAACACCTTTACCGTACCGACTAGCAATGCCACATGGAATGCCGGTCTGGGCGTCTACCGCTTGCAGATGCGTGATATGCTGAGCGCCGTTGTGGTGAGTGCGCTCCTGTCAACGATCGTGGGTAAGAACGTCGTCGATCAGCTCCTGGATCCGGAATTGTTGGTGCATTTCGCCCTGACGAGCGCCTGGACTCGTGTGGACGAGGACGGCGAGGAATTGAACGACCACTCTGAAGAGGATGCCGGATGCCTGCAGCTCTACCGGTACATTTTGACCCCGTCCCTGGGGCATGAGGTGCGCGCATGAGCTGGTTGGTCGAGGTCAAGAGGCAGGTTGCAGGGAGCGGATTCCGAACGGATCTCGATCTCACAAGCGAGATGACCTTCGCGGAGCAGAATGCGCTGAATCAGATCTCCAAGGGGTTCACTCAGCTGAGCGTCGATATGTCCATGCAGCCGCAGGCTCTGCATTCGACAACTTTCGTCTTCGATAACAAGACGGGCCGCTGGGGGGCCGTCGTCGTCGGATCGGGCGGTGATTACGGCGAGACCGGTGCCATTCAGACGGCGCTGGCGCCCGAGGGCCTGTCTCTGGTGGATGTGGCACGCTGGGTACTGGGAGCCCTGTCACACAGACCACTGCTTTCACCAGAAGTTTTCAGCGGTGATGGGAAGGGCTTGATCGCACGGGACTCGACCTCACGAGTCGATCCGGGAGCACTGGCACAGACTCTGGCCATCATGCTGAGGATGAATCAGGAACACCGTTACACGCTGCTCGATGTGCCGGGGGCGCAGGACGAGCAGGCACTCATGGCGCTTATAAGAGCAGTACCGGAGGATCTGGCGCGGCTAGTACGCTGGTCGACCGCCTACCCCCACAGCGATCGGAATAGGAATAATAAGATCGTCACCTGTCTGTGGCCCAATGAACTCGCACAGCGTCATCCGGACGAGTACAAGTCCGCCATGTCGCGCGTATCGCCCATGCCGGTCGTCGAAGTGCCGAGGAGTCTGGGCTGGTACGCACAACTGATCTGTCAGGGCCCCACCGCGACGGACACCCGTCAGAAGGCCGAGAAGGAGTACAAGGCGAGGCTCAACTTCATTGACCCCAATGCCTCCCAGTGGGAACAGGGCACGATGATGTGGAGGGAGGTCCTGGAGGATCTGCGCCCACTGGCCGACGATGAACTGGTCGGGGTCCTCGACTCCGAGGCCCCTTCTTCCGTCTTCAAACGCTGGGACGAGGACGCGACCCTGCGCCTACTCGACCTGCAGCCCGGGTGCCTGAACCAGTTGCTTACTCATCCCCACAGGGAAGTTCACGACTCGGCATGGCGAGTCGTCTTCCAGGAGTCCTTCTACCACTATTTGGTGGACTTGCAGGTTGAGGCTGTCAGGACAGGACAGCCCGCACCGTCGGAGATTGCTGGTTCGAAGTTGCGCGAAGGACTGGTGACCGATGTTCTCCGTACGGTTGCGATGCAGACGCCTGCCTCGGAGTGGGGGCCCCGGGCTGAACACTGGCTTAGGTCGCTCGGCCTCGATCCACGAGAATACGAGGACTCCCTGCCTATGTGGCAGGAGAAGATCATTAATCGATTCAAACACAATCCCGCTCGCGTCGAGGAGCTCCTCAGTTACGCTCGAACCTCGCCCGATGGCGCCGAAACGCTCATCAAAGCCGTACAGCGGGTGCCGGAGTCCTTGGAGTTCTTGCTTCCCCAGCTGTGGCGGGAGCAAGTGGCCGGAGTGACATGGGAGGAGCTTCTGGACAATACGCTGCAGTCAAAGTCCACCCCCGGCCGAGTGATCGAGATCCTGAAACTCATTGATAACGCAACTCCGCCGAACAGTGGCCTAGTACCTTCAACCAGGTCCGCACAGTCTCAGACTCGGGAGCGGGGCGCCTACGACGCCGTTCCCAGGGACTCTGCTCCGATCGAGTTGAGACGGGAGATAGTTGCGCGACTCATAGAGCGTATATCGCCGCACGTGCGGGAGGAGACTGCGAACGCGCTCTTCGCTTTCGAGCACGCTCTGCCGCTGCCATCGGAACGACTTATCTCAAAAACGCCGGCCGTACGCGAGGAACCATCGTTCGTTCCCGCCCGGCTACAGCGTCAGACCCGAAGAAGAACAGAGCACCGGCCGTCGAGCGCCCCTAATGAAGAACAGACTCGCCACTCATTCTCTTCGGAGAATTCCGTGTGGCCGCTGTGGGCAAGTATCGGCCTCAATGCGATTCTGCTTTTCATGGTGGTTTTTCTCTTCTTGTCTTCGTAGCAGTTCAGGCCTTCTTCCCTCTTTTCTCCGGCGAAGGGCGGTTCTCGCCAGTTGACGTCTGTCAGGGTTCCGAGGTGACCGGGACGCATAGGAGAATTTAGGTCTAAGAGGACGTAAGACTCACGAGAGTCATCCGCTGTACAGGAATTGCCGAGTCGACAATTAAGTCTCGACGCGGATGAATAACTGAGAATATGAACGTCGAGGTATCACCCTCGATCGGAATCTGCGTCAACGGCTCTCCTGTACATCTCCTCGGCCCGGTCGTGTTCCTCTCGGACGGTCCACAGGAAATCGGCGTAGTTGCGGAGGGCGCGGGCGTCGGTGGGATCGGAATTGATAGCTCTCCTGTACATCTTCTCGGCCCGGTCGTGCTCGTCTCGGACGGTCCACAGGAAATCGGCATAATTCCCGAGGATGTGAGCGTCGGTGGGATCGGCATTAATGGCCTTCCTGTACATCTCCTCGGCCCGAGAGAAATCTTGAAGAACATTCTGGAGCAAGTCGGCGTAGTTGCGGAGGGTGCGGGCGTCGGTGGGATCGGCATTGATAGCTCTCCTGTACATCTTCTCGGCCCGGTCGTGTTCCTCTCGGACGGTCCACAGGAAGTCGGCGTAGTTGCGGAGGGCGCGGGCGT
>ERZ772827.344-NODE-344-length-26072-cov-4.215129_pt1 | contig 26072 bp, 21 predicted proteins | sample MGYA00580850_ERZ772827 | MGnify/ENA primary metagenome ERZ772827 (study PRJEB29015, sample SAMEA2737950) | human oral metagenome | biome: human oral; feature: human-associated habitat; material: dental | place: China | collected 2145 ... | reverse complement strand
ACGGCATGACGATGAAAAAAACGCTTGAGATCGTCAAGGAGATTCGGAAATACTCGGAAATTCCGCTCATCGGCATGGGCTACATCAATATGGTGCATCACTACGGCTTTGAGAAATTCGTTGAGGATTTCAAGGCGGCAGGCATGGACGGCGTGATCTTCCCCGACGTGCCGCACGAGGAGTCTGACGATATGCGCCGTATCTGTGCTGCGCATGACTTTACACTCACGGAGTTCATTACGCCCGGCACGACCGAGGAGCGCATGGTGGAGACGTGCAGAGACGCGCACGGCTTTATCTATTGCATCTCGAACTATGGCGTCACAGGCGTCAAGGAGATCGACTACTCCATCATTGGAGATGTCTGCAAGGCAGCGCGCCGCTATACAGACGTACCGCTCGCCATCGGCTTCGGCATCGGCACACCGGAGGCGGCGGCACGCGCGGGCAAACAGGCGGATGGTGTCATCGTCGGCAGTGCGGTCGTCAAGCAGATTCTTGAAGGCAACATCGACGGCGGCATTCAGTTGATTGCAGATATGCGCAAGGCGCTTGATGCGTAAATGAATATGGGGCGCCCCTTTCGTCTCGCAATGCTCGGCATTTCCCCCGCTGAACGGGGGAGGGGAACCGTGCAAGCGGTGGAAGGGGCGCTTGCGGCGATAGATCTGACATAAAGACAGGGGTTGTCCATGAAGCTAGAGGCTTCGTGCAACAGCTCCTGTCTATTTGTTTTGTTGAAAGGAACAGTACTCATGAAATACTTACTCGATACAGCAAACCTTGATGAGATCCGTGAACTCTCCGAATATCTGCCCATGGGGCGCGTGGATTGAAACACTGTTCACATAAGGCATTCAGGTTGTTTCTAGCAATTGTGAGTGGTTTTTTCCGGAACTGTGAAATCGAGCATCGAAAACGCTTGCGCGTCGTACTCAAACGTGTTATACTATCCCTTGTCGCGTGAGCGTGTGCTTCTTTCGTGCGCGCTCGCATAGGATTAACTCTGCCGCTTCGCGAGGGGCGGCCATAGACCGAAGAGGAGGTGATTTCGTGAGATTGTACGAAGTCATATTTATTGTGAAGCCGATGGAGGAAGAAGCGACAAACGCCGTCATCGAGAAGTTCACGAAGCTCATTCAGGCAAACGGCGGTAAGATTGAGAAAGAGGATCGCTGGGGCAAGAAGCGCCTCGCCTATGAGATCAAGGACAACACAGAAGGATACTACGTTCTGCTGTACGTCAATGCAGAGCCCGCCTGCGTCGCCGAGTGCGACCGCGTGATGAAGATCACGGACGAGCTACTCAAGCACATGATTGTCCGTGCGGACGGCGTCGAGGAATAATCGACTGACGGGAAACCATGCAGGAGAGAGAAACCGATGAACAGAGTCATATTGATCGGTCGCCTTGCGCGCGACCCTGAGATTCGCTACACACAGAGCGGCAAAGCGTTCTGCCGCTTCACGATCGCGGTCGATCGTCGCTTTTCGCGGGCGGCTCAGCAGGAAGGACAGCAGACGGCGGACTTCATTCCCGTCACCTGCTGGGAAAAACTGGCTGAGATCTGTGGAAACAATTTGACGAAGGGGCGCCGCGTCGGCGTTGAGGGGCGCATTCAAGTGCGCAGCTACGACGGCAATGACGGACAGCGCAAGTATGCGACAGATGTTGTAGCGGACAATGTGGAGTTTCTCGATTCGAAGAATGCCGGAGGCTCATCGGGCGGCTATGACGCGCCGATGGGGCACAGCGCAGCGCCTGCCGCTGGCGGTGCTGCACCGGATATGATGGGTCCCGTGATTCCTGACGACGACATTCCATTCTGAGCAGTTGATGCTCAGCACATCCCGTAATAAGGAGGGACAGCGAAATGATGAAACGAGATCGAGGCCGCAAGCCTCGTCGTAAGGTCTGCTCGTTCTGCGTGGACAAGGTGGATCATATCGACTATAAGGACGCCGCAAAGCTGCGTCGCTTCACGACGGAGCGCGGCAAGATCCTGCCGCGCCGTATTTCCGGCAACTGCGCGAAGCACCAGCGTCAGGTGACGCTTGCGATCAAGCGCGCGCGCAACATTGCGCTTCTTCCGTTCACAGCGGAGTAAGGGAGACCTCAGCGTCGCACCTCACGGTGCGGCGTTTTTTATTCCATATGCCTCGACGAGCAACGGCGTGTCGTTCGGTTTCTTGTTCTTCTTCAGGTCGATTTCTACGCCTTTGCGACAATCGGCATAATTCAGTGCCTGCGCCTGACGGGGAAACTGAATGCAATCCTGCGCACTTCCCAGTTCTGCTCCCGAAATAATGAATTCTTTACCTGCACTTAAAAGCACTCCAACGAAAACGCGTTAGGGTAACATCAAACATGATACAAAGAAAAGGGGAGAGATTTCATGAAGAACAAGAAATATATGGCGGGGATTTTGGCTGCAGCACTGGGGCTAGGGATTATGACAGCATCTCCCGGAGCACAGGCTGCACCGATCTATCAGCCGCTTGCCTACATTGACGGCGCAACAAATGAGTACAGCTTCCGCATGAAGGAAGAGGAGCGCATTCATGATGAGAACGTGCGCAAGATCCGCTTTGAATTCCGTCGGGACGGCGATCAGGCGAAGTATGACCGCGCGATGAAGGAGGAGCAGAAGCGTCACGATCAGGCGGTGAAGAAGATTAAGCGGGATTATCAAAACCGCACACCGTGGCGTCGCTGAAGCGGCAGAATTAAGAAGAGATCACTGCGAAGTCAGCTTTGGCTCACCCCAATGTTAGATTTTCCAAGTCTAACGTTGGGGTTATTTTTATGGGAAATATCATGGTATTGTAACTTTTTTTGTTTGTCGATGGCAAATCCTTCACAGAGCTTTATACTGTGTCCTGTTTTCTTCCTTAACCAGACAAAAGCCTATATCAATTAGATGAACTTTGCTTTATCAGTAAATTCTTAAGAAAGTTAGAGGGACATTGGTCCTATTTTAATTGAGAGTGCGTTGTGATAAAATGAAAAATAGTTAATTAAATATGGGTTAAGGGGAGATTTGTAAAATAACTTTTATCGATCTGCCCTTATCATGGATGGTGGCAATACGCAGGGAGGAATTCTTATGTCGAGAAAATCGCAAGCGCGTCGGTTGGCTCTTTCCGTCGCAGTCGCTCTATCTGCAGGGGGAGGCGCACTGTTCCCGGTCATGCCGCACGCATTCGCTGCCGATGTATCGGGGCAGAATGTAACAGTGAACAGCCCGTCGGCTCCGGAGCTGGGCTATCCCGCAATCACGGGCGGCGCGATCAGCTCGGTTTCGGATGCGGGGAACGTCACGGGCAATACGCTGACCATGGACGGCGTATCGTATATGGGCGGATCTGTTCTGGGCGGTGATACCGTCGGTACGGGCAACGTGCATGGCAACAAGCTCTTCCTCCAGAACGGTGCCAATATCACCGGATTCGCGATTGGCGGCAGAACGCGCAGCGGCGGCGATGCCACCGGCAACGAAATCAACATTGCTGGGGCTACGACAAACGCTCTCGGGTTCTATGTGGTCGGCGGTCTGACCGACGGGGCGAGCGGGAATGCCGGGCAGAACAAGGCGGTTATGAGCGGCGGGACGGCGACCATGCTCTATGGCGGTCTTGTCGTGGGTCCCAACTCGACGGGCAATGCTGCTGGCAACGAGGCTCATCTCTCGGGCGGCACTGTGAACAATGACGTGGTGGGCGGTTTCATCAAAGAGTACAATTCCAGCACACAGGCGACGGGCAATGTCTCGGGCAGTGTTGTGAATATCTCGGGCGGTACGGTAAACGGGACGACGTACGGCGGTCTGACGCAGGGCACGGGCTCCGTGACAGGCAGTACGGTTACCGTCAGCGGAACGAGCACCATGCTGCATGACGTCCTTGGCGGACGCTCCCTGACGGGCGATGCTTCGACCAATATCCTGAACTTCCAGGGGGCGACGGCGGATAATCTGATCGGCGGCCGTATTGCGGGCACGAATGCGGCGGGCAATGCTGCGACGAATACTGTCACCGTTACGAGCGGCACAATCAATAATGACGTACGCGGCGGCGAGATCGTTGCACCCTCGGCGACCGGAAATGTCTCCGGGAACATTGTCAACATCAATGGCGGCACCATTGGAGGGGCAGTTACAGCCGGCTACAATATGGGAACTGGCAAAGTTGATGGTGGGAATACCGTCAACGTTACAAACGGCACGATCACGGGCGTTGTCACGGGCGGTCATGGTACCCATGCGGGCGAGGTGTCGGGCAACAAGGTCAACGTCACGAACGGTACGCTCTCGGATAATATCATCGGTGGGTTTGCCGAAGATACGGGGACGGCATCGGCGAACGAGGTCACCATCACGGCCGGTACGCTTGGCGGCAGTACGATTGACGGCGGCTTCAGCGTCAATGGAGCGGCGTCCGGCAATACGGCGACCGTCGGCGGCATCTCCTTTGCCGGTGTGGTTACGGGCGGACGCGGCGGTGCGGGCGCAGATACGAACAAGGTATTCCTCAAGAACAGCGCCGGTATCACAGGGAATGCGTATGGCGGTCGTGTTCTGAGCGGCGGCAATGTCACGGGCAACGAACTGACCATTGAGGCGAGCGGCGCGACGGTGTCTGGTGTTGCCGTCGGCGGACAGAACGACGTTGCGGCGGGCGACGTTACGGACAACAAGGCGTATATGCGTGCCGGCTCGGCGGCTCGGCTCATCGGCGGTGTGGTCAATGGCGCCAGCGCAGCGGGCAAGGCATCGGGCAACCGTGCTGAGGTGTCGAACGGCTCAAGTGCCTTTATTGCGGGAGCTTTGATCAGCGATACCGGAGCGACGGGAGAGGCTTCGGACAACCACGCCGTTGTCAGCGGTGCGAATGCCCCACTTGGCGACATCTATGGCGGTCTTACGCGAGGCACGGGGGCGGCGAAGAATAATACAGCAACGCTCAGTGCCGCCGTCAGCGCCAATGATGTTGTCGGCGGGCAGTCCATGACAGGCGATGCCGAAGGGAATAAAGCCGAATTTACACAGGCGACAGCAAATAACGTGCGGGGCGCACGCATCACAGGAAGCGGCACGGGCAGTGCCATCAATAACGAGGCAACGATTGCGGGCGGCACGGTGAATGGTGCTGCGGCAGGTGCCGAGATTCAGGGCACTGCGACCGGTGCCGTGCAGGACAACAAACTGACGGTCACGGGCGGCACGGTCAATGGCGACAGCTACGGCGGCGTCACGTACAGTACGGGCGATGTCGTCCATAACGGTGCCGTTGTGAGCGGCGGCAGTACGAGCCTCAGTAATGTATACGGCGGCTCTGCCGTTTCGGGCAGTGCCACGAAGAACTATGTGACATTTGCCGATGCATCCGCCCAGAGCATCACAGCCGGTCGTACGGGCGGTGCGGGCGCTGTCTCGGACAATAAGGTCGAGATGACAAGCGGTTCATCTGCGAACGGCGTTACCGGCGGTCTGAGCTATGGCTCGGGTACGGTATCGGGGAACAAGGTCGAGATTAAGGGCGGTACGGTCGGCGGCAATATCCTTGGCGGATACAATACCGGAACGGGCGCGGCATCGTCGAATACCGTGGAGCTGACGGGCGGCACGATCACTGCCAATGTATACGGCGGTTCGGCGGGCAGCGGGGCTGCTGATACGAATACCGTTACGGTCAAGAAGAATGTTACGGGCAATGTCTTTGGCGGAAATGCAAGCGGCAGTGCCTCGGGGAACACGGTTGATCTGGGTGCCGTAACGGTTACGGGAGTCGTTGTTGGCGGTCAGGGAAGCACGGCAAATAACAATAAGGTCAATATGGATGGGTCCGCGGTCACCGGTGTCATTTCGGTCGGCGCTGCGAGCGGTACGGGCAATACGCTGACGGTGAAGCGCACGAACAGTGCCGGCAATATCACGGGCTTCCAAAAGGTCAGCTTCGACCTTTCCACAGCGTCCACGACCCCGATGCTGAACATTACGAACGGTTGGGGAACCTCATTTGACTGGGGCGCACTCGAGGTGTCGAATGCGGAGCAGTCCAACCGGCTCGTTCTGATGCAGAATATGGCGTGGATCTCGCTCAGCAACTATAACGGCGCAAAGAGCGTAAGCGATTCCGACGATACGACGGAGTTCAACATCGACACGGAGAACCATACGAGTTCGAGTCAGCGCATCGTCTCCGAGAGCTATAAGTATCGTCTGCAGGGCACTCCTGTGACGATTGGAACCGAGGTGTTCGGCGGTATCTCGAAGGTTGCCAACTCGACGCGCGAGAATGACATCACCGTATCGAGCGGCAGCCATACGAATGCCTACGGCGGGTATACGGACGTTCCTCCGGTCGGCACGGGTACGACGAAGACGGATAGGAACAACAGCTATAACAACAAGATTACCCTCTCCGGCGGCAGCGTATCAGGCACCGTCTACGGCGGCTATACGTGGGCACCGACGGGTACGACGACGAACAACACGGTCAACGTCACGGGCGGCTCTGCGGCGAACGTCGTCGGCGCGTACTCTGCGGGCAGTGCAACGGCGAACAAGGTGAACGTTACGGGCGGCAGCGTGGGCAATATCACGGGCTCGATCTCCACGGGCGGCGCAGCCTCGGACAATGAGATCACGCTTGGCACGGGGGCTGTCGTTACGGGATATGTCATGGGTGGCTCGGGTGTAACCGCAACGAACAACAACAAGGTCACGCTGGAAGGCAATACCACGGTCACGGGCATTCTCAGCGGCGCTAATATGGTCGGTACGGGCAACACGCTGACGATCAAGGGCAACAACACTGCGGGCAACATCACAATGTTCCAGAAGGTGAAGTTTGACCTCGACAGCGCATCGACTCCTGCCAATGCAATGCTTGCCCTCACGAGCGGTTCCACCGGTATCGACTGGACAGCGCTTGAGGCAATCGGCACGGCGACGGGTGCACGCACGCTTCTGTCGAACACGAGCGGCTTTGCCATCTCCGGATACACGACCGACGGAACCTTTGTATCCGAGACGGACGAGCACGAATACTTCATTGATACCGACACGCATACGGCTGCCGGCGCAACGAAGATCAACCTGGACGACTATCAGTTCAAGAACGCCAATGTCACCACTCTGGCAGATCCGAATGATACGTGGGCAGGGCGCTCCAAGCGCGGCAACACGACGCAGGACAATACGCTGACCATCACGGGCGGCACGGGAACGAACGCCTACGGCGGCTGGACGTCGACCGGTTCCACCACGACATCGAATGCGGATAAATTCGACAGCAAAAACAACACGGTGAACCTGAACGGCGGCTCGCTCGCGAATGTCTACGGCGGCTACACCACCTCGGCGGGCGGCAAGGCGACGGGCAATACCGTCAATGTCGCGGGCGGCGCTGCAGGGAATGTTGTGGGCGGTCAGTCCATCGGCGATGCGATGAAGAACACGGTCAACGTGAGAAGCGGTAACGTGACGCATGTCACGGGCGGCGTGTCCACGGGCGCAGCCTCGGATAACACGATCAACCTCGGTTCCGTATACATTGCGGGCAATGTCCTCGGCGGTCTGGGTACCGTAACGAACGACAATAAGGTCAACGTGGAAGGCACGACTGTAGCCGGCAGCATTACGGCGGGCACTGCGGGCGGCACGGGGCATAAGCTGACAGTCAAGAGTGCGAACACGGCGGGCAGCATCGCAGGGTTCAACAAGGTGATCTTTGACACGGACAGCGCAACGACGAATCCGATGCTCACGCTGAACGGCGGTACATCTTTCCTTGACTGGCGGACGCTTGAGGCGACCGGCACATCTGCAGGTCCCATTACGTTGATGCACAACGGTGCGGGGCTCTCGTTCGGCGGTACCTATAACGGCGCACACAGCCGAAGCGATTCGGATGATACGACGGAGTTCAACATTGATACGGCGAACCATACGGCTTCGGACAACGATGTCATCGCCGAGAGCTACAAGTATCGCGGTCAGATAAATCCCGTGGTGTCACCGGCGTTCGCTCCGGGCAATGTCTACGGCGGCATCTCGAAGGTGGGCAATGCGACCCGTGAAAATGAGATCACCGTGTCGACCGGTGCCTATACGGATGCATTCGGCGGCTATACGGAAGTTCCTTCGAACGGCTCCGGCAAGGCGCAGTCGTCGGAGAAGGAAAATAGCCACGACAACAAGATCACGATTGCCGGCGCAAACGTCTCCGGCACGGTCTACGGCGGCTATACAACATCGACGACGGGATCGGCGACCAAGAACAAGGTCGAAGTCACAAGCGGGAACGTTAACAATATCGTTGGCGGCTACGCTCTAGGCGGCGCAGCCTCGAACAACGAGATTACCCTCAAGGGCGGCGTGACCGTTGGCAGCGTTCTCGGCGGTCAGGGTGCGACCACAACGGACAACAAGGTCAATCTGGAAGGTGCGACCGTTACCGGCGCCGTCACGGGCGGCTCTGCGGGCGGCACGGGTCATGAACTGACGGTCAGGAATACGAACACGGCGGGCAGCCTCGCGGGCTTTGGCAAGCTGAAATTCGATGTCGGGACTGCGGGAACGAATCCGATGCTCACGCTGAACGGTGGTGCATCCGCGTTTGACTGGCAGACGCTTGAGGCAATCGGCACGACCGCAGGTCCCGTCACACTGATGGAGAACGGCGCGGGTATTTCCTTCGGCGGCACCTATGACGGCGCGCACAGCGGAATTGACTCTGCCGATACAACGGAGTTCAATATCGACACCGAGAACCGTACGGCTTCGGACACGAAGGTCATTGCACAGAGCTATCAGTATCGCGGACAGACGAACGCCGTGACCTCAATCGGCACGGATGTGTACGGTGGTATCTCGCGGGTTGCCAACGCGACGCGGGAGAACAATATCACCGTGTCGAGCGGAAGCTACACGAATGCCTACGGCGGCTATACGGACTCTGTTCCGCCGCTGCCCGGCTCGGATGCGAAGGCAAACTCGGCAGAGAAGAACAACAGCCACGATAATACGGTTACGGTCTCCGGCAGTGCGAACATCGGCACGGTCTACGGCGGCTATACGAATGCGGCGGCGGGCACGGCGACAAAGAACACAGTCAATGTGACGGGCGGCACGGTCGCCAACGTGGTCGGCGGTTCCTCCGCGAACGGCGCTGCTTCCAAGAACACGATCAATCTCGGTGCTGTGACCATCACGGGGAGTGTCAGCGGCGGTGAGGGCACTGCTACGAATGACAACAAGGTCAATGTGGAAGGCACAACCGTAAATGGCGTGATCTCCGGCGGCAACAATGCCGCCTCGGGCAATACGCTGACGGTGAAGGGCACGAACCGCGCCGGCAATATCACGGCGTTCCAGCACGTGAACTTCGATGCCTCCACGGCGAATGCAGCTCATGCGATGCTCACGTTCACGGGCGGCGCAAATGCGCTCGACTGGCAGACGCTGGATGCGACCGGCACATCGACGACCCCGATCACGCTGATGGAGAACGGTGCAGGTATTTCCTTCGGCGGCACCTATGACGGCGCGCGCAGCAAGATCAACACGGACGATACGACGGAGTACAACATCGACACGGAGAATCGTACCGCATCAGATACGAAGGTCATTGCGCAGAGCTATCAGTACAAAGGCGTGACGGCTCCTGTGGTCCCGTCGGGTTCGACGGATGTCTACGGCGGCATCTCGAAGGTGGGCAACGCGACGCGCGAGAACAATATCACCGTGTCGAGCGGCAGCTACACGAATGCCTATGGCGGCTACACGGATGTTCCCCTGTCCGGCACGGATGCAAAAGCGCTGTCGGCAGAGAAGAATAACAGCCATGACAACAGTGTCACGATTGATGGCGCCACGGTGGGTACTGTCTACGGCGGCTATACAACATCGTCGACGGGCAAGGCGACCAAGAACACGGTCAACATCACAAGCGGCGCAGTTACCAATGTGGTCGGCGGTTATTCCACCGGTGATGCAAAGGAGAACACCGTCAACGTCAAGTCCAATGTCACGGGCGACGTGACAGGCTCTGTGTCCACGAGTGGCGCAGCTTCGGCGAACGTCATCAACCTTGACAATATCACGGTCGGGGGCAATGTCACGGGCGGCAGCGGCGCGACGACGGAGGACAATATCATCCATCTGAACCGTACAGTTGTTACGGGCAGCATCACGGGCGGCACGGCTGCTTCCGGTACGGGCAACACGCTCGTCCTGCACTCCGGTGCATCGAAGGCACAGAGCCTTGCTGGCATCCAGAATATCAATTTCTTCCTCGATGACACGCATGACAAGACGGCTCCGATTCTCGAACTCACTACGACGGGAACGCAGGATCTGCAGGGTGTGGGCATCGGTGTCGGCGTGATTGATGGTGCGCATCCTGTGTATCGTGTCAACGAGCAGTTCAGCCTGATCAAGGCACCTGGCGGCACGATTCAGACCGATGCCGCCATTCGGAATACGTCGTCGGCTATGCAGGGCGTATCGCTCCGCTATGAGTTCGATGTCGCACAGACGGCGGCGAACGAAGTCTCTGCTGTTGTCAAGAAGGCAGAGCTGATCGAGCAGACGAAGTCCTTTGTTGAGACGCGTGCCGGAGCAACGGCATTCATCAACCAGGGCGTGGACTTCCTCGTTGCCAACAACATTCAGGCAGCGAAGGACGCTGCTTCTGCCGGAAAGGCGGATGAGGCGGCCGCATCGAAGGACTATCAGCTCTGGGCAGGCGTCGGCGGCAACCGCATGCACTCTGAGAGCGGCTCCTATGTTGAGACGAACGGCTGGAATGTCGGTGTTGGCTGGGCGCGTGAAAATGCTCTGAAGGATGGCAAGGTAGTCTATGGACCGTTCCTTTCCTACGGCAGCGGCAGCTATGACTCCTACCTCGACGACAACACCCACGGAAGCGGCAAGTTCCGCACGATCGGTCTTGGCCTCATGACTCGGTTCGAGAAGAACGATGGCATGTGGTACGAGGGATCGCTGCAGGGCGGCCGTGTGAAGAGTGACTACAGCGGAAGCATCTACGCTGGTATCAATTCCTCGTATGATGTTTCGAACACCTACTGGTCAGGTCATCTCGGTGCCGGCAAGGATATTCAGCTCAAGGATGATGCGAAGATTACGCCGTACCTGCGTTACTTCTGGTCGCATCAGGGCGGTGTCCGTGCGCATTTCAATACGGGTGAGGACTATGACTTCTCAGAGGTCACCTCGCACAGAGCGCGCCTCGGTTTCCGCTACACGCATCTGAACGATGCAGCCGGCGAGTTCTATACGGGACTCGCATTGGAGTACGAGTTCAGCGGCAGCGCACATGCGTCCTATCAGGGCTATGATACGCCAAGCCCGAGCCTCAAGGGGACGAGCGGAATGCTCGAACTCGGCTACCGCTTTATCCCCGCTGACAGCAAGATGCGCTACGATCTGCGTCTCACGGGATGGCAGGGCAAGCGCCGCGGACTCAGCGGTGACGTGAGCGTCAAGTGGCAGTTCTAAAATTTAATAGGTAGACTTCTATCGACTCTGCATGGGTTTTTCCTGTGCAGAGTCTTTTTTTGCAATAAAATGGGACTGCGCCGCATAGAAAAAGCGCAGGAAATCGCTTTCCTACGCTTTCAGGTCTAACTTACTAGGGCACTACAATTGAGCAGGGCACATTTACATTCTGTTCCCTCAATAATGTATGACGTTTGCTGCCTCCATGAGATTCCGACGGATGGGGGCGCTTTCTTCACTTTGCAGATAGGCAAGCGTCGTAGGTGGTACGAGTGCAGGCAGTATGTCCATATTACCGGTCTGTATCGCATGGCGGACAGTGGACGCACTGATGGGTGCCCCCTCGGTCTCCTTGCGCCGGATGATTCTGCACTCGATGCCGGAGAGAGGGAGGTTGTGCATCATCGTATCATTATAGAGACTTGTTACATGGCTTGCCCGCTCTTCGCCGACGTAGCGGCGCGTGATTGAGAGCACCTGTGCAATGCGGGAAAAAACGGCAATGTCGAGCTGGGCGTGGCTGCGGATCGAGGAATCCTCGTCTTTTTGAAAATAGCTGGGGAATGTTGCCTGGCTGATCATATAGGGACCCGTTGCATGATAGACAATGTTTTTCAGATGTGCCGTACCCTCGCGTACGAGGCGCTCCCTTACGTCATAGGGGAAGAAGCTCACATCCTCGCTCACAACGAAGAGGTGGAGGAGCTCATTCTCTGCGGCAGCTTGCTCGACAAGATATAGATGCCCATATGTGAAGGGGTTCGCGTTCAATATAATCGCTGCGGACATACCGTGCCGATCTCCCGTCTCCTCCTGCAGGTTTTTCAGATAGTCCGAAAAACCATGTTGATGGTTTTCGAGAAAGACAATGGTGTCCGATACACGGGCAATCTCATAAAATCCAAGACTGCAGAAAAATGGTGCAGTCGATCCCTTGGTGTAGAGAAAGACGGAGCTGTTTCCGCGCTCCTCCTGAACGCTCATGAGATGCGTAAGAATCTTATGCATCAGCCCATGTCTCTGATGCTCGTCGTCAACGGCAAGACAGCGCAGCGTATTGGCATAACAGCTGCCTGTAGCGATGATCTGATGGGACTCGTCGAAAACAGCACAGGTGTAGTCGATGTTTGCATCCATACGAATGCCTTCTTTTTCCAGCAGTGCTCGCACACGGGACATGCCTTCATTGTCGGATGGATGGATGGTCGATATCATGATGTACCTCCGATAGTCACATAAAAGATTCGGCAGGGGGATAAATATACAGTGATGTCTGCTTACTTATAAAGATCAATCGTGTCCAACACCGCCGCATTCACCGCCTCACATCGGATGTGGAGTCTCTGTGAATCGGCTTCCATATAGAGGTAGTTCGACGGTGTGGGATTGGGAGCTGCAATGATATCATATGCCTCTCTTGGTACATCAAAATACTGATTGCCTGCCGGCCCCGCGAGAAGATAGAGCGTGCCGCGCTCGTCCGTTTGGCGTGCACGTATGCGGCGGCGACGATAGGCGTGGATATGACCCGAAATGACAAGGTCGATTCCCAGTTGATCGAATACGTCCAGAAAAACCTGGCCGACATCGCTGATTCCATGATTACTCTTCTGCTCGTCTTGGTATTCACCGTAGGATAGAATGTCCTTGTGCATCAGGACGATCCTCCAGGGGGCAGAGCTGTCGGCCGCATCGCGCAGGAGAAAGTCCATCTGCTCTCGCTTGAGAGATGCACCACGTTCGCCGAGCTCGAGGAACTGCGTGTCAAGGACGATGCAGTGAACAGGACCGATATCGAAGGAGTAGTAGTGTCCCTGAAAGTCACGGCTGCCATTCATTGGCAGTTCGAATGTGCGAAGATAGCGTATCGGGGGAACGGCCGTCCAGCTCAGACCATAGTACTCATGGTTACCGAGAACGGGCACGTGAATATGAGAAGCAAGAGGGCTGTTTTCAGCATCCATCGCTTCAAAGAAACTGCGCCAGTGCCAGGAAGACTCACCGTTGTCCGTGAGATCGCCGACAATCGCTGCAAAGTCTGCTGACGGGTGACGCTGCCAAGCCGTCTGATACGTTGTGTGCCAGGCCTCGTAGCTCTCACCGCATTGGCTGTCCGAAAAGAGAAGCGCACGCACCGTGTTTTCCATCCGTATCAGCGGGATCCAGGCAGTCGCTCCAGTCGTGTGGATGACACGATATGCGGCGCCCTCACAGAAGGGGATCTCAACATGATAGATGAATGCGGCTTCTCCATCCATTGCGAAATGGCGATAGGCGGGGATAAAACTCTCGATGTGACCGCTCTGATCCGGACGCAGCTCGACACGACAGTGTTTCAGCAAATGCAGACTGTCCCACTGAATCATGCGTGTGCGCGCGGGATATGCCGTGATGATCTGGCGCAGATGATGGATGCTCTCTGATGCAGCGACGCTGCGGGATGAAAAGAGACTACCGCAGCCCATCGTCAGAATGGTGTGCATGGCAGTCTGTAAAAATGACCGGCGCGTCATCCCTGTTTCTCCACGCACTTTGATGCGGCTGCTGCCTCTATCACGTGTTTTTCATAGCGAATCGCCGCATAGATGAGAATCCCCGCAGCGATGATGACTGTGATCAGACGTGTATGATCCTCCTGCTTCATGATGAGGTCGTGACCAATGATGGCCTCGATCCCTGTTGAGGGGAATTTGCCGACGAAGGAAGCTATGACATACTCGCGCAGCTTGATTGAGGAGAGGGCACCGACCGCATTTAGAAGGGCGGAGGGCAGATAGGGGACCATGCGCCCAATGAGCATGACAAAAAAGCCTTTGGTGCCGCTGTACTGGTCGATTTTTGAGAGGAAAGGGCTTTTTGCGATTGCTTTTTCCGCTGACTCACGAAAGTAGAAACGAATGAGGATGAATGCAATCGTTGCACCAACGGTCTCTGCGACGCAGGCAAGGACAATGCCTGGGACGATGCCGAAGAGAATGACGTTTGCCGTCGAGAAGATGACGGCGGGAGGGAAGCCAAGTGTGTTTGTAAAGAGTGTGAGCAGAAATGCAAAGACAATAGCCCAGTCGCCGAAGGAACGAATGTATTCTACCGTTGCAGAAATATCTCCGCTGGCAAGCATAGCAAACAGATCTGGCAGAAAATTTGGGTCAATCAGATGAATGATGACAAAAAGGAGGACGATCGCCGCTGCCGCAGCAATTTTTAGGATTCCCATACCCATTTTCTGTTTCATGCAGACACCTCCCTTTCTAGGTTGTGAGAACCATGGCGAGTGCACCGAGAATCAGTGCAATACTAAACCCCTGCATTCCATTTGCAATGCTTTTTCCGTAAGTGAGGGAGAATTGCTGCACAATCTTTCGAAGCTCAAAGATGAGGAAGGAAAGACAGAAGAAGGAGAGTGAGAGGTCCCCCTCGATCCAGCCGTAGGCAAAGATCACCGAGGAGAGCACCATTCCGGTCTGTTCGCCGCGCGAAAAGAGGCGCTCCGGCTGCTTTGCGTGTTCGCGTGCGTCAATCTCAGCACGCGAGAGCGGAATGCCCATCTCATCGATCTTTTCCTGATCGCGGTCAAACCAACGGTAGTGGAATCCCATGGCACTTCACCTCCAATGATATTTGTTACGTTGCGATGCGCCGCTGTGCGGGCTTCTGGTTGGGCTTTGGCAGCTCCGGTCTCTTATTTGGCTTTAGCCCCGGTTCCTTCGGTGGGGGCTGTACGGGAGGATTGGGTGTACTTGGTGTTGGGTGGCTTGGGCGTGCCATGCCGTTTCGGCGCTGTGTCTCCTCTACCTGCTGGCGGATACGTGCACGCTGTGCCTCCGTCTCCGCACGCATGCGCTCTGCAATGCGCAGACGTTCTGCCTGCATCTCCTCGGACGCGAAGAAGATACGTGCCTGCTGTACGAGATCAGGCATCTGTGCGTAGAGATAGCGCCCCGGGCAGGCAGTTGCATTCAGGTCACGATGTCCTTTTACGGTGGACTGCCAGACAGGATCGAGCTGATAGACGGTGCAGAGCGAAGCTATGAGGCGTGCGGCTGAGGCTTTTTGTGCCTCCGTTGGAACGGCATTTTCAAAATTACCAACGAGATTGATCCCAATGGTGTGGCGGTTTTCACCGTACACGTGTGCACCAATCGTTCCCAGCGGGCGCCCCTCCTCAATGGTGCCGTCCTTTCGGATGATAAAGTGATAGCCGATGCCCGACCAGCCTTGATTCAGATGCCACTGATGAACCGTCTCTGCCGAGACGTCATCATTATTTGCCATGCCGATATGATGGACAACAATGCAGTCGGTTACAAAGCGATTTTCAAGCGCCCCAAACTGCAGATACGTGGGGCGAACTGCTACTCCTGGGATGGAGGCCGGAATGTACCACGATGCCTCAGCGGCAGAGGGAAAGAAGGGGAGAACGGCAGTGCCGATGCCGACGAGGGCAAGTCGACGCAGGAATTCTCTACGAGTCATGGGGGGTCTCCTGATAGGTGTACGATTGGTTATTGAGATGGAGCTCCGTGTCATGAAAGGCGAAGAGTGTCGAGCGGTGGCCGACGCTGATGATGCTCGCGGTGGGGAGCTCCTGATGGAGCAGCTCATACAGTGCTCGTTCACGTGGTTCGTCGAGCGCAGATGTTGCCTCATCGAGGAAAATCCAGCTCGGTCGAATGATCAGAATCCGTGCAAAGGCCAGGCGCTGCTGCTCACCGAGTGAGAGAATGCGGCTCCAATCGTCTACGTCATCGAGACGTGCAGCGAAATGTGCCAGTCCAACGAGGTCCAAAATACGTGAAATATCTTCATCGGATGCTGCTGCCGTACGCGGATAGGAGAGTGCGCGGCGCAGAGAGCCGAGCGCGAGATATGGGCGCTGTGGGAGGAAAAGGCGCTTTTCTCCGGCGGGCAGTTCGATTCTGCCATTTCCGTACGGCCAGATCCCCGCAAGTGCACGCAGAAGCGTGCTCTTGCCTGCACCGGAGGCGCCTGTCACGAGTATCCGGCTGCCCGCCGGCAGCGTGAGTGTACATGCTGTGAGAAGAGGAGCACCGTCCGGCAACGCAATAGAGAGCTCTTGGAGGACAAGTGCAGATGTGCGGCCCTCTCCACGCACAATATCGCTTTTTACCTGTGCAGCGTCCTCCATGTGTTCGGTGAATCCTGCCAGTCGCTGAATCACTGCGGCGAGCTCAGCAAGTGAGGCGTAGGAATCGACAAAGAAGGAGAGCGCATCCTGTACACGCCCGAATGCCGACGTCGTCTGCATGAGTCCGCCGAGCGCCATCTCGCCCGCATAGTAGCGTGGGGCTGCCATCACAAGCGGGAAGATGATCGCGAGCTGACTGTAGCCGTTGACATAGAAATTCAGAAGCTTTGTGCGGCGCATGAGTCCCCAGTAGTTTTTGATAACGTTTGCGAACCTCTCCTTGAATCCTACGGTCTCAGCCATTTCACCGCGATAGAATGCAATGCTCTCGCTGTTTTCGCGCACGCGCATCATGCTGAAACGGAAATCTGCCTCGTAGCGCTGCTGATCGAAGTTCAGCTGTATGAGCTTCTTGCCGACGATGTGGACAAAGTACGTTCCAATCCCTGAGTAGAGGAGGGACAGCCAGAACATATAGCCATAGATCTTAAACTCTGAGTCACCAATGGGCACGGCAATCGCCCCCGAGAGGTTCCAGAGCACTACAGAAAAAGCACCGAGTGTCGTGAGCTGCTTTAGGATGCCGACGAGGAGAGACAGGGTCAGAGAGACGAACTGATTGATGTCCTCACTGATGCGCTGGTCAGGGTTGTCCGTATCGCTGCGCAAAACCTGCAGGCGATAGTAGATCTGCCCGTGCATCCAACGCGTGAGATACTGCTCTGTCATCCATGTGCGCCACTGGATCGTCAGCATTTGACGCAGATAGACGGCATAGACGGCGATGATGATATAGATAAAGGCAAGTGCTGTAAACTCACCAATAAGCGGCCAGAACGATGCCCAGTCATATGCTTGAAGCGCATCGTAGAAAATGCGGTACCAATCGTTGATCCGCACAAGCAGATAGACCATAATGAGATTGAGTGCAATGACTGCAGCGAGAAGACCGCGCGCCTTCCATTTTTCGGGCGAACTCCAATACCCTTTAAATAGCTGCCAGAAGCCGCGCAGGAGAGGTAACTTCAAAACGAATCCTCCTTTGCTCAAACAACGGCTTTCATTATAATATTTTTTCACAAAGACCGCAAGCCATCTCGCTTGGATAAGACCAAACAATTGAGACTTGATATCGTTGACGCAAAGGAGAATATATAGTAGAATGAAGTCATTTATGAGTTGGAACGGTTTTTAGGGTATTGTAGTGCGAATGGAAGGAATGGATGTATAATGGATTTTATTTCACAGGGGATTGATTTTTTTCAGCAGGGCGGGCTTGTCATGTACTTCCTGCTGGCAGCTTCGATCTTTGTCGTCTTTATCGGCATTGAGCGTGCTCTCTACTTCGCGCGTATGGATGCGGGACGTGCGTTTGCGCGAGAGTTCATGATGCACATTGCAAATGGCCGCTTTAAGGAGGCCGTCGACCTGACAGATACGCAGCGCGGTGCGATTGCAGATATTCTCTTTGGCGCAGTTGCAAAGAACAGCAAGAACTCGCGCAAGATGTCCTCCTACATGGAGATTCAGTCCGGCATCGCACTCTCAAAGCTGCGCAGCCGTATGTACTATCTGAGTGTCATTGTCACGATGGCGCCGCTGCTCGGTCTGCTTGGTACGATCAGCGGCATGATCTCGACATTCAGCGTATTCAATCTTGAGGCAGGTGAACCGAGCGCTATCACGGGCGGCGTTGGTGAGGCTCTCATTGCCACGGCCATGGGCCTGTGCGTTGCCATTATCGCGCTCTCGGTACACGCGTATTTCTCTCAGCGTATCGAGAATATCGTCACAGACATGGAGATGTGCTTCTCTGCAGCCGAGAGCAGCCGCGTGGAACTGGCACGTGCTGCGGGCGTCAAGGGTGTGATTGAGACATCTCTGCACAGCGGGGATGCAGCGGAAGGTGATGAGGCATGAGACTGCGCGACAGACGGGCATTTGAAAAGCCCGAGGTCATGATCATCCCGATGATCGATATCATGTTCTTCCTGCTCGTGTTCTTCATAATGAGTACGCTCTACATGGTGAATCTCAAGACCGTGGACGTGAACCTGCCGAAGGCGCAGACGGCACAGACCGAACTGAACGTGACCTACCTTGTCACCGTGCGCAAGGACGGTTCGCTTTGGCTTGAGGATCAGCAGATCGATGAGGGGACGCTCCTGCGCCGCGCACGTGCAGAGAGCCTGAAGAATCCGCGCTTTGCCGTCGTTGTCCGTGCGGACGGCGACATCAACTATAGCGGTGTCATGGAGCTGCTGGATAAGTTCCGTAAGGAGGGAATCACGCGATTCGGCCTTGCGGCAGAGTAAGTATGTAAAAGAGACTGCTGCACGAGCGCCCCTATCGGCTCGCTGCGCTCGCCACTTCCCCCGCTCTGGCGGGGGAAGCTAAGATGCCGCAATCCTAGCCTCCCCCGTTGCTGACCTGTCCAAGAAGCAAGTCCGAAAGGACGCAGCTGATTGGGCAACAGGTCGTATGGGAAAACGTCCCAAGAACACAAGCGTTAGCGAAGTGTGATTGGTTGACGTTGACCGCTCGGCACGGGGGGACCGCATAAGCGGTGGAAGGGGCACTTGCAGCGATACGGCTGACATAATGACAAGGGCTGTTGCATGAAGTTTTCTAGCTTCGTACAACAGCCCCTTTGTTATGGAGAAAATGCGATGGTCGGCCGGGCTTCCATCCGCACCTCGAACGTGCGCGGCCATGGATAGTATGCCGCAACATTACTCCCTGTGACGCGCAGGTGCATCCCGCCTTTGTAAAACGGCGCACGGAATGCGGCGGTGGATTCGTAGCTGTGTATGCGGCGGGTCAGGTCGCTCATGAGCAGATCGTTTGCCCAACGCCAATTTTTTGTAAGGTCAAGATCGGCAGTGTTGGTGTAGCCTGCAATACGCAGCGTATTGTTGACACGGTCGATTGTTTCCTTCAGATAGAACGTGTCCTCTGCGATGCGTCCTGTGAGAAATGCGAGGTTCGCATACATCACGCGCCCCCGCTCCTCGCGCGTCTCCGCACGCTGCATGGCGCAGTGAAAGAGAATGCCTTGTGCGAGAGCTGTGCCAATCGCATTGCTTGCCGTGTTCCATCCTGCATATGCTGTGAGGGCGTTTACGGGTACGTTTTTCTCAATCAGTATGGGCAGCAGTGTCTCTTCGGCATGGAAACAGCGCGAGAGATCAACCAGTGCGACGGATGTCCCCGCCGACAGCATCCCGCGAATTACAGAGGAGGCGGAGGCACGCACGCTGAGCGTATCTGCAGCAGAGTCGCCCGCTGAAATAAAGAGCGTTAGATCACGTGCCTCGTTCTCATCGGACAAAATGCCGCCAAGCATGGTGATCTTTTCACGTGCAGTGGCATCGTTCGAGACTGCCATAAATGGGAATATCATATCGGCCATATCTTCCCGTGCATAGTGCAATGCGATGCGCGGGGGCGTTCCTCCGTGCGAGCACCGTTCATCCACAGTGATCCGGGTGAGCATCGAGAGTGCAATCTCATCCGCGCCGTGGACAATCATCGCCCGTTCGGGAGCGATATTTTTTTGTAAAAGCAGGTTGGAAAGCTCCTTTTTTTTGAGATTCCCGACGGAATACTCCTCGCCGTCATCCTGTCCGAGTATGAGGCGCGTGAGTACTCCTTCCTCCGTGAGATCTATGAGCATGGAGGCGAGCGCCGTGCTCTCGTCGAAGTGGGCGAGATACTTTTGCAGATCGTCAGATGGGAACTCTGTGCGCAGCCGCTCCATTTCACTCTCATCGACGGGCAGTCCCGCACCCGCACGCCCGAGCAGCCGTGCGTATGCAAGGAGGGCGCGACGCTCGCGCCAGCCCTCAATTCCGTCCTGCGGAATCGCACGCGGCAGGATGTAGAAGGCGTGCAGAGGGACATCGGGATGCGCTGCATGGAGTGTGCGCAGGTATGCTGCAAGGGATTGGATGTCGTCATCGGAGATATGCGCCTCGCGTGCCGCGAGCAAGCCGCCCGAGAGCAGCTGATCGATGGATAGAATGACGGCGGATGCGCCGCGTATTTGCTCCGAGAGCCAGCGCCGCACCGCCTCCGTATTGCCTGGCTTCGAATAGTAGTCCATATACTCAGTCGGCGGTGTTGCGATTTCACGCCCAATGATTTTCCCGCCGTTTATCACGAACTCCCGACACGGCGGGCGCGAGTCAAGCGGCACGAGCAGGATGGGTTGCGGCTCTAAACCGTTTCGCGCTGCAGCGGGCATCGAATGCCACCTCCCCACATGCGCCGGATGGAAGATAACATGAAAGAGAAGGAGGGAAAACGCTAGAAGGAGCGCGGCCGCAAGGAAGTTTTTTTTCATTGGTTTTCTCCGTTTCATAGTTTTGCTATTATAACATACGTTTCTATAACGGCGAAAGGTTGAAATGCGAATGGAAATTGTGGTAAAATAGGAAAGTCTATGGTAGAATAGCGGAGGATTGTAATGCGGATCATTACGGGCAGTGCGCGCGGTACACATCTGAAATCCCCTATGGGGACAGGGACGCGTCCGACGGCTGATCGTACACGCGAGGCACTTTTCAGTATGCTCGGTGCACGCGTCTATGACGCACGTGTCCTCGATCTCTTTGCCGGGACGGGAGCACTTGCACTCGAGGCACTTTCGCGTGGAGCGGAGAGCGCCGTCCTCGTGGATCGCACAACGCAGGACATCCTTGCCGAGAATATGCGGCGGACGAAGCTCGAGACACGCGCAGAGATCCGTCGTGGCGATGTCTATGGGCAGATTGCTGCGCTTGCCCGCGAGGGGCGTACATTTGATCTGATCTTTGCTGATCCGCCCTATGCGCAGGGGGATAATGTCCGGGTTCTTTCCGCACTCGATGCGGAGGAGCTGCTCGCTGCAGACGGACTTGTAGTTCTGGAGCAGGGCATGGAGGAGCAGGTGCTCGCGCAGGCGGGAAGCCTATCGCTCATGCGTGAACGCCGTTATGGCGCGGCGCGCATATGCTTTTATACGCAGGAGGTACAGGGATGAGACGCGCGGTTTTTGCCGGCAGCTTTGACCCCGTTACGACAGGGCATATCGATATTGTGGAGCGAGCGGCAGCGATGTTCGATGAACTCATTGTGTGCATTCTTCACAACGTCCAGAAGGAGGGATGCTTCCCTCTGGATGATCGGGTACAGTTCCTGCGGGAGGCGACTTCTCATGTCCCCAACGCACGTGTTGATGTGTTCGCGGGTCTCTTAACAGACTATATGAAGGAGAAAAAGGCGCGCGTCGTGGTGCGCGGACTGCGCTCGGTGAAGGACTTCGAGTATGAGGAGAATCATGCGGCGATGGTTCGCCACCTCATGCCGGAGAGCGATACGATCTTTCTGCTGACGCGCCCGGATCTGACGTTTGTCAGCTCCTCCGGCGTACGGGAGCTCATCCGTTTTCGCGGGCCGGTGCAGGGGATTGTGCCGCCGTCGGTGGAACGGGCGATATTAAAGATGTATGGAAAGCCCCTTCGGGGATAAAGCGCTGCTTGCTAGGCAGAAAAAGGAGATAGATTTATGGCAGTAGTTGATACGCTGAAAAAGCTGGAAGATCTGGTTGCGGATGCATCTCACCTCCCTTTCAGCGACAAGGCTCTTGTAAATGATGATGAGATCGTGCATCTCGTGGAGGAGCTGCGCATGGATCTCCCCAAGGAGCTGAACCGTGCGGCAGAGATCATGCAGGAGCAGGAGAATATCATCGGGCGTGCGCGTGAGGAGGCGAAGGAGATCGTCGATACGGCGCAGGCACGTGCCAATCAGCTCCTAGAGGACAGCGAGATTGTCATTCAGGCGAAGGAACGCGCCCGTGCGATCATGCAGCAGACGCAGGATCAGGCGCGTGAGATCATGGAGCAGGCACAGTCGAGTGCAGCACGCCTGCAGAGCGATGCGGATGCCTATGCAAACCAGGTATTTGAGCAGCTGATTGCACACGTCGGAAGCACGTTCAAGGGCGTGCAGCAGGCGGAGATGGGCTTGAACCAGGCAATGAATGTTCTGCGCACGGCAAAGGCGCAGATGAATGCCCCGCAGGAAGACGTGGCGGAGCTCTGAGCGTATCTCTAAAAACGCTCCTTGACAACGCCGAAAACCGCCGCTATAATGTGAAAGGTCATGCGTCATGATGAAGCTGGATGTCGTAGGGGCGACACTTCCCCTCGGTGAGAGCCGCACATTTTCGTTTGCGGTTACACCGGAGTCCCTCGATATGGGGATGGATGCACGGCATTTTCGCGGGGAGATCCGCGTAAGTGGTACGGTGATGAACACGGGGCCTTCGTTCCGTGTTACGGGAACGGCTGCTGCGTTTCGGCGCTTTGTCTGTGATCGCTGTCTCTTCGAGGGAGAGCGGCTATGGACGCTTGATTTTTCTGAGGACTATGCGAAGACTCCGGGAGAAACGGATGAGGCGGCATTCTTTGATGGGGAGACCATCATTCTGGATGACCTCGTACGTGATACCCTCCTTGTGGCTGAGCCGCTGCGTGAGCTGTGTAAGTCTGATTGCAAGGGGCTTTGTCCGGTTTGCGGACAGAACCTAAACGAGGGGACATGTAGCTGTGATACATTCATAGCAGATCCCCGACTAGCGGCTTTAGAAAGCCTACTCAAAAACGATTAAGGAGGTGTATCCAAAGTGGCAGTACCAAAGAGAAAAACATCGAAGGCACGCCGTGATCGCCGTCGTGCAAACTGGAAGCTCGAAGCGCCGCACTATGTATCGTGCCCGCAGTGTCATGAGCCGAAGCTTCCGCACCACGTGTGCATGGAATGCGGTTATTATGACGGAAAACCTGTGGCCGAGGCGGCTGAATGAGAACCACACAGAGCTGCTGCAAGAAGATTGACTTTTTGCAGCAGCTCTTTTTATTTTTTAATCAAATCTCTACTTGCAAAAATACTTAGTACCTAGTATAATTCGTTCATACTGATAGCATCAGGTGCTAAAAACAACAACCTTATGAATGTTGTTTGCGTATAAAATGGAGAGAGGGGTGGTGTAATGACGGAGAAAAAGCGACGACGGCAGGAAACGCTCGTTATGGCAGTGCGGAAAGAGCCATTTCTAACGGACGAGGCGCTTGCAAAAAAACTTGCTGTGAGCGTGCAGACCGTGCGTCTCGACCGCACGGAACTCGGCATCCCGGAACTGCGCGCCCGCGTGCGTATGCTTGCTGAGAATGCGCGTGAGAAGGTTCGTGCGATCCCGCATACCGAGGTGGTTGGCGATCTCCTTTCACTGGAGCTAGGACGTACAGGAACATCTGCGCTGCGGGTTACGGACGATCTCCTCTTTGCAGACTCGGAGATTGCACGCGGAACAGCCCTCTTTTCTCAAGCGAACTCGCTTGCGCTTGCCATCATTGATGCTCCTGTTGCGATGACGGGCGTTGCCAACGTGAAGTATAAGACACCGATTCGCAAAGGAGATACGGTGATTGCACGCGCGGAGATCGTAAAAAAACGAGGCAATAAGATCTTCGTCTGGGTCAAGACATATCGGGAAGACAAAGAGGTCTTTCGTGCAAAGTTTATCGTCGTGTCACTCCAGCAGTGAGTAAGATAGTAACAAGAGAGAAGGGAGTGCAGGATGCGTATAGCAGTCGACGCAATGGGCGGTGATTTCGCACCGAAGGAGATTGTGCAGGGGGCGGTGGACGCAGCGAAGAAATATGACTGCGAGATCGTCCTGATCGGTGATGAAGGGCAGATTCGTGAGGAGCTTGCGGGGGCCAATACGGAGGCACTGCGCATCTCCATTGTTCACGCTTCTGAGGTCATTGGAATGGACGAGCATCCGGCCGAGGCAGTGCGTACGAAGAAGGATTCCTCCGTTGTGGTTGCGACACGACTTGTGAAGGAGGGAAAATGCGATGCAGTTTTTTCTGCTGGATCGACCGGTGCGGCCGTTGCGGCAGCGCAGCTCATCCTGCATCGTATTCGCGGCGTTGGTAGACCTGCTATTGCGACGCCGATGCCGACCCCTGATGGTGTGACACTCATGCTTGACTCGGGAGCGAATGTAGATTCGAAGCCTGAGCATCTCGTGCAAAGTGCTGTGATGGGCGCACTCTACGCACAGCACGTCTTTGGAATTGCGCATCCGCGCGTTGGTCTTCTCAACATTGGTGAGGAGGAGAGTAAGGGCAACGAGCAGGCAAAGGAAACGTATCAGCTCCTCAAAGTGGAGCCAAATATCCACTTCTGCGGAAACGCTGAAGGGCGTGACGTGCCGAAGGGAAACTTCGATGTCGTCATTTGTGATGGATTTGTTGGCAATGTTGTGCTAAAATTTGCAGAAGGGCTTGCGAAAACAATTCTGGGACTCATTCGAGAGGAGATTCGTGGGGCTGGACTGATGGCAAAGCTTGGCGCACTTCTCCTCATGCCGACACTGCGCCGTCTTGGCAAACGCCTCGATGTGAGGGAGTATGGCGGGGCGCCTCTCTTGGGGGTAAATGGCTGCTGTGTGATTGGCCATGGATCGTCGGATGCCAAATCCGTGGCAAGCGCGATTGGCGTTACCGTAGACTACGTAAATGGAAAAGTGCTGGATCAAATCCGCGATACTCTGGCAAAGGAGGGGGAGATGAGTCGTGCCTAAGATCAGTGCGGGCATTCTTGGAACGGGGTACTGTGTTCCAGATCGAGTGCTGACGAACTTCGACCTTGAAAAAATGGTTCAGACAAATGACGCATGGATCGTCGAACGCACGGGGATTCATGAACGCCGTATTGCTGCCGATGATGAACCAGTATCTGTACTTGCGCAGCGCGCTGCCGAGATGGCGCTTGCCGATGCGGGTGTTCAGGCGGCGGAGCTGGATCTTATCATCATGGCGACGCTCACTTCCGACCGGGTCATTCCGGCGACGGCGTGTGTACTGCAGGATCGCCTCGGCGCAAAGCATGCGGCGGCATTCGATCTCTCGGCGGCCTGCTCTGGGTTCGTTTACGCTTCATCCATTGCCGCACAGTTTATTGAGAACGGCATCTATCGGCGTGTCCTCGTGATCGGTGGAGAGATTCTCTCCAAGGTCATTGACTGGCAGGATCGAAACACCTGCATCCTCTTTGGAGATGGTGCCGGTGCAGCCGTATTTGGGCCGGTTGAGGAGGGGTATGGCATCCGTGCCTTTGACCTCGGCAGTGACGGCTCGGGTGGTGACGCTCTCGACATACCGTCGAGCGGCAGCCTTTGCCCCGTGACGCCCGAGACCATTAAGCAGCGGCTCAACTTCGTCCATATGGACGGCAAGGCGGTTTTCCGCTTTGCGACAAAGGTTATGGGCAGGACGGTAGAGACATCCCTCGAGCGCGCAGGAATGCAGCGCGAGGAGCTTGACTTTCTCGTGCCCCATCAG
>ERZ772827.343-NODE-343-length-26092-cov-12.228444_pt1 | contig 26092 bp, 48 predicted proteins | sample MGYA00580850_ERZ772827 | MGnify/ENA primary metagenome ERZ772827 (study PRJEB29015, sample SAMEA2737950) | human oral metagenome | biome: human oral; feature: human-associated habitat; material: dental | place: China | collected 2145 ... | reverse complement strand
TAGATGTAGTTATGGGATTAGAAAATAGAATAGTATATGATCTAGTTGATGTAGCAGAAGGAAAATGCAAGCTTAGACAAGCGCTTATAAAAGATAAAAGATTTAGTGACTTATATTTACTTCCTGCAGCACAAACAAGAGATAAAAGTGCAGTTACAGAAGAGCAGATGATAGAAATAACAAATAAGCTTAGAGAAGAATTTGATTATATATTAATAGATTGTCCTGCAGGTATAGAACAAGGTTTTAAAAATGCAGTTGCAGGAGCAAATAGGGCGATAGTTGTAACAACAGCAGAAATATCTGCGATAAGAGATGCAGATAGAATTATTGCACTTGTAGAAGTATCAGGAATTAGAAATCCAGAACTTATAATAAATAGGCTAAGACCTGAAATGGTAAGAAAAGGTGAAATGATGGATGTTGATGATATAGTTGACTTACTTTCAATAGAACTTGTTGGGGTTGTACAAGATGATGAATATATCATTATGCATACAAATAAGGGAGAGCCAGTTGTAACTAATAAGAAATCACCATCAGGAAGAGCATATATTGAGATATCAAGAAGAATATTAGGTGAAAATGTAGAAATAACAATACCTACAGCTAAAAAAGGATTATTTTCATGGTTTAAAAAAAGATAATAAACAGATATGAAAATAATATTTAGAAAGGGAAAAATATTATGCTAGAAGTATTAAGAGAGTTTTGGAAAAGAGATAAAAGACTTCGGAAAAGGCAAACAAGAGGAAGAAAAAAAAGAAACAACAAGAAATTTTGCTAAAGAAAGATTAAATGTATTATTAGTACAAGATAGAGCAAGCATATCTACAGATTTTATGGAAATTATGAAACAGGATATTGTTAAGGTTATGCAAAAATATGTAATTGTTGATGAAAAGACTGTTGAAATAGAAATGACAAACTCTATAAAAAATGATGGACAAAAATCTGAAACAGGATTTGTTATAAAAGCACCAATTATTAATGTGAAAAATGAAATGAAAGCAGGAAATATTCAAAAAATAGAAGAAATAGTTGAAGAGCTTGCAGAAAAGAAAGAAGAAGCAATTGGTGATGTTGAAAAAGAAATAGAAGAACAAGAAAAAAGAGAAATTATTGAAAGAAACAGGGAAGAAAGAAGAAATAAACTGTTAAAGGAAAAAGAAGAGAAAGAAAGAGAAAGACAAGAAACAAAAGAAGAAAGTGATAGTCAAGGTGAATAATGAATAAGCAATTTTTTAAAAATTTAGAGTGGAGAGTGTTGATATGTAGCCTATTGCTTCTAGCAATAGGCCTTTTTGCTTTATATTCTGCAACTATGAATAAAGGGTTAGTTGATTTTACAAAACAAGTAAGATGGTTTATAGTATCAATTCCATTTTTATTATTTTTTACATTTGTAGATTATAATAAGATATTAAAATATTCAGCATTTTTTTATATTATATTTTTAGGGCTACTTGTAGGTGTACTTTTTACAAGTCCAATATCACGGAGCTACAAGTTGGTATAATTTAGGAGAATTATCGTTTCAGCCATCAGAAATTGGTAAAATATTTATTTTAATGTTTATAGTAGCAACAATAGTTAGATTACAATATAAGGGGAAGGATGAGATAAATAAGCTATATAAGCTTATAATCTCATTAATAGTAGCAGCAATACCAATAGCACTTATAATAAAACAGCCAGATTATGGTACAGCTCTTGCATATATTTTTGCATTTATAGCAATATTATATGTTGGAGGTCTTAAAAAAAGATATATATTTCTTCGGAGTAATACTTCGGAGGTATTGGTATATATTTAATATATATGTATATACTTCCTGTATATGCACCACACGCATTACAAAGATTTAAGGTATTTATGAATCCAGAATTAGATCCTAGAGGTATAGGATATAATGTTATACAATCTAAACTTGCGATAGGTTCAGGACAAATATTTGGAATGGGGATGTTTAAGGGAACACAGGCACAACTTCGGATATTTACATCCAAAGACTACAGATTTTATCTATTCCCTTATATCAGAAGAGTTTCGGATTTGTTGTTTCAGGAATGGTAATAATACTATATATAGTTTTAATATTATCAGGTATAAATATTGCAAAGACTGCAAAAGATAATGCGGGAACATATCTTGCAATAGGGATTACAGCAATATTTTTCTATCATATGGTTGAAAATATAGGGATGACAATGGGACTTTTACCTGTAACAGGTGTACCACTTCCTTTTGTAAGTTATGGTGGTTCATCACTTATAACAAATTTTATGGCAATAGGATTATTACTTTCTATAAGTGGGAGAAGGAAAAAGGCAATATTTGTAGATTTTGAGGGAACTACAACAATGATTAAGAAAGAGGGATAATGAAGTTAAAAATTGGAAATTTAGAAATAGAAAATAATATTATAATAGGTCCGATGGCAGGAGTATCAGATAAGGCTTTTAGGCAAATACAAAAAGAAATAAGTAAGGCGCGGAATTGTATGGACAGAAATGGTTAATGCAAGAGCAGTTGTACATGAAGATAAAAAAACATTAAAAATGCTTGAAAAATATGAAAATGAATATCCAGTAGCATATCAATTATTTGGGGATGATGCTGAATATATGGCAAAAGCATCTAGAATATTAAGTGAAAAATGTGATATATTAGATATTAATATGGGTTGTCCTGCACCTAAGATTGTTAAAAATGGTGGAGGAAGTGACCTATTAAAAGATATTAAAAAAGCAGAAGAAATTATAATTGCAGTTGTTAAGAACTCTAAAGTTCCAGTAACTTTGAAAATGAGACTTCGGATGGGATGATGACAATATTACATGTTTAGAAATAGCTAAGATAGCAGAAAAACATGGTATAAAAATGATTACAATACATGGTAGAACTAGAAAACAATATTATTCTGGTATTGCAAAATATGATATGATAAAAAAAGTAAAAGAAAATGTATCAATTCCTGTTATTGCAAATGGTGATATAACAAGTCCAAAGAAAGCATTTGAAGTTCTTAAAGAAACAGGAGCAGATGGAATTATGATTTCAAGAGGTGCACTTCGGAAAGCCACATAGAATAAGAAATATTGTTGAAAGTCTAGAAAAAAATATTATTATAGAGGAAGATGAAAATCTAGAAGATGTAAAAGAAATAATACTTAAGCATTATGATATTTTAGAAGAATTATATGGTAAAGAAAAAGCAGTAAAAGATATAAGGAAACATATAATATGGTATACATCTGGACTTAAAAATGGTAAAGAAGTAAGAGTTAGAGTAAATGAAATAGATTCAAAAGAGAAGATAGAAGAATTATTGAAAATATTATAAGTTAATATAATTAGGAGATATTTATGGAAAAAAGAGAAAAAAGAATAGAAATTGATGAAATATTAAAAAACAAGGATAAATACATTGAAAAAGAAGTATATTTAAGAGGATGGGTAAGAAATATTCGTTTTTCTAAATCTATCCGGATTCATAGAACTAAATGATGGTAGTAATTTTAAAAGTATACAACTTGTTATAGATGATAATATAGAAAATTTTAAAGAAATAGATAAAACTACATTATATTCATCTTTAAAAGTTAAAGGTATATTAGTTAAAAGCCAAGGAAAACAAGATATAGAAGTTAAAGTTACAAAAATAGAAGTAGAGGGATTAAGTGATGAAAAATATCCTATACAAAATAAGAGACATACATATGAGTTTTTCCGTACAGTATCACATTTAAGACCACGTTCAAATATATTTAGAGCTGTATTTAGAATAAGATCACTTGCATCAATGGCAATACATGAATATTTTCAAAAAAATGGTTATATATATGTAAATACACCAATAATTACAAGTAGTGATGGTGAAGGTGCAGGAGAAATGTTTAAAATAACAACTCTTAAAAATGAAGAAATTGTTAGTGAAACAGAAAAATTATCTAAAGAAAATAAGAAACAAGAAGAAATCAATTCAGAATTAATGAAAAAAGATTTCTTTGGGAAAGATGCATTTTTATCTGTTACAGGACAATTAAATGGAGAATGTTTTGCACATGCTTTTCGGAAAAATATATACATTTGGACCTACATTTAGAGCAGAAAATTCAAACACAACAAAACATGCAGCAGAATTTTGGATGATAGAGCCAGAAGTTGCATTTGCAGATTTAGATGAAATAATGGATATAGCAGAAGGAATGTTTAAATATATAGTAAAATATATATTTGAAAATGCTAAAGATGAATTGGAATTTTTAAACAAGTTTGTATCTGAAGGATTGATAGAAAAATTAGAAAAAGCAGTAGCAAATGATTTTGCAAGAGTTACATATACAGAAGCAATAGAAAAATTACAAAAATCAGGTAAAGTATTTGAAAAAGAAGTAGAATGGGGTATGGATTTAGATACAGAACATGAAAGATTTTTAGCAGAAGAAATATATAATATGCCAATATTTTTAACAAACTATCCAAAAGATATTAAAGCATTTTACATGAGAAATAATAATGATGGAAAAACTGTTGCAGCAACAGACCTTTTAGTTCCAGGAATCGGTGAACTTGTAGGAGGAAGCCAAAGAGAAGAAAGATTAGATGTTCTTATAGACAAAATGGAAGACCTAGGAATGGATATTGAAGGTTATGACTGGTATCTAGATTTAAGAAAGTATGGTACTGTAGAACACTCAGGATTTGGTCTTGGATTTGAAAGACTTATAATGTATTTAACTGGAGTACAAAATATAAGAGATGTATTACCATTCCCAAGAACACCAAGAAATTGTGAATGTTAATATAAAATTAAAAAGAATAAATATTAAATAATAAATAAAAATATAATAAAAAAAGTAAAAACTAAAAACTAATAATAATAACAAGAATAATAAGAATAATAAGAATAATAATAAAACAATAACACCAATAAAAAAATGAAATTTAGATTTTTTAGAAAGTCTAAATTTCATTAATGTTATTGAGAAATAATAGAAAATAATAAGATAATAAGAAAGAAATAAGAAACAATAAATCCTATATGGTATATAGGATATAGTAATAATTTTAAATAAAGTATAAAAGGCAAAAAAAAGATACTTTTAAAAAAGTATCTGGTAGTGAAGAAGGGACTTGAACCCCTGACCCTTCGGGTATGAACCGAATGCTCTAGCCAACTGAGCTACTTCACCGAACATGTATAATTATACTTTAAAATATAATGAATGTCAATTAGAAAAAGGAAATAATATTTAAAATGAAATTAAGAGAAAAGATAGAGGCAATAATATTTTTTTCAGGAGAACCTATTGCGATTGAATTATTAGCAGAAACTCTTGAAGTTAAAAAGGAAGAAATAGTTGAAAATATTGAAAGATTAATTAAAGAAAAATATTCTGATGATAATAGTGGAATTGAGCTTATAATCACAGATGGAATGGTTCAATTTGTTGCAAAAAGAGAAGCGATGGAATATATAAATAAGATATTTGATAAAAGAACAAATCCTAAACTTACAAAAGCTGCTATGGAAGTTTTGTCTATTATTGCATATAATGAAGATATAACAAGAGCAGAAATTGAAAATATAAGGGGAGTATCTTCAGATGCTATAATATATAAGCTTATAGAATATGGACTTATAAAAGAAAGTGGAAAACGAGAAACTTTGCGGAAGACCAATGGGATATAGGACAACAGAAAAATTCTTATTAACTTTTGGTATTAGTAGTTTAGATGAACTTCCTAAATTGGATGAAATAAATAATATAATAGATGAAGATTAAATAGTTGATTGGTGGTAAATATGGGGGAAGCAGAAAAAGGAAATGGTAAGAAAATAATTTTCACAATACTTTTTGTTATAATATTTACAGCATGTCTTGTATTTTGCTTAACGTCAGATATATTCAAAGTTAGGGAAATCGAGGTAAAAAATGCTAGTAATTTAGATGTTGATAAAATAAAAACAGATAGTGGTATTATAGAAGGAAGAAACATTTTCTTACAAAGATATTTTAAAGGGATTGTTAAACTTAAGGAAAATGCAAGAATACAAGATGTAAAGATATATCCGGTATTTCCAAACAAAATAGAAATATATATAGAAGAGAGAAATGAAAATTATCAAATATCAGATGAAAAAGGATATTATATAATTGATAAAAATGGATATATATTAAGAAAAAGTGATGAACTTCAAAAAATAATAATGTTGTTAGGTCTAAAGACAACATCATTAAGTGATAAGAAAAGAATAGACAGGGAAGATTTAGATATTTTAGAAAAAATAAATAAGATAAAATATGTACTTGATTATTATGAATTAACAAATAAGGTTACAAGTATAGAAAAGAAAGATAGACAGTTCATACTTGATTTAAAAGATGAAAAGAAAAAAATTATTTTAAAAGATGAATTAACAGAACTTAGAGCACAAATTTCGATCTCAAAACATATAATTGAAACAGAAAAAGGAAAAGAAGGTGAGATTTTTAATGATAAAAATCAAAAAAGAAATTATATGGTATTTAGAGAAAAGATATAATGATGAAAGTGTTAAGATGTATTTGATAAATGAAATTTTAACAAAATTTTTAAGTAGGGAAAAATATGAATAAAAGATATTATGATGAAGATTATGTTGAGATAGAAAAAAAAGAAAACGAAGAAGAGAAAAAAGAATTAGAAAATAAACTGATAGATGATTTTAGAAATGATAGTAAGTTACAAAAAAAAATGTTTAAAGTAATAATAATTGTCGCAACATTTTTGATAAGTTTAGGAATTACAACATTATCAAGAATAAATAGCAAGAATATAGAAGGAATTGTTAGTACTGAGACAAATGAACTTAGAGATACACTTACAAGTGAAATGTCTAAAAATACTGAGCTTATAGAAAAAATGGAAAGAAAACAAAAGGAATTAGAAACTTTAAAAAATAATGCAAGTCGGAAGAAGTGATATTGCAGATGAAAAGAAAAAGGAAATAGCAGAAAATAATAAAAAATTAGGATTAGTATCGTTAAAAGGTGATGGAATAGAACTTGTATTAAAAGATCGGTGATGATAAGAAAAAATTAGGTGTAGAAGCTCTTCCTATAATCGTACATGATACAGATATAATAGAAATTGTTAATATATTAAGGAATGCTGGGGCAGAGGCAATATCAGTAAATGATCAAAGGATAATTGCTACAACACCTATAAGTTGTATAGGTACTGTTATTAAGATAAATGATGAAAAAATAGGTGGACCATATGTTATAAGAGCAATAGGGAATAGTCGGATATTTGAAGACAGCTTTAGATATTCCGGGAGGAATTTTGAAAATATTAGAAAGTTCTCGGAATAGGAGTAGAACTTCAAAAACAAACTAATATATATATTCCTAAATATAATCGGGGTATATAAGACAGAATATATGAAAATTGATAAAAGAGATAATAATTAAATAAGAGTGGTAATATATGGAAAATAACATGAATAAATATTATGATGATGGATTAGAAGAAAAAGAAATAAAAAAAAGTAAAAGAAAACCTAAGATTAAAACAGAAGAAGAGATTAAAATAGAAAATGATTTAAAAGAAAAAATAAAAAAGATAAATATTATAAAAAATATATTATATGTTTTAGTTACTATGATAACAGTATCTATAATATTTATACAAGTAAGGACAGTTGAGAATACAGATTTTAAAGCAATAAAATTATTAAAAGATACAGAAATAAAATCAGAAATATTAAATGAGAAAACAAAGAATAAAGAATATACAAAAAATATTGAATCATTAGAAAGAAGGATTGAACAATATAAAAAGTCGGAGATTGCAGGAGAAAAGGTTCCTGAAGTATTAGAAAAAGAATTAGAAGAAACAAAAATGAAACTTCGGAATGTATGAGGTTACAGGAGAAGGAATAGAGATAATACTTAGAGATAATGAAACAACAGTTATATCTGCAAATGATATATTAACACTTGTAAATCAACTTATAATATCAGGAGCAGAAGCAATATCAATAAATAACAATAGAGATAATAATAATACAGATATTGTTTCGGTAAATGGTAAGGAGATTTTAGTAAGCTCCAAAAGGATAGTAAGCCCATATGTAATAAGGGCTATAGGCAATAAGAAAAATTTAGAAAGTTCAATAACTATTAAGGAACGGATATATTAATCAAATGCTTGCAAATCGGAAAAAGTGTTGAATATAAGCTGGGAGATAATATAAAAATAGAAAAAAATGATAAAGAGGTGAAATTTAAATATGCAAGATAGTAAAAAGTTTCCACAAACACATGAGGAATGTGGATGTAAAAGAGAAGATTTTATAGAATCTTTAAATTATATACCAAGAGAAGATTTAAAAGTGCTATTGAATCAAGGTTTTGTTGAAGCAGAATGTGAAAATTGTGGGACAGAATATAGGATAGAAAAAGAAGAGTTAGAAAAAATTGTACAAGAGATAACAAATATGGATATATCTTGTGATACATCTTTATGTAATACTTGTGATATAGGATGTTTTGATTAAAGGAGAAATAGGATATTTATGTTTTATATAATAATGGTTATAGGAGTAGTACTTCGGGGTACTTATAGGAAAAAGTCTTCCAATAATACCATATACATATTCAATGTATGTATCTGTTGCAATACTTGCAATATTAGATACAATATTTGGAGCAATTGCCTCTAAAATAAAAGGAAGGTTTGATTTTAAAGTTTTTATATCAGGATTTTTTGGAAATGCACTTTTAACTATGATGTTAGTATATTTAGGAATAAAGTTAAATCTTGATATACATATAGCAGCAGTAGTAGTTTTTGTAAGTAGAATGTTTAATAATTTGTCAATAATAAGAAGGTATTATATTGATAAAATATATATGAATAATAATGAAACAGACAAAAAATCAGCTTAAATTGAACTCTTTTAAAACATAAAAAAATATGTTAAAATTATTTGACTTTTTTACAGAAATGTAATACTATTTAAACAGTAAATTTAAGTTAAAATGGAGGCAGTTTTGGCAATTGGTGATATAATTGTTGGAGTTGATATAAGTTATTCCAAAGTAAGCTTAGTAATAGGGAAAATTGACAATTCAAATCACATACAACTTATAGTTGCATCACATAAAGAATGTGATTTAGAAGCTAAAGGGAATTTATTAGGGTTTGATGAGAATTCTCTTATTTCAATTTTAAGCGAAGTCGTAGATGAGGCAGAAAGAATTTCAAAATTAAAAATTAATTCTGCATATGTATCTCTACCTCGGGAATAAACTTCAAATACTACAAAAACAAGCAATAAAAACGGTAAATAATAAAGAACAAAGAGTTACAGAAAATGATGTTATAAGTACAATATTAGAAATAGGAAAATCTGATGTGGAAACAGGATATACAATTATTGATATAATACCAGATATATTTGAATTAGATTCAGGTGAAATGGTAAAAGAGCCTATAGGTAAGAAGAGCTCAAAGATTACACTATATGCTCAAGCAATAATTGCTAAAAAATTGTATATTAATGAACTTAAAAATGTATTTGAAAAAGCAGGATTAAGTATTGATGGATATTCACCAAAAATACTTGCAGAAAAAGATTTCTACTGTGAAGAAAGAGAAAAAAAAGAAGATCTTTTAATAATAGATATGGGTTATAGAAAAACAGATATTGGATTATTTATTAAAGGAACATTTATACATGCAGATACATTTGATATAGGTGGAAATGATATTACAACAGATATTGAATATATATTTAATATAGGATATTCAGAAGCAGAAAAGTTAAAAACATCATATAATGTTGCATTAAAAGAATATGTAAAAAATGATAACAATATATCACTTTCAACAGTTGTTACAACAGATCCAAATAAAAGGACTATAAAACCTTCAGACATATCTGGAGTAATACAAGGAAGACTTACAGATACTATAGAAAAGATATTTATAAAATTAAGAGAGATAGGTTTAGATAGATATATTAAAAAAATAATAATAGTTGGACAAACACTAGAAAAAATTGATAAAACAGATGTATTAATTTCAAATATAACAGGCATAGATGTTAGAAAAGCAACAATAAAAAATATAATAAAGTTAGATGAGAATTATAAAGATGCATATTCAATAATTAAATATTTTGCATCAAAACCTTTTGCAAAAAGTATTGCAAGTAATGTAGGAACAGAAGAAGAGAAAAGTGCTTTAAAGAGATTAATGAATAAAATTAAAGAATTTTTCTATACATAAACAAATAATTTGATATAATATAAATATATATGATATAAACTATACATAAGAAAAACTGAGACAGAATACTAATTTATAAAAATGACAAATGACAAATAACGAAATACTTAAGGGGGAAAAGAATGTATATAGAAAATAAAGTCAGAGAAATAGTTGAAAGAGAACAATTTGAAGAAGCTATAATTAAAGTAATAGGTGTTGGAGGAGCAGGAAATAATTCTATTAATAGAATGATTGAAGCAGGAATTAAAAATGTAGAGTTTATAGCTATTAATACAGATAGACAAATATTATCAAAATCAAATGCAGAAGTTAAACTTCAAATTGGTGAACAATTAACAAGAGGACTTCGGAGCTGGTGGAAGTGCTGAAATAGGTGAAAAAGCAGCAGAAGAAAGTAAAGAAGAAATAGAAAAAGTATTAGAAGGTGCAAACATGGTTTTCATTACTGCAGGAATGGGTGGTGGAACAGGTACAGGTGCAGCACCAGTAGTAGCAGAAATAGCTAAATCTAAAAATATATTAACAATAGCAATAGTTACAAAACCATTTACATTTGAAGGAAGAAAAAAAGCATTACAAGCAGAAAAAGGATTAGAAAAATTAAAATCAAATGTAGACTCACTTATAGTAGTACCAAATGATAAATTATTACAAATTATAGACAGAAAAACATCAATGAAAGATGCATTTATGATAGCAGATGATATTTTAAGACAAGGTGTTCAAGGTATATCAGACTTACTTATTATATCAGGAGAAGTTAACATTGACTTTGCAGACTTAAGAAATGCAATGAAAGATAAAGGTATAGCACATTTAGGTGTTGGTAGAGCAAGTGGTGAAAACAGAGCAGAAGATGCAGCAAAACTTGCAATTCAAAGTCCATTACTAGAAACAACTATAGATGGAGCAACATCAGTAATATACAATGTTACAGGTGATAAATCATTAACATTACATGAATTTGATACAGCATCACAAATTATTAATCAAGGTGCAGATCCAGATGCAACAATAATAATGGGTAGAGTTATTGATGAAACAGCAGGTGAAGATGTTATAGTAACTGTAATTGCTACAGGATTTGAAGGAGAAAGAAAAGTTGTAAAACAAGAAACAGAAACTGTAGAACAAACACAAGCTACACCATTTTATGAAAGATTAAATACAAGACAAGAACAACAATCATCATCAGATGAACCTCGTATACCAGACTGGTTAAGAAAAAATGGAGGAAGTTTCTAAGTTTAAATCGTGTAAGCTTAAATAATTAACAAACAAGAAAAAGATATAAATGGTATAACAATAATAACTAAATTATGATATACTATATATATCTTTTATTTTGTATATAAAATATAAATACAATTAGAAAAAAATATAACTAAAAACATAAATATATAAAATAATTAAAATTTGGAGGGGAATTTTGGAAGAAATATTAAAAATAGAAAATTTAGTAGTAGAAGTAGAAGGAAAAAGAATATTAAATGGTGTTAACCTACTTGTAAGAAAAGGTGAAATACATGTGCTTATGGGTAAAAATGGTACAGGAAAATCAACATTAATGTATACGATAATGGGACACCCAGATTATGAGATAGTTGAAGGAAATATATTTTTTATGGGTGAAGATATAACAGATATGGAAACATATGAAAGAGCAAGACTACGGAATATTTTTGTCCTTCCAAAACCCAGAAGAAATAGCAGGAATAAAAACAACAGACTTTTTAAGATTTGCAAAAACAAAAGTTTCTGATGAAAAAGTTTCAAGTATGAATTTTGCATTAAGAGTTGCAAAAGAAATAGAAAATTTAAATATGAAAAAAGATATGCAAGGAAGATATTTAAATGTGGGATTCTCAGGTGGGGAAAAAAAGAAAAATGAAATATTACAATTAAGTATATTAAAACCAAAACTTGCAATGCTTGATGAAGTAGATTCAGGTCTTGATGTTGATGCAACAAAAGATGTTGAGAATGCAGTAATGAGATATTTTGATAAAGATAAAGCTATAATAATGATTTCACACCATTTAGAAATGGTACATAGAGTAAAACCAGATTTTGTACATATATTATCAAATGGAAAAATAGAAAGAACAGGCGATATATCTTTAATAGAAGAAATTCAAAAAAATGGATATGGAAAATAATATTAGATAATGGGAAATATATAAATTATTGAAGAATAGATGGGAAGAAGATGAAAAAGAAGACTAATATAGAAGAATTAGATAGAGGAATATATGATATTATAGAAGATGTGGAAATATCTAAAAAACTTGATAAGGGATTAACAGAAGAAATAGTAAGAGAAATCTCTAAAGAAAAAGATGAACCAGAATGGATGTTAGAGATAAGATTAAGAGCACTTAAAAAGTATAATGAAAAACAAAATCCTAATTGGGGGCCAGAACTAGATACACTTAATATGGATGATATTGTTACATATATAAGGCCTGATGCTAAAAAAGAAGCATCATGGGATAATGTTCCAGAAGGTATTAAAAATACATTTGAAAGACTTCGGAATACCATATGCAGAAAAGAAATATTTAGCAGGTGTAAGTGCACAGTTTGATTCAGAAGAAGTATATCATAATGTAAAAGAAATACTAACATCACAAGGTGTAATATATATGGATATGTCAGAAGCAGTTAAAAAATATCCAGAACTTGTAAAAAAATATTTTACAAAGGCAATAGATGAAAACTTACATAAATACACAGCACTCCATCTTGCAGTATGGTCGCGGAGGATCATTTGTATATGCGCCTAAAGGGGTAAATTTAGAAATACCAATACAATCATATTACAGGTTAAATGCAGAAGGTGCAGGACAATTTGAGCATACATTAATAGTTGCAGATGATGATGCAAGTATATCATATATAGAAGGCTGTTCAGCACCTAAATATAATGTTGTAAACTTACATGCAGGAAGTGTTGAAATATTTGTAGGAAAAAATGCAAAAGTTAGATTTTCAACAATAGAAAACTGGTCTAAAAATATGTATAATTTAAATACTAAAAGAGCAATAGTTGAAGAAAATGGAAAAATAGAATGGATATCTCGGATCATTTGGATCAAAAGTATCAATGCTATATCCAACATCTGTACTTGTAGGTAAAAATGCAGCAAGTGAGTTTACAGGTATAACATTTGCAGGAAGTGACCAATATATAGATAATGGATGTGCAAATATACATTTAGCAGAAAATACATTTTCAGCAGTTACAACAAAGGCAATAACAAAAGGAAATGGTATAAGTGTTACAAGAAACTATGTATATATAGATGAAAAGGCAAAAGGTTCAAAATCAAATTCTGATTGTGAAAGCTTAATGCTTGATAAAGAAGCTATTTCAGACACTATACCTATAATGACAGTTAAAACAGATGAAGCAGATTTAGGACATGAAGCAAAAATAGGTAAAATTGGTGATGAACAAATATTTTATCTTATGAGTAGAGGACTTAGTGAAGATGAAGCAAAAGCTATGATAGTAAGAGGATTTGCAGAGCCAATATCAAAAGAATTGCCTATAGAATATGCAGTTGAAATGAATAATTTGATAGGATTAGAACTAGAAGGAACAAATGGATAATGAAAAAAATATATTTAAATAGGATGGAAAAAAAGACTTGGAACCATATAAATATTAATGAAAAAGTGATGACAGTTCCATATATAGAATTTAAAGAAAATGAAGAAATTATAGGAAGTATAAATGATAGGATAAGAAAAATACCAAATCCTGGAAATTATACAAGAAAAGATCAAGAACATGAAAATAATAGTATAAACAATGTGTATGTTATAGAAAAAATAGAAGAAGCAGAGAAAAAAGTAAATTTAAAACAAGAAAATTTAGAAGAAATATTAAATAATGGAAAAAATACAGAACATAAAAGAAGATATATCTATGGAAAAGATTTAATTCAAGAATATGGAAAAGATTATTTTTTAGATGATGAAGAAATTAATAATATAATTACAAATGCTAATAATAGTAAAAATGGAAAAATATTGAATCATAAATATACTAAAAATGTAAATGATATAGAAATATTTCAAGATAAAGAAGAAAAGATTATAGATATTAAAAATGAAGGGATATTATTATCAAATACTAGAATAACATTAAGAAAAAATATATCTGCTAAATATGTTTTAAATATATGTGAAGATATTGAAAATACATATAGGGATAATAATATAATAATAAGAGCAGAAGAAAATTCAGAGTTTGAAGTAGTAATTATATTTAATGAAAATAAGAAGAATTTTGCACTTGATAGCATATATGTTGAAGCAGAAAAAAATGCTAAGGTAAAACTACTTTATGTTTTCTTAGGAAGTGGAAATCAGATTATAAAACATGTGACAAGAGTTGATGAAAAAGCAAATGTAGAAATAAGCCGGAATATATTTACTTCGGAAAAGATAAAAAACTAGACTTCCTATACTATGCAGATCATATAGGAAAAGAATCAATAACAACTCTTGATATAGAAGGGGTACTTTTTGAAAATGCATATAAGGATTTTAGAGGTATTATAAACTTTAGGAAAGGAACTCCAGAATCTGATGGTAGAGAAAGAGAAAATGTATTATTATTATCTAAAGAAGCAAAAACAAAATCATCACCAATACTATTATGTGCAGAAGAAAATGTAAATGGAAATCATGCTGCATCAATAGGAAAGATTGATGAAAAGAAACTATTTTATCTTCAAACAAGAGGATATAGCAAAGAAGAAGGGAAAAGAGAAGTTGTACTTTCTAAAATAGTACCACTAATATTTGAAAATGAAGAATATTTAGAAGAGAATACAGAAAGTATATATTTAAACTTTAAGAAAAAAATATATGAAAATATTGTAAAAAGCTTGCAAGAAATATAATAAGAGGTGAAAGGAGAAAAAATGTTAACAGTAACAGGAGTAAGTTTAAGATTTGGAGCAAGAGTACTTTTTGATGATGTTAATTTAAAATTTGAAAAAGGAAATTGTTATGGAGTTATTGGGGCAAATGGTGCAGGTAAATCAACATTTTTAAAGATATTATCACGGCGAAATAGAACCAAATAAAGGAGAGGTATCTATAACTAAAGGTGAAAGAATATCAGTACTTGGACAAGACCACTATGCATATGAAGACTATAGGATAATAGATGTTGTAATAATGGGAAATACTGAACTTTATCAAATAATGCAAGAAAAAGATGAAATATATTCAAAACCAGAATTTACAGAAAAAGATGGGATGATAGCGGCAAAACTTGAAGAAAGATTTGCAGAACTTGATCGGTTGGAATGCAGAAACAGATGCAATAAAAATGCTTGTAGAGCTTGGAATAAGTGAAAATAAATTATACCGGAAATATGTCAGATTTAGAAGGAAAAGATAAGGTTAAAGTACTTTTAGCAAAAGCATTATTTCGGAAATCCAGATGTACTTCTATTAGATGAGCCTACAAACGACCTTGATATTAGAGCAATAGAATGGTTACAAGATTTCTTAATTGATTATGAAAATACTGTTATAGTAGTATCACATGATAGATATTTCTTAAACACAGTTTGTACAAATATTGTGGATGTAGATTATGGTAAAATAAAAATATATCCAGGAAACTATGATTTCTGGTATCAATCAAACCAACTTATCCAAAAACAAATGAAAGAATCAAATAAGAAGAAAGAAGAAAAGATAAAAGAATTAAAAGATTTTATCGCAAGATTTGGTGCATCACAAAGATCGAAACAAGCAACATCTAGAAAGAAAACACTAGAAAAAATACAATTAGATGAAATAGTAGCATCAAACAGAAGATACCCATATATTGATTTTTCAAAAGAAAGACAAGTAGGTAAAGAAGTATTGAAAGTTAATCATATTTGGAAAGAAAATGGAGAAGCAAGTATAAGAGATTTAACTTTTGATATTAAAGTTGGAGATAAGGTATTAGTACTTGCAGAAAATGAAAACAAGATAACAACTCTTTTTGATATACTTGCAAAAGAAGTAGAACCAGATAAGGGATATATAGAATATGGTCAAACTATAACAACATCATATTTACCAAAAGATAATAATGAATATTTTAAAGATAAAGATGAAAATTTAGTAGACTGGCTTAGAAAATATTCAAAAGATCCAGATGAAACATATTTAAGAGGATTTTTAGGAAGAATGTTATTCTCAGGAGAAGAAGCACTTAAAAAAGCAAATGTATTATCAGGTGGAGAAAAAGTTAGATGTATGTTATCAAGACTTATGCTATCTGGTGCAAATGTGTTAATACTTGATGAGCCAACAAACCATTTAGATATGGAAAGTATAACAGTATTAAACAATGCCCTTATAAAATTTGATGGGGTTATAATATTTACATCACATGACCATGAACTTGCAGAAACTGTAGCAAACAAGATTATAGATATAACAGGTGATAAGGTTGTAATACGCGAATGTGGATATAATGAATATATAGAATCAAAGGAAAAATAGGAGATAAAAATGAAAGTAGCAGTAATATATTGGAGTGCAACAGGAAATACTCAAACTATGGCAGAAGCAATAGCAGAAGGTGTTAATGAAAAAGGAGGACAAGCAGAACTATTTTATGTATCTGATTTTGAAGGAGATATAAAAGAATATGATATGGTAGCATTAGGTTGTCCTGCAATGGGAGCAGAAGAACTAGAAGAATATGAATTCAGACCATTTTTTGATGCAGAAAAAGAAAAACTAAAAGAAACAAATGTAGTACTTTTTGGTTCATATGATTGGGGAAATGGTGAATGGATGGATTCTTGGAAAGAAGAATGTGTTGAAAATGGAATAAATGTTACTAAAACATATATTGCAAACAATACACCAGAACAAGAACAAATAGAAGAATTAAAACAACTTATAATAGAATAATATATAGTATACACTGAAAATATATATGTTTTTAGTGTATTTTTTAATTATTTGTTAAATATGAAAAATCGTGATAATATATGAAAAAATGATATATTTATTTTAAAAATTTAAGATAAAGGAGTTGATAAAAATGTTGAATTTAATTATATCAATAATATTATTTATTGTCTTAGTATTTTTCCAAAATAAGAAAGCAATAGAATTGGGAAAAAAAGGCTACAAAATAGTAGCAGGTATATCATTTTTAGTATTTTCTATTAATTGGAATATAAACAAAGATCCAATTATAGTACTATTAATGATGACATCGATATTGATAAAGGAATGTTACATTAGAGACACATATAACATAAATGAAAGGACAGTCATGGATGATATAGTTAAATGTCTAATCTATTTAGCAATATTAATATTTCTTATAAAAAATATGATATATGCGATGTTTGGAGTCTAATAAATAATGAATAGGAGGGATTCATATGAAAGATTATTCTACTCTGATAATAATATATGTTATTATTGGGACTATAGTTCCTATAGTAATGGTATTATCAGCTATTTTCGGACAAGGTGGATTACCTGCATTTAGATTAATGTTTTACCTGTTATTAAGTGTAGGAAGTATATCTCTAATAGTATACTATTCTACACCAATGCACAACCATAAATTTTTAGGATTAATTTTATTGATTCTAAATTGCTTAACGAATTTTTGGATATCAAGTGGAAGTTTCACAATTAGTGCTATATTCAGAAAAATAATGATTGTTTTAATGATAACATTTTTTGTGATGGGTGCAATTTTTAATTATCACCCATTAATGGAATTTGTTTATCATTTTTTGGACAAGCTTTAGGCTTGTCCTTTTTGATTTTTTTAAAATATGATATAATATGTTAAATTAAATAAAAAGAGGTAAAAGTGGGATATAATTTAAATAAGATAAGAAAAGATTTTAAACAATTGGAAGATGGAAACATATATTTAGATACTGCAGCAACAGCATTAAAACCAAAAGTTGTTATAGATGCTATGGATGAATACTATAATAAGTTTAACCGGAAATTCTCATAGTAAAATGAGTATATATGGAGATAAAAGTAGTGAGATAGTAGAAGAATCTAGAGAGATAATCGCAAAATATATCGGGGCAGAATATAATGAAATAATATTTACAAAATCAGCAACAGAGAGTTTAAATACTTGTATATTTGGAATTGAACATAAGCTTAAAGAAAATGATGAAATATTATTAAGTATATTAGAACATCATGCAAATATTGTACCATATCAAATTATTGCGAAAAATAGTCATTCAAAAATTAAATATGTATATTTAAAAGAAGATTATGGATTTAATTATGAAGAGTTTGAGGAAAAAATAACAAAGAGAACTAAGATTGTTGGGATAACAATGCAAAGTAATGTTACAGGTGAGGAAATAGATATTGAGAAAATATGTGATATTTTAAAAAATAGGTCAGAAAAATTAGGTATTGATATACCATATCTAATAATAGATGGGTCACAAGCGATAACACATAAAAAGATAAATCTTAAAAAATTAAAAGAAATATTTGCATTTGTATTTTCAGGACATAAACTATATGGACCACAAGGAATAGGAGTATTATATTTAAAAGGAGAAAGAATAGGAGAAGTAAATCCTAGAAATTATGGTGGAGATATGATTGAATATGTTTTAGAAGATAATGTAACATTTAAAGAAGGTTTTGAAAAATTTGAAGGTGGTACATTAAATATAGCAGGAATTTATGGATTATCTAAAGCTATAATATATATAGAAAAAGTAGGAATAGAAAATATACAAAAACATTTAAGAGATTTAACAAAATATACTATAGAAAAATTAAAAAAAGAAGTAAGAAATATAAATATATATGCTAATAAAAATACTTGCCGGTATAGTTACATTTGTGATAAAAGGAATACATTCACATGATATAATAACAATGTTAAATTCAGAAAAAATATCAGTAAGAGCAGGTCATCATTGTGCAATGCCATTACATAGATATATTGATGAAGTATCAACATTGAGATTAAGTTTTGGAATGTATACAACTAAAGAGGAAATAGACTATACAATATCTAAAATAATAGAAATAGGAGAAATGTTTAATTGGAATTAAGTAAAGAAGAATTAGTTGAAATGTATAAGAATATAATTATAGAAAATACAAGAGATAAAAAACATAAAAGAGAAATAATAGGAATAGAAAAAGAGGGCATAAATCCAAGCTGTGGAGATGAGCTTAAAATATTTGTAAAAATGAATGAAAATAATTCTATTATACAAGAGATAAGCTTTACAGGAAGAGGCTGTGCAATATCAGAAGCATCAGCAAATATAATGTCTGAAATACTTAAAGGTAAGACAAAAGAAGAAGCAAAAAAAATAATAACTACATTTTTTAATATGATAAAATTAAATGAAACAAATGATGAAAAACTTATGGAAATGTTAGGTGATGCATATGCTTTTAAAAACATTGCATATATGCCATCAAGAGTTAAATGTGCTTTTTTAGGTTGGAAAACACTTGAACAAATATTAGAAGAATTGAACTAATAGAATAAATTAAAATAAAGAAAAATAAATGATAAAAAGCAGTGTACAACACTGCTTTTTGTTAGTGATTAAATTACAAATTTAATATTGAGAAATTCTTCGAGCTTTTGTTTTATATGTAGGCTCGAAGTCTTTGTTTGAAAATGTGGTTTTGGTTATGTATGTAATAGAAAAATATGTTTTATACTCAGACAAGCTTATATTATTGCGATTTCGGAAAAGTGAGTTTAACTTTTCTAAGTCATATATATGTACTTCTGGAGTATGTAACTTATCATATTTTACAAGATAATATATTTTTTTTCCTAGGTACATACCTTCATGTAATGTAATTACATCACTTATATTCAATTTTAGCATTTTTATCCCTCCTTAAATTCAAAAAGAAATTTATAATATTATAATTTAATTATATAATAAATATTGAAAAAATCAAATTTCTTTTATTTTTTAAACTTAAATATTAAATATTATTTTAATTATTTAATAAAAAAGCTCTGAATTTGAGTAATAAAAAAATTAAAAAAATTTTGATATGTAAAATTAGAAATGTTTAAAAATAAATAAAAAAAGGGATAAGATATCGGTTATTTAAATTTACAAAGAAATACTTATATGATAAAATTACAAGTAAGAAAATTAGGGAGGTCATGAAATATGAATATAAGTATGGAAAAATTAGTGGGATTTGCAAAAGAAAAAGGGTATATATTTGCAGGTTCAGAAATATATGGAGGATTATCAAATACTTGGGATTATGGGCCTCTAGGAGTAGAACTAAAAAATAATATTAAAGATGAATGGAGAAAAACATTTATAAGAAAATCTAAATATAATGTTGGGCTTGATTCTGCAATATTAATGAATCCAAAGGTATGGGAAGCATCTCGGACATTTATCAAACTTTAGTGATCCTTTAATGGACTGCAAGGAATGTAAGACAAGACACAGAGCAGATAAGATTATAGAAGAATGGATGTTTAAACATGGAATAGAAGGTGTAGTTGATGGTTGGAGTGATGAAAAAATGCAAAACTATATTATGGAAAACAATATAGTTTGTCCAACTTGTGGGAAATTAAATTATACACCAATAAGAAAATTTAATCTTATGTTTAAAACATTCCAAGGTGTAACTGAAGATAAGAAAGCAGAAATATATTTAAGACCAGAAACAGCACAAGGTATTTTTGTTAATTTTAAAAATGCATTTAGAGCAGTTAGAGGAAAACTTCCTTTTGGTATAGCACAAATAGGTAAGAGTTTTAGAAATGAAATAACACCAGGTAATTTTATATTCAGAACAAGAGAATTTGAACAAATGGAACTTGAATTCTTTTTTGATCCACAAGATGGGAAAGATTGGTTCTCATACTGGAAAGATATTTGCCACAACTGGCTTATAGAACATGGAATGAAAAAAGAAAATATAAGAAGAAGAGACCATTCAAAAGAAGAATTATCACACTATAGTGATGGTACAACAGATTTAGAATACTTATTCCCATTTGGATGGGGAGAGCTTTGGGGAATTGCAAATAGAACAGATTTCGACCTTAGAAATCATCAACAATTCTCAGGAGAAAATTTAGAAGTTATGAGAGAAGATAACACTAAATTTATACCACATGTTATAGAACCTTCTGTAGGATGTGATAGAGTATTGCTAGCATTTTTATGTGATGCATATAATGAAGAAACTTTAGAAGATGGAGATACAAGAATAGTTTTAAAATTAGATAAAACATTAGCACCATACAAAGTTGCAGTATTACCACTTTCTAAAAAACTTTCAGAAGATGCAGAAAAAGTGTATGAAGAATTACAAGAATATTTCTCTGTAACATTTGATGAAACAGGAAGCATTGGTAAGAGATATAGAAGACAAGATGAAATAGGTACTCCATATTGTGTTACTTTTGACTTTGACAGTTTAGAAGATAACATGGTTACAGTAAGAGATAGAGACACAATGAAACAAGAAAGAGTAGAAATTTCAAATCTTGTAGAATATTTAAGAAAAAAATTAGAAGAAAAATAAGAATAGGAATAAAATGTTTGTAGATTATATAAAAATTAGAATAAAAGCTCGGAAACGGTGGAGACCGGAGCAACAAGTTTTAGAAGAGAAAAATATGTGCCAGATGGTGGGCCAGATGGAGGAGATGGCGGAAATGGTGGAAATATCATTTTTGTCGTAGATAAAGATCAAAACACATTAAGAAATTTTAGATGGAATAAGCTATACAAGGCAGAAGATGGTGGAAATGGTGCAGGTTCAAATTGTACAGGTAAAAAAGGAGAAACACTTAAAATTGGTGTTCCTAAAGGTACAATAATTGCAGATAGCAAAGGACATATACTTGCAGATATTTCGGAAAGTGATAAAGAATATTTGATATTAAAAGGTGGAAAAGGAGGACTTCGGAAATACACATTTTAAAAATTCAAAAAGACAAGCACCTAATTTTTCTATAGATGGTGAAAAAACAGAAGAACATGAAATAGTTTTAGAGCTTAAAACAATAGCAGATGTTGGACTTCTTGGATTTCCAAATGCAGGAAAATCAACATTATTATCAAAGATAAGTAAGGCAAGACCAAAGATAGCAGGATATGCTTTTACAACTTTAGAGCCAAATCTTGGAGTTGTTACAGATAAGTTTGGAAGACAATTTGTAGTAGCAGATATACCTGGAATTATTGAAGGGGCATCTGAAGGTGTAGGACTTCGGATTTAAGTTTTTAAGACATATAGAAAGATGTAGATTACTTCTACATATTGTTGATGGTTCAGGTATGGAAGGAGATCCTATAGAAAGAATCAGAATAATTAATGAAGAAGTTAAAAAATATAGTGATAAGACTGGAAGTAAGAGACAAGTTTTATGTATAAACAAGATTGATATTGCAAGTAATGAAATAGTAGAGAAAATAGAAGAATATGCTAAAAAAGAAAAATTAGACTATATTTTAATATCTGCAGCAACAACTGAAAATGTAGATAAATTAGTTTCAATGGTTGCAGATAAGTTAGAAAAAATACCAAATGAACCATTAGTTGCTATAGAAAAAATATATGAATTAAAAGATAAGGAAGAAGAAGTATCAGTAGAAAAGATTATTCTTAAAAAAGGTGTAAAATTATTTAAAGTTTCAGGAAAACTTGCAACAAGAATTATGGGAAGAGTAAATATTGCGGATAATGAATCAATGCATTTCTTACATAAAGTTTTGGAAGAAACAGGGATAACTGAAAAGTTAGAAAAACTTGGTATAGAAGAAGGTGATTTAATAAGTATTGCAGAATATGAATTTGAATGGTATGTATAAGGAAAAGAATTATGGCAAAAATGACATATGAAGAAAAAATCTATTCAGATAATCTCACAGATAAGGATAAAAAGATTTTAGGGTATATTGAGGAACAATGGTATCTAAATGGTGGATTTACTCCATCATATAGGGAAATATGTAAAGGGCTTAATATAGGTTCTACATCAACAGTATATGCTTCTATAAGAAAGCTAGAAGAAAAAGGGTATATAAAAAAGACTATAAACAAAAATGATAAAGTAAAAAGATATGATCTTGTAATAAGCTCTTTAAATGTTGATGGGACAAAACTTAGAAAAAAGAAAAATGAAAAACATGAACTAGTAAGTTTAAAGGTTGCAAAAGTACCATATATATATAAGATTAAAAATAAGGAAAATATATTTGCAGAGGAAAACTTAAAGGAATATATAGCAATTCCTATAGAATATGGGAAAGAAAAAAATATGTATGCTTTTGAAAGTAAAAATTCAGAATTTAAAGAAGTTGGAATACTTAATAAGTCATTAGTAATATTTGATACAGAAGAAAGATATATATCAAGAGATCTTGTAGCAATAATAGAAGAAAAAGCAAGTTATACAAGAATAGGAATTAAGAGATACGAAAGAGGAGATATTACTGAAAATATTTTAGGTAAAATAGTTGGAGTATATACAGACATAACATATTAAAATTTTAGGAGAAGCCATGGCAAAGAATGTGAAACAATATGAAAATATATTAGAAAAAATAATTATAAAATTTGGGATAGAAATAGAGAATAGAGAAAATGCACTAGAAGTAATATCTTGTTTAAAAGACAAAAAAATAAGTATAAGTACTATTAATGTGTATCCAGAAATTGTAAATATTAAATCAAGTAAGGTATCTAATATAATAGATGCTTTTAAAGAATCAAATTTACCAATAGAGATTTTAGAAAAAAATCCTAATATTATTGAAAGGACAAATGGAGCAAGAGTTAAAAAAATAGCAGAGCTTTTAAATGAAAAAATAATAACAAAAAAAATGCTTGAAAAATTTCCAGATATAGTAGCAATTGGTAAAAATGATAATATTATAAATATTATAAAATTATTTCAAGAGATAAAAATAGATAAGAAATATTTTGAAACAACAGGTGGAGATATACTTGCAAATGGTGAATTTTCGGAAGTAAAAAAGATAATAGATATTTTAGAGAAAAATGACCTATTAAAAATAGTATTAAAAAAATATCCAAAGGCAATATATAAAAATAGTAGTATGGTTGTATCTGATATTATAGCCTTATACAAAAATCCTAAAGAAAAATTACGGTATTAGTATATTAAAAAAACATCCAGAAATTTTAGCAGAGACGACAAAAGTAAGAATACAAGCAATTGTTAATATGCTTGAAAGAAATGGTATTGATAAAAATGTAATAGTAAAAGTGCCAGAAATTGTGTATGTAAATGAAACAAAAGAAATAGAAAATATCATAAACAAGATAAAAGGATATGGTATAGCAAAAGAAGATTTAAATCATGCACCAGAAGTTTTAACATATGACGAAGTATCAGTTAATAAGCTTTTAAGAAAACTCGAATTTATAACAGCATATGATGATATATTTAAAAATGTTATAAACGAATCTTTTAAAGATATAGTTTCAGCAAATATGCAAAATTTAATAGACTTTGTAGAAGAAATAGAGAAAGGAAATCTACAAAGGAATATTCTAGAAATAAATCCAGAAATAATAGCGAAGACAACACCAGAAAAAGTAAAACAAACTATAATAAATTTAAAAAATGTTGGAATGGAAGAATATTATAAAGAAAATAAGCAAATATTATTAATATCAGATCCACAAAAGATAATAGATATTGTAAAAACTTTTGAAGAATTAAATATTGATAAAGAATTGCTTTCAAATCCTACGATATTTTTAGAAGGTGATGCAGAAAATATATATAATATTGTATTAGAAATAGATAAAAGAGGTATGAGTAGGGAAATCCTAAAAAACACTTTTATTTTAGTAAAAGGTGAATATGATAATATATCTAAGATATTGGAAAAGTTAGAAAATGAACATGTTGATTTAAGTACAAATATTATTAAAAAAAGCAAGACTATTTTAGCAGAAGGGACACCAGAAGACTTAGATGAGGTTAAAAAGTTTTTAGAAAGTAAAAACTTACTTAATAATCCAGAAGTAGATATACCAGGAATACTTTTTGCTAAGGGTAAAAAAGAAAATATGGAAAAAGTATATAACTTTTTTGAAACAAATGGATTATTAAATGAACTTAAAGGAGCAATGTCACTTCTATGCAGACCTATTTTAAATATAGAAAAAAACTTTGATCTGGTAATAGAAAATGGAATGGTAAAAGATCTTTTAAATAATATATCTGTATTAGGACTTGGAACAGAAACAATAGAAAAAAGATTAAAATATCTAGAAAAAATAGGTGAAGATAAAACAATATTAGCACTTAAAATGACAGGTGATAAGTTTAATAAAAGATATAATGCTACAGATAGTAAATTAGATGAAGCAATAGAAGATGAATATTATGCACAAACAATAATAGAAAGTAAATTCTCAGATTATTTAGAAAGAGAAGAAAGAGAACTTAAAAATTTTAGAGAAGAAAAATTTCAGGATAATATATTAAAAAATATATTAGAGTTAGGAATAGTAAGAAAAAAATTTGAATATTATAAATGCCGGATATTCATATAGTATGATAAAAATAAGACAAAACCTTAATAAGCTTATAACATATAGTCTAGAAGATTTAGGGATAGAAAATATTTCAGCTAAAGATAAGATATATATAATTGTATTATCAATACTTGGTAATAAAAAAGTTTCAGAAAAAGAAGCTGAAGAAGTATGTAGAAGTATTATAAAAAAGGAAAAAGAAGCAGAAATTAATCCACAATTAGT
>ERZ772827.341-NODE-341-length-26117-cov-27.173279_pt1 | contig 26117 bp, 24 predicted proteins | sample MGYA00580850_ERZ772827 | MGnify/ENA primary metagenome ERZ772827 (study PRJEB29015, sample SAMEA2737950) | human oral metagenome | biome: human oral; feature: human-associated habitat; material: dental | place: China | collected 2145 ... | reverse complement strand
GTGTATTTTGACACCCAGCTCGTTCCGGCGTGACTGGAACTCTGACGCTTTATAGAATCCATATAAGCAGAATGAAGACAGATAGTCAAGTAATTGCCTATTAGTGCAAATTAGATCGATGGCTTGCTGAGTGGCGGGATGTATAATAAGTCTATCCCCAAAGTACGGTTAAGTATAAATATATGCAAAAAATCGACCCAGAACTCATCAATAAGATATACCCAAGTCCCAAGACGGCTGATAAGGCTCGCGCTGAACGGTCGGAGCGGCAGAGCCTCCTTTACTCGCGTAGATCGGCTCACCCTAGGTTGCAGATAGCGTCTATTCTGTCAGGTATGCTAGGCTTGGTAGCTCTGTACATATATTTCTTTCAGGCTATTTTTCTAAGCAGTATAATGGGATTCTCACTAGTGTCGCTAATCGGACTGATCCTAGTGTGGCTAATCTTGTCAGCTATCAAAAAGATTAGAAAAATAGTTGACTCATAAAATTACTGATAAAACAACTAAGATTAATGTGCGGTTGCGCGGGTTAAAATAAGCCAGTTTTACGACTTGGCTTAGGTCGACAGGAGGCTGTGCGCAGTACCAGGAGTATGCGCCTCCAGTATTGTAGGCGTTGAGACCATAGATGTATCTACAGTACTTCTGGACACTGGCGCCCTTTTTGACGACACCAAATGGTGGAACTCAGTATCGCCATCCATATGTACCCTGCAAGGTTAATATTATTCTGCACGCAGATCTTCAATTGGCGGTCTGAGTACGTTGCGTAGCAAAGGCTGGATTGAGGCTAGGATACAGACTGCCGGAATAGTGATAAATATGAGACCCAGTAGTGGCGACGATAGGTCAAACAGCGTAAACGAAGTATCAGCCGAGCTGCCGAGTCCAAATGACGTATGAGCTATTGACGTAAGATGGTTTTTGTTTGATAAATCTATGATAAATGATACGAAAATAGCTATGATAAACGAAACAGTGGATATTATAAATCCTACGATTAAGGCATATACCAGGTAAATGGCGGCGACATCTAGTCGACGTGCTCCCATCGCTCTATACACAGCAGTTTCTTTGCGACTGTCGGACATTAGGCGGGATATCATAAGCCAAATGATGAAAATAGAGAACGCGATAACTGTTGGTGTGGCATATGTCATGAGCTTATTAAATAACTTCCCTACCTCGTCAAGAATTAAATAGTTAGAGCCGTGGGGTGCGGCGGTGTATAATTTTTTGCATTTAGTTTCACTCGAAGGGCAGGTTTCATTATCCATAAAGTCGCGTGCTTTTGTCACCGATGAGAATGCGACAACTCGTGGCGAGAGCGACTCTAGGGCTGATAGGTATTCTGGGCTGCCAGATCGTGGTGGTTCAATGTTCGGTTTTAGCTCGTTCGGTAACTTGTCAAAAAGTTCTAGAGGGATTATGGCGCTAGTGAGGTCGGTTTGGTAAGATAGCAGATTTTTTAAATACGACGATGCGCTTTTATGGAATTCGTCGTATGGCTGTAGGTCGATGAAGCCTACGATTTGATAAGTAAGCACCTTGTGAGAGGGTTCTTTAAACTCGCCAAGTTTTTTCTGAGTATTGATTTTTTTATTTTCGATATCCTTTTCAGTTTGGGTCCTCGTGTCGTGCTTGACTGTGATCTCTCCGCAGGCCGTTGACGGATGTTCATATATAAGAGAAGGTTTGCTGTAATTTTTGTCGTCTTTATGTAATTTTATGTCTGCGTAGTCACGCTGGATCTTGGCAAGCATCGTCTGCTCAGTTTGATTCCTATAACAGGTTTGGTAGGTGTATCCACTAAGTTCTTGGCGTATTTTTTCGAGCCAAATACGTCGATCCTGATCATATTTTGGTCCATTGCCAATACCTTTGCGTTTGCCAAACAATGTAGCCGCCTCTTTGGTGGTAATGATAACCGGTATACCTTTTAGATTAGACGTGTCTTTATAGGTTATGTATCGATTGACTAGCGACAAGTCTCGAACCTCGTACATACTATTATTGACGGCATTTGTAGCGTATCCATATGATGACATGTCACCTGACTTGAGTGACGCGTCAGAAAAGTTCTCCCTGCCATTAGTGATCAGTAGTTGATTTGGAATTGACGGTAGAGGATATTTGCCCAAGGCGTAATAGCCGCTTCCTCCGTATAGGCTAGCCTTCTCTTTTAGGTTGCCAAGGCTATTTTTTGCAGTCTTGCTGTATTTGATGAGTTGAGATTTCTCAAACTCTGCCAATAGCGAAGAGCTGGTGTTTAGCTGGTATCGTAAGTCGGTTGGTGTGTTTGGATCGGCGAAAACGTCGGGTTTCAGGAGGCTATCGTTCGGGTCTGGTTCTACACATGTGAGTCTTAGCCTGGTGCATTTTTCTTTTAGTGTCTTGTAGTGATTTAGTTCATATTCACGCGCTGTCTTGATGTTTTCTGCTGTCAGATGAGAGGGGTCGTAGCCAGCTACTGCTCCTCCTGGTATTACGGGTTGGACTTCGACAAGGTATTGGTTGTTGTTGACGGCTTTTACTAGTGCAACGGTACTTTTTTCTGCGGCGGTAAATATGATAACGCCCGAAATCAGTACGGCAAACAGGGTACTTGAGATGGCTATGGTGGCTAGCAGAGCCCCGCGTCTCGACCGAAGTTTTGTGCGCGCAAGCATAACTGCGTAGCGTGCCCTTATCATACGATTTCTCCGTCTTTTAGAGTGATTATACGATCTGCTCGAGAAGCGATATCTAGGTTATGTGTGACCACTACGACTGTGGTGCCGTGATCGTCTCGAATTTGCCTGAATAGATCAATGATGGATTCGCTGTTTTCTGTATCTAGGTTGCCGGTTGGCTCATCTGCCAAGATGATAGAGGGGTTATTCATGAGCGCACGCGCTATTGCTGCTCGTTGAATTTGTCCTCCTGAAAGTTGGCTCGGAAGATGCGACGCCCTATCGGCTAGAGATACCTTCGATAGTAGCTCAGTAACTCTTTTGTCAATCTCCTCTGGACTCTTCCTAGAGAACATAGCAGGTACGGCTAGGTTATTCTTGAGGGAGAGGAATGGTTGTAGATAAAAGGATTGAAAAACAAAACCAATAGTACGATTTCTGAGTTCGCTAAGCTTTTTGTCGCTCATGTTATTAACTCTTTGGTCATCTATATAGATATTGCCACTACTAGGAACGTCTAGACAGCCCAGCAAGTGTAGTAGCGTACTCTTTCCGCTACCGCTTGGTCCAACAATCGCTACAACTTCCCTGCGATATATCGTGAGGGAGATATTTTTTATTGCTACAACGTCATCTGCATTGGTTTTGTAGGTGCGGGTGACGTTTTCGAGACGTAAAATGTGTCTCCTTGACGCTGTTTCGACGGCGGACTCCATGGGGTTATTTTAGCATAAGTATCATATGAGTAGCTTAGGCAAAATTGTCTATAGTTCGGGAGTTTTTGTCACGAGCTCACTTCTAGACCTCGCGTGACGCTTTTTACAAGTGCTGCAAAAAAAACAGGTCTTTACCGTTCTCATACACGCGCTCAAATGTCTATACGTGACAGTTTGTGCAATACTGACGGTAGGTGCCGTCGTTTTTCTAGTTGAAGTTAAGTTTCATCAAGTATTTATCGATTAGTCTTGTTTTGTTTCTAAGTTGTCGGCGTCGAATTTCTTGATGATCTCAATCAAACGACGAGGCGTGATCTCGGCTTTGATCAGATAGGCGTCGACGTTGTGTTGCATGGCGATGCGACTTTCGGCGTCTTGATCAAAGTTTGTCATGACGACGATACGGGTGTTAGGAATTTTGTTTTGGCTATTGTCTCTCAGGGCTTTGAGTATCTCCGACCCTCTCATTTCCGGGAGCATGATATCAAGTAGAATTAGGTCATAGGGTTTGTTTGTGGCGGCGACAAAGCCGTCGTGACCATCTACTACCCAGTCGACGGTGTAGCCTTCGCGCTGGAGACTACGGACATACATTTCCCCGATAAATCGATCGTCTTCGATAACTAGTATTTTCTTGATTGCCATACAGCTCCTATCCTGAGTATTTTGAATGATTTTTGATCCAGCTGTCGCTCGACGAGATTAGTCCGTCGTTTGTGTGGTCATTTGCCTGGAGCTTATCGGCTACGCTGGCATAAGTCAGGACGGTGAATGAGAATGTCGAGCCAACGCCTTCAGTGCTGGTTACCCCTATTTTACCACCATGGCTCTCGATAATCGCCTTGCAGATATAGAGGCCGATGCCTGTTCCGGCGACAGTCTCGCGTGAGCGATGGCTACGATAGAATTTGTGAAATAGATTACTGACAACATTGGCAGGGATACCGATGCCATGGTCGATGACGTCTACCCTGACATAGTCGCCTTCAACACTGGCAGTGACCGACACTGTGCCGTCCTCGTTTGAGTATTTTAGGGCGTTGTCAATTAGGTTTGACAGCACTTCACTGAGGCTGGATCGGTCGGCGGCGATTGTTGGTAGATTCGGAGGAATTGAAATGTTTAGCCGGCGATGTTGGGTGCTGGCACGTAGTTGCATGTCGTCACGAATAGTGTCGTATATTGCTATCAGAGAGTCCTCAGCGAGGTTGATCTTGAGGTGATGACGGTCAAACCGACTAGCATTTAGGATGTTGTTGATATATCCCGATAAGCGGTTAGCGCTAACAATGAGACGACTAAATAGTTCTTTTTGGTCTGGCGCGAGTTGTCCTTCGAGCTCTACGTCGAGAACGTCTAGGTAACCGCGAATTACGGTGATCGGACCGCGTAGCTCGTGTGCCGCAAATGATATAAAGTCGAGATCCTCGTCCTCCTGTTGGTACATATTTGTCGCGTCGTAGGTTACAAGCACAACTTCAGCGGCACTGCCTTTTTCGTAATTGGCAGTCACGTTAAATATACGCCTACCTTCCTCACCGACTATACGGTCTGGAACACGTAGCCATGACTGCTCGGCGTGTACGGCTGAATCGCGACAAGTTGCCAGCCAGTCGTCAAATGCACTTTCTCGCTCAAACAGCAGATCTAACTGTAGTGTATCTGAGGTGTCTTTTTTGACGGGTGCAGAGTTATTGGCGTATACAATTTTGCCACTTGCATTCATGATGATGATACCGGCATTTGTCTGGTTTAAGGCGGTAGCTAGGCGGTGTGACTCTTCTGAGTTTGGACTATTTTCGAATTCGGGTTGAGGTTGACTCTTTTCAGCGCTTGTTTCGTAAATATATTGAAGTACGGGGCGAAATCCGTTTTTTCGGTAGCGTTCAATGTTTGGATTTGCGAGTGGATGGGTTGGCTTCTGGCCAGCTGATGTTGTGATTGCCATGGCGAGGTCGCGTAGTGGCGCAAGCAGTAGGTCGATGATGACGTAATTGAGGAGTGTCGTTGTCACAAGTGTAGCAAACATAGTGATCCAGAATGACTCTTTTTCTGGCGAGATACCGCCGACAAGTAGAGCAAAACCAATCACTAGCGTGACGAGAATTTCCATGAGGGTTGTCGTGATCATCGCCGAGCGATGGTAGCGTTTCCAGTAGTCGCGAATCTGTGGCTCTGGCCTCTTGGTCTCTTTTGACTTTTTTTCTACTGCCATGACACTCCCCCATGGCTATTTGGTATAGCGGTTATCCAGGTTTGACCGCGATTTAATGGTACTTCTTTGCCATTTCCGTCAATAAACTGCAAGGGATCGTTTCGGCTGTTTTTACGCCAAGTTACTTCGTTGGCTATGCCGTTTTGAAATATGACAGCGCTTCCCGCTCCGCTAGTGGTTATACTTTCACGCCAGCCGTCTTCCATGACATGGGTCATGTCGACTTTCATGGCGATGACGACTTTCGGTGTGATACGACCCTCCTCGCGGTCGTCAGATGGGGCACCTCCGATACTACGGAGGTAGCTATTGGATGCCTTGTCGTAGTCGTAGTGGGTGTTGTAGAGTGCGCCTGAGATAGTCATATTTATACTGGTGGCGTTTGGAGTCTCGTGCGGCTTGTCGTCGGTTCGTGCAAATCCGGTAAATTTTGACTCCACGTAGCCTTTGGACCGGTTGAGAGCGTCTAGACGCTCAAAGTTGGTGTATACATTGTGCGGGGCGTAGCGATCACGTGCTCGCCAGTATGAACTGCTATTAAAGAATTGATCAATATCGCGGTAATTACCGTTACGAACCTCAGCTAGCGCGGCCGCACTACCGCCGATGTGGGCGATACTAGCATTATATGGTGCTGCCCAGTCGACATAATACATACGTACGCTCCGGACTGGTCCGATCAAACCGGGTTTGGCCTCTTGGTATAGTGCGAGGAATCGTGTGATTCCACCTTCGGCGATTGCTTCGTAGACAATGCCGGCCTGTTTGATTCCGCTTTGTGGGCGTGCGTCGGGACTATTTTCGATCATAATCGCTGTTACTGCCTGTTTTGTAGCGGCTTCATCGGCGACTTTTACGCCAGTGAGAGGCGAATAATATACGACTGGAGCCGGTGGCCGTTTGGTTATTTTGATAGGTGGTATGTCGATAGTTTTTTGCGGATTTGCTACATATATAACGGCGACAATTATCAAGGCAATAATAATCACTCCGAGACCTACGATCGTATATGTACGTTGTGGATGGCGGTGCATCCAGTTGCGCATACGTGATAGCAGTTGGTATGGTTTTTTTGGTGGGTGTGACATGGTATCTTTTTTCATGCTTATGGCTATTGTATCAAGATTGTGTCATAGGAGCTAGCTATGATTAGACTGTTTGTTGGAATTATGTTATAGTACACGATACGAAGCAAATTGCTTCGCACCTTCAAAGAAAGGATGGAAGAATGCAATCTATCACCGTCACACCAGAGATGTGGTATTGTGATAGTCTTTCTGCGGACGAGGCAGGACAAAAAGATGGCGGACTGGCCGATATCGATCTACTGAAAAAAGCAGGTTTTACCGCCGCCTACGAGAGACTATCAAGCCCGAGCCTCGCGACGCTGAATCGCTGCCGAGGTCAGTACCTCGAGCTGACTGACGATGTATCTCGCGTATTCTTCAGCAACACATCATGTGGTACTTCATACGCCAGCTGCTGGGCGCCAATTGACAAAAGCGTCCCCAAGGATGGTGCGATTCCGCGAAGTGTTGCTGAGTCGGTGGTCAAAGCTAGGGCTTCAGGCTTCTTTAGGGGGTTCATGGTTGCCTCATATCGGCGGACAATCGGCCGCGATAACGAGGGCCGTAAAGAGTGGGCCGTAGTTGGTTATCTCTCTGATGAGGGTAACGAACATCGCTTCCTTATCACCTATTGGGCTAAGCAGGGCATCACCCCACCTAGCTTGGGTGTTATCCGGGCTCTAGCCCAAGAAAAGCAGGATCGCGAGAGTCTGGAGGAGGAGAGAGACTGTCTCGAAAAATCACTAGAATCAGCTCTTGAAGCCAACAGACGTAGGCGTCATTACGGCATCTATAGGCTGCGCTGGTTCGGAGTCTTCGGATTAGTCGCGTTGGCTGGGGTGCTGTCGTTTGCACCACCCTGGATATCATGGGCATCCGGGGTTATATTCTTTGTTATCGTAGCCACCGGGTTTGTATCATTCTTACTGTCTATGGACGACGAAATAGGTCTAGGCCTATTTGGTCTGTGGAGAGAGGCTGTGCTTGACGAATGCCACGGACCAAAGGTAGCCCGGATAGGTGTTCCCCGCAAGACGATCAGGGGCTATCGTCGTAAGATCGCTGAGATCAATCAGCAGATTGATCGCTTCTAAGAGTCCTTTCTCGCCCCTTGATGGGCGTCACGATATGTGACGTCCTCAGGGGGCAAAACCAAGTCCCCCGACTTTTATCGGTCGGGGGCTTTTCATATGGTGTTGTGTTGGAGGGTGTTTTGTAGGCGTGTTAGTGTCGTTTCTTTGCCAAGTAGGGCTAAGGTGTCATTTAGCTGAGGACTAAATGGTGCCCAGGTCGTAACAATACGGATGAGGCTAAATAGTACACCCGGTTTTTGACCCGTACGTTCCAGCAGATCGTTGAGCGATGCTTGAATTGAGTCTGAGCTCCAGTTGTCGAGGTTTTCGAAAGTATCTTTGGTTATTTTTAGTAGATTAGAGATTTCTTCTGGTGATAATTTTTTGAGTTGCTTGTTGCTGGTGATAAGTGTGCTGTCTAGTGTTGGCTCCTCAAAGAAATAGCTTGTCAGAGTTGGTAGGTCTTTGAGGGTTTTTAGGCGGTCCTGAGCCAGAGCGAGGACTTGCTTGCGGTAGGTTTCGGTGGCTTTTTTGGCACTTTCGCTCCAAAATGATTCAACTCGTATCGCTAGTTCATCAATTGATAGCTCGCGGATGAAATGGCCGTTTATCCAGAGTAGACGTTTTTCATCAAATCTAGCGCCACTGCGTTGGATGCGGTCGAGGCTAAACTTTTCGATTAGTTCTGCCTCCGTGAAAACCTCTTGCTCTGTGCCGTCATTCCAGCCGAGTGTGGCGATAAAACTCATCATAGCCTCTGGTAGATATCCATCACGAATATAATCTAGAACGTCTTTTGCGCCATCACGTTTACCAAGTTTTTTGTTGCCCTGTTCGTTCATGATATGTGGCATATGAGCAAAAATCGGTCGATCGATACCCAGAGCTTCGTAGAGCGCCAGATAATTTGGCATGCTTGATATAAATTCTTGTCCGCGGATTACGTGGGTGATCTCCATCTCGGCGTCGTCGATGATATGAGCGAAGTTGTAGGTCGGATAGCCGTCTGATTTGATGAGAATTATGTCGTCAATGACGTCTGGACTGGTTGTGATATCACCCATAACCTCGTCATGATAGGTGTAGCTCTTTGGTGAAGATCTGAACCTCAGCGGTTGTGTGCCGTCCCAAGCTGGTGGATTTTCGGGGCGATGGTCTCGGTATAGAAAGGCTTTTTTGTTTGCCTGTGCTTGCTCTCGAAAGGCCTGAACCTCTTCGGGTGTATACGGGTCGGCGTAGGCTAGTCCGCTATCGATGAGCTTTTGGGCCCATTTTTTGTAGCTGTCGAGCCGTTCGCTCTGGACGTATGGTCCAAATGGTCCGCCGATATCTGGACCTTCATCGTAGTTTATGCCGATAGTTTTTAGGCTAGCGATCAAATGCTCTTTGCTGCCCGGAACTAGACGCTTTCTATCGGTATCTTCTAGTCGTAGCACAAAAGCGCCATCAGCCTGACGTGCCACTAAATAAGCAAAAAGAGCGGTGCGAATACCGCCAACGTGTAAAAAGCCAGTAGGGCTTGGAGCGAAACGAGTACGAACTTTCATGCCCACTAGTATAACAGATGTGAGTTGGTCGATTCCAGATGAACAGGTTGATTTTTGGCTTATAGGCCTAGGTGACTACAAACTGGTTGCGATACGCTGGATTTGGTCACCAGAGAGTGTTGCGTTACCTGATATGGTGTAGAGTATACCATTATTGACCCAAACAGCATTGCTACCGTAGGCGTAGATAGTTAGGCCGCCGGTCGTAGTTGTTGTGTAGTTTTTACCAGCTTGTGGTGAGACGTAATTTTCGAGAACAGCACTAGAGTCCCAGTCTGATCGAGTCTGTGATAGCGTAAAGTTTTGTGGTCCACCGTTGGCGGCGAATTTCATGGTAACGCTCCCTTGCTGGTATGTAATTGGGCCGTTTAGGCTATAGCCACTTGGTTGGTAGCTGGGGTACGAGGCACTAATGCCAGCTTGTGAGGCCGCTACGCGAGTCGATAAGGCTGGCATGTTTAGGTATGTTAGATAGCCTCCGAGCACGAGGATGGCTAGCGAGGCTGAAGCAATACTCAAAAACCTACCAATTGAACGGTGTTTTTTGGCTGGTTTGATGTCTTTTTTGAGGGACTTTGGCTGCATTTTAGCACTTGCTTGGCTGATAGCCTCTTGTTTGAGTACTTGTGAAGGCTTGACCATACGCTCCACTGGTCGCTTGGCGGACATCCGGATACTGGCGCGTTCAGCTAGATGGTGCTCGGTAGGAGCAAGGTCTACGGCGACGGGAGTGATCTGCTTGGGCGTGGGTTTTGTGAAGTGGGTGATTTGCTCGCTCTGAGTAGCGGCAGGAGCTCGCACTGGTTTTGGACGGGTGATGATGGTAGGGCCTGCGGTTTGATTGGTAGTCTTTGGGGCGGGTTCTTTCGCTTCACGACGAACATATTTTCGATTAAGCGTTTTTGATCGTTGCGGCTGAGTGTGCATATGGTGTGCATTGTGCTGCCGGGGTGTGATGGCATTGCCGCGCTCCACACGAAGCGGCATACCAGTCTGCGCGTCGTAGACAGTGCCATTTACAGATATCGTTTGTTTGGTCATGTATTTCTCCCCTGCTATAAAGAGCCTACCCTGCTCATGCTTACTTTATCATAGCTTATCACCCTCGCTGGGTGCAAGTGTTGTTTTTGGGGTCGACAAGGTATAATGTTGGTGTATGTATCATGCACCAAGTAAGCGCAAAAAGCGTACTCAACTAGCGTTTATATATTTTTTGATGGTACTTTCGGTTGTTTCGATTGTTGTGGTGCTGATTCTGATTACACAGGGCTATAGGTTTAATCATTTTGATGGAAAGCTTGAACAGGGTGGCTTGGTTCAGTTTAATTCTCGTCCGACGGGTGCGACGGTTTCGGTTGACGGGATGGTGCTTGCTAACCGAACAGCGAGCAAAATTACCCTTTCGGCTGGTCCGCACGAGGTTATGATTTCTCGCGAGGGCTACACGACATGGAAAAAAACCGTGAACGTAAAACCGGGCAGTGTGTTGTGGCTAAATTATGCGCAGTTACTGCCAGTCGCTCCTAAAGTTTCAACCGGTGCGACTTATACTGGTGTAGTTACGCCACTTGTTGCTCCAAATCACAAGAAGCTAGCTCTCTTTGAGTCCTCGTCGCAACCTGTGATCTCGATGACGACGATCAATACAGATAAGCCCGAAACGAAAAAACTGACAATCCCAGCTGGCGTCTATACTGTACCTGGCGAAGGTGTGATATCGGACTTTTCTCTGATGATGTGGGACGCCAATAATCGATATCTCATCGTGAAACATGTTTATGGCGACAAGACCGAGTATCTTTCGGTTGATACTGATGATTTGGCTCATTCGCGCAACATCACAACTTCTCTGGGGGTTGATATTGCAAATGTTCGCTACTCGATGGCTAATAGCGGGATGGCTTATATTTTGACGATGAGCCATGAACTGCGTAGAGCGGATCTGGAGCAGTCGACGATAACTGGTCCGTTGGTGTCGAATGTGGCTGAGTTTTCGATGCCAGATCGCGATACAGTTGTGTATACAACGTTAGCAGACGAAAAAGGTGCGCGTAGTGTCGGGTATCTAACATCTGGTTTGTCGACTGCGAAACAATTGAAGTCCTATGCCGACATCTCCACTGCTCCACTACATATATCAACCGGGATTTATTATAGTCAGCGATACGTTGTGATTTCGCATGGCGATACGGTTGATATTTATAGAGGTAATTTACCGTCGAGTGACACAAAGGCCTCTATTGAGCTCAAAGACGTAGCGTCGTATCAAATTCCTGGCGGGGCTGATTATCTCGGTCTATCGCCCAGTGAGAATCGGTTTGTTTATGCCGCAAAAGGCACGAAGATCACTACTTATGATCTAGAGTTATTACATTCCTCGGTGGTTACGTTGTCGACGCCGCTTGATCGTGAGCCAGAATGGATGGATGGCTATCATATCATAAATACCAGCGACGGTCGTGGTAATTTCTATGATTTTGACGGTACAAATGCTCAAGTTTTTGCTCAGAATCTCGTGAAGCAACCAGCCTTTATGGCAGATGGAAATAATTACCTATACTACTTTACGCAGACTGGTTCAGAGATAAAGCTTCAACGTATCAGAATGATCGAATAGATTTGGTTTAGTCTAGCGAGCACCAAATAGTCGCTGGAGGAATGTTGGTGAGTTCGCTGGCATCTTTGTGGCATTTGCAGAAGTGTTAGTATCTTGTTTGGCGGTTGTCGCGCCGTTTGGATCAGGGCTGACTTGATCGGCAAATACAAGCAGTCGGTCACGGTCTGTGCCAAGTGGTGTACAGGTTACAAGTGTCATGTGAGGCTTGTCGGTACCGGTTTGTAGAGCGGCAACGTCAGTTGGCTTAACGACCTTTGTGTGGGTGATCGTGTAGACGTAGCGGGTGCTATTGTAGTTGACATATATAGTGTCGCCCGCTTTCATGCGCTCGAGTGGAGCAAAAATAAACTTATAATCACCTCTGTCGAGCCAGTCGTTTGATGAGTGTCCAGACAGGACAAAGTTGCCTTTTTCACCTGGTCGTGCGCTTGCGCCCTGGATATTAAACCAAGCGACCCCCTTGTCCATTGCAGCGTCAAGTGATTCTTTGCTGGCAGCGTTTGCGTCCCAGACGATTGGTGCGTCGACATTGATTTTTGGAATTATGAGGCGCGGATCAGACGAGACGGTTGACGATGCATTTGGATCGACGATAAGCGTTGCTGGATCCATGCTCCCGGGTGTGATATAAGCGCTAACATTCGAGAAAAGGACACGGTTATATTGGAGAAACAGAAATATCAACATCACCATCACTGCGGCTAATACGGGGACAAAATGACGGCTCTTGCGGACCTTTTTGGCACGTTCGTTGATCTGATGGCGTAGTCTACTCCGCAGGTCGTGCATTGCTTCGTCGGTGCTGATTGAATCGTCTTTGCTTTTATTGTTCTGGGTTTGTACGGTTGCTTCGAGGGATTTTTTTGCAGCGTGAACCTGTCCAACATAGTAGCGCTCGTAGTATTGCTGGTAATAATTCTGCCAAGCGCTATGGTACCGTTTCCATTCATTGGCTTGAATTTGACGGTGTTGCTGAGGAGTTCGTTCGTACGGGTTTGGTACGTTAGCCTGCTGATTTGCTACTTGCATATTGACCGCACCGGGTCCTGGTTGCATACCGTTTGTGTCTTTGGCGGACCCGATTGGCTGAGTTGCGGGCTGAGTCTGCGGGGGCGGTAATGGCTGGGTCTTTGGGGCGGATTGAGCAGTTGTTGTTAGGTTTGGGTCTTGGCGATAGATGTTATCAATTTGGCTTCGCACGACCTCTGCCGCCGCGTCCTTACTAGCCTGTCTTGCTGTCGACGGCAAACCGCCCACCGTCTGGCGAGATGGGATGACAAGGGGGTTGGTGGGTCTTGAATCTTCTGGACGCATAGTAGAATATTCTTTTCTAATTATATCACGCAACTCTAATAACGGTTATGCTTTTTGGCGCCAAAAGCTATCATTAACAGAGGTGATATATTGTAAAAATCTATATCTTATGCTATAATAGAAGAGTATGTCAGGTTCGGTTGTTGTCTGCTTATCGACACTAGTCTGTTTAATTTCAGAGGACGTTGATATACAATGAGTAGAGCCTGTTTGACGCTATACGTAAAAAGGTTTGTCTAGTCGGTAATTTAAAATATATTAACTTGATGGGCTGGTGGCGGAATTGGTAGACGCGCTAGACTCAAAATCTGGTGAGAAATATCTCGTGCGGGTTCAAGTCCCGCTCGGCCCACCAAGTTGATGTATTTTATACTAAAGCCCTCCTGGTGATGTGAATACGATGAACAAGCTTCTAAAGGACGCCTAGATATATGGTAGTATCGGATCAAGTGCTTTTCGGTGGTTTGAGGTAGTTGTTTAAAAAGCTCAAAAATAGCTAGAGGTTGATTGATTGCCGAGACTTACTTAATCAAGCTGGTGCTGATTGCTTCGAGCGGCTGATTTGGCGTCCACATTAGATAGCTTGCTATTCTGGTGGCGGTGTGTCCGCGCCAGATTGCCATAGGGTTGTCCCATTTTGTCGTTGTGATTTCCCCGCCGTGTGCAACAATGAGATTTTCGCGATGTAGCACAACGATCGTTACTGGATATATGGCTGTAAACTTATGAAGTGTTTCGACAAGTTGCATCAGTTGCATGCTAAAAGTTAACATCTTTGGATAATAAATCGATCGAAACAGCTTTTGGAGCTGGGCAAAGCTCAGTACCAGGGTTGTTTCTGGTCGATCAACAAGGGCCTCGGTATCATTTCTAACGAGGTCGATGGCGTCGCGTGTGATGACTAGCGGGCCGGTGTATTCACGGATAAAGTCACTGTAGACGAGTGCTGTTTCGCTACTGCGTCCAGCATCGCCAGCTAGTAGTACACAGTTTGACCATGCGCCTAGTGCTAGAAGCTCGCCGAGAGCGTCGCGCGACAATCCGCCACTTTGGTTGCAACCAGCAAATACGACATCGGTCATACTGGTCGGGATCATTTTTCTCAGGCAGTCTGGTAGTAAAACTCGCACAGTGCCAACACCGGCCTCTTGGGCGGTTGAATAGCTTTCAGCAACTCCGGCGAATCCGAGTTTATTGCCGCCGACTATGCCGAGCTTACCGCGCATACTGCGTTGCTCGGGTTTTTGCCACTCTATATCTGGAAAAAGTGGCTTATCAATGGCTTGTTGATGCCAATATGGATGTATCGTCACTCCTCTAGTATACGCTAGTGCGGTGTAGCTTGTGTAAGTCGATAATTATCGTCGTTTGGCTCAAGTGTATACATCATATTTTTGCGTTCGATAACAATTTTCCATTTGTTGTTAATCGCCTGCTCGTATAACTCAGCGGTTGGATTAAACGCTATCGGATTGTCGACAAGTTTTAGCATGTGGCGATCGCCGTTGCTGTCACCTACAGCGATGCTATCTTTTAGGGTTAGTTTGTGCTTTTTTATGAGGTCTTTTAGGATGACGTCTTTGTTGGTGTGGGTTTTGATGATGTTGCCGGTGAAGTATTCATCACCACGCTCCCATTGCTGGCCGACCCAGACATCGAAACCGTATTTGGCAGCAAACGGCTCGACAAGCTCGATCTGTGAACCAGAGATTGCAATCAAGAAATAACCCTCTTCTTTAAGTTGGCGAATTAAATCACGTGTGTAGACGTAGACATTGTCGGCACGCTTGTCGATAACCATCTGGGCGGCCTCTTCGTAGTCGTCGATACGTAGCTGTGGCAGTATGTGGTCGATGCGATCAACGACGAGCATATCAAATTCTTCAAAGGCATTACCGTGGATTCGATGGCGCCACTTGCGATTGGCCATGGTTATCTCTTCGAGGATATCGTCGGGCAATGCGCCCATTTTCATCAGTTCATAGGCGACCTCACGATATAGCCCGCTACGAAATAGCGTGCCATCGATATCAAATACTGCAAACTTTTGCTTTGCCATAGTTGTCGTAGTATACGCCCTAAAGGGGTGATTGTCATGCATAAGCGATTAGTAAACGGTCATATCGGTAACTGCCAGCGTGCCGTCTGGCTGCTTGATCATCTGGTAAGCGATATTCTTTCGTTCAACTACGATTCGCCAACCTCTTTCGTGAGCCGTTCCGAGGAGGTCTCCAGCGGGATTGAAGGCGATGGGCGTACCGACCAGTTCAAGCATACCGATATCGCTTTCCGAGTCACCGATGGCTAGGGCGTCTAGTAGATCATAGTCATGCTTGTAGGCGTAGGCGGTGACTATCCCTGCTTTGTCTTTTGGTACATTTCGAACGATCCCGCCAGTAAAGCCCTGCTCATTTCGTTCGTATAATGACCCAATCCAATCGTCAAAACCGTAGAGTTTAGCGAATTGGTCGACTAGCTCTTGCTGTGAACCGCTCAAAGCAAGTAGAAAATATCCCTCTTCTTTGAGTTGCTTGAGTAATCGATGGGTGTAGCGGTATATCTTGTGACTACTTGAGCTGACGGTTTCTTTGGCGGTTTGGTCGAAAATCTGCGTCGGAATACGCGGTAGTTCGCTGGAAAACAGTTTAATCATCTTCTTTTCGTAGTCATGAAAAGAAGTGCGACGAGACGTCCAGCCCAAAAGAGCTTCGTCTAGCTGTTCGGCGATGTCGTCGCGGAAGTAGCCTTTGTCTTTTAGTTTGAAGACAAGTTCATGGTACAATTGCCAGCGAAATAATGTGCCATCGAGGTCAAAAACCGCAAGCTTACCTGGCTTTTGTCGCGCTGGGTCGTGGTCCGTCATAAATCCTCCTCTTGACAAAATAGCGAGATTACTGGCTTATTATAACACGCACCTCTGTTTGAGGCAATGTAGAGGGCGTTATATCTCGATACTAACCGGACAGTGATCGCTACCCATGACATCTGGGTGAATCTGCGGATTTTTGACACAAGAAGCGATATCGTGGCTAGCTAGCCAGTAGTCGATACGCCAGCCAACGTTGCGCGCTCGAGCATTTGCCCAGTGCGTCCACCAGGTGTACTTACCTGGCGTATCTGGGTGGGCCATGCGAAAGGTGTCGACAAACCCTGCGTCCAGAAAATCCTGAAACCTCTCTCGCTCTTCGTTTGTGAAGCCGTGCTTACCGACGTTGGCTTTTGGGTTTGCTAGATCAATCTCAGCGTGAGCGACGTTCATATCACCACAGTAGAGTACTGGCTTGGTCGCTTCGAGTTGCTTGAGGTGTGCTAGCACCGCCCTATCCCACTTGTCGTAGCGCAAGGATAGACGAGACAAGTCTCCTTTTGAATTTGGTGTATAGCAAGTGACTACCCAATAATTATCGAATTCCGCCGAAATGATGCGACCTTCGGCGTTTGGGTCGCCGTAACTGTCGCCTGTTAGCGCAAATTGCGTGATAATCTCATCGGGGAAGCCGTCGATATAGCGGATAGCAGGAGTTTTCGAAAAAATTGCCGTACCAGAATAGCCTTTTTTTACAGCAGAAAAGAAATGCTCTTCGTACTGAGGTAAATCAATCTCAACCTGATCGCGAGAGGCTTTTGTCTCCTGTAGACATAGAATATCAGGATCGTGTTCGGCGATAAATTGTTGTAAGGCACCTTTGTTTATGACAGCGCGGATTCCGTTGACATTCCATGAGTATAGTTTCATATATCTAAGTATATCAAGGTATCAAAAAACGCCCTGGTTTTTTTGGGGCGAAAAAGAGTCGTTGTCTGGGGGAGATAGATCATCTCATCACGCGATTTTGCTAGAGAGATAGGCTATACTAATAACTAATGGATAACCCCCTACCTAAGCTAATAACATTTGACGGAGACGCAAGAAGCGGTAAAGGGACGATTGTTAGTCTCGTCAAAGATTACCTTCGTGATGTCGATCATCGAAAAGTCATGTTAATTGACGCGGGCCAGGTGTTTCGTGTGTTGGTTGTGATGATGACGGAGGATGGTGTTGATTTAGATGACACGACGGCGATAGATGCTTATCTCGGTGACGCGCACAACCAAGAGCGTGGTGTCAGGCGAGTCAAGGAGGTGTATCGCATGACAAAAGCGGAGCGTAGCGCGTTATTTTACACACCGTTGATAGGTGTTAATAGCGCAAAAGTAGGCACTCGCCCGCTAAGTCAGTCGTTCAAAGACGGACTGCTTCGCAAGTGGCTTCGTGACGCACGAGCGGAAGGATTTGATACGATACTGCTTGATGGGCGGGCGCTGACTGAGGTTGGTGATGCTTTAGAGAGCGAAGGCCTTTGTAATCATGTGTTGGGGTTGTTTTTTGTTTGCGATCCAGTCGTCAGTGCTCAGCGGACATTGGGTCTGATGCCGAAGCCTTATCTAGAGTTGGATGATGAAACTAAAAAACGTGTCGATGAGCTGATAGAGCAGATAAAAACACGTAACCAAGCTGATCGTGAACGAGCTATTCAGCCAGTTGTTCCGCCAGCTGGTGCGCCAAAATATCTTGTGAGCGAACTACCTGCGAAGTTGCCAGAGACAGATTCGTGTCCATACGTAATTATTGATCGGAGTATTGAGTTGCCATTTGATACGATGGCGCTACCAGTAATTCGGTTAATCAAACATTACCTAAAATAGCCTCTAGCAACCTTGATACGGCTTAGTCTGGAGCATTTTTGTCGGTTTTTGACTTGCCGCCCATCTCATACTTGTATATCGGTTTTGTAACACGTAGGCCGTGGGTGTATCGATATAGCTCGCCGTAGAATCCTCGCCAGCCTTGTGACGGATTTTTTATAAATCGACGATCAGATGCAATAAACGGCGACGTTACGACGCCGACACGATAACCTGCGCGGTATCCGCGTAGAGCTAGGTCGTAATCCTCCATGATGTAGAGTGTAGGGTCAAAGCCGTTTAGTGACTCAAAAGCCTTTTTTGTTGCAAAGGTGCAACTAAACGATATCGGCCACGGTGTGTGTTGCATCAGGCGGAGGTATCCATTCATGACACGAGCGCCTATGCGGATGCTGAGCTTTTTCGATGGCATACGCTGGGTGCAGCCGCCAATTTCTAGATTTCTAGCGGTAACTTGCTGTTCAAAGTCGGCTAGAAACTGTGGAGGTAGGATAATGTCAGCGTCGACAAACAGAAGCATGTCGCCTGTCGCTTTTTGGCTACCCTCATTACGGGCGTTGGCGACACCGCGCTTCTTGGCGGTGACGATCGTAAGCGGTAGACGATCACTAAATGCTTCGACGTGTGCGAGTGTGTCGTCGGTGCTGTGGGAGTTGATAAATACGACTTGATCAGCCTGTCGAGTTTGCTTGGTGAGTGATTTTAGAAGTGTGTCGACAGTGCCGGCTTCATTTTTACCAGGGATAAGTACGCTTATCTGCATGACAACAGTATAGCAAATAGTATATGCTAGGCGCATGGCTCATAGAACTCTAGAGGCTCGGCACCAAGGTTTTCGCACTGTCTCGCGTGACGGATTTTGTTGGCTCGAGGCAAATACGACCGCTAAAAAGTCGGCCATCATCATCCACGGCGTGACTGGAGGCAAGGACGATATGTTACCACTTGCCGAAGAATATATCGCGCTTGGCTATAGTGTTTATTGCCCCGACTTAGTCGGTCATGGCGGTTCAGCGATGATTCATGTGACGAAGTTCGACGATCTGGGTCGATGGTTCCGTGACTTGGTTGTGGCAATTGGTGTGGAGCCGTCGCTGATTGTCAGTAATTCTTATTCGTCGGGCGTGGTTTATAGCTACATATCCCAGGGTTTTCTGTCCAAGCATACACATGTGATCCTTGGTTGTCCGACACCAACTGTGGCACTGATGTCGCGACTGCTTAATCGTATCGGGCAAGCGGTTCCCGATCGTATCGCATGGTATGTCTACAACACTCTGCCCGCCAGGAAGCTTCGTGTGAAGATCTTGTATCGCGGTAGTGATCGTCAGTCCTATGACTGGCTAGTTGAGTCCGAAAAGCGCAAATATCACTATATTGCTCCAAATGTTTCACCGATTTTGACAAATATGATAATTCGCGACAACCCATTTAAGGGGGCGCAGTTACCGGATGACGTGCAGCGACAGATTACGGTTGTGCTGGGTGAGCGCGATAATGTTGTTACCTCTGATGCAAGGGCTTATCTGATGAGAAAACTCCCATACGCTAGGTTTGTTAGCGCTGGTTCAGCTGGGCATATTTTGCACTTTGAGGCGATTAGCTCCCTTGTCCGACGCGATAACAGCGTCTGATATAATAAAAGAACATTATGAAAATCGCATTCTTCACAGATGACTACTTGCCGCACATCCACGGTGTTGCAACTTCTATCAAAACCTATCGTGAGGCGCTGGAGCGCCTAGGCCATGAGGTTTATATTATCGCCCCGAATAAGCCTGGTCACGATGACCACGATGACCATATTATTCGGATGCCGTCAATCAACAACTATGTATTTGAAAAACGGCCTACCTCTGTAATCTACCCTGGATTAGCTAAGAAACTTGATAAATATGAGTTTGATGTTGTCCATAGTCACATGCAGTTTTACCTCGGTCTGTTAGCGATGAGTGTTGCTAAGCGTCAAGGGGTTCCGCATTTTACAACAATTCACTCTTTATATACCGAACTAATTGATGATTATCCGCTTATGATCTCTGCCGGATTGATCGCAGTTACATTTGGCTACCCTATTATGTTCCGTTGTAAGCCAATTTTGCCATTTAAGGATCGAAGTGAGATTCGTGACCTACGCAAAGAGGATGCCAAGTCAATTATGAAGCGTCAAGGCTGGCGTCTGACGGCCGAGTTTGCAAATCGCTGTGACTACTGTATATCACCATCAAAACACCTAGCGGAGATCCTGACGAACGCTGGCTTGACGACGCCAAGTTCGGTATTTCCTAACTGTATCGACACGAGCCGATATACGTCGGCGACTACAGAGAACTCGCCGCTAACTAAGCTTCCTGGTGAAAAATATATTGTTTGTGTTGCCCGATTGTCTGCCGAGAAGCGACAACACGTGCTGATCGACGCGATGGAGCAACTTAATGATCCGTGCGTGAAGCTGGTGTTGGTCGGCGATGGCCCAACCGAAGATGAGTTGATTGCCTCGGTAGCTTCTCGTGGGCTGTCTGATCAGGTGATTTTTACGGGTGCGCTATCTGGTGATCAAGTAGCAAGTATACTCAAGCAGGCTGATTTGTTTGTCCTAGCGTCATATCATTTTGACAACCAACCGATGGTCTTTCTAGAGGCGGCTGCCTGTGGTTTGCCGATTGTCTACTGTGATGAGCGTATGACCGAGGGGCTGACACCAAAGAACGCGGTATTGACCGATGGAATCGAGGGCGATGCATTTGCGAAAGTATTTGCTGATCTACTAGGAGATGACAAGAAGCGGGCCGAGCTTTCGGCTGGTGCGCTAAAGGTCGCTAAGAACTTTGACTCTACCAAGATGGCGAAAGACCTAGTTGCCCTATATGAATCAGCAATTCGAACTAAAGAATTAGAAAAAGCCCGCGAATAGCGAGCTGTAATTGTGCGAGGCCGTGCGCAGGAAAAGTAGTCCTACACACGGCCCCACTGAGGCTAATCCGATAAACGACGCACAGTTACGGATTGGTTTCGTTCTGGGTCTCCTATGACCTCTACGACGTCGCCCTCCTGTAATAGGGCGCAGGTCTTTTCCGACCTGTAGTTACAGTAGACTTGTCTAGTGACAGTGGAGCCGTTAGGCAGAGTTTCCTTCCCCTCTAGGACGATTCGTCCATCCCAACCAGGCGTGATACTCGTGCGCTGAACTACCACTGTATGGGTTTCTATCCTGGCGGTACATGCTGCCACAAAAATAACCATAAGCAGTACCGCCTGTGTGATTAGGAGCGCCAGTAGTTTTTTCATCTCTCCTCAATTGGTAAGGGGCCGATCAGGTTGATCAACCTACAGTGCTATTATACCACTTTTTATGTTATAAAGTCAAGGAGTGAGGTGGCGCCACCAGATAGTAGAGGTTTAATAGCCATAATTAGAAAAAGCCCGCGAATAGCGAGCTGTAATTGTGCGAGGCCGTGCGCAGAAAAAGTAGTCCCACGCACGACCTCATTGAGGCTAATCGGATACGGATAAACGACGCACGTCTGCTATCCGCCGCCCGTGTTGGCTAGTCAGGGTGAACTCGATCTGGTCCCCTGCTTTTACGAGGGCACATTCATACTGGCTCCTTGTGGAGCAGATGATCTGCCATCGCTCACCGGTTTCCTTTTCTCTCCCTTCAAGTATAGTATCGCCGTAGTAACCGGGTGTGGCGCCTATCCTCTCCACGGTCATCCTATGGGTCCCTCCGGTAGTGCAACCCATCAGAGACACAGATGCAGCCAGCAGTGTAGCTATGATGGCTCGGAGCTTGTTGCGATTCATTTTATTCACCTCAATTGGTAAGGGGCCGATCGGGTTGATCAACCAGTATAGATATTACAGCACTTTTTGTATCATAAAGTCAAGAGATACGTAGCCTGTTTTGGGCTATGAGAGAGGTCGTCTATATACCTATATGTGGAGTCGTACTGATTTTTTATGCTCGCGGTCTAGGTCGCGTCGCTTGATAGTTTCACGCTTATCCCAGCGCTTCTTGCCCTTACCTAGGGCGATTACGAGCTTTATGTATTTATTGTTCGTCAGCAGTTTGGTGGGGACGATCGTCATACCCTCTTTTTTGTGAGCCTTAAATAGCTCAAGTTGTTTTTTGCTGACCAGTAGTTTACGCGGTGAGGTGTCGATACTTCGACGGTTGCTTACGCCACGTTCGGTAACTTTTAGACTAAAGCTAGCGTTGTTGAGCCAAAGCTCACCGGAGCGGATTGTGACATAAGCACCCTTTAGCTGGACGTGTCCGTCTCGGGCGGATCGAGTCTCAGGGCCGGTTAGTACTAATCCAGCGATGATTTCGTCGCCCAATTCATAGTCAAACCGTGCACGACGATTGATGATCGGTGCGGTTGGTTTTGAAGATGATTTTTTGGGCTTTGCCATAGGGCCATTGTAACAGATAACAGATGAAAGTTTATATACGATATAAATCCGAAGATGTAAAAATGAAAAGCCGCCCCAGGTGGTAGCGATTACTCAACAGACAATTCTGGAGTGGCTTCTCTGAGACGGTTATACTGGTAATCTCCTACTCCTAGTCTTGACACACTTCGCTTTGAGGGCCTGCGTCAGTAGCAGTACAGCGTCGTATACACTATGCGCTACCATAGACGTGATCAGACCGTAGTGGAGGGCTAGCCAAAAAAGGACTAGACCCACGAACCAGGCGTTAACACAGCTGATTATGCTATGGCCAGTGTAGACATGGGCTGCTACAAATACGAGATTTGCAGTGATTATACCGGCTCCAACTGTCCAAGGGGTCGTGAGGATTTGTCCTTCCAGTGCCCCAAAGGTCATCAGATGTGTGGCGGGCATGAGAAAGCTCTCAAAAACCCACCTAGTTACCCCGCGGGTGATCCAGTCTACGAGTGGAAGGACGATCATCGCGATTCCAAAGGACAGATATCGATAGATCAGCTCCTCCCAGAAGCCTATCTGTATTGATGTCCAGACAGCTCTAGACAAGATCCTTGTTCTGGCCTCTTTGAGCGTTTGGTCGTAGCGACCGGTTATGGAATTCGCGATTGCCCAAGCGGTCGCCCATAGCAATATGGGCCAAGCCATTAAAAGGCCGTATGGGTTCCATGTTATCAGAGACAACATATCCCACTTGAGATACTCAAACCCCAGTAGACATAGCAGCCCAAATATGGCTGCAGCCTTAAATGCTTGTGCTATGTATATGACGCTCACGTCTAGGGCCGGTATTTCCAGCGTGTTGCGGTACATCTTTTTTGCCTTTCTCTTGGCAGGAGGTTGTCTAAGTGCGCGCATTTGCGTTATTTATATTACATCAAAAAAGTATAGATAAGTCAAACTATTCAACAGAGGTGTGCTAAAATGTGGCTATGGTTATCGATGTCCATATCACTGAAAAATCATTTGGTCCGAAGTTGCTGATGACGGATGTTCGGCTTAGTGTGGGCGATCGAGAGAAAGTTGGCGTTATCGGGCGTAATGGCGCTGGTAAATCGACGCTGTTTGGTATTTTGACGGGAGCTGACAAAGACTTTATGGGCAAAGTCATTTACCGCAAGGGCGTGAGCGTAGTGGCGACCGCTCAGGAGCATCATCAGATAGATGATATGACGGTCATAGAGTACATTTTGCGTGGACTGCCTGAGTATGCCTCGCTAAAGCACATTATCGATACCTATCCAGCCAAGATGGGTGACAATATGAAGTTGATTGATGAGTATACGGCGGCGCTTGATCGGTTTGGGCAACGAGGATTCTATCAGATAGAAGAGTTGGTAGCTGAAGAACTGAGGAATTTTCAGCTAGAGGGTGTTGAAGAACGAGCGTTTGGGACGCTGAGCGGTGGACAAAAACGTCTCGTGGAAGTGGTAAAGGTTATGCATTCTGACGCTCATCTTGCCCTACTCGATGAGCCGACCAACCACATGGACTATGTGGCAAAAGCACAGTTTATTGACTGGATGAAGTCGTCGACGACAGCGATGCTGGTAATTACTCATGATCGAGATGTGCTGAAGCATGTCGATCGGATTATTGAATTAAAAGATGGTAATACGGTGAGTTATCGAGGTAATTATGATGATTATCTCAAGCAGAATGCCCTCGCCACCGGCAATGCGATGGGAGATTATGAGCAGGTTGAGCGTCAAAAAGCTAACTTGCGCGACAAAATTGTTCAGTTTCGCCGCCTCAAGGAGAGGGCGCGCGACCCTGATACTATCAAGCAATTTAAGCGTCGTGAGATGCAAGCAGCGGCACGACTGGAAGAGCTAGAGAAGGTTGAGAGGCCAACATTTTGGATTGACCGAGACAACGTGGCGCAACTTGACTACAAGGTGGCTGGGCGATATGACAAATACAAGGCACGGAATATTCGCCTGTCGGTTCGTGATGGCGCTATGCGTAGCCAGAGAAAGCTGATTGAAGCGCGAAATTTAGCGCTTGGTTATGGCGATAATTTGTTGTTTGAGGGCGTAAATATAGATTTACGCGAGGGCGAGGTAGCTGAACTGCGTGGGCGAAACGGTGCCGGTAAGTCGACCTTGATCCGGGCGTTATTGGCACCGATGGAATCAGAAGTAGACCGGCTTAACTCGATCACCTTTTTTGACGGTACACTAAAGCTTGATCCGCATGTGAAGGTGGGAGTGTACGAGCAGGAGATCGCCTCGACCTATCTCGACTTGACTCTGCATGATGCGATTGAGCGGATGTATCTTGACCGCAACCTAGCGATTAGCGAGACAAAGATTCGTCAACTGATGGGTGATTATTTATTTACCGAGAGCGATGGCGGAATTGTCCTAGGGTGCTTGAGCGGTGGACAGAAAGCGCGCTTTCAGATCATCAGTATGCTTGCTAATGACCCTCAGCTGTTGATTCTTGATGAACCGACCAATCACCTAGACCTGCCGAGTATTGAAGAGCTGGAGGTGGCGCTTGAGCGATATAGTGTTGCGATTTTGTATGTGAGCCATGACAATTATTTTCGAGCAAAACTTGGTGGTGAGGTCATTACGGTCGGTAGAGACGAAAAGGCACGCTAGGTCTAGCGTGCCTGTATGTAGCGTGCTTGGTGGTTATTTGATTAGACCTTTGTCTCGGAGAGTGGCGTCGATCTTGGCTCGATCAAAGCCGCGTATGATGATACCGTCGATATCTGTTACAGGCACGCTGGATGTCTCGCCACCCACTTTTTCGAGCAACTCCTCCATCGCTCTTTTGTCTTGCTCGATATCTCGTACGGTAAAATCGACGCCTAGATGCTCGAGATATTGCTTCTCAGTTTTGCAAAACGCACACCATGGTGCGCTATAGACGATGATGCGACTTGTACTGGTCATAATGAACTCCCCTATTTCTCCTCGTATATTTCAGCTTGAGTATAGCACGGTGGTCAGCGCGTCAGCAATGTGCTTTTGCTTTTTTGTCACTTGGTATATGATAGGGTTATATGTTGCGGCGTCGCTATTCTGAGGGTTTTGCCCTGCCTACGGTTATCATTACATCTGTTGTGATGTTTGCTATATTGGTCGCTGCGACTGGTACGGTGTCTAGTACAGGCGACGCAATTAATACGCAGTTTTATGAGGCGTTAGCGACAGATGCAGCTGAATCGGGCATGAATCACGCGAAAAGTTGCTTGATGGACAATAACCAAGCAAGTACGTGGGGATCTAATGAGCTTCATCCAAATACTGGATGCAACGGAGGTCCGCCATGCTCAGATAAGGATAGTTGCTATGTCGTCAGGACGGATACCTACAATAGTACATATAGTGTTAGTCCAGTTACTGATAGTGGTTCAGGTTTTCAGACGGTAACGGTCAAGAGCACATTAACTCTGACGAGAGCTTCGACTGGAGCGGCTTGGCGGACTTTCAGCAAGACCTTAAAGGTGCGTACTGGTGCTCAGGTTAGCGCGAACCAGGTTATCTTTGGGTATATTGGCCAAGGAACTGGAGCATTTTTTGCTACGGTTGGTGGCGACGGTGTGATGCGTGCGACTGGATACAACGGATTTGGCCAGCTCGGGAACGGTACGTTTAATCCGACTCTGGTGCCAAAGAAGTTTCTTGCACCAACATCAGCGCCAATTGTCGCCGGCTACACAAGTTTTCTGTCACTTGGTACGTCGATGTTTGCGGTCGATTCTAATGGTGAGGCGTACGCTGCTGGCTCAAATCACTATGG
>ERZ772827.340-NODE-340-length-26120-cov-7.409361_pt1 | contig 26120 bp, 21 predicted proteins | sample MGYA00580850_ERZ772827 | MGnify/ENA primary metagenome ERZ772827 (study PRJEB29015, sample SAMEA2737950) | human oral metagenome | biome: human oral; feature: human-associated habitat; material: dental | place: China | collected 2145 ... | reverse complement strand
CCGCGTTGCAAATCCTCGCAAGGTGTCCAACCTTGCTGCGGTTTGCGCCTTGCATAGCCTGTTTTCTGGCATCAAATCCGCTGCGCAAACCAATTGTAAACAGCCCCTAGGCTGCCTTTGAACTTTCAGGCTGCTTTCGGAGTGCTTTCGGACTGCCAAGCGGCGGGCGATTCTATCACGCCGCCGGCCGGATGCCGGACGCTGAAGCTATGGTGAGTCAAAATGAAAAAGATACAAGGCAGCGAGCCGAAGACAGTACACACGTACGGCAAGGCGAGCTAACGCCGTAGATTTTTCATTTTGGCTCACTATATCGGCGGCATTGCGCGGTGGGCAGGTACATTTTCAGGCAGCCTGAAAAGTTTTACAATCCGCCGCTTTTCCAAACAGACAAGAGTTTTGCCATGAACCTTCCCGCCGCACAAACCGCCAAATACCTGAAAGACTACCGCGCGCCCGAATATCTGGTGCCGCAGGTGCGCCTTGATTTCGATATCCGCAGCGAGCACACGCTGGTTAGCGCCGATTTGTCGGTGGAGCCGCAGGCCGGTGCCGGCGCGCTGGTGCTGCAGGGTTCGGCCGAATTGGTATCGCTGGCGCTCAACGGCGAAACGCTGGCGCCAAGCGCCTACACGCTGGCCGGCGAAACGCTGACCATCGCCGCCGTGCCCGCCGAGCCGTTTACGCTTAGCGTGCGCACCAAACTCTACCCGCACGAAAACAAAACGCTGATGGGGCTGTATGAAAGCGGCGGCAATCTCTACACCCAGTGCGAACCGGAAGGTTTCCGCAAAATCACCTTCCACCCCGACCGCCCCGACGTGATGGGCAAATACACCACCCGCATCAGCGCCGAGCAGAGCCGTTTTCCGGTGCTGCTCTCCAACGGCAACCTGACCGGCTCTGGCACGCTGCCCGACGGCCGCCATTGGGCCCAATGGGAAGACCCCTTTGCCAAGCCCAGCTATCTGTTTGCGCTGGTGGCGGGCGATTTGGTGCGCACGTCCGACAACTTCACCACCATGAGCGGCCGCAAAGTGGCGCTGGAATTTTTCACCCGCAGGGAAGATGCGAACAAGGTCGGCTTTGCTATCCAGTCGCTCAAGCACGCGATGAAGTGGGACGAAACTCGCTTCGGACTGGAATACGATTTAGACGTGTTTATGGTCGTGGCCGTGGGCGACTTCAATATGGGCGCGATGGAAAACAAAGGCCTGAACATCTTCAACACCTCCTGCGTGCTGGCCGACAGCCGCACCGCCACCGACGCCGATTTCGAGCGTGTTGAAAGCGTGGTCGCCCACGAATACTTCCATAACTGGACGGGTAACCGCGTAACCTGCCGCGACTGGTTCCAACTGTCGCTCAAAGAAGGCCTGACCGTATTCCGCGACCAGGAATTTTCCGCCGACCGCGCCGGCCGCGAAGTGCGGCGCATCGAAAACGTCGGCTATCTGCGCCAGTTCCAATTTCCCGAAGACGCAGGGCCGATGGCGCATCCGGTGCGCCCCGCCAGCTATGTGGAAATGAACAATTTCTACACGCTCACCGTGTACGAAAAAGGCGCTGAAGTGGTGCGCATGTACCACACCTTCTTGGGCGAAGAAGGCTTCCAAAAAGGCATGAAACTCTATTTTCAGCGCCACGACGGCCAGGCCGTAACCTGCGACGACTTCCGCGCGGCAATGGCCGATGCCAACGGCTTCGATTTCGAACAGTTCGCCCGCTGGTACAGCCAGGCTGGCACGCCGGTTTTGGACGTTTCAGGCAGCCTGAAAGACAACGGCGACTTTGTCTTGCGCGTCAAACAGCACACCCCCGCCACCCCCGATATGGCGGAAAAACAGCCGGTGGCGCTGCCGCTGAAAATCGCGCTGTTTGCTGCCGAAGGCGCCGATGCCGGCACGCAGCTGGCTTTCAGGCTGCCTGAAAGCGGTAAAACCGTCAGCGAAGCGGTGCTGCTGCTCAACCAGGCCGAGCAGGAATTTGTGCTCTCGGGCGTCAACCGCGCCGCCGTGCCATCTTTACTGCGCGGCTTCTCCGCTCCGGTGATACTCAACTACCCCTACAGCGATGCGGAACTCGCGCTGCTGCTGTCGCACGATTCCGATTCCTTCGCCCGCTGGGAAGCAGGCCAGACCCTGCTGCGCCGCGCCGTCGCCGCCAACGAAGCCACGCTGCTTGAAGGCAAAGCGCTGCCGGCGCACGAAGCGCTACTCAAAGCCGTCGGCTATGTGCTGCGCGCCGACATCGACCCCGCGTTTCAGGCTGCCCTGATGCACGTTCCCGCCGAAGCCGAACTGATGGCCGGCCGCGACAATCTCGATCCGGTTGTCGTCCACCGCGCCCGCGAAGCGCTGCTCGATCTGATTGCCGCCACCTTCAAAGCCGAGTTTGACGCGCTCAACCAAAAAGCCCGCGAGCAGGAAGAGCAGGCGAGCGACTGCTACAACTACGCCCCCGAACCCGCCGGCTGGCGCGCCCTGCGCAACGTCTGCCGCGCCTTTATCCTGCGCGCCGAGCCCGAGCACATCGCGCGAGTGGCGCAAAACTACGAAGCGATGGCGCAGAACATGACCCACGAATGGGGCATCCTGAGCGCGATCAACAGCAATCCCAGCCCGCTGCGCGACGAGCTGCTCGAGCGCTTTGCCGCCAAGTTCCGCAGCGACGATCTGGTGATGGGCAAATACTTCAGCCTGATCGCTTCCAGCCGCCGCGCCGACACCCCCGCGCAGATTCAGGCTGCCTTAAAGCATCCGGCCTTCGATCTGCAAAACCCCAACAAAGCGCGCGCGCTCTTAAATACCTTTACCCGCAACATCCCGCACTTTCACGCCGCCGACGGCTCGGGCTACCGCTTTATCGCCGGGAAAATCGAAGAAATCGACCGCTTCAACCCGCAAGTCGCCTCGCGGCTGGTGCAGGCCTTCAACATCTGCCGCAGCCTCGAACCCCAACGCCGCGCGCTGGTGCTCGACATCCTGCAGCAGCTGGCGAAGATTCCCGATTTGTCCAAAGACAGCGGCGAGATTGTCGAAAAAATCTTGGCCGCCAACGCAGCCTGAAAGTTTATCGGTCGGATTTTTGCCTCCGACCGATAACAGGCAGCCTGAAAATTCTGTAGGTCGGATTCTCGAATCCGACAAATACAGGCAACCTGAAAGTCCAAGGCAGCCTGAAAGCTCAAAGGCAGCCTGAAAAAACACGCCGCGCCGCAGTTTCCTGCGGGCGGCGTGTTTTTACGGGCGCGATTTGATGTACTGCCAATCTTTCAGGCTGCTTTTCAGGCAGCCTGAAAATATTTTTCCGCTTTTTTCGCCTTTGCTTAATGCAAATCAAGCAAAACGGCCTTTGGCCGGATGGCGGCGGCGCTTGATTTTAGAATAGGCGCCCGCTGCGTTTCGGGTGTGCCCTGGCGCAAACGCAGGCAATGAAAACAAAAAAGGAGCAGACAAAGTGAGAACCGTCCCCGAGCTGGTGTGTCCCGCCGGCAATCTCCCCGCGATGAAAACCGCCGTCGACAACGGTGCCGACACCATCTATTTCGGCCTGAAAGACGCCACCAACGCGCGCAATTTCCCCGGCCTGAATTTCGATATGAAATCCGCCGCCTCCGGCATCGCCTACGCCCGCGAGCGCGGCCGCCATGTGCTGATGGCGATCAACACCTTTGCCCAGGCCGGCGAAGTGGAGCGCTGGTACGGCGCCGTCGATACCGCCGCGTCGCTGGGCGTGGACGCGGTGATTGTCGCCGATCCGGCGCTGATGGCCTATGCCTGCAAGCGCCATCCGAATCTGCGCCTGCATATGTCGGTGCAGGGTTCGGCCACCAATTACGAAGCGATCAACCTGATGCGCGATCTGTTCGGCATCCGCCGCGTGGTGCTGCCGCGGGTGCTGACCATTGACCAGGTGCAGCATGTGATCGAAAACACCGATGTCGAAGTGGAAGTGTTCGGCTTCGGCAGCCTGTGCGTGATGGTGGAAGGGCGCTGCATTTTGTCGAGCTACGCCACGGGCGAGTCGCCGAATATGCAGGGCGTGTGTTCGCCGGCCAAGGCGGTGCGCTGGGAGCAGCTGCCCGACCGCATGGACGTGCGCTTAAACCGCGTGCTGATCGACCGCTTCAACCCCGACGAGCCGGCCGGCTACCCGACGCTGTGCAAAGGCCGTTTTGAAGTGAACGACGAAACCTATTACGCGCTGGAAGAGCCGACCAGCCTGAACGTGCTGGAAGTGCTGCCGCAGCTGATCAAAATCGGCGTGGCGGCCATCAAGGTGGAAGGCCGCCAGCGCAGCCCGATGTACACCGCCCAGGTTACCCGCGCGCTGCGCCAGGCGCTCGATGCCGCTGCCGCGCACCCGCAGGACTACCGCGTGGCCGAAGCGTGGAGTGGGGCGCTGGGCAAGGTCTCCGAAGGCAGCCAGAGCACGCTGGGCGCCTACAGCCGGCCTTGGAAATAGCGGCGCAGGCAGCCTGAAAAACGCCTGCGCTGTTTTCAGGCTGCTTTGGTTACGTCCAAACGGCTCTAAAGGCAGCCTGAAAAGCAAAATAACAAAGCATTGTAAAGGAACAAATATGAAACTTTCACTCGGCCCCATCCAGTTTTTCTGGCAAAAAGAAACCCTGCTCGAGTTTTACCTGCAGATGCTCGATGCCCCGCTCGACATCATCTATCTGGGCGAAACCGTCTGCTCGCGCCGGCAGAAAATGCGCTTTGCCGACTGGTTCGGTTTAGCTTGCGACCTGGCCGAGAGTGGTAAGGAGATTGTGTTGTCCTCGCAGGTTTTGCTCGAGAGCGAGTCCGATCTCAAGCGCCTGCGCAAAATCGCCGGCCAGGAGCGTTTCAAAATCGAAGCCAACGATATGGGCGCGGTCAAACTCGCGCGCGAACACGGCATCCCGATTGTGGCCGGCGCCAGCCTGAATATCTACAACGAAGCCACCTTGCAGGTGTTCCGCGAGCTCAACGCCTACCGCTGGGTGGCACCTGCCGAGCTTGCGCGCGACAAAGTCGCCGCCATCGCCCTGTCCGAGCCCGCCATCGAAACCGAGCTTTTTGCCTGGGGCAAAATCCCGCTGGCCTATTCTTCGCGCTGCTTTACCGCCCGCCACTACAATCTCAACAAAGACAGCTGCGAGTTCCGCTGCCTCGACCATGAGCACGGCCTGACCATGAATACCCGCGAGCACAAGCCCTTTCTTACCATCAACGGCATCCAGACCATGTCCTACGGCAGCCAGATGCTGCTGCCGCACCATCAGGAAATTGCCGATGCCGGCGTCGGCGTGCTGCGCCTGTCGCCGCAGCTGATCGAAATGCCGCGCATCATCGAGCTGCACCGCGCCGTGCTCGACGGTGCCACCGACGCCGACACCGCCTGCGCCGAGCTGCAGGAATACGCCACCGGCACGCCGGTGGACGGCTACTGGCGCGGCCAGCCCGGCATCGAAGCCGTCCATCTCAAACAACTGGAGAAACAATATGCCACTGCCTGACATCGTCCTGCCCCCGTTTGCCACCGGCATCGGCCGCCGCCTGCCCGGCCTGCCGCCGCGTTTCGCGCTGGTCAAAACCCTCAACCTGATGCTTGAGCGCGGCCTGCTGCCGGCCGATATGGCGCTGTTTAACGGCCGCAAGTTCGAAATCGACGTGCTCGATGCCGGCATCCGCGTGCGCTTTTCCGCCGACGCCGAAAAGTTTACCGATGATGCCTTCGACGGCGCGCCCGATCTGCGGCTGGCCGCCAACGCCGTCGATTTTCTGCGCATGATGCTGCGCGAAGAAGACCCCGACACCCTGTTTTTCAAACGCAAGCTGCACATCGAAGGCGATACCGAGCTGGGCCTGATTACCAAAAACCTGCTCGACAGCGTCGAATGGCCGTTTGCCGACAAGCTGGCCAAATGGCAGGAGCGCCACGCCGGCTGAGCGGCAAAACCAAAAGCAGCCTGAAAACCCATACCAAGGGTTTTCAGGCTGCTTTTCCGTCAGCAAGGCAGCCGTATTCAGCGCGTCCGGCGCGTCTGCCACCACCAGGCCAGCAGCCAGCCGGTAAGGGCGCCGCCGATGTGGGCGACGTGGGCGATGTTGCTGCCGAACAGCGACACGCCGCTGATTTCGGCAAAGGCTTCGTAGGCCACCAGCCCCAGCACAAAATGCTTGGCCTTAAACGCGACGGGGACAAACATCAGCGACAGCGGCGCATCGGGAAACAGCGTCGAAAACGCCGCCAATATGGCAAAGGCCGCGCCGGAAGCGCCGATTACATGCACATAAGCCAGCGCGTTGCTGCCGCCGGTTTGCAGTTTGACATACACCCACAGCAGATAGAGCGCCGCCGCGCCGAGTCCGCCGAGAAAATACAGCAGCAAAAAGCGTTTTTCGCCCCACACCTGCAGCACATAGCGCCCGAACATGCCGACGGCGTACATATTCAGCAGCAGATGCGCCAGATCGGCGTGCAAAAACATATGGCTGAGCCACTGGTAGGGCGCGTAGGCTTCGTTTTGCGGATACCACAGCGCGCCGGCTTCGGTGGGCAGGGTGCCGGACTGCTGCATCAGAAAAACCAGCACGTTCAGGGCGATCAGGATATAGAGCGTGCGCATATCGGGGCGCAGGGGATGGCGTGTTTGGGTGTTCATGGTTTTTTATGGTCGGGTAAAAGGTTTTCAGGCTGCCTGCAAGCAGGCTAATCGGCAAAGTCGGCGGCTTCAAGGGCGAAACAGCGGCTGCCGTCGTTTTCAGGCTGCCCTTCGGCAAAACCGAGTTTGCGGTGCAGGGCAAGGCTGGCGGCATTGTGCGGCAGCACGCGGGCGAGCACGCGGCGGGCGCCCAGTTCGGCAAAGGCGTACTGCAGCGCCAGTCTGCCCAGGCGCGTGCCGTGGCCGCGCGGGGCGTCGGGCGCGGTGTAAAAGCCCCATTCGTAAACGCCGCTATCGCGGCGGCGGAAAGAAGCGTAGCCCAGCGGCTGGTCGCCGGCGCAGTAAACGAGCATGGCAAAATCGGGATCGGCGAGCGCGCGGGCAAACCATTGCTCATGGTTCGGCCACGGGATTTCGCAGTTGTCGAACATAAAACGGCGGATATCGGGGTGGTTGCGCCAGCGGTGGAGTAGGGCGCTGTCTTCTTCCCGCACCGGCCGCACGAAGGCAGCCTGAAAATCCGCGTCGGCATCCAGATGGCGCAGTACGCGCTGAACGCCCAAGCCGTCGCACAGCGCGGCGGCGGCCTGCGACATTTCAGGCTGCCGCTTTTGCAGTTCGCGCAGCGCGGCGGCAAAGGCGGGGGCGGACAATTCCTGCGTTTCCAGCACCAGCGCCGCGCCGGCCTGCTGCAGCGCGGCGGCAACGGCATGCTGGTTGTCGGCCAGCACCAGCAGCAACGTCGGCAGGCCGAGACAGCAGCGCTCCCACGACGTGCTGCCCGCGGCGCCGATGGCCAAATCGGCCTGCGCCATCAGCTGCGCCATATTGCCGGCGGCAGACAGCACGCGGCAGGGGTAGGGCGCGGCGGCGGCAAATTCGCGCACGGCGGCGGTGTGCGGCGCGGTGGCGCCCATTACTACCGTGAGCGCGAATTTCAGGCTGCCGGCCAGCGGCTGCATCGCTTTGAGCACCGCGAGCGTGTAATTGTGTTCGTCCACCCCGCCCAGATTGAGCAGGATGCGGCTTTCAGGCTGCTTGGGTTCTGCGGCGCGGGCGGCCAGCGCGGCAGGACGTGCGGCGGCAAACTCGTCGCGCAGCAGGGCATAGCGGGTGCCGGCCAGCACGCGGCAGCCGGCAGGCAGCAGACCGGCGTAGTCTTGGCGGCGGCGGTTGAGTGTTTGGTCGAGCAGCAGATCGGCATCGTGGGCGCGGTCGCACAAATCGTCGATCACCATCAGCCGCGAGCCGCACACCGCGCGGGCGGCGCGCTGCCACACGGCATCGAGCGCGTAGTGGTCGCAAATAATCCAGTCGGGGCGCTGCGCGGCAATCAGCGGCGCGCAGTCGGCGGCATCCTGCTCTTGCGATACCGGCAGCCAATGGGCGTGCGGCGGGGCGCCGGCAACGGGCGGCGCGGGGTTTTCAGGCTGACTGCTTGCCGTATCGGACTCGAGCAGGCTGCAGGCAAAACCCTGCGCCCGAATCCAATCGGCCAGATGGCCGTTCAGGGCGCGGCAGACGAAATGCACGCCGTGGCCGTCGGCTTTGAGCGCGCGCGCGAGCGTCAGGCAGCGCATGATGTGGCCGCTGCCGATGGCCAGCGATGCGTCGGCACGGATAAGGAAGTTCATGGACAATCCCGAAAACAAGGCGGCGCGGATTGTAGGGCAAAGCAGGCAGCCTGAAAATGGCTGCACGGCGTTTTCAGGCTGCTTTTGGACTGCCGGCAAGGGAAAACCGCCCGAATACAGAGATTCGGGCGGGGTGGGGCGCAAGCGTGCCGGCGCGGTTTAGTCGTCGCGGCGCACCGAGCGCACGCGGCCGCTGCGGGCATCCACTTTCACATCGTATTCGCGGCCGTTTTTGACGATTTCGACATCGTAGTGCGGATAGCCGTCGTCGTAATCGAAATCCACGTCTTTCACGCGGCCGCCCACCCGTGCCAGCGCCGCGCGCCCTGCCTGATCGGGGCTGATAAAGCCTTGGCGCTGTCGGGATTTCTTGCCGCTTTTTTTGGCTTTGTAGTGGCTGTGGCGGTAGCCGTCGTCCCAGTCATTGTCGGCGGCGGCCGGCGCGGCCAGCAGCAGGGCGGATAAGGCCAAGGCGGCGGCGGTCAGGTATTTGGATGGCATTTTTTGTCCTTTCGTTGCGGGTAAACGCCGGCCATCTTAGCGCTGCCGAATGAGCGCAAAATTAGCGGCTTTCAGTCTTGCTCGTCCTGCGCCTGCTCGGCAGCCAGCTTGGCGAAGGCGGCTTTCATGGTCGGATTTTTGCGCGTGAGTTTTTTCACGGTCAAATCTTCGGCTTTGTTGTTGGCAAGGCGCAGGTTGTTTTCGGCGCCGAGCAGGTCGGCTTTGGTTTTTTCTAAGTGGCGGATGGTGTCGTCAATATGCTTGATGGCAGCCTGAAACTTCTCGCTGGCCAGGCGGTAGTTGCGCCCGAACTTTTCGCGGAAGTCGTCCAGCTCGTTTTCAAAATTGGTGATGTCGATATTCTGCGCGCGCATCTGCGCCACTTCCTGCTTGTATTGCAGCGAATTGAGCGCGGCATTGCGCAGCAGCGAGATGATGGGCAGAAAAAACTGCGGCCGCACCACATACATTTTCGGGTAGGCGTAGGAAACATCGACGATGCCGCCGTTATACAGCTCGTTGTCGTTTTCCAGCAGCGACACCAACACCGCGTATTCGCAGGATTTTTCGCGGCGGTCTTTGTCGAGTTCTTTGAAAAAATGCTCGTTTTTCTTTTTGCTGGCGGTTTCGTCGCCTTCGTTTTTCATCTCAAACATAATCGAGATGATTTCGTTGCCATGCTCGTCGCTTTCGCGAAAGATGTAGTCGCCCTTGCTGCCGCCGGAAGCGTCGTTGTCCTTGCCGAATTTGGCCTGCGGAAAAGCGGTGGTACGGATGCGGTTGAACTCGGTTTCGCAATGGGCTTCCAGGCTTTCGCCCACCATTTTGGTGGACTGGCGGGCTTTGAAGTCTTTGTAGAAGGCGACTTCTTCGTCTTTGTGTTTGAGCTGGATTTCGTAGCGCTCGCGCAGGGCGTTTTGGGCGAGTTGGTTTTCGCTGTCGCGCAGTTGCAGTTGGGCGGCAAGCGCGGAGAGTTCGCGCTCTTTGGCGGACAGGGCTTCGCGGATGGCGAGTTCGCGCTCCAGCGTCATGCGTTGGGCGAGTGCTTGGTTTTGCGTTTGCAGCTCGGCAAGTTGGCGCTCTTTTTCGGCTAACTCGGTTTTCAGGCTGCCTGATGCGTTGGCGATGGCGAGCTGGCTGTCTTTTTCGTGGCCGGCGATTTGGTGCTGGAGCGCGGCGATTTGCGCGTCTTTTTGCGCGAGATTTTGGCTGTATTGCTGCTGGGCTTTGGCTTCTTGCGCCGCCATTTCGCTTTTCGCCTGCGCTTGGGCTTGGGCGAGCCGCTCATGCACTTCGGCTTGGAATTCTTGGGTGCGGACTTGGTTGAGAATGTCGGCGTAGCTCGCTTCGTTGATGGTGAAGGCGGTGTGGCAGTGCGGGCATTTGATTTCGTGCATGGCTCTCTCGCGGGCGGTATGAAAAAGGGCGATTTTAGCAGAAGCAGGCAGCCTGAAAGGCGCGGCAAACGGCTTTCAGGCTGCCTGTGCCGTCAGGCTGCCTGAAAAGCAAAAACGCCTGCCGCTGCCGTATAATCCGCGCCTTTCGTGTTCCCGCCGCTCCCGCCGCCGATATGCCGATTTCCCGCCGCCGTTTTCTCAGCAATGCCGCGCTTTTTGCCGGCAGCGCCGCCGCATCGTGGGCGGGCTGGCGCTGGCTCAATCCGCGCCCGCCGGTGCGCGTGCGCTATGCCGGCCTGCCGGCGGGGCACGATGTGCGCGACGGCACTTTTCAGGCTGCCCCGCAGTCGGAACACCGCTGCAATACGCTGATACTCGGCAGCGGCGCGGCGGCCTTGAGCGCGGCATGGTATCTGGCGCGCCACGGCGTACACGATTTTCTGCTCGCCGAAGGCTTCGAGCGCAACGGCAACAACGCCGCCTACCTCCACGGCACGCTTGCCGCTCCCAGCGGCGCGCATTATCTGGCACAGCCTTCGCGCGAAAGTGCGGCGGTGCGGCTGATGCTCGACGATTTCGGCATGGTGGCGGGGATAAACGCGGCGGGCGAGCCGCTTTACCGCGACGAAGACCTGGTCAGCCAGCCCGACGAGCGCCTGCTGTTGAACGGCCGCTGGCAAAGCAGCCTGCTGCCGGCGCAAGACAAGGACAGCCGCCGTTTTTTCGCGCTGACCGCCCGGCTGGCGCAGCAATACGGCAGCGACGGGCGCAAGCTGTTTGCCATACCGGTAAGCGAATCGTCCGCCGACAGCCGCTGGCGCAGCCTTGACAGCCAAACCTTCGCCCAATGGCTGGCGGCGCAGGGCTACCGTTCGCCCGCGCTTTTGTGGTATCTGGACTACTGCTGCCGCGACGACTACGGCCGGGGCATCGCCGCCGTTTCGGCTTTCGCCGGCCTGCATTATTTCGCCGCCCGCGGCCACAGCGGCCACACGCCGGTGCTGACTTGGCCGCAGGGCTTGGAAAAACTGTCGCAATGTCTGCGCGAAAAGGCGGGCTTGCAAACGCTGGCGCGGCTGCCTGAAGCGCGCGAATGGACTTTTGCCCGCCCCGCCAGCTGCGACGTATCGGCTTTGTCGATTGCGGAAGATGCCGACGGCGTGGCGGTGCTGCTGCGCCACAATACCAGCGGCCGCCAGACGCTGGTGCGCGCCCGCCGCGTGCTGTGCGCGATGCCGCTGATGGCGGCGGCACGGATTATTGCTGCACCGCAGCGCTACGGTTTTGCCGGCAGCCGTTTTCAGGCTGCCTATGCGCCGTGGCTGGTGGCCAATTTCGCGCTGGCAGGCTTTCCCGCCGAGCGCGGCGGCAGCGAGCTGGCGTGGGACAACGTGGTGCACGGCAGCCGCGGGCTGGGTTTTGTCTGCGCCACCAACCAATTTATCCGCCGCGCACCGCCCGAGCGCACCCTGCTCACCGCCTACACCGCACTCGATATGGCCGACCCGCAAAGCGTGCGCCGCCGTCTGCTGGCGGCATCCGCCGACGATTTGCTGGCCGAAGCGGCGCAGGATCTGCTGGCGGCCTACGGGCGCGGTTTCTGGCGGCGGGTGGAAGCGGTCGATATCTGCGTGCGCGGCCACGGCATGCGCGTGCCGCTGCCGGGTTATCTGGACGATGCACCAACGCTGGCGCTGCGCCGCCACCGCTCGCGCATTGTCTTTGCCCACAGCGATTTGAGCGGCTATTCAGTGTTTGAAGAAGCCGCGCATTGGGGCGTAGCGGCGGCCCAATACTGGCTCTCCCAAGACCAAGCCGGTTTTCAGGCAGCCTGAAAACTGCCGTCCGCACGCTTGGGGCGCAGCAGAAAATGCCGCGCCAACGCAAAATTTTGCCAAATTTTCCCACCGCCACTTTCCATCGTCCCAAAAATCACATACCCTTACGCCTTTTTCGATTTCAGGCTGCCTGCGGGCAAAACCTGAGTGTATTTTTCAGGCTGCCTTTAGGCGGCCGACGGAGAACCAGCCGATGGCTCAGCAAACTTGGAAAAAAATCGCCCTTTACACTATGGGCGCCTTAACCGGCGCCGTGCTGACGGTCAGCGCCCAGTCGATCGCCGCCGATAAGGCCGCCGAGAAAAAAGAAGGGCTGCCGATCTCGTCCCTGCGCAATATGGCCGAAGTTTACAGTCAGGTGAAAGCCAATTACGTGAGCGACGAAAAAGACGAAAAACTGATCGAAAACGCCATCAAAGGCATGGTTTCCGGCCTTGATCCGCACTCCGAATATATGAACAAAGAAGGCTATGCCGACATGCAGGAGAGCACCAGCGGCGAATTCGGCGGCCTGGGCATGGAAATCGGCGCGGAAGACGGCTTTGTCAAAGTGGTCTCGCCGATTGAAGACACGCCCGCCGAGCGTGCCGGCGTAAAAAGCGGCGACTTCATCGTCAAAATCGACAACGAATCCACACGCGGCATGAGCGTTACCGACGCGGTGAAAAAAATGCGCGGCAAACCCGGTACCAAAATCACCCTGACCCTGTCGCGCAAAGACAGCACCAAGCCGATTGTGGTCAACATCACCCGCGCCATGATCAAAGTGAAAAGCGTGCGCCACCACCTGCTGGAAGACGGCTACGGCTATGTGCGTGTCAGCCAGTTCCAAGAGCGCACCGTGCCGGCGCTGGCCGAAGCGATTGCCGCGCTTTCCAAAGAAAACAAAGGCCCGCTCAAAGGCGTGATTCTTGATTTGCGCGACGACCCCGGCGGCCTGCTCAACGGCGCGGTCGGCGTATCGGCAGCCTTCCTGAAGCCCGATTTGCTGGTGGTCAGCACCAAAGGCCGCGACAACCGCTCGGCGATGGAACTCAAATCCCGCCCCGAAGACTATCTGCTTGCCCCGGGCGGCGACCCGCTCAAAGACCTGCCGCCGGAAATCAAAACCGTGCCGATGGCCGTTTTGATCAACTCCGGTTCCGCATCTGCTTCCGAAATCGTGGCCGGCGCGCTGCAGGATCACCGCCGTGCGGTATTGGTCGGCACCCGCAGCTTCGGTAAAGGCTCGGTGCAGTCGGTGATCCCGATGAGCAACGGCGGCGCGCTGAAAATCACCACCGCGCTCTACTACACGCCCAAAGACCGCTCGATCCAAGCCACCGGCATCCTGCCCGATGTGGAAGTACAGGATAAAAACCGCACCTTCGAGAGCCGCGAAGCCGACCTCTCCGGCCACATCAACAACCCCACCGGCGCCAACGAAGTCAAAGGCGGCGTCTTGGAGCAGCAGGCCGAAGAAGCGGAAAAAGCCGCCAAGCAGGCCAAAGCCAAAGACGGCAAAAAAGACAAAGACGAAGATGTCGGCTCCCGCCGCAAACCCGATCCGAGCAAAGACGACCAGCTGCGCAAAGCGCTCGAACTGGTCAAAGACCCCGCCCAATGGCAAAAATCGCTCGGCCTGGCCGCTGCCAAGAAAACCGACGACAAAACCGCCAAAGGCAAAGACGCCGCCAAAGGTAAAAAATAAGCACCGTCTCCCATCCGATCGCACGCTTTGGCGTGCGGTTTTTTTGCCGACAGAACTTTCAGGCTGCCTGAAAGTTCTGAAAAACACGCCGCCGGATGGCGTTTCAAAGCAGCCTGAAAAGCCAAACGCTTGGGGCAGGGTGCCGCTATCCGCTTTCAGGCTGCTTTGTCCCGCAACAACAGTCCCTAACGCAAGCAGCCTGAAAGCACCCAAAAGCCGTTTCAGGCTGCCTGAGAAGCGCGGCACTTGCGCTATAATCCGCCGCTTTCAACCGCCCGCGACGCCATGTATTTTCTAACCGAACTCGTCCGCCTGCTCGAGCAGCGCGGCCATGTTTTTTCCGCCGACCCGCGCGTGGCCGAAGAGAGCCTGCGCGACAGCCCGCTGCCCTTTGCCGAGCGACTGGCGCGCCGCGCCGAAATGGCCGACCGCGACCACGCGCTGCGCGACCGCCTGGCCGCCCACGAGCGCCGTCTGCACCAGCTGCTGCGGCTGGCCACGCTGCTGTGGCTCGGCGCCGGCTTTGCCGCCGGCTGGGCGCTGATGGCGCAACGCAGCCTGAATTTCCTGCTGCTGCTGGCCGGCGTGCTCAGCGTCCACAGCGTGATGCTGCTGCTGTGGCTGGTATCGGCGCTCGGCCGGCGGCCGCCGAAAACGCTGCTGGCGCCGGACAACTGGCTGCGCGGCAAAGACGCCGTTTCCCAAGCGATGCTGCGGCTGTATGCCGAAGCCGCCGGCCAAACCGTGCAGCGCTGGCGTTTGGGCGCGGCCATGCACCGGCTCTCGCTGGCGGCGCTGGGCGGCATGACGCTGGCGGTACTGCTAATGCTCTCGGTGCGCCAGTACGGCTTCAACTGGGAAAGCACGCTGCTGGACAGCGCCGCTTTCGGCCATCTGGTGCAGGTGCTGGGCTGGCTGCCGGCCAAACTCGGCTTTGCCGTGCCTGATGCCGCCGCCGTTGCCGCCAACCGCAACCAGGCGCAGGCCGGCGATGCCGCCGCCTGGGCGGGGCTGCTGCTCGGCAGCATCGTCTGCTACGGCCTGCTGCCGCGCGCGGCAGCGTGGCTGTTCTGCCTGTGGCACGGCCGCGGCCGTCTGGAGCCCGACTGGTCGCAGCCCTATTACCAAAACATTATCGACCGCTGGCAGCGCAGGATTACCGACAGCGCCGCCGACTACCGCGCCGACACCCCGCAACCCGCGCCCGCGCTGCCGGCCGCCGCCGCCCAGCATTGGGCGCTGCTGCTCGATACCGCCCATCCCGAGCGCGACTGGTACCGCGACCTGCTCGGCCGCGACTGGCAGGACTGCGGCGTGATTGCCGAACGCAGCGAGCTGGCGGCGCTAGCCGAACGCCTGCAACACGCTGCCGCACCGGTACAGCTGCTGGTCGGCATCCGCGCCACCCTGCCGCCCGACCGCGGCATGACCCGCCGGCTGGAAACCCTGTCCGCGCAGGCCGCCGGCGGACTGATCGTTCAGCTCTACCTGCCCGCCGGCACCGATCCCGCCGCCGGCAGCCTGAAAGAAACGCTGACCCAATGGCGCGACACCCTAAACCGCTACGGCTGGCCGTGGATCGAACCGCCGCAAACCAGCCAACTGCCGCCTAAAGCATCAGCCGGCAAAGCAGTCTGAAAACGTCCAAAACCGCTTTCAGGCTGCTATGCTTGCGAAATATCAAAAAGCAGCCTGAAACAGCGTTTACCGCTTTCAGGCTGCTTTTGTTTTGGTTGGCGCGCTTTGGTTTTGCGAATGCCGCTGCGGCAAATATTTTCAGGCTGCCTTGGGTATTCAAGGCAGCCTGAAATGCTTTTGGCGGGCGCAGATGGGTTGCAGGCTGCTTTGGCTGGGCAGCCTGAAAAATCAGCCGCCCAAGTCTGTAAATTCGCTGCTGCTGCGCGACATGGCGATCAGGACAATCCACCAGACGCCGACGAAAACCAGGAAATAGGAAAAGGCGAACAGCCCGCGCTCCCAGGGGCTCATCGGCGGCATCGGGCAGCGGCTGCATTCGGCGGTGGAGCCGCCGAGTATGGTGTAGAAGAAAGCGTCGGCGGCAAGCAGGATCAGCGGCTTGCGGTAATGCCGCCACAGGGTTTGCAGGCGTTCGCGCATGGTGCGGTCCTTTTTGGGGATTTCAGGTTGCTTGGGTGTAAGGCAGCCTGAAAATTTTTAAGACGCGGCGGGCGATTGGCGATCGGGTATCCGCTTATTTTTGCCCGGCGGGAGTCCTGTTTTTTGGGGTGCTGTTTGGAAAAAACCACGCTTTGGATGCCGCCAAGAGCTGGCTATGCGGGCAATGACGGCTTGGCTTGTTTTTCAGGCTGCTTTGTGTGGCAAAAAGCAGCCTGAAAGGTTGCAACGGCGGTTTAGTCTTTGCTGACAAAGCGTTTGTTTACGCGCAGGCGCTCGCCGCGGCCGGCTTTTTTGATTTCTAGCCAGTCGGCGTAGATGGCGTGGACGAGTTCGCGGTCGGTGTCGAAGCCGTAGTTTTGCGGGTTGATGTTGAGCGCGGCGAGCTGTTTGAGCACGTCGCTTAGGCGCGCCCAGCCTTCGGCGTCGGCGGCGGCATCGACGGCCTGCTGCACGGTGGGGATGACGCGGGTTACCGGCAGTTTGCCGTTTTTGGCTTTGGCGGCGGGTTTGGGCTGGGCAGCCGGGGTTTCTGCGGCGGCGTTCTCTTGGCTTTTCAGGCTGCCTTCGCTGCCGGTTTTGCGCGGTTTGCGGCCTTTGGCTTGGCTTTCGACGGCATCGGCGTTGTTGGCGGTGTTTTCAGGCTGCTTTTGGCTTTCAGGCTGCTTGGTTTCGGTTTTGTCGGCGGCTTTGTCGCTGCGGCGGCGCACTTGGAGCTGGTTGTTGTCGGTGCGGTGTTCGAAGATGTCGAAGGATTTGATGAGTTCGGAGAGCTTGCCGTAGCCGTAAAGGCGGGAGTCGAAATCGGGGTTGGTTTTGTTGATGTAGCTGCCGATGGGGCCGAGATTGGCCCAGCCCAAGTCGTCGGCGTTTTCGCGCACGGCGCGTTTGATCAGGGTGAGTGCGTCGGCAGCCGGTTCGGTGGTGCTGTCGGCATCACTGCTGTTTTTGCCGTCGCTGCGGGCTTTGGTTTGGTTTTTGTGGGGGCGGAAGATTTCGGTGTAAACGAATTTGTCGCAGGCTTTGCGGAAGGCTTCGGGGGTTTTCTTTTCGCCGAAACCGTATACGGTGCGCCCGCTTTCGCGCAGGCGGCTGGCCAGGCGGGTGAAGTCGGAATCGCTGGAAACGATGCAGAAGCCGTCGAAATTGCCGCTGTAAAGCAGGTCCATGGCGTCGATCACCAGCGCCATATCGGTGGCGTTTTTGCCTTTGGTGTAGGCAAACTGCTGCACGGGGATGATGGCGTGGGGCAGCAGGGCGGCCTTCCATTTGGAAAGGCCGTGGCTCCAGTCGCCGTAGATGCGCTTGACGCTGGCGATGCCGTATTTGGCGATTTCTTCGAGCAGGCGGTCGATGATGTCGGCGGGGGCGTTGTCGGCGTCGATCAGGACGGCGAGTTTGGTGTTGGCGTTGTTGGCGGTACTCATGGGGTTTTCCTTAAATGTTTAGCGGTAGCGCACGTTTTCGGCGGCGTCGATGCGGATGCGGCCGCTGCGCAGCAGGCGGGTCAAGACCAGCGCGGCGGCGGCAGGGCTGTGCAGTTTGGCGGCCAGAAGCTGCATCAGCGCGGCTTTTTTCTTGGGGCGGTTTTTCTTCAACAGCGCCAGCACTTCGGCTTCGTTTACCGGCGGCAGGTCGCAATCGGCCAGCAGGGTAAACACCGGCTCGGCGGTTTTTTCAGGCTGCTTCGGTGCGGCCGCACGGACGGCGGGCGGTGGCGGCGGGGTAAATACGGCAGGCATCTGCGGCGCGGCGGGCAGCGGCAGTTTGGCGTTTGCCGTTTCAGGTTGCTTGTGCGGGGCATCGTCTGATTCTGAGCGCTGCAGCCGGCGGGCGAGTTTTTTGCCGAATTTGGCGGCATAGCGCACGCTGGCTTGCGGATAGGCAGCCTGAAAACGCTTGGCCAGCCGTTTGAGCTTTTTGCGCGGCGAAACCAGCACCACGCGGGCGGCAGGTTCGGCGGAGAGTACCGCTTCGGCTTCGGCGGCGATGCGGCGCAGCGGTTTGCCGGTGGCGCACAGGCCGCATTCGGCACCGAGCTGCGGCAGCACGCGCCGGAGCGATTTTTCGCTGCCGTACAGGCTGATGCGCCAGCCTTCGACGGGCAGGCGGCGCCATTTGGCTTGGACTTTGGTGGTGTCGATAAGCAGATGCTGCATAAGGCTTCCTTTCCGTGCACAAACGCCGTTTCAGGCAGCCTGAAACGGCGGTGGGTGGGGCTTAGCCGGGTTTGCCGACGTTCTGCGCCAAAAGCTGCAGATTGCGTTCGGCCTTGGTAACGAAGGGGTTGTCGGCATCCCAGGCATAGCCGGCGAATATCGAAGTGAGCTGGCGGCGCGCTTCGCCGCGCAGGGCTTCGGAAAAGACGATGTTTTGGAAACTCTGGTCGTACCAGCCGGTAACATAATGGCGAAAGGCATTGACGCCGAGATTAAGCGCGTCGGCAAATTCGCGCTGCCAATCGACTTTCTCGCCCTGAAAGTGGCGGTCGATGATGTCGGCGGCGAGTTTGGCGGAATGGACGGCGGTGGTCACGCCACTGGAAAACACCGGATCGAGAAACTCGGCGGCATTACCCAGCAGCGCGAAATGGCGGCCGTACAGCGCTTTGACGCTGGCCGAATAGCCGCGCAGATACAGCGCGGGAAAGCCGTTGTCCCACACCGCGTTTTGCAGGATGCGTGCCGGCAGCGGCATTTCTTTGGCAAATTGTTCAATCACCGTTTCCGAGCCGCTGATGCCGGCGAAATGATCGCCGGAGCCGACCACGCCGATGGATGAGCGGCCGTTGCTGAAGCAGGTGAGCCACAGCCAGACGTCGCGGTGCTCGGGGTGGACGCAGACCAGCGTTTTGTTGCGGTCGAAATCGGGATCGGTGATGTGGTCGTCGATATGGGTGAAGTGGACTTGGCGCGGCGGCAGCGTCGAGGGCATGTCCCAGCCCAACAGGCGCGGCAGCGCGCGGTAGTAGCCGCTGGCATCAAGCACGAAATGGGTGTCGATCACGTATTTGGTGCCGTTTTCGTCTTCCACGCCGAGCTTGGCGCTGTCGCCGCCGTTGTTGAAGGCGGAAACGGTTTCGCCGAAACGCACTTCGGCGCCAGCTTTAACGGCGGTGTCGATCAGAATCTGGTCAAAACGGTCGCGCTGGACGTGAAAGGCATGGCTGGGGCCGGCGGCGGTTTTTTCGTTGAAATTGAAGCTGGCGTAGCGCTCGCCCCAGGAAAAGGCGGTGCCGTTTTTGTATTGGAAGCCGATGCCGTTTTGCACCGCGTCGGCCATGCCGGCTTCTTCCAGAATCTGGATGGCGTGCGGCAGCAGGCTCTCGCCGATAACGAAGCGCGGAAAGTGTTGTTTTTCCAATACGCAGACATGGTAGCCGCGGCGGGCAAGCAGGGTGGCGGCAACTGCGCCTGAAGGTCCGGCGCCGATAATGGCGATGTCGAAATGGTGGATCATGTGTGGCTCTCGGGTGACAGGCAGCCTGAAAGGGGCAAAACCGCTTTCAGGCTGCCTGCCGGCAATCCGCGGGGCAAACGCGTAAGTTTATGTTCTGTAAAAAGCTATGCCGGCGCAAACGCCGTGCGCGCTTCAGGCAGCCTGAAAAGAGCAAACAGCGGTTTTTTTCAGGCTGCCTGAAACTGTATGTAATAAGGCATATTCTACAATAAAAACATGGTCGCCAAGCCGAGAAAAATCATAAAGCCGCCCGAATCGGTTACCGCGGTAATCAGCACCGAGCTGCCCAGCGCCGGGTCGCGGCCGGAGCGCTCCATCAGAATCGGAATCAGCACGCCGACCACCGCCGCCAAGAGCAGGTTGAGCGTCATCGCCGCCACCATCACCAGGCCGATGCCGACGCTGTCGTAGAGCAGCCACGACACCAGCCCCATCACGCTGCCCCAAATCACGCCGTTGACCAGCGCCACGCCGATTTCTTTTTTCAAAAGCCGCATGGCCTGCGCGCCGGAAATCTGGCCGACGGCCAGCGCGCGCACAATCATGGTGATGGTCTGGTTGCCCGAATTGCCGCCGATGCCGGCCACAATCGGCATCAGCGCCGCCAGCGCGACAATTTTCTCGATGCTGCCTTCAAAGGCGCCGATCACGCGGCTGGCCACAAAAGCCGTTACCAAATTGATCGCCAGCCACATCCAGCGGTTTTTCACCGAATCCCACACCGGCGCAAACAGGTCTTCTTCTTCCTTCAAACCGGCCATATTCAAGATATCGGCTTCGGATTCTTCGCGGATCACGTCCACCATTTCGTCCACGGTCAGACGGCCGATCAGCTTGTCGGCGGCATCGACCACCGGCGCGGTTACCAAGTCGTAGCGCTCGAAGGCCTGCGCCGCTTCTTCGACGTCGTCTTCCGGCCGAAAGCGCACCACATCGGTGGCCATCACGTCGGCCACCATCTCTTCGGGCGCCGATACCAGGAGTTTGCGGATCGGCAGCACGCCCTGCAGGGTGTCGTTGTCGTCCACCACAAAGATTTTGTCGGTATGGTCGGGCAGGCTGTCGAAACGGCGCAGATAGCGCAGCACCACTTCGCAGCTCACATCGGCGCGGATGCTGACGGTTTCAAAGTTCATCACCGCGCCCACCTGGTCGTCGCGGTAGGACATGGCAGCCTGAACCTGGGCGCGCTCTTCTTCGTCGCGGGTTTGCAGTGCTTCGGCTACTACGTCCTGCGGCAGATCGTCGGCCAAATCGGCCAGATCGTCGGCTTCCAAGTCTTCCACCGCCGCCAGCAGCTCTTCGCTGTTCATCGCTTCGATCAGCGTTTCACGCACCGCGTCGGACACTTCCAGCAGCACTTCGCCGTCTTCTTCGGGCGCAGCCAAACGCCACACCAGCACGCGCTCTTTGGGCGGCAGCTGTTCGAGCACGTCGGCGACGTCGGCCGGATGCAGCTCGTGCAGGATGCCGGTGAGCGTTTGCAGACGGCTGTTGGTTTGCGGGTCGGAAAGGGTGTTATCGGCGGCGATCAGCGCGTAGTGCGGCAGCAGCGACTCGGCCAAATCGTGGATGCGTTCGATGTCGATGGCGGCCTGTTCGGCCGGACGGCGATCGTCGGTGGTTTGAGGTTCCATAAATGCTCCGCCTGCCTGTGCGGCGGGCATTCAGGCAGGTTTAGGGTGTGTGTGGGAAAGAATGGCTCGGTAACGAACTGGGAAGGTCCATAATCGGCGCCCGCGCGTTTGAAAGCGGGCCGGCGGTTGGAAACGGCGCGCATTCTACACGCTTTGCCCGCTGCCGGCAGCGGAAATTCAGGCAGCATGAAAACCGCAACCGCCGCGCCGCGGGCAAATGTTTTCCGCAGGCGGCGGTTTTGGCGGATAATCGCGGCTGCGCGCAGGCAGCCTGAAAACGCTTTTCAGGCTGCCTGAGGCTGGAAAATCCTGTTTCACCATTAAATTAAAGAAAACTTGCCATGCACACCGTTTTTTATCTCGAAAACCACGAGCACATCGCCCTGTGCGATCTGCTCAAAGCCGCCGGTCTGGCCGAGAGCGGCGGCGCCGCCAAAAGCGCCGTTGCCGCCGGAGAAGTGCGGCGCAACGGCGAGACCGAAACCCGCAAAACTGCCAAAATCCGCGCCGGCGAGCGCATCGAATTTGCCGGCAGCAGCATCGAAGTGAGGGCGGGCCATGACGCCGGATAAACCCCTGCTGAGCGAGCCGGAAGCGCCGGAAGACTGGGAATGCTGCGGCAGCGAATGCGGCGAAGCCTGCATCCACGACATCTACCGCCGCGAGCTGGCCGCCTATCGGGCGCAGCAGCGCGAGCTGGAAGAAAACGCGCAAACTGCCGACTCGCCGCCAGCCGAATAATCCCGTTTTGCCCCTTTATCCGTTTTCAGGCTGCCTTAGCCGCCAGCGCAAAGCAGGCAGCCTGAAAACCGTTTGATTGTGAAAGGAAGCCCGATGGCCTACCGTTTTTCCCTGCCGTCTTCATCCGGCAGTATCTTCAACAGCGACGACAACTTACCGCTGGTGCTGTATTTCTACCCCAAAGACAGCACCCCCGGCTGCACCACCGAAGGATTGGACTTCAACGCCCGGCTCGACGAGTTTCGCGCGCTCGGCTACACCGTGGCCGGCATCTCGCGCGACAGCGTCAAAAGCCATCAGAATTTCTGCGCCAAGCAGCAGTTCCGTTTCGAGCTTTTGAGCGATGCCGACGAAACCGTCTGCCGCCTGTTTGACGTGATCAAAACCAAAAAACTCTACGGCCGCGAATACGAAGGCATCGAGCGCAGCACCTTCGTGCTCGATGCCGCCGGCGAAATCCGCCACGAATGGCGCAAGGTCAAAGTAGCCGGCCACGCGCAGCAGGTGCTCGACACCCTGCGCGCCGAAGCAGCCTGAAAACCCCCAAAGCAGCCTGAAAAAGCGATTTTCCCTTTTCAGGCTGCCTGAACGTTCGTCCCACCGAAAGATTAAGCATGTATCCCACCGCCACTCCCGGCTACCGCTGCGGCTTTATCGCCATCGTCGGCCGCCCCAACGTCGGCAAATCGACGCTGATGAACCACCTGATCGGCCAGAAAATCAGCATCACCAGCAAAAAAGCGCAGACCACCCGCCACAAAGTTACCGGCATCTACACCGACGACACCGCCCAATTTATTTTCGTCGATACCCCCGGCTTCCAAACCCACCACCGCAACGCCATCAACGACCGCCTGAACCTAAACGTAACCGAAGCGCTCTCCGGCGTCGATGCCGTTGCCTTCGTCATCGAAGCCATGCGCTTTACCGAGGCCGACCGCACCGTTATCCGCCAGCTGCCCAAACATGTGCCGGTGGTGCTGGTGCTCAACAAAATTGACCGCAGCAAAGCGCAAAACGCCCACGAGCTGCAGGCCTTTATCGACAGCGTTACAGCCGAGTTCCCTTTTGCCGCCACCGCCACCGTCAGCGCCAAACACGCTCTGGGGCTGGCCGCGTTGCTGCAGCAGCTCAAAGCCTACCTGCCCGAAGGCGAACCGCTGTATCCCGAAGACATGGTTACCGATAAATCCGGCCGCTTTCTCGCCAGCGAAATCGTCCGCGAAAAGCTGTTCCGCTATCTGGGTGAAGAGCTGCCCTATGCGATGAACGTCGAAGTCGAGCAGTTCCAAGTCGAAGAAGACGGCCTGCACCGCATCCACATCGCCGTGCTGGTGGAGAAAGACAGCCAAAAAGCCATCCTGATCGGCAAAGGCGGCGAAAAGCTGAAAAAAATCTCCACCGAAGCGCGGCTGGATATGGAAAAACTGTTCGACGCCAAAGTCTTTTTGCGGGTATGGGCGAAAGTCAAATCCGGCTGGGCCGACGACATCCGTTTCCTGCGCGAATTGGGCATGTAGCCCGCATCCGAGCCGTCTTCGTCCAATATTTTCAGGCTGCCTTGAATCCCCAAGGCAGCCTGAAAATATTTGCCGCAGCGGGAAAAGCGCTAACGGCGGCGTTGGCGAAACCGAAGTGTGCTAAGCAAAGCAAAAGCAGCCTGAAAGCGGCAAACGCTGTTTCAGGCTGCTTTTCGGTGTTTGGCAGGCATGGCAGCCTGAAAACTATTTTTTCCAATAGCCGGGCGTAAACAGGATAAATACGGTGAAGATTTCCAGCCGCCCCAGCAGCATCACGGCGGCGCACAGCCATTTTTGCAGGTCGGTCAGCGCGGCGTAGTTGTGGGCGGGGCCGACGATGCCGAGGCCGGGGCCGGTGTTGGTGATGCAGGCAATCACGGCGCTGATGGCGCTGATCAAGTCCATGCCGCTGATCATCAGGGCGAAGGTGGCGGCAACCACGGTCATAAAATAGGCGAAGATAAAGGCCATAATCGCCATGGCGAGGTGTTCGGTCAGGCTGCTGCCGTTGACTTTTACCGTGCGCACGGCGTTGGGGTGCTGCAGCAGTACGGTTTCGCGCAGCGAGAATTTGGCCAGGGCAATGGCGCGGGCGAGCTTGATGCCGCCGCCCATCGAGCCGGTGTTGGCCAGTACGTTGGAGAGAAAGAACATCCACAGCGATACGGTGAGCGGCCACACGCCGAAATCGGTGTTGGCAAAGCCGCTGGCCAGGCCGATGGAGATGAAGTTGAAACCGACGTAGCGCAGCGCATCGCCCAAGCCGTAGCGGCCGGTGAAGTAGAAATAAAGGGTGGCGGCGGCAATGCTGGCGGCCAGCAGCAAGAGCAGGGTGCGCACTTCTTCGTCGCGCCAGTAAGGGCGCAGACAGCGGTGGCGCAGCGCTTTGAAGTGGGTGGCGAAATTGATGCCGCCGGCCAGGGTGGCCAGCGCGATTACCCATTCGACCGCGGCCGAATCGAAGGCGGAGATGCCTTTGTCGCGGGTGGAAAAGCCGCCCAGCGCGAAGGCGGACATGGCGTGGCAGATGGCGTCGAACCAGCCCATGCCGGCCAGGTGCAGCCCTAGGCCGGTGAGCAGGGTGCAGCCGAGATAAAACAGCCACAGCCGCTTGGCGGTTTGCGAGATGCGCGGCGCCATTTTGGCGTCTTTTTCGATGCCGGGGATTTCGGCCTGAAACAGGCGCGTGCCGCCGACGCCGAGCATCGGCAACACCGCCACCGCCAGCACGATAATGCCCATGCCGCCGAGCCAGTTGAGCATGTGGCGCCAGAAATTGAGCGAGGGCGCAAGGGTATCTAGCCCGCTCATAATGGTGGCGCCGGTGGTGGTCAGCCCGCTGATGGCTTCAAAAAAGGCATCGGTAAACGACATCTCTTCAAAGTAGAAATAAAACGGCATCGCCGCAATCAGCGCAAACGCCAGCCACAGCATGGTCACCAGCGCGAAGCCGTCGCGCGGGCGCAATTCGTGGTGGTGGCTGCGGGTGAAAAACCACACCGGCAGGCACAGCGAAAAGGTGATCAGGCCGGTGGCGGAAAACACCGTTTCGGCGCCGTCGTGAAAATAAAACGACACCGCCGCCGGCACCAGCATCAGCACCGCGAGCAGCATGCCGAGCTTGACGAGAATATGCAGGGTGGGCAGGATTTTTCGCATAACAGAACATCAAAGGCGCGATAAAGGCAGCCTGAAAACGGCAAAAACGGTTTTCAGGCTGCCTTGTTTGGTGTTACCTGAATGTTTCAGGATGCTGGGATTCCGGGGTGTTTTGACAATCAGCATTGCAGCGGCTTTTGCGGCATAAACTTCCAATGCCGACAGCTTACGCAAGTCCGCTACGCTACCCCCGCGCAGGCGGGAATCTTGTTTCGGATTGGATATCGGACTGCTTATCCGCGCATTGCCGCCGTCCCAACCAAGATTCCCGCCTGCGCGGGAATGACGCTGCTTGGGCGAATCTTGGGTTTTGCCGGGGCTTTCAGGCTGTCTTTTGTATTTCAAAAGCCGATTGCCAACAGCTCCCTAGGCTTCTTTATTCTCCGCCGCTTTTTGTCGCAGGCGCAGGCCGAGTTCGCGTAGTTGTTTGTCGTCCACCGCGCCGGGGGCGTTGGTGAGCAGGCATTGGGCGCGCTGGGTTTTGGGGAAGGCGATGACGTCGCGGATGGACTCGGCGCCGGTCATCAGCGTAACCAGTCTGTCCAAACCGAAGGCTAAACCGCCGTGCGGGGGTGCACCGAATTTCAGGTTGTCCAACAGGAAGCCGAATTTTTCCTGCTGCTCTTCGGGGGTGATTTTCAGCGCGGCGAACACTTTTTCCTGCACTTCGGCGCGGTGGATACGGATGGAGCCGCCGCCGATTTCCCAGCCGTTAAGCACCATGTCGTAGGCGCGGGCGAGGCAGTGTTTGGGGTCGCTGTCCATCAGGTCTTCATGGCCGGGTTTGGGCGAGGTGAAGGGGTGGTGCATGGCCGCCCAGCGCTCGTTTTCTTCGTCGTATTCGAACATTGGGAAATCGACTACCCACAAGGGTTTCCACTCGTCGACAAAATAGCCGTCGGCCGCGCCATGCTCCAAGCCGACCTTGATACGCAGGGCGCCGATGGCTTCGTTGACGACTTTGGCTTTGTCTGCGCCGAAGAAAATCAAGTCGCCGTTTTGTGCGCCGGTGCGCTCGATGATGGTTTTCAGGCTGCCTTCGGAGAGGAATTTGACGATGGGAGACTGCAAGCCGCTGTCTTCGCCATTGGTAAGGTTGGTCACGTCGTTGACTTTGATGTAGGCCAGACCCTTCGCGCCGTAGATGCCGACGAATTTGGTGTATTCGTCGATTTCTTTGCGCGAGAATTTGGCGCCGCCCGGCACGCGCAGGGCGACGACGCGGCCGCCTTTCATGTCGGCGGCGGCACGAAAGA
>ERZ772827.339-NODE-339-length-26140-cov-4.867587_pt1 | contig 26140 bp, 25 predicted proteins | sample MGYA00580850_ERZ772827 | MGnify/ENA primary metagenome ERZ772827 (study PRJEB29015, sample SAMEA2737950) | human oral metagenome | biome: human oral; feature: human-associated habitat; material: dental | place: China | collected 2145 ... | reverse complement strand
CCAGGAGCACTGGAGAGAACCCCAACCAAAACTGTAGTAGGTGGTTTCGGTGGATGACTTGAATCCTCAAGTGGAACTTCAAGTTCACCCAATCCTGAATTGTGAAGAATTTGCGAATTTTGCACCAAAACACCCAATCAGACCTATACCGTTTGTATACATACTATAGTAGGGTTGATTTTGTGATGTTGACCACTTCAACCCTTCACCTCACCATTGACACTTCATCCTTCAGGAGTTCACATGCAACAAACACAACAATCATTCGACATTGGAACAATTCATGAAACCATCCAACACGGTTCACTTGAAATCATTGGGTTGGTTGAAGACAGACCAGACCGCAGACAAGTGAAGTTCATATCCACAGGATTCGTGAAGGAGGTTAGTACCGAATCAATCTCCAAAGGGGCCGTCAAGGATCCTTCACAGGTTTCAGCACATCGTGGCGGGTATCTTGGTCACGATCCTTCATTGGAGAAACATCCACTGCGGAAGATACTCTACAGCAAGTGGTATGCAATGATGCAAAGGTCGAATCCCATCAAGCACGGCAAGAAGAACCCATGGAACAAGTGCAATGGCAAGACAATTGATCCTGACTGGATGAACTTCAGTACCTTCATGAAGGACGTGTTGGAAATCCCTGGAGCTGAATTGCTCTACACCTGCAAAGACCCAGCCAACAAGGTACACCTGAACAGTGACATCCTTGCTACTGAACGTGGTGTTCCTCCAACGTATTGTAAGGAGAACTGCAAATGGATTCCTCGTTCATACAATGATCAGATTGAAGTATTCAACAAGAAGAACGGCTTCATGAAGGAAGGGAAGACCTTCGATACCGTTCACGGTCCAGTCACCCTAGTAGCCAGTGAGAAGGGTAAGTGGACCTTGAGGTTTGATGATGGGAAGGAGAAGACGTATTGGTGGGTTGCAGTCATCAACAATGACTTCAGTAGACCGTGATGTCAACCACTTGACATCCTCATGCGTTCATGGCATCATTCGGTTCAATCAATCTTCCGAGGGCCTTCATTGGCCCTCTTCAATTTCCCGAAACCACCTACTACAGTTTTGGTTGGGGTTCTCTCCAGTGCTCCTGGGGGGCTGGGGCCCTCAAGGCCCCTGCCCCTTCCCCCCATCAGATTGATTGTTTTCATACCTTTGGATTCAAACATGACTTCACGCTACACTTCAACCTTGGACATGGAACGGGCTTCTTACTTCTCCTATAGCCTGAACTTCAATCTGAAGAAGGAGACCGTCAACTCCATCCTTGAGGCTGCTTCAATCCGTAAACCAAAGGATGATCTTCTCATGGGTGTCCACACTACCTTCATTGGGACCTTCCTATCCAACCTGATTCAATCACGGGACAATGGGAACAATCTTCTCGCCTTCAGTCTCCTGAACAACTTCACTCATCCCGAACTCCATTCTTCACCAGAGTGGAAGAAGCTGACTGAGTTCAAACGCAAGAAGATCATGAACTCCATGAAGGCCCTCGGGTTTGTTGTTCAATACTCACGTGGTCAATCCCTTGCCAAACATGACCGTGCTTGTCTGTCCCTGTACCAAGCTGGTCCTGAACTTCATTCCGCCTTTGATTGGTCAATCATCAACCAAGAGAAGCTGAAGAACCATCAATCAACCATTGTCCGTGACGTGATGAAGGTTGAACGTCCAATCTCAACCAAAGAAACCAACATCCTGAATCACTACAACCAGTATTGGATGGATCGGGTGAACTTCCTTGCCGATCCCATGACGATGATCTTCAAGCACGACACCAACCTGAATGGTCGGCTGTACTCCTCATACCAGAATATGTCCCAAGAGAAGCGTGAAGGCATCAGGATTGATCATGAACCCGCTGCTGAGGTGGACTTCTCATCTTCCCATATGAACATCCTGTCACTGTGGAAGGAAGGAACGACTGTGGAAGACGCATACACCCGTATCCTGAAGAATGTCACCGTTGAAGGTGTTTCACGTGATGATGTCAAGAAGGCTATCATGCGCTATACCAATTCGTCCAACCCTTCATCCAACCTTCAGTGGTGCGAGAAGTGGAGTAGTAATAAGACTCATGACGTCATCAATGCCATTGAGAAGACATTCGGTTTCATGAAGTCAATTAAGGGCAAGCAGTTCGGTCTAGTCTCAATGCGTGTTGAAGGACTGATTGCCACCAAGATGATTCAATGGGCCATGATGAATGATGAAGTCATCCTACCAGTTCATGACTCATTCATCTGCCGTGAATCCATCAAGGATCAAGTGGAACAGACCATGAATCGTATTCGGGCTGAAGTCGTTGAAAACTTCAACTTTGATGAAGCCATGGAATCCCTTGAGGAATACAAGAGTGCGAAGAAGGAAGCTATCAAGGCTGGCAAGGTTCGCATGAGTGAAGAAGACAAGGTTGAACTGATGGAACAGGTTGAAGTGAAGTTCAATGAGATTCAAGGTACCTTCAAGAAGGCTGTTGTGGAAGCTTCAATCAATCCTGTTGTATCCAAAGGAATGACCATCAACCAGTATGCAATGCAATGGGTTCCAGTGAAGGTTGAAGAAGCCGTTGTTGGGTTGAAGGAACTATGGAACGAAGAAGGAGTGAATGATGATCCATGGCTATTCCTGAAGAACCAGGACCTGATGAAGATTCAACGAGGAATGAACCCAGTATGGTTTGCTTGAAGGACAACAAAACAATCAATCTGATGGGGGAAGGGGCAGGGGCCTTGAGGGCCCCAGCCCCCCAGGAGCCCTGGAGAGAACCCCAACCAAAACTGTAGTAGGTGGTTTCGGTGGATTGGAATTGACCAATGCAAATCTTGCATAAATTCTGTAGTATCGACATCCAAAGGAACCGTCTGATACTCAGACACATCAATAGCGCACTGAACCGAATTACCTTCGTTCTCTTCCTCATTGCTCTTTTCGCACTGTTCATCAAGACAGGAACAAATCTCATTGGTGAATTTGCCTCCATGGACATTGAGACTCTTCTTGTCATTGGACTCCTCTTCGCCTTGTTCTTCAAACGAATCCCAACCATCAAAGGAAATACCCATGGAAGATATGATCCTATTCCCACAAAAGCCACTACAAGAAGTCATTGAACTCCTGATGAATTGGCCGAGGCTATCAGTTTCAACCAAGTGAATCGCCACAAAAAATCAAGCATAAATCCTATAGTACACACTGTACAATTCAACTCAACCGCAAAAGAACACAATCATGACAGACTTCATCAATCAAACCCGTGTCAATCATCATGGCTTCACCTACACAGTAACGTCATACAACCCATTGACGAAACGGTACACAGTCCATTTCCCTCATAGTAATGTGACCAAGGAAGTCACCCGACAGTCGATCAGCGGCAACATTGTTTCAGAAAAAGCACTGATCCAGAAAGCAACAAAATCCATGAATCAACGGACTTCAACCCTGTACTATGCGATGCTCCAGCGTCTTAACAAGAACCCCGCTTACAAAAATGTCAGACTAGACCCGCGTTGGAATACACTTGAAGGCTTCCGTGAGACCATTCATCAAGTTGAAGGTTATGAATTCTGGAAGGAATACTCTGGTTTCTCCTTGGACAAAGATCAAAAAGGCATGAACACATATGGACCCGATTCCTGTGTTTTCATTCCACTAACACAGAACTCTTCTCAACCACGGAAGAAAACCCAACACAAATCCTACAAGGTTGGAACCAAACTGAACATTCAGGGTCAAGTTGCTGTTGTGGTTGGAAAACTCCCAGCAAGAACGATCATCCGCTTTGAAGAGACGGGGGAACTTCGGGAAGTCTGGACTCATAACATCTCGATCAACGGTCTATCAAAATCTACCAAGGGTGGGTGATCAAATGGACAATCAAGAACGATTTGGGATTGGTACAATTCATACTGCACATGATGGTCAATATGAAGTCATCGGGAAGTCTAGTTGGTGTACACGGAGGATCAAGTTCCTTGAGACGGGATATGAAGTTGAAGTCCCATACCCTGCATTGGTGATTGGATCGGTCAAGGATAGACTTCATCGCAGTGTTCTTGGTGTTGGGTACATTGGAGAGGAAGACTTCAGCGATCATCCAGAGTTTGCCAAGATCAGGAATCGGTGGAATTCGATGATTCGATATCGGGTCAAGAGGAACCAGAAGATTGCAGAAGAAGATCAGTGCTTTGCCGAGTACTTCAAACGTCAAGTAGGAATCTGATACCAGTAGAAACAACAAAGGCCCAAGGGATTATCTCCCAAGGGCCTTTTTGCATTTGCAGTAGACAAAAAAAGCCCAGCACCCCCGAAGGAGTACTGGGCCAAAGGAACAAACATGACATAGACGATTTATGCCCGTTTCCCGTAGCACTTCTTCAAGTGATCAGGTTTCCCCATCTTCCTGAAGTCACAATCACCACCCACACCACGATCCTGCACAGACACGACATTCTCACCCGATACTACTCCAGACCCCTGCAATAGGAACTCCTCATACGTCATTTCATCATACATCTTTGACCAAGGGAACCAATATACCGAAAATGCAATGGAAGCCAATAGGAGTAGGTCAACAAGGAACCTTGTCAGTCTTGATGGATGGTGGTGGACAACATTGATTGTTTGGGGTTTGTATAGGTTTGATGGGATGTCTTGGGGGTACATGATGTGTTTCCTCCTTTGAAGGATTGGGTTAACGTGTATTTGCTATGGGTCCGTGCATTTGTTCAAGGCCACGGAGGAAGGTTGCACGTTCCATCTTCCGTCGGTGAAGAAGACCTTGGATAATCCTCTTCTTGGCACCTTGACCTCCATAGACCCACCTTGGAAATTCATTGGCGGCACCGACATAGTCACCTGAATTCAGTTTCCGAAGAAGGGTTGATGATGCAAAGTTCCCTTCTCCGATGTTGAAGACAAGAGAGACCAGAGCCCCTCGCATCTCCATATTCAGTGGAACCTTGACATGCCGATCAATGGCTGCTGATATGATCTTCACGTCCTTGATGAGTAGGGCTTCACACTGCTTGTCGGTGTATCTCGATCCAACAATCAATTGGGGGTCCATGTGGCCAACACAGACCGTAGGAATCCCTACTGAATCCCTGTAGACTACATTGGACCATCCTTCATATTGGATGAGATTGGCTACACTAGTAACACCAAGAAAGGTTGAGGCTGCAACTCCTTTCACAACATTGATCCTGTTCATTTGATGCCTCTGTGGGTTAGGGTGGAACTTCGGGTGACTTCATGATTGTCTTGACAGTCATAGCAATGACCTCCTGCGATTGCGATGAGTGATGGATGTCTTCCCTTCATTCATCATGGAATGGATGAACGATGAAGTGGCCTTGTCCTTCGCCTCATCGGATTTGATGATTTGTTGTAAGCGACCCCTAACCCGCTCAATGGCCAGACTCAATGAGTCAAAGGTATCATCGTGGAGTAGGGAATTGCGTTGATAGGTGACGTTGTTGATTTGATACCAGAGAGAGAAGGCTTCACGGAGCTTTGGTTCGACATCAGCCAATGAGGCTTCATGAGACTTGATAGCATCCTCAGTGACGACCAATGAACCACGTCCCATGACAGGAACCAGACGATTGATCCCACGGACTTCCTTCTGTCCACTCTCACGGACATCATCCAATCCCACTTGCCACCCATTCTGCTGTGCATAGTATTGCAGGATTGGTCTGAAGGTTTGGGTGATGATCCCATTGCCAGCATTCGATTCCATGATGATCTGTGAAGGACGGTACTTGGACAACGTAGAGGCCCATTGCGTCATGAGTTCTTCAGAGTATCCACCCTTCCACGATCCAGCATCGAGGATGTACGCATAGCCAGAGACAACACCTAGGACGACATATCCTGTACGGTCACCACTCTTGACACCACCCAAAGCAGGGTCAATGGTAGCAATCACATAGGGCTTCTCTTGGTACTCTGAAGGATCGACACGGACACGAGTGAACCCGTACTCACCAATCTTCTCTTCACCCACAGTATGAAGGACGACAGGTAGGGTATTCACATGGGGGAGGGAAACTACCTTGATCATCTCTGTACGCAGTGGCTTCCTTGAAGCATCAGACAGAGTTGGGTTGAGCATGTGTTGCAATTGGAAAAATGGACCACCTTGAACCTGTTCCTTGCCAACCAAGACATCTTCACCAAGGTACTCGGGGCACGTAGGGATACCTTGTTGACCATCCATACCATGACCAGTTCTATTCTGGGGATCTTCATACAGGGCTTCAATGGAAGGCGCAAGGTTCTCACCATACCAAGGACGCTGATCAACAGTAGGAACACGGCCAGGCCAGAACCGTTGCTTGAATCCCATATCAGGGAGTTGCTTGTAGATCGATTCAGTTGTCTGATGGGTCCCTAGGACAATGATCCGTCCATTGGTACAGATTGAAGGTAGGTCACGAAACCGTTGGATCAGGTCTTCACGCAATACACTTGATGATGAATTGGAATAGGTCTCAACGTCATCAGCCAGAATGATGTCCCCACGCATACCTTGAATACCACTCATCAGGGACTTGGCTGCAATGGATGGGTGAGGATCGAGACCACGAAGGCTATGGTGGATGTCAAAGGCCTCAACACTATCACGGTCACCTGCTCGCTTGTCTGGAAGCATGAAGGATAGTTCAGGCATTGAGTAGAACAGGTCAATCATGGCCTTGGAGAACTTCCTAGCCAATGATGACTCTCCAGTGAACAGGACAACCCTCAACCGTGGATTGTGGATCAGTGAGTACAATGCGTACCCACGGGCAATAGTACTCTTGGCTTGAGACCGTTGAGCATGGATGACGGTCTTCTTGCTCTCATCATCAGCCATGAAGAGCGCAATCTCCCTCTGGATGGCTGCCATCTTGAATCCTTCAATGTACATCACCTGTTCCAAGAAGGATAGCCAGTCAGAGTGGAGCTCCTGAAGGTATCGAAGCTTGTCAAGTCTCTTCAGTGCAAGGGTAGCGGATTCTCTCTTGCTCATCGTGCCATGTCCTCACGACGACGACGCAAGACCTCTTCCATGGCTTCCTTCTCTGCTTCAGTATCATCAGCCAAAGCCATTGCCTCTGCATTGTCCTGAAGCAATCCACGAAGGACACTCATGACCATAGGTGTAGCAGTCTCTTCTTGCAATTGTTTGACAATAGTACGGAGAAGAAGACTCTTGGCCGTCTTGAGAAGAGTGATATCGTCTTGCCCGTCATCAAGGGATAGAAGGTTCTGTTGAGCAATGGTTCGGTCAATGGCAGGTCCTAGGGGTTCTCCTAGGATGTCATCAAGAGTAGGACCAGAAGTCTTCATGTTGTTCTCCAGTGAAGGGTGATGAGGATTAACCCCACCACCCCCTGTTCAGTCAATCAAGTTCAATCAAGGTATAGCGTGTCAAAGTCTTCGCCTTCCTCAAGCAGTGGAGGAAGAACCTTGTATGCCTCAGCGTCCATGTCATACTGAACGTCTACGACGGACTTGTCATGCCAAACTCCAACACGGCAAGGCCATACCTTGAAGGTGTCATGTGGAGCTTCCCACTGCCAGTCTTCCCAATCGGGCTTGTTCAACATCCCTTGTTCACCCATGAGGAAGTCGCAGAAGCAACGATCCTTGCTGAACTCTGGGAAGTGTTCTGAAGTGGCAAAGAGACCATCAAAGTACATGATCGCCTTCTCTGCTGTTGCGTCTTCAACCCGACGGGTGACGAGTTGTTTCTTCACGATTGACATGATATTCTCCTTGAGGTTAAGTCAGCCAGCCAGTTGTTGAATCGTTGTTCTGGCCAAGCATGGGTGATTGTGGAACAGTGCTGAATAGGGTACCATATGGGAACACCCGCGCATCCGCCAGTGAAGCAAATGATGAACCCAACCGTGTTCCGTAAGGAGGGGGTGAATTGAACCGAAGTTGAAGCTTCAATCCATCGAAATCGGTTAGGTAGATTCCACCATAGGGCGAAATCATGCTGATATAAGGGTGCGCCAATGTCGATGGAAGTGCAGTTGATGCGGTCCTTGTGGTATCAGTTGGGATTCCGCTTGGATTGTGGACGATAGCTCGGACGTTGATGTGATTGTGAGAACTGATGTGAACATGCATCCACATGTTGTTCTCGCCGCCCCCTTCAGGTCTATACTTCTCACTTGGGGCGAATCTCCAGACCGTCTCTGCAGGAATGTCATGGGCAAACTGAACCTTCACGTTGGTGATGTACAGCTGAGGAGCATTTGCAGGAGCAACAACACCCACCTCACACCAAACCGCGTGGCTTGGGGCGACTACCCATGTACTCACGGTCTTCGGTTGAGCACGAATCGATTCGGTATCACGACGGGCATAGAACGTCATCTCACGGCCACTACGATCAAACCACCTGATGTTGAATCGAACGGTCTTGGACGCCCGTCCTCCACTGGTGAACGCATCAAACGAGAACTTGAAGACGGGTTCCTTGATCTTGATCCTGTCACCGAAGAAGACATTGCGGTCTGAAGAAATGTCGGCGGGAACCATGAAGCTACCAGAAGAACCATTGAATGCCAGTGTTGCATATGCAAGAGTTCCTGAACCAGTCCCATCAGTCATCCGACCTGTACCGTTGAGGATGAATCCTTCATCACGTTCACGGATCAGGTTGTCAACACTCAGTGAATAGTGACTTGCCTTCCACTTCTCATAGACATCATTGTGAGCCACCATCAGCATACCATCAGAGGCAGGGAGCTTTGGCATCCTATTGTTGATCTTGGTGTCTGTCTCAGACCGAAGGTTGTTAATGCCACCAGTCAACCGTGTATCCATTGCAGATACGGTGCCAGACAGTGCGTCTAGGTTCTGTCTTGTGGACTTCCGTAGTTCATCGGTCTCCTTGACAGCAGCATTAATCCGACCTGATATTCCAGACACCTTGGAATCTGTTTCAGCAGTGATACCACGACGGGCTTCACCAATCAGGTTAGCAGCAGCACCTTTGAGTTCAAACCGTTGATTGCTCCAGTCTTCAATGGTCTGCTGTTGCTGGGCCAATTGAGAACGAGTAGCGAAGGACGACACGTCAACCTTGCCCAGTTGCTCTTGGAGCTTCTTCAGATCAGCTACTTCAGTCTTCTTGACGTAGGATGTCTCAACGTCAGACGTGACAGACTGAACAGCAGCACGGACCTTGACATCAACAACAGCAATGGAAGCTAGTCCAGAAGTGGCTTCAGTGACCTTGGTGTCGATGCTCCGTTGAGTAGCAAATCGTCCATCTGATTCCTGCTTGGTATAGTGATTCTCACCAACCTCAGTCTTAACATCATCCATTGCCTGTCGAATCTCTTGACGCATACCTTGAGTGGTAGGCATCTGTTCAACCGCACTCCAGAAGGATGTCTTGGTGACAAAATCATCGGGGTTCAGGTGAGAATCCTTCAGTTCCCGAATCTCCCTCTTGATAACAGTCTGTTCACTACGAATACCAGAGAACTCATTGCGGATTGAATCAGTGATAAGATTGGAACCTTCAACATCGGCCTTCAGACGGGTGATGGTATCCCTGTCCTCACTGAGGCCAGCCTGAAGTTCATGGATCTGATTGGCGTTGTATTCGACTTGAGTGTTGAGTGTGAAGATACCTTGCTTGTTGACAGCAACCTGATTCTTCAGAACATCAAGACCAGAAGTAGAACTCCTGATAGCTTCAACATCACCAGACAATGTAGTGACAGCATGTTGAATGTTGGATATCCCATTCTCAGCTTCAGCCCTGAAGTTGTTGAAGGTAGTCTGCTTCACGTAGGCATCAAGGAAGCTAGGTGGAGTTTGACCAACAGGATTCACGAAGGGTGTAGTATCCAAAGCCTGAAGTTCTTCATCCCCAATAGCACCATAGGCACAATACTCAAGAACAAGGGTCTTGATCAGCTTGGCCGTATTCTCGATGGTCTCATTCTCATTCAATCCACGCTTGGGTGTGTAGTGCTTTGACCGACATAGGATCATTACAGGAGCACCACGGAAGGCCTTGGTCGACAATGAACCATTGAACATGGAACGGATAGGACGCTTCACCCATCCAATGTCCGCAGCACCATCCAGAACCCATAGTTCAATGTCACTACCAACAAGGTTCACTGGAGTGCGGTCACCAACAGCAGGATAGCGATGAAGGACATTGTACAGGGGGAACTCGGGTGATCCCCAGAGCTTGCCAATCACAAGTCCATTGACCCGTGCCTTGTGTTTTTCAGTGATCCATGATAGCAGTTGAGTGACTGAAGTGGGGATTGAGGCAACCTCGTTCCGTTCAGCCGTGTATGACTGTCCAGTCTTGGATGCTCTCCAATCCAGAACAGCAGTCATGGTGGACTTGATGTGGTCAATGAACGCACCTTCATCGCCCACAATAGCCCTCCAAGTGGTTGTGTAGTCAAAAGACATTCAATTCTCCTTGCAAGGGAAGTGGGTGGGCCTTGATTAACCCACCCTATGGATTTATGAACGGGCATCAATCGTCACTATTGTCAAGAGTACCTTGGATGAAGTTCAATCCTTGAACAATCCCAGGTACCTTGCCAAGTGGAAGGATTCTCCTAGCAGTCTTCATGGCCTTCTCATTGTCACCCTCAACCATCATCTTGGGTAGCTGAAGAGCCTTGAAGGCATCATTGGCAAATCCAACCCCAGGTGCGAATGAGTTGCCTACTAGACCTTGACGGCCAAACTCATCACCCCAGAAGGCATCCTTCGCTGTCCCAAAGATGTCAGGGAGCATACCCAATTGGCCCATGTAGTTCATGACCATCAACGGGAAGGTCTCTGGATCAAGAAGCTTCTTCCGATACTCTTCAGCATCATCACGTCCAATGGAGTTCAGGTAGACCCTTGATGCATAGAACACACTACCAAGGGCGAAGGATTGAGCCAAAGCAGCAGCCAAGAACACACTCCCACGTTCACCTTGACGGATCATCTGTTTCTCAATGGCGACAATAGGGAACCTACGGTATAGCATAGCAGCACGCCATAGGGAACTATGAACCCATGCTCCACGCTCACCTACAAGGTCTCCTTGAATGACTTGCTTGGTGCCACGTGTCACCGCAACGTTGAAGTCCTCTAGGGTTTCCTTGGACAATGAAGACCAATCCATCTTGATAGTATCACCCTCAATGGTGTACTTGGCTTCATTCTTGATCCTATTCAGCAACCCTTCATCAAACCCAGCATCCTTGAGTGAAGCCATCTTCTTCGCATCCAGACCACCCTTGACAGCAGCAGTCAATGCATAGTCGCTGATCAGGTTTGCGGTCAATCGGGATTGAGTAGCACCTAGTAGGCGCATACCATTGATCTTCATATTGACATAGGCGGCACCCCGTGCAAGAGATTCCAATTGAGTAGTGTAGGACAGTGCTTGGTCTCCATTGACACCTGCTTGGTCAAAGAAGGTTGAGTTCGTATACCCATCAACACCATGAAGAATACCACTCTCTTCCTCAAGCCCTTTCAACAAGCTATCGGACTTCAGCTTCCCACCCTTGTGGATTGAACGGATATCATCAACCATCCCTTTGACTTCAGGGTACATCTTGAAGGCTGCATCAACCCCATAGTGAGAAGTGATGTTGGACATCTCTGCTGCTTGGCTGAATGATGCTCCACCTAGCTGGACAGAACTCATGAAGGTTCCAAGGTTGTTCAGGAATGGAATGTCATCTGCGAAGTCAGGGCGCTTACCCACGATCTCTGCCTTGACTTGTTCCATTGCCTTCAGTTCACGTGGGAGTGCTTTGTATTCTCCAGTACCCCTATGAGCCGCCTCAATGTACACATCAAGAAGCTTCGGGTGAACGATACCAACATCATTCAACCCAGCTAGACCACTCATCCGTTCTGCATATTGACGTGCCATGGATAGGTGATTGTTGTCAAGGACGTCACCCAGTGACAGGGAATCATCAATTCTCATTGTCACATCAAGGTTGCTGAACATGTTTGCCGTGATCTGGTGCTTGTCGAACTTCTCTTGTGCCTTGGTAGACCGATAGCTTCCATCAATCGTCCAAGTCTCTGGATCGAAGTCACTGGAGACAAATCTCATTGAAGGGTCGATTGACTCAACATCAACCCTACCACCCAAGAACCCTTCAGACACCTTGGAGGCATGTTCAGGACCAATCCCTTTGGATACCAAGTGGTCAACAATGATACCCTTGACTGTTGATCGTTGGGCTTCGTTCAATCCCTTGAGTGCTTCCTGATTGATCTTCAGTGGTCTGAATCCGTAGGACTTGATTGGATCAAACTTCAACCCAGAATGAAGTCTACCTGAAGTCTGGTTGATCCTCTCATACAGAGCAGAGTAGGATTCAATGATCTCCTTGAACAATGAATTCACTGGATTTCCTTGTACCGCATTGTTCATCTCAACGGACAGTTCACGGTTGAATTGTTCGCGGACCTTGAGGGATAGACGGTCCTTGATATCAAACCCATTCCTTGAAGCCCATTGGTTGAATGCCATCTCATTCTCACGAACAATATTCCCAAGGATGAAGGTCTGATGATTGGCCTTCATGATGGCAGCATTCTTCACTCGACGACCACCAAGACCTGAAGCATCCTCGGTCAGCAGTTGTGCATATTGACGTACAACGGGGTTGCTTGACATCCTCATGATCAATCCAGAGGACATCATGTTGTTCGATAGCCAGCTTACACTCCAGTGATCAGAAGTCATGATCCCAAAGAGTTTGCGGAAGATTGGATTGGTGATCTTGTTGATATCAACCCGTGAAGGTGCATTGTGAAGAGCATCCTTGGTGATCCTATTGGCAGTATTGGCTTCAGCCTTCTGGATATTGGATTCACCCTTCTCAACAATACCATATGCCTGAACAGCAGTCCCAGTGTAGTCATCCTTGGATAGCCGACCCGTATCGGGGTTCCATGCCATGTTGGAGGTGACATCATCAGGATTGATTGATCGTTGACCAGACACATCATTCAGTGAAGATGAAGATGCTTCCTTGGCTTCATGGAAGAACTTGGATTCAATGTCGGATACCTTGGATGTGCTCTTGAAGGCAGCATACTCCACAGCCAAAGCCTTTGCCGTATCATCACTGATCTTCACCTTCTGCTCATCAAACTGTTTCTTGATGAACCGTTGGAAGGATGCCGCACTGATCTCTGATTGATCCTTGACATCACCCCTCTTCTTGTCCCATAGGGCAGTCAAGGACTTGTAGGCCTTCCCGAAGATGGAATCCTCTTGACGGGCATGGTTGACAGCTCCATCAATCCCCCCGTCCCTCTTGGAACCATATCGGGTCAGGTAGTGATCCATGAGTTCTGTCTTGGATTGTGTATGCTGATCAAACGAATCCGCAATCCTCTTCATGTCCTTGATGAATTCTGCGCGGGTAGCAGCACTCATCCTACGGTCACCTAGACGCTTGGCAATGACAGCATGGCCGATCTCATGGATCAGGGTCTCCAACGACATCCCTTGACCGACACGAATACCGATGATGCCGCGCTCAAGCATTGTCATCTGACCTAGTGTACCGTCTGAAGAACCCTTGGCTAGGATGATCTTCTGACCTCCAAGGTACTCACGGGATAGGACAGAAGCAATCTCTTCCATCTTGGGGTTGTTGACATTGGATAGGACATGGTTGTCATGGACGTTGAAGTCAGCCATGTTGACCTGATCATGACCCAACCAATCGTTGATCTTGGTATTGTCAAGGATCAGCTTGTCGCCCTCAATCCGTCCACCTTTGACAATGGCTTGAAGGGCATCATGGGACACCGCATTGTTGGAGACAGTCTTCAGTTCATTGACATCCGCATTAGGGAAGAAATCCTCAATTCCCTTCAGGTGAGTGGCATTGGCTTCAATGGTAGAAGCAAGATCGGTTGCCTTCACCGTGTCACCAATATGAACCCATCCATTGACAGCCTGTCTAGGGGTGTCCATCATCTTCAGGTCATCGGGCTTTGATAGCTCCTCAAGGGCCTTGTTCAGGTTCTTGTCAAGGTATCCCTTGCCCTTTGATAGGACAGGTGAAGCCATGACAGGAAGAGCATCAAGGATCATGCCTTGGACGATCTGGCTTGGATGGGTGTAGGGATCATAGACTGCTTGTGCGGTATTGGTCGCTAGACCAGGTAGTGTGGATGAAGCCGCATATCGGACAAGAGGACTTGCACCATGAAGAGCACGGGAAGTGAATCCTGCAGCAGGCCCAAGAGCAACCATGTCAATCGAACCACCAACAAGACCCGAGAAGAGTTCCCACCCTTGAGACTGCTGGGAAGACAGACCTTGATAGTGTCTACGGTCAAGAATCCGTGTGACCCTCTCGTTGAAGTTCTCTTGAGAGTGGGCCTTCATCAGTTCTTCTTGTTCATCCGCTGAGAACCCCTTCAGTTGATCGAATGATGGAACGAAGTCATCATCAACCTTCCCATTGAACTTGTCATACAGGTAGTTGACCGAATCACCGATAGCCCTTGAAGCAGAACCAAGGAATGATCCCTCAACCCCAGTCTTGACACCTGCAAGGAATGAGGTTGAACCGTTGATCTGTTCATCCGCCTTGAAGGATTCAGAAGAAGCCTTGAAGTCCTCAACCTGTCCCGCTCTCTCACTCTCATGGTCAAGCTCATTCACAGTGAAGGGTTGTAGTTGGGACTTCTCCTTCCTTCCAGAGACAACCCCGTCTACAGACCCTTCATTCCCACGTCCCCAGAACTGATCAATCCCTACACTGACCTTCTTCGGTGTCACATCATGGTAGTCATATCCTCGTTCATTCCGTTGAGTGTTAGTATTGCCTGCTTGGATGATCCGTTCCAGTTCATTCATGGTTCACTTCCTTCTCAGTTGAAGATTGAGTATCCTAGGTCTTTCTCTTGTTGAGTGTTGACCTTCTGGATTCTCCAGTTTGGTGTATTGTGCTTCATGCGTTCATACTCGACCATCTCGTCTTGGGTCACGTTGAGTTGCTTGTGTTTCCCGTTCCCCAACAGAATATCAACACCCCAGAAGATTTCCTTGGTCTTTGTATCGATCTGTGGGAACCAAGTCGTCTTGACGATCTTCTGTCCATCGGCAATCTTCTCAGCCCCATTCCACCCATGTTTGGCTTTGGCAATGACAACCTCCGCAACAGTCTCTTGCAGTAGGGTGTCATCCTTGGGTGTATGGAATGTATCACCCTTCTTGATGTCTGCTTGTTGTTTCTCGTGGTATTGATTGACGGCCTTCATGTGAAGACTCTTGCCGATGATGACTGAATTGTCAATTCCAAAGGCTGGTGCATTGTCACCCATCACATGATCAAAGGCACGGCTCCATCCTTCTTCATTGTCCTCATACCTGAAGTCTCTGTGGACTTGATGAATCCTTGCTTCAATCTGTGGACGGATGGAATCCAATTGGTCACTTGAGTATTTTGCACGAGACAAACCGAACTTGTTGGCGATCCAGTTCTGGCGGGCATTCTCCGTCGCCATTGCCCATCGCTTGTTGTTCTTCTCGTTCTGTTCAATAGGTCTCGGATTGGATATCTTCCAAGTGGCAGAAGCAATGTTCCCCGCATTGATATCATCCAAAGCCCCCATGAGTACGCCATAGTCCTCACCAATGATCCTTGCCGCCTTCTCTGGACCATGAATCTCGGTGATCTTCTCTGCTGCACGTGCAAGCTTCCTCGTCATATCCTCCTTGTGTTGTGGGTCAATGTCGGGTCTCCGTACGGCTTCAGTCAATGCGGCAAACTGTCTCTTACCCATTGGAAGGGCCTCCACAACAGCAGCCTGGGTTCTCATTGTGACATTGAAGGATGGGTTGTCGGGGTCAACAAAGTTTGGTGTAAGCCCACTCCCAATCAACAGCTTCTCCGCTGATTTCCCGTCCTCAATCCCACTAGCAAGGACTGCTTCAGGCTTCTCTAGGATGTTCTGGAATCGAGTAGCATCTGGCAGATCCCTTGTTGCAGCCATCCGTTCAGCAAGACGTTGGTTCTCGATCCTCTCCTGTTCACTCCTCAAAGCATGTTGCTTGTGGATGACAAGTGCTTGACGTTGATCCTGATTGATTGGGCCATTGTTGCGCAACCCCATTGCTTGTCTGACGTATTGATCATACTCAAGAAGGCGCTTGTTGTATTGTTCAGCACTCTCCTTCCCACCTTCCTGCGCCTGTGCTCTCAGTCTGATCTCAGCCTCAGCCATCTCGGGTGGAAGATTCTGGATGATTGCCTTCTCTGCATGATCCCGCATCTTCTGGTACTCATCCTGTTGTGACACAGGAAGGGCCTTGAAGGTAGGCGAATCCATGAAGTCATTGAACTCACGGATACCATTGTATGAACCATCAGGATTGGTTGTCCCTGCAACAGTAGCAAAGTGGGCCATTGCAACCTTGACGTTCCCTTGCCATACTGCATGAGGGATGTTCTGATCGGGAACAAGGGTCAACATGAGGTTCTCATTGGCTGACTTGAAGGAAGCAATTGCAGCAGGGTTATTCGGGTCCTTCTTGAGATTCTCAAGGGCAACAGTCCGACCACGAAGGTTCTGGACAATATCAGCTTGCTGGGCTTCATTGTACTTCTTCTGGACCCGTTGAGCATATGCGGTTGCCTGTGCCCCGTACATCTGGGAGATTGTTGGAGTCGCTGCCGTCATGATGGCATTCAGGGTCTCGTTGTCATCCCCTGCTACCTTCATGGCCTTCTCACGGACAAGCTGATAGACCAGTGTAGTGGCCTCTTGTGGGGTCTTGTCTGCAAGGGCCTCTGCATTCTCTTGCCATACAGTTGATGTGATCTCAGCGGCCTTGATCTTTGAGTAGTAGGCTTCTGCTTGCTTGGCCCTTGCATCAATGTTCATGATGGTATCAGCCAATGGAGTCCCCGCCTTGATGTTGGAAAGGGTCTCACCAGCCGCAGCCATTTGCAAGCCTTCAAGGGCCGCAGTAGCTTCCCTCTCTTGACGGTGCTTGTTGTAGGCTACCTTGTTGGCCTCATTGAACATCTTCTCCAGTGAGGATAGTTCCCGTTCTTCCTGAACTGAACCGATGACCGTATTCTGTGATTGTTGGAGTAGAGTACCCCGAGTTACGTCTACCATCTTCATATCCTCACTTGGCTGTACGTTTGAGTGTCTTGGATGAATCTTGTTCAACAGAGGATTGTTTCTCCCACTGCTTGGCAAGTTCCTTCCTCTTGTCCGATTCTTTCTTGGCAAAGTAGGTGTTCAGAACAGCATTGAATGCACCACTGAAGTCCGCTGAATTGTCAACAAGGTAGCTTGACCTGCTTCCATTGATGGAGTTCTTGGCTTGGCTGAAGAGACTATTGGCTTGTGCATTCTTCTGATTGAATCCTAGGAGTCCATCATACTGAAGAGACTGTCCGTTGGTATAGTAGGCCGCAACCCCTCGACCGACGTCCATCCCAAGGGCTTCCAGTGCACTACCTGTCTTCATCTTCTCACCTTTGACAGTTCCATAGTCAACATCAATCAGCTTGGCTTTCATCTGTTGGTTCTGGGAAGTGGAAGTCTGCTTGACTGCACTGATAGCCTCTTGTGCGTCGTAGGAATCATTTCCTTCAGAGGCTTGTATGTTGGCCAGTTGATACCGAAGATACCCAGCGGAAGAGACAGAGGTTAGGTCGGCCCCTTGGATGAAAGCATTTTGGATCGCCTTGTCATACTCTCCGCGATCCCTGTTGGCTTCTAGGAGTTCATTCCTCTGAATCCTATTGATTGCCCTCTGCTGCTCCTTGTAGAGTTCCTTTGTCCGTGTATCAGAAGCAATGGAATTCAGGGCAGCGGTGGAACGGGTGATCTCAACATCATTCAGTTTCTGTTGGCGTTGAATATCAGCAGCCAGTTCAGAGGCCTTGTTGGCCGTCTTGGCATTCTCCCTTGCATTCAATGAAGGTGCTATGAAATTCAGGATTGGTTTGAAGAAACTCATTGTTGACTCCATTGACTGAAGGAAGAATTGTTGTTCACCTGAACCTTGATGGATTGTGGTCCGACACTGAAGGGCTTTGGTTCACCTTGTGTCTTGGGTTGGGTGAGAACAATCCCCTGAAGGTTCTCATAAGACACCCCAATCCCATGAGTGACTTGGATACGTGGTTGGGTGAATGATCGTTGATTCCGTACTTGACCCTTGACCAGTGATCCAATTGTCACACCACCTTCAGGGACATAGTTCACACTCCATTGTTGAACGACATGCTTGCTTGTGGGTGAGAAGACCTTCCCTAGTAGTGGTGGTCTGAAGACTACTCTGGTATCAATGGCGTAGAGGCCGATGGTCTTGGTTCCGATGAACAGCTTGTTCGGTCCTTTGGTTGTGGTGTAGTCAACATCATTGGCTGTCTGTGGTTGAGGACCTCCGATGGGTTGAACAACATCACCAAACACAACATCATTGTCATACGGAGAGTATCCTAGCATACCCCATACCATTGATCCCTTGGTGTTGGGTGATTGGAAGGGCGACGAAACGCCAACATTATGACATTGACGTAGATTGGCGACATCCACATTCCTGAAGGTCATTGGTCCAGTCAGTGATTTACCAGTGAACAGGTATGCGGAACCATCGACCAATAGGACTCCATTGACAACCCTGAAGACCTTGTTGGGGGCGTGGGGTAGTGTCATTGATCCAGTCTTCTCCCATTCCTGTGAAGAACCCTTCTGGTATTCTTCCAGTTGGTTCTCCCTGATGATGAAGATTGATCCATTCAACCTGAAGCCCATATCAACATCACCAGTGGCAATGGTTTCGATCTTGTCACTTCCGAACTCATAGAACTTTGAACCTGATCCTGTGGAGATTAAGACCCCTTCATCATCAAGCCAAGCATGCTTGCTTGCACCAGACACGATGATTCCATCTGCTTTGGATCTGGTGTTCTTGGATACAGGACCGTATAGCAGTGGATTGGTTGTGGTTGAGACAAACACTCCTCCAATCTTGCTGTGGATCATGTTCCTCTTGTTCAGGCCCACTAGGGTTGCGTTCTTATCAATGGCAAGGTATTGATTCTTCTCGAATGGACCAAGGTTGAACAACAGGTCTTCCTCGACACTGGTGAGCATATTGACCCGTCTAACAGTATTCTTGAGGCGTGTACCTGGGACTTCTTCCCATCCTGATGCATTCTTATACCGATACCGAAGACCCCCTCCCACTTCATACTCAAAGCCTTCAAGTCCTGTCTGTGGAAGATTGTTCTTCGATCCTTCACCATTGTTCAGGACATCGCACCAGTATGGGGCCTTGGTGAATCGGACTGAAGGAACCCCGTCATTCCACCTGAGATTCAGGTGAACGACGTTGCCATTGAAGTTCACGTATGGAGGATCAACCCTTGTCACTGGGTCCTTCTTGTATCCACTGCCTGCTATCTTCCCACTGATCAAAGCTGCAATGACTTCATGAGACAATGACTTCTGTGCAGCAGCTCTCTTCACTGCCAATTCAGCATCCCGCAGTGCATTCCTCTCAAGCCAGATTGCTTCATATTCAGGATTGGCTCTCTTGTTATCCCCTTCACCAATAGTCTTAGGAACATCTGCCATTGAGACTACTGGTGCTGTGATGGTATCAGGGCCATTGATCTCAAGATCGATCGTGTACTTGCGACGAAGGTCACCCGCCACTGCTTCAATCTCCAGTGTGTACGTCCCAGAAGGAGGTGTCTCACGGACCTGAAGCCATGCGGTTGATCGGTCCACTTGTTGTTCAAGTGGGGTCAGAATACCAATCTGATTGGGTCTGTTGGGACGATAGGTGATGCAATACTCATTGCCATTGTGGACATACAGTCCTTGGATTGGAGTATGGACTACTACAGGGGATGGATTGGTCCCATAGGTCACAACCTTCCCATTGGTGATGCCGTGTATTAGTGGTTCCTTGTTCGGATCGACATATCCAATGTACCCCTTGCCATGAGTACTCTCAAAGTACACTGAAGGTTCACGTTGAACCAGTTCAGACCCAGAGACCACCATGTTCCTAGCTTCTGATACTGCGCCAATAGGGTAGTCGTCACCTTGGACAATTCCCACTGTTGGATTGTGGATTAAGCCGCTATGAATGCTCATATCAGAATACGCTCCTGTACAGGTTTCGGATACGTGGATTTGAATGCAGTCTATTGGAACCCCGTTGACGGGTATTCTCTGCATAGAGGGTTGCTTCAGCTCTCTTCAGTCTGTCAGCAACAACACTCAAGTCACCTGATGACAATAGGTTCCCTACACTCATCATAGCAGTAGTGTGCTTGACCACTGCATAGGCTGAAGGGGGAAGATGTTCAAGGGGAAGATCGAGGAAGCACTCAACTCTTGTTGGTTTGTCAACAGGTTCACCAGATAGGTTGTTGATCAGGGTATTGCCAATGAAGACTTGATTGGTTGAAGATGGAATGGGATTGGCCACAAGGACATTGTCTGGCTTGGTGATCATTCCATGGATGTCGGGGACCAGTTCATAGACCGTGGTGTTGAACCACCATCCTTTGGATAGGAGTTCTGCCTTTGCATCCTCAAGGGCAATCATGAATGAGGGGAAGGAACTATGATCCCGCATCTCTTGTTCTGTTGCCGCTTGCTCTCCCTTGGCTGCTAGGATTGTATTAAAGACATCATTGATTGATTGGCGCATGGGTTTGTTCTCCTCTCTCCACAAACGACAAAGGCCCAAGACCGATTTATGGTCAAGGGCCTTTTGGGTTTACAACTTCAAAGGATACTGAAGAATCACTTGGCTAGCACAACACCAACACGATTCTTGTTCTTGATACCAGCACCGAAAGCATAGCGAACATCATAGAACGTCACTAGCTTCTCTTCATCATCCCAAATCTTGACTTGGGGTTCGCCATGGTCACCAGCAAGAATGGCATCACGCGGAACAACGATCATTTCAACCTTGCTATAGTCACCATTCAGCTCAGGCATGTTATGGTTCGTCAGGTTCTGGGCAACAGAGGCAAAGTTGCTCATACCGTATACGTCCATACCGAACAGCTTCAGGTAGTCCATAGCAGCAGTTGTGCCGTCGGATAGCAGGTACTCACGGTTCAGTACTTGCTCATTCATCCGCAGGGTGGTGAAGGTGCGGGGTGACATTAATACGACAGCTCCTTGCACGCCACGTCGGGAAGCTTCCCAAATCATACCAGAAATGCTATTCAGGCCTTCCAGTAGATTCTCTTTGGTCTTGGCAGCGGGTAGGGTGTGTTTCAGACCAGTGGCACTGGTAGCAACCTTGGCGGCGTGTAGGGCATACACCTCATCGATGTACGCCCCCATCAGACCCTGAATACGCTCACTGATGACAGCTTCATGAGCGAAGGGGGATTGCTTGCCGTCTAGGAACGGAACTGAAGTGCGCAGGATGCTGATCTGATCGATCTTGGCAACCGTATCGTCAACTGTGATTGCGGAACCTTGAACGAACTTGCCAGTCGTGGAGTTGTGGCCTTCTACCTTGCCGCCATCAACCTTGAAGGACTGGACGCGGTTGCCGCCCACCACCTTCTGGGAGTTGACCTTGCCTGCTAGGATGCTATTGGCGGCAATGTCTTGCTCAACAGCGGCTAGGATTTGTGCACGGGCTAGTTCGGTGCGCTTGGCATCGGTGATGGCATCGGTGGCTAGAGCGCCACGGGTTGAAGGGACAGTGGTGTAGTCTTTGTATGACATGTGTTTCTCTCTTCCAATTGGTTGTTGTGAGAAATGAACAAAGTAGAGTCAACGTCTTGTCAACCCCACTTCAGGATTTATGTCAGGATTCAATCGGGGTTGTATTGCAGGAAGAATGCTTCTGCTGCTTGTGGTCCTTGAGTATTCCGAATCCGTAGAAGCTCCTTGCGGAATTCCTTCGGGGTGTACGTCTTAACCTGCTGGGGGTGGGTAGAAGCAGGATTGATTGGCTTGGGCTCTGGTGCTTGTTGAGTATGGTTGACTACTTGACCGCCATGGGCATTGAACATGTTCTCAAGCCATTGTGCGGTACGTAGTGCAGTCCGCCCGCCTTGAGCAAGATCTTGCTGGACTTCTGCAAACTCTTCAGGAGTGCCCGCTTGTTGAGCCCACTGCATGATTGCATCCCAACGTTCCTTGCCACCCACGGATTCCTGAAGGGCATACTCACTGGATTGCTTCTGGAATTGTTGGAAAGCTTGCTGTTGCTTGTGATGGGTCTCAAGGGCTTCGATGATGTCCCATCCGCCCTTCGCGCCTTGTTGGTACAGTTGACGGGCTAGAGCAGACGTATCCCCATTGATGGCATCCTGAACAATAGGATCATTCGGATTGAACCCCATTGGAGCCAGTGAGTTGAGGATCATCCGTACTGTTGGGTCATTGTGACTGACCCTGGGTTGCTCTTGCTTGACAACTTCAGGTTGTGGTGGAACTTGAGGCTGTTCTTGCTTGACAACTTCAGGTTGTGTTGCTTCAGGCTGTTGGCTGTTCTGGATATTCTGTGGGTTCTGTTGGTCCATACTGTTCCTCTTCGGGTATCATGGGTTCTTGTGGGATTGCTGGTTCTGGATCTTCGGGCACTTGTGCTTCAACAATCACAGCTGCGGTGGGTGCGTCAGTACCAAGACTGATGATCCTATTGAGTTCCTCAAGGTCAACAGTCTTCCCTTCATTGGCTAGGAGAGGATCGACCATTGATTTCAATTGAGCTGCGTTTGCCATTGCACTCGCCCAAGCATTCAGGTTGTCTAGGTCTGTCTGGCGTGACATGGAATCCATACCAGTCAGGATGGTGAGTTCCAATGATCCATCAATTGGGAACCCCGCAGACTTCATCAATCGCTTGGCTAGTGGGAGTTGAAGGCTATGAGCAAGTTCTGCGTAGACACCCGCATAGACCCGTTCAAGTTCCTGAACAATGGCTCTGACTTCAGTTGCAGTGATATTGGCCTTGACCTGCATGGCATCAATGGTCTGAAGGAATGCCTTGGATAGTTTGCTTTCCAGTTCCTGACGCATCTGGTGAAGGGTCATAACAGTGTTAATCGATCCCGTTGACATCACCTGAACGGAACCGATTGTGCCGTTCACTACATCCCCCATCTGTGCCGATTCAATATCCTCAACATGCATCCCTGATGATTCATCCACCATCCAGAAGAAGTTGGCTGCATCCATTGATCCATTGACAATCGCTTCTGATAGCTCATGGTGGACAATGATGTCACTGATTGATGGGTAGATCAGTGGGTTGCAATAGGTTGCCTTGGGGGCCCTTCTTCCGCCGACGAAGAACCATGGAACATCGTCTTCTCTCTGTGCTTTCTTGGACTTGAAGACATTGACGTCCTCTACATCCTGTTCCATTGTGTAGGTGTATTGACCCTTGGATGTCTTGCCCGTGAATATCCATCCAGTGTAGAGAGTGATTGAGGATGAGAGGTCTTCCTTCATCTCCTCTGGAAGCATGTTCAGGGTCTCTTGATCTAGTTCACCAACACTCATGGTATCGCGGATGATGAGTTTGGTAATCAGACCTGATAGGGACCGTTGAATCACAAAGTCCTGAAGGTTGATTGCCCTGTACTTCTCACGGCCATGTTCATTGTCCTTGAATACAATCACGTTCCCCGTGACTGTCAATCCCTCAAGAATAGCAAGAATGACGGTTGAATCGGCTCTCTTGTTCCACTGTTCCATGGCTGCGGATTCGCGCCTTGACATTTCCTCATCAAGAACACTTGCTGCTTTCTCACCGTGTTTGGCAACAATCGATTGCATCCCGCTTGCTGTTGGCCCAAGGCGGAAGAATGGCTTGGATGGTCTGAAGAGTGCAATGTTCAGTTTGGTGACTAGGTTGGTGACACCTTGTGCACAGAAGGATGAGAACCCACTGCTTGATGTGACCGTATCAGGATTCTGATTGGCTGGAGGACACACGTATGGAAGGGTGTATTGAGAGACCTTCCTTGCACGCTCAAGGGCTTGCTTCCTGTTCCCTTCAAGTCGGATCCACTCCTGCTTCAGTGTTCCTTGTTGATCAATTGATACCATATCGTTGCCTCCATAGGCGTTCTGCTTGTTCATACTCAACAAGGGTTTGGTAGTCCGTTCGCTTTGGCCTACTGGCTTCTGCAAAGTTCACCTTGCTTGCATTGATATCCCCATAGAAGGTTCCTAGCATGGCAGCAAGGGATGGTTGATTTGGATTGGCTTGACGACCTGTCTTCTCAACACTTGATAGGAATGGATTCTCACCATCAAGTAGGCCAGTGTAGTCGGTGACCCTTGTTGATCCTTGTGGTTTGTCATCAAGGGTGGATTGATCAAGCCATGAGTTCAGGGACTCTTGGAATTGATCGAGGGCCGATTGAGTACCCAGTGCCTGCATCTGAAGATTGAACTTGTCGTTGGCCTGTGCTCTCTTCTCGAATGCATCTGCCTTCAGGTCTTCATAGTTCTCATTTTTCTTGCCAATGATCTTGTCACCAATCTTCCTGAAGCCACGTCGAATCCTACGTGTCGTCCACATGCTCATGATGGATTACTCCTTGATGATGACTCTGAATGCGTTGATGGCATGCTGGATGCCAAGCAGATATGCAGCTGCGGTCCCGTCCTTGAACTTCTCAAGGCCAAAGGAACCCGAATTGGGGAGGGAAGCAACGATGATGTCAAACCACTGCTTGTCAAGTGTCTTGGGCGCATCCTTTGGTTTGAGACTTGTTGTCATTTGCTTCCCTTGGTGAACTATGTTTCTTCAATCGCAGAGATTGGAGGTATTGAACGTCTTCTGACAATCCATTGAGCGACCGTCTGGTGATTAATCGATGGTATGAGGTGAAGGCGATTAAGGATGTTAAAACAATGATACGTGTCCACAACCAAATTTCCATGATTGAACTACTCTTCTGCTCCATTGTCTTCCTCAATGATCGATTGAATCTCCCGTTCCCACTGTTCAAGGCGGTTAGTGATGACCTTGATATCGTTGTAGGCTTCCTTGAGAGATTCCATAAAGTGAGATTGAAGAACAAGAAGGACTTGAAGTCGATCCTGGTCCTGTTTGGTGAGATTGATGTTCATCATGACATGTTCTCCACACGTTTGATCGTTTGAAGTGCTGACCGTGCCAGTTCATCATTCATATGGATGAGGACATTCATGTCTTCTTGAAGGGCACTCATGTCAACCTTCAGCTTGATGATTTCCAATTCACGGATGGCAAGTGTCGATTGAAGTTCCTTGACGGTGGATTGGAGGTCTAGTAGGACTTGATCGATTGCGGAGTTCATGTCAGGGTTCCTATTGTTGTGTTTGTGGTACAAGACCAATTTATGGTCGATCAGAACAGGAAGATTTGTGTCTGGAACTTGTCTCTACCCGTCTGGATGATTTCGATTGACTTGTTTGGCCGACCAACCCTGTCTGCAAAGTGGTGGAGTACTTTCAATTGATCTTCAGTGAGGACAGCTCCCATGAAGATCGGTCTCACTTCAGCTTCCTTCTTCTCGATCCACAATTGAATGTCTTTGATGGCGTCTTCATGGATGACTTCAGGGTTGTAGTCCACGACGGTGTATTAGATTCCTGCTTCAATCCCATCAATGAAGGTCGGCTTGAAGGTGGGATCGAGGAATGAAATGAAGTTCTGAACGTCGGCTTTGAATTTGGTTGGGAAGGAGAATGCATGAAGGTTCATTGAAGCGATCCATGTTGTCTCTGGTCTCAATCTCTCGAATGACGACTTCATGTTGTTTGATAGCCTCATCAACACTATTCTTCAAAGAATGTGAAACAACGGCGCATAGAATGCAAAGGACAAACTCGAATGAGGTGATGTCCAGTAGGAATACAACAGCCAGTGAGGCGACCATGAGGAAGCCGAAGACGCTTGACTTCACCCTTTGGTTCGCAATCTCAAGTTTCAGTTGCCTGATTTGTTCTGCTTCTTGATTGGTCATGATGTCGTTCCTTTTCATCATTCTTGTTCAACGCATGACAAGAAGAACATCAATCCACCGAAACCACCTACTACAGTTTTGGTTGGGGTTCTCTCCAGTGCTCCTGG
>ERZ772827.338-NODE-338-length-26164-cov-3.499368_pt1 | contig 26164 bp, 22 predicted proteins | sample MGYA00580850_ERZ772827 | MGnify/ENA primary metagenome ERZ772827 (study PRJEB29015, sample SAMEA2737950) | human oral metagenome | biome: human oral; feature: human-associated habitat; material: dental | place: China | collected 2145 ... | reverse complement strand
AAAAAACCTTAGCATTAAAAAATTTTGATGGAATAATTTTGTAGTTATACAAAAAATATTATATTTGCACTCGCAAAACGGTGATTGTAGCTCAGTTGGTTAGAGCGTCAGATTGTGGTCCTGAAGGTCGTCGGTTCGATCCCGATCAGTCACCCAAAAAAAGAAGCCTTAAAATTTAAGGCTTCTTTTTTTTATTGATAAATGATTTCCTCCACAAAAAAAGCTGAGATACATTATATCCCAGCTTTTTATCTTTTTATTCTATTCGCTTATGATTGCTTATCATCTCTCTTTCTGAAATAGATTTTATCATTAAGCCACTCTTCAATAGCAAAGGAAGTAGGCTTAGGGAGCTTCTCATAATGTCTTGAAATCTCAATCTGCTCTCTATTTTCAAAAACCTCTTCCAAAGAGCCATTATGGTCTGCAAATTCTTCGAGTTTCTTACGAAGGTCTTCTCTCATATTAGCATTAATCTGCTCTGCTCTTTTCCCCATAATCACGATAGCCTCGTAGATAGAGCCTACCTTTTCCTCAATTTTATTCTTGTTGTAAGTAATGGTTGTAATTTCTGCTTTATAATCTTTCGCACTCATTGTAAGTGTATTATTTAAGTTTTAAATAAAAAAGTTTTGCAAAGATAGATATTATCTTCTAATCTTGAAAGTTGTTGAGCTTTTAGTCTCCGTACTCACTTCTTCTTTAGTGCTTAGATTCTTCTGCTCTTTCTCGACTTTTTTCTCTTCCTGCTTCTTCTGTTCGGCTTTTTGTTTTTCTAAAACCGTTGCTTTATGAGCTTCTACCTCTGCTTCGAGTTTTATAAACTTTTCTTTTTCTCTTTCTAACTTCTCTCTTAAAGCCACTGCCGTTTTTGAATATTCAGTATTTGGGAGTTCTTTTTCAATAAACTTGGTATAGGCCTCTGCATTATTTAATCTTTCTTTCTTTAAATCAAATTTAGAATTTACTGCCAGTTCATATTTAGACTTTAAGATATAGTCATAAATCTTAGGGCGGAGTTTCGTAGCGGGGAAATCCTCCAATATATTCTCAAAAGCGATATCAGAAGATTTATAAAGCCCCATTTTAAAATACTGCTTTGCATTTTCATAGGCTTTAAACTCCTGCTTATACATTAGCTCTTCTATTAGCTGATTGATATTTTTTGAGCGCTCAGAATTAGGATATTTATTAATAAAGTCTTGAAGCTCATTAATCGCCAAATCTGTATTCGTCTGGTCTAAATTATAATCCAAAGAGCCTTCATAATAGCAGAGTGCTGCCATATAAGAGGCTTCCTCACGCCTTGCATCATCTGGATAAGAGGCTGAAAAATTCTTAAACTGATGCCCTGCTAACCTGTAATTCTTTTGATAATAATTCGCATACGCAGAATTATACACCACATTAGGCGCATCATCTGTACCTGCTACTAAATTTGGCAATCTATCGTAGAGCGAGAGCGCCTTGCCCCATTTCTTCTTAGCAAAATACTCATTCGCCGTTTCAAGAATAAAATCCTTATCAGCGCTTTTCATTGCTTGGTTCATCCTGTTATTACAAGACGAAAGCCCTAAGGCTACGAGAAGTATTATACTGAACTTCTTCATATATCAGTAATACAAAATTGTTTTAATAAGATGCAAAAATATGATTTTTTTATTATATAGCCATAGGCTTTAGGGGGTAAGCAGTGGCTGGCTATTAGCTATTAGCAGTGTGCGATAGTTCGTAGTAAGTACCTGCCGCGCTGTGATTACATCTCTAGCTATAGACTGTTTATAACGCATACAACTTAAAGCCTACTGCCTAAGGCTTATTACCTACTGCTTATACCCCAACTGCAAGAAGATGGTTTGGTAGAGGCTCTGTCGTATTTTGATTTCTGCTTCGGAGAGGAAATTCTCTTCGGTGGCTTGTTGGATGTATTGCTCATAAAACCTTTTATTCCTAATGACAAAAAGCACACTGCCTATAAGTATCGTGAGGAGGTCTTCTGCATTTGGCGCGTAGAGGAAAACACCAGTGCTTATACCTTGCTTTATGATTTGGTTTAATTTCTCTACTACTATCGTATAAAAGTCCTGCAGCTCCTCATCCATCAGCTCTGTATTTCGGAATTCCTGCTTTACAAAACCGTGGAAGTATTTGTATTTAAACATCTGCCCGATAATAAACTTTATCACTTCCTTTACTTGCATTTGGGGCGTACCATCTTTAATGGTATGAGCAAATTCCGCAAAGGTTTCTTTAGCTCTCTGAACCCTGTACTGGTAGAGGTAGGTGAGCATCTTCTCCTTAGAACCGAAGTAATAGGAAATCATTGCTACATTGATATTCGCTTTCTGGCAAATGTTTCTAACGGTGGTTTCTTCAAAGCCTTTCTCGGCAATAAGCTCTTCGGCGGCTTCCAATATTTTTATTTGCTTATCTTTAAATGTCATCTGCATTGCTATTAAATCTCGGATATATTTAAAAGTGGAAAATATCTTTTGCTTTGTTATAAGCAGCTTCAAAGTTGAGAAGATTGAGTTTATGCTCTATCTTCTCTCGCATCAGGAAGTTAATCATTTGCTCTGTGGGCATATTGCCTACCAGCTGGTCTTTTGCCATTGGGCAACCTCCAAAGCCTTTAATCGCCGTATCAAAACTTCGGCAACCTTGGTTATAGGCTGCTTTGAGCTTAGTATAAGATTCTTCGTATTTGGTATGAAAATGCGCCCCAAAGACTATAGAAGGGAAAGCATTGATAATCCTTGAGAATACCAATCTAATACTCTCATTCGTTGCTACCCCTATGGTATCAGAGAGGAGGATTTCCTGAACTCCAATCTCGCTCAACCGCTCTACCCAAAAATAAATATCTTCTGACTTCCACAGCTCTCCATAGGGGTTTCCAAACGCCATAGAGAGATAAACCCTCAGCCCCTTCCCTGCCCTCTGAGTATCTTGGAGTATTTGTATAATCTGGCTAAATGCCTCCTCCTGCCTCTTGTTTGTATTTCTAAACTGGAAGGTTTCTGAAATGGAAAAAGGAAAACCCAAGACATCTACTTTTGAGTGTTCTAATGCCCGCTCTGCACCTTTAAGATTGGCAATGATAACCGATACTTTGGTCTTAGCTGCAGACTTATCTATATTCTCCAAAACGGTAGAGGTATCCGCCATTTGAGGAATGAGCTTTGGGGAGACGAAGCTGCCACAGTCCAATACATCAAAGCCTACCTGCATCAGCGCATTCAGGTAGTCTATTTTCTGCTGGGTGGGGATAAACTCTCTCCAGCCTTGCATAGCATCTCTCGGGCATTCCGCTAGTAGCATCTCCTCTAATTTTAGCCGTCTAAATATAAAACTTTTTTCCCAATACCCTAATAATGGCTTAAAAACATTAATTTTGTTACCTCAATTCAGTTATCAACGCTAAATAATTTCAATAATTAACAATATGCAGACAATAGAATTCAATCACGAATGGAAAACGAAGCTCCTAAACCGCTTCCTCACTTATGTAAAAGTATATTCTACCTCAGACCCAGAGAATGAAGCCTGCCCATCTACCCCTCAGCAGTGGGATATGGCTCACCTCCTCTACGAAGAACTGAAACAGCTCGGGCTATCCGATGTATCTATTGATGAGCACGGCTATGTCTTTGGCTTTGTACCTTCTAATTTAGATAATGATGATGAGCCTACGGTAGGTTTTATTGCACATTATGACAGCTCACCAGACTTCAATGGAAAAGGAGTAAATCCTCTCATCTGGAATGATTATAATGGACAAGACCTCCTCCTTAATAAAGAAACGGGCTTTACCCTCTCTCCTTCAAAGTTTGAAAGTCTTAAAGACTATGTAGGGCAAACGCTCATCACCACAGATGGCACTTCCCTGCTCTCCGCAGATGATAAAGCAGGGATAGCAGAGATTGTAACTGCAGCAGAGTATCTCCTTGCCCACCCCGAAATCAAGCACGGAAGAATTGCCGTAGGCTTTAATCCCGATGAGGAAATCGGCAGAGGAGCGCATCTTTTCAATGTTGAGAAATTCGGTGCCGAATGGGCGTATACTATGGATGGAGGCGAAGTAGGCGAGCTCGAGTATGAGAACTTTAATGCTGCAGGTGCTGTGGTAAAAATCAACGGGCTGAGCGTGCACCCAGGTTATGCTTTCGGTAAAATGCTAAATGCTTCCCTACTCGCAGCAGAATTTATCCAGCTTCTCCCAGCGAATGAAACTCCTGCCACCACAAAAGGCTACGAGGGCTTCTACCACCTTACAGGAATGACCTCTGAGACTTCGGTTGCCAAGCTTCAATACATCATCCGCGACCACGATGCAGAGAAGTTTGAACAGAGAAAACAATTCCTCACACAAAAAGTAGAAGAATTTAATAAGAAATACGGCGAAGGCACAGTAGAGCTCGAAATAAAAGACCAGTACCGAAATATGAAGCAGCAGTTTGAGGGCAAAATGCACATTATAGACATTGCCGAGCAAGCGATGAAAGACGCCAATATAGAGCCTAAGATAAAAGCCATAAGAGGTGGAACCGACGGAGCTACGCTCTCCTATATGGGGCTCCCTTGCCCAAATATCTTTGCTGGGGGATTAAACTTCCACGGACCTTATGAATATGTTCCATTAGAAAGTATGGAGAAAGCGGTAAAAGTCATCGTAAATATTGCTAAAGCGGTTAAGAAAAGATAAGCCAACCTAAGAAAACTCCTCTCATAGAAGGGGAGTTTTTTCGCATCATTTAAAATAAACCCTCTTATGAAAATCGTTATTTTAGGCTCGGGCAATGTAGCCTATCACTTGGCAAAGGCACTAAAACAGTCCAGCGCTGATATCATCCAAATCTTTGGGAGAAATGCTGAGTGCCTGGCGCAAATCTCCTCCGAGCTCGGTATCCCAACCAGTACTACCACCCTTGCGGATGCAGATCTGTATATTATTTCGGTTTCCGACAGTTCAGTAGCTGAGGTCTCAAAACTTCCCAAGAATCCCAATGCGCTTGTCGTCCATACTGCGGGCTCGCTCCCTCTTGAGAGCCTACAAGGCAATTACAGGAAAGGTGTATTCTACCCCCTCCAAACCTTCTCCAAAAGCCGAGCTTTAGACTATTCTCAGATTCCTTTTTTCATCGAAGCCGAGCATAAAAGCGATGAAGAAATACTCAAAAGCCTCGCCCTTAAAATCTCGGATAAAGTAGCTGTTGCCGATTACCAAAAGAGGAAATACATCCACCTTACGGCGGTTTTTGCCTGCAACTTTACCAATCATCTTTTTACCAAAGCCAAAGAGATTTCGGACAGCCAAAGCATACCCTTTTCATACTTCCTGCCGCTTATAGACGAGACGGTGCAGAAAATCCACATCTTAGAACCCAAACAAGCACAGACAGGCCCAGCGATTAGAAATGATATTCCTACCCTTAGCCTCCAAAAGCAGCTCCTCGCTTCCCTTCCCAGCCATCTCCTCCTCTACGAAACCCTCTCGCAATCTATTCTGGCAATGAACAATAAATAATTAATTTCTACTGGTTTTTCAATCCACAACATAGTACCTTAATAGATACTTGCAACTAAAAAATTTTCACCATTTCACTTATCTTTGCTTTTCAATAGAAGAAAATGAAACTATCGGGACAAGTCAAGAAAATGAGCACGGTACTCGCAGAGCCTGTGCAGTATTACCTCAACCTATCCGGAAATCTCCTCTGCATCAATCAGCTCCTCGAGAGAGAAATCCTAATAAAACATACAGGCTACCAATGCCTAAACTGTGGGGAGAGCAAAGAAATATTCAGTATGGGGTTCTGCAAGCAGTGCTTTTTCGAGAGCCCTTATGCAGGCGAGAGCATCATTCGCCCAGAGCTATCTACCGCACATTTGGGGATTGAGGACAGAGATTTAGCAGTAGAAAAAGAGATACAGCTGCAGCCACACATCGTATATCTCGCCCACACGGGGGGAGTAAAAGTAGGCGTAACCCGAGAAAGCCAAACCCCCACCCGATGGATAGACCAAGGCGCTACACTCGCCCTGCCCATAGCCCGCACAAACAACCGCTACGAAGCAGGAATAATAGAAGTAGAACTAAAAAAACACCTGAGCGACAAAACCAATTACCGAAAAATGCTCGCCGAGGGAAACAATGACGAAACCGACCTATACGCCGTGCGAGAGAAGATAAAAGACCTGCTCCCGAAGGATTCTCAAAAGTTCTATTTAGCCAATAACGAAGTGCTAAGCATTCATTTCCCGCATCAGCCTGTGGAGAAAGTTACGACCATCAGCCTCGAGAAACAAGGGGAGTTCGGTGGCATTTTAAAAGGAATAAAAGGCCAATATCTCATTTTTGAAGGTGGAGGAGTTATCAATATCCGCAATCACGAAGGTTTTGTTATAGAAATAGACATCCATTAAAAAAGACAATCGTAGCAATTGTCTTTTATTTTTTTTATTCTCTCACTTCCTTAAATAAGGTTTGGTACAAGCTATAGACGACAGCAGTGGAAAAGAAATAAGTGAGCAATATCCCCACACCGAATACCAGCGCACCAGAATACCTGAACACCAATGACAACAAGAGGCATACGATTACAGGAATGAAATATACCCTCATCACTTTAAGATTTATTCCTATGGTTCTAAATAAAGGCTGCTTCATAAAGAAGATAAGTGGCGCAGAAAACAGCGTAAGCAATACCCAAAGCACCGATAAAAACACAAACGGAGCACCATAAGAGAAGAGCATATACCAAAATAAATAATAGCCCACGAATATAAAGAAATTAGCCCCTGAATAGCCGATAAATAAATCCGAAATGGTGGGGCTCTCATTTAAATCTATCTTCCTATATATATGAAGGAGACCTATCTGTAGCGGAAAGAGGAAAGCCTTTACCCCCACTATAATAAGCGCAAGATGGAGGTAGCTCGAAGTTTGAGAGAGTTTTATTAAATCTTCCTGCAGCTGCTCCCTGTCATTAGTATAAGTATTAATAATCCTGATGTACTCATCGAGGATGCCATACTTCTCGGCAAAGAAAAGAATGACAATTAAAAGTATAGAAAAATAAATAACCGATGAAAGAAACTGATACAGCAAGGTTTTCCTCCAATAATAAAACGCCCTTGATAGGATATGGTCTATCCCTACCTGAATAGATTTAGACATCGTTATAATGATTTAGGTAAAAAGACTTCTGCGAGCATACACCTTGCACTCCCTCCGCCATTAGTTTCTATGGTATTAAGGTCGGAGTAGATAATCTCGTTATACTTTTCAATATTCTGAATTTGCTCTTGCGAGAGAGACCGATAAGCAGACTGGCTCATCACCAAAAACTTTTCTCCTGCAGTATTCTGCACTTGGAGCATATTCCCAGCAAACTGCTGCAATTGAGCTTCCGTTATCTCAATAATCTCTTTATGGGTGGAGAGAATGGTGTCTGCCACTTGCTTTCTTTCTGCTTCATCATCTATGCAGTCTAAGCAAATCACTACATATTTATCCGCCACGCACATCATTACATTGGTATGATAGATAGGGAGCCTCTCGTTATTTGCCGTTTGAAAAGAATGGAAAACTATGGGCTTATACCCGATACTCTCGCAGTATTTTCTGAATAAAGCCTCATCAAGCCTGAGGGAGACAGAACCGTAAGCGATTTTATAATCGTGGTCAAAAATCATACTTCCCGTGCCTTCCAGAAATATATTTTCTGCTTCGTAGGTAGACCAGTCTTCTATAGAATTAATCTGAAAGCCCTCATTTTTCAAGAGTTCAAAGATATCGTTTCGCCTCTCATCTCTTCTGTTTTGAGCGTACATTGGGTAGAGGAATACTTTACCCTCTTTATTAAAGCTCACCCAATTATTCGGGAAGATGGAGTCTGGCGTATGAGGTTTTAGGGTATCCTTTATCACCACTACATTTACTCCCCTACTCCTGAGTTTGGAAACAAAATTTTGAAATTCAACCAATGCTTTTTCTTGGGTTTTATCATTTTCGGAATTTACCTGAAAGTAATTGTTTTTAGCGGTCTCAGCATTATAGCCAAATGCAATGGGCTCTACCATCAGTACAGTATCTGTTGTCTGCATAGTTTTTAAACGATTTTCGGCAAAAGTAGAAAAGAAAATCAAAATAATAAAACTAAAAATCAACAGGTTTACTTGTGTATTCAAAAATAATTTATACTTTTGCAGACCGAAAAGTAATTATACGATTTGTGAGTAGAGTATAATTATTTGAATAATAAATGCTTCCACATTCATTATTTAATTAATTTTTAAACAAAAGAAATGGCTAAGAAAGTCTTTAAAATGGTAAAACTTCAGGTGAAAGGAGGTGCTGCTAACCCTTCCCCACCAGTAGGTCCAGCTTTGGGTTCTGCGGGTGTGAACATTATGGAGTTTTGTAAGCAATTTAACGGAAGAACTCAAGATAAGCCGGGACAAGTACTACCAGTAGTAATTACTGTGTATGAGGACAAATCTTTTGAATTTGTTATCAAAACTCCTCCTGCAGCTATTCAGCTTATGGAAGCGGCTAAAGTCAAGAGTGGATCTGGTGAACCAAACAGAAACAAAGTAGGTTCTGTAACTTGGGAACAAGTACAAAAAATCGCTGAGGATAAAATGTCAGACCTTAACTGCTTTACCCTCGATTCTGCTTTGTCTATGGTAGCAGGAACAGCTCGTTCTATGGGATTAAAAGTAACAGGAACTAAACCAGAAACTAACGCTTAAAACTTATTGAGAAATGGCAAAATTGACTAAGAAACAAAAAGAAGCTTTAAGCAAAGTAGAAAAAGGAAGATTATACAATCTTCAAGAAGGTTCTGCTCTTGTAAAAGAAGTTAATATCGCAAAATTCGACGCTTCTGTAGATATCGCTGTAAGATTAGGGGTAGACCCAAGAAAAGCCAACCAAATGGTGAGAGGTGTAGTATCTCTACCTCACGGTACAGGTAAAGATGTAAAAGTTCTTGCTCTTGTAACTCCTGATAAAGAAGCAGAAGCAAAAGAAGCAGGCGCTGATTATGTAGGTCTTGATGAATACCTTGATAAAATTAAAAACGGCTGGACAGATGTAGATGTTATCGTTACTATGCCAGCAGTAATGGGAAAACTTGGACCACTCGGTAGAGTACTCGGGCCAAGAGGCTTAATGCCAAACCCTAAATCAGGTACTGTAACTATGGAAGTAGGTAAAGCCGTAGCAGAAGTAAAATCTGGTAAAATTGACTTCAAAGTTGATAAATACGGTATCGTACACGCTGCTATCGGTAAAGTATCTTTTGAGGCAGACAAGCTTAAAGAAAATGCTCAGGAACTTATCCAAACGCTTATCAAGTTGAAACCAACTGCGGCAAAAGGAACTTATGTAAAAAGCATCTACCTATCTTCTACTATGAGTCCAGGTATTGCAATTGATACTAAATCTGTAAACTAAAATCTGAAAGACAATGACAAAAGAAGAAAAAGTAGTAGTAATACAGGAAATAAAAGATTTGTTACAAGATGCTAAAGTAGTATATGTAGCAGACCTTGAAGGATTGAACGCTTCTCAGACTTCAGACTTTAGAAGACAGGCTTTCAAAAACAATATCAAAGTAAAAGTAGTTAAGAACACGCTTCTGCAAAAAGCAATGGAGCAAATCGAAGGAGTAGACTACTCCGAAATGTTCCCTACTTTCAAAGGAAACTCCGCTTTAATGATTTCTGAAACAGCTAATGCACCAGCAAAGCTCATCAAAGGATTCAGAAAAGCTGCTGAGAGACCTGCTTTGAAATCAGCATACTTGCAAGAGACATTCTACATTGGAGATGAAAACCTTGACGCTCTATCCAACATTAAATCTAAAGAAGAAATGCTTGGAGAAATCATCGGATTACTTCAATCTCCTATTAAGAGATTACTTTCTGCTTTGGAAAATAAAGCCGATGCTGCCGCTCCAGAAGCTAAAGCTGAAGAAGCTGCCCCAACAGAAGAAAGTGCTCCAGCAGAAGAAACTCCTGCAACCGATGCAGAATAATAGATACTCAAAAAATAATATAATCGTTCAACAACAAAAAACATTACAAAAATGTCAGATTTAAAAAATTTAGCGGAAACGCTTGTTAGCTTATCAGTAAAAGATGTAAATGAATTAGCTGCTATCCTTAAGGATGAGTACGGAATCGAACCAGCTGCTGCTGCTGTTGTAGTTGCAGGTGGTGCAGCAGGCGGAGACGCTGCTGAAGAAAAATCAGAATTCGATGTAATCCTTAAATCAGCAGGTGCTTCTAAATTAGCTATCGTTAAATTAGTTAAAGATTTAACCGGTGCTGGTCTTAAAGAAGCTAAAGACATCGTAGATGGCGCTCCTGCTCCAATCAAGCAAGGAGTTCCAAAAGATGAAGCAGAAGCTCTTAAAAAACAACTTGAAGAAGCTGGTGCTGAAGTAGAATTGAAATAATTCTCATTCATCATAACAAAAAACCGTTCGCAAGAGCGGTTTTTTTATTTATATTTTCTGAAATTTGACCCCTAAAATTTATGAACGATGCTTAGCAAAGATTTTTTTACCTACCAGGCACAGACCACTCCTTTCGCTTCGGGCTTTGAAGTAGAACGAGCAGAGGGCAGCTATATCTACGGTAAAGATGGACGGAAATATTTAGACTTCGTGGCGGGGGTTTCTGCCAATACACTCGGGCATTCTCACCCAAAAATCATCAATGCCATAAAGGAGCAGGCAGATAAATACCTCCACACAATGGTCTATGGCGAATATGCCCAAGAGAAACCCGTAGCACTCTGCAAGCTACTGGCAGAAGCCACTCCAGAGCCTTTGGAAGTAACCTACCTCGTTAATTCTGGTGCGGAGGGTATAGACGGCGCCCTAAAACTCGCGAAGAGATACACAGGCAGGGAGGAAATTATCTCGATGAAGAATGCCTACCACGGAAATACTCACGGTGCCCTCTCCGTAGCGGGCAATGAAGTGCATAAGCGCGAGTTCAGACCTCTCCTTCCTATGGTTAATTTCATTGAATTTAATAATCCTGAAGACTTTGATAAAATCACTGAAAAAACCGCCTGCGTTATTGCTGAAACCATACAGGGAGCAGCAGGATTCCTGGTGCCCGCCCCCGATTATTTCAAAAAGCTAAAACAAAGATGCGAAGAGGTAGGCGCACTCCTCATCTTAGACGAAATACAGCCTGGCTTCGGGCGTACAGGCAAGCTCTTCGCCTTCGAGCATTATGGCATCGTGCCCGATATCCTTGTGATAGGCAAAGGTATGGGCGGAGGCGTACCCGTAGGGGCTTTTATGGCTTCTCGGGAGATAATGCAGAGCCTCTCCCACTCTCCAAAGCTGGGGCATATCACCACTTTTGGAGGTAATCCGCTTATCGCTGCAGCTTGCTACGCCACACTTAAAGAGCTCTTAGAAAGCAACCTAATGAGCGAAATCGACAGAAAAGAAAAGCTCTTCCGCGAGCTCCTCGTACACCCTAAAATAAAGTCCATAAATGGAAAAGGACTAATGCTCGCTGTAAATCTCGGTAGCCCAGAATATACCCTCTCCGTAGCCAAACGCTGTATGGAGCAAGGGCTTATCGTCTTCTGGCAGCTCTACCGAAACGAATTCCTCAGAATCTCCCCACCACTCAACATCACCGATGATGAAATAAAACACGGCTGTGAAATCATCCTCAACACCATAACCGATGAGGCAGCCGTAGCACGGCAGGCACCCACTGCGTGGGGAGCACATAGGACAAGCTAACCACGCACTGCTTACTGCCTACTGCCTAAAGCTAAAAGCCAGAAGCTGTCAGCTATTGTGAAATAGAAAACCAAAATCAGGAGTATAAACTCCTGATTTTGGTTTTCTTATAAAGCAATTATTAAAGATTAATATACTTAAAGCGCTGGATTTTTTAGCCTTGCATCCTGTGGGAAAGGCAGGGTATAGCGAGGGTCTTTTGAATTGAGCTTATACTCTTTACCATCAAATGTATGGATAATCTCAGGTTGGGTAGTACGCCTTAAATCAAACCACCTAAGCCCCTCAAAAGAGGTCTCCCTTGCTCTTTCATTGAGGAGTTCGGTATAATAATTTGCTCCCGAGAGGGCATTTATCTTTGCGGTAAAGTTGGAAAGCCCAGTACTATTATATCGCTTCGTTGCCAAATCTAAAAGTGTAGCTTTTGAAGCCACTTCATCTCCTAATTTCGCTTGTGCTTCTGCTTTTATCAATACGATTTCCCCTACTCGGAAAGAGCATTTCAAGCTGTTGTTGCTATTATACTTGGTCGTTTGCCAGTTTGCCCCATTTTTCACAAAATATTTAGCAAAACGGAGATCATTTACTTGGTCAAATAATGCAATATGCTCATCACTCGCCCTTGAAAAGTTATTGGTTCGGGAGTTCATATTCATATCCAAGTTCATAATAGATTCGGTAGACTGAAAACTGCTTGGCAGTACCGTAAAGTGATTAAAATCTTCTAATGAAGAATTGAGTGCGAGGGCTTTTTCTGCTTCATTTAAGGCATTTTGCCAGTCATTCCTATACTGAAATACACGAGCCTTGAATGCGTGGAGAGCAGTTGTAGTAAATCTATAATTATACCCTACACTAAATGATTTTTGATGGATAAGCGCCTCTGCTGAATGAATATCTGAGAGAATTTGGGAATAGACCTCATCTAATGACGCACGAGGGAAATCTCCTTCAAGGCGTACAGAAGTAATGAGCGGTACAGCTGCTGCTGCACCATTATTCCCGCTATAGGCTGGTGCATAAAGATTGACAAGCTGAAAATAAGCATAAGCTCTAAGTGCATACGCCTCTCCTAAAACTTGATGAAGCTCAGCACTTGGAGAAACCGTTTTCGTAGCATTCTCCAAAATATAATTGCAAAAGAAAATCGTCTGATAGAAAGAAGCGTAAGGCATCTCCACAGAGCCAGGGAGGGCATTGGCTTCATTCCAAGTAAATAATGCTTGCAGGTCTTCGGTTGCGGCATTTGCCTTTAGCTCGTCAGACTTTAAGCCTGCCCAAGCTGTGTGCTGAGGATATACTTCATAAGCTCGGGTAAGCAAAGCACGGAAATCTGAAAGGCTTTCAGGAATGACCTTCCCTGTTGGGGTTATGTCAAAAAATCTATCACAAGAACTAAGCCCTACCGAAAGCAATGAGATAACCAATAAAGATTTTATGATATTTGATTTCATTTTAATGTCTTTTATACTGTTTAACAAATTAAAAACCTACATTGAGACCGAATACAACGGCTTTTTGGATAGGTTGTGCATAGATATTTCCAAAAGTTTCAGGGTCAAAATACCCTTTATGTCCTGTACCGAATACAAAGAGATTTCTCCCCTCTACGGAGAACCTCAGGCTGGTGATGCCCGTAGCATTTAGCAATGTAGAAGGTAGTGTATAGCCGAGTTTTATACTGTTTATCCTGATATAGCTTACTTCCTTCATCCAGCTATCAAAATAGTTATATGATTTGGAAGCATCGGTGTTTGAGAACCAAGTATAAACCATAGCTCGGGAAGGTTCGGTATCTTGTCCGATAATTCTCGGCAAGTGAGAGCCCGTATTATTCGGCAACCACGCATTGAGAATATCCGCAGAGCCATTTAAACCTCTATCTACGGCCGTGAAATCATAAAGTGGATTACCTACCATCCATTGCTTAATATTGAAAGAAGCGGAAATATTCAAATCCCAATTACCAATAGTAAAAGCATTGGTAATACCTCCGTAATATTTAGGGTCTCTGTCTCCAATATAAGTAAAGAGATTGCGGAACTGCTCATCTGAATGACCTGTAAAGATCAGCCCAATACCATAAGGATCGGATAGCTTATAGAAATCCTCCGCAGAGACAATATCTCCATTTGCATTATAGAACTGAGGAAGCCCATTGCTGTCTAAACCTGCAGATCTTATCCCAAATACAGCATTGATAGGATAACCCTTGCCCGAAGGGAGGAACTTAAACCTCTCGCTATGGATTTCATCTATATTACTTCTATTTGCTGCAATATTAAATGTGGTAGTCCATTTAAATTTATCTTTATGGATATTCACTGTGGAAAGAGAGAATTCAAAACCTTTATTTGAAATTTCTGCCCAGTTTACATTGCTTAGAGAGAAACCTGTCTCAAGTGGAAGATTCTTCGTACCGATGATGTCTGTACCTTTCCTCTTGTATAAATCAAATGTAAAACTGATACGGTTCTTCCATAGTCCGAAATCTAAACCTGCATCCAGAGTAGAAGTTTTTTCCCATCTTAGAAGAGGGTTGGGTGCTCCATCTGCACGGATAACAGATTCTGTACTGTTGAGGATTCGGGCAGTGTTATAGACTCCGACGAAATGTGCTGAGGTATTCCTGTCAATATTACCTTGAAGACCGTAGGAGCCTCGCAGTTTAAACATACTGATGGTCTCATTATCTTTAAAGAAAGTTTCATTTTTCAGGTTCCACGCTACGGAAGCTGCCCAGATGGGATTCCATCTTTTCTTGGTCTCTGCACCGAAGAGATTAGTACCATCGTACCTCACACTTCCGAAGAAGGTGTATTTATTCCTGAAAGTATAAGACGCCGTAGCAAAGAATGAAGCATAGGCATTCTCTGTAAAAGTATCTCGAGTAGGGATATAGTTGGCATTCGTATACTCATTATTCGGAATATTGAGCGGAATGGAGGTTCGTGTTCTTGGGTTATAGCCATACATCTGGCTGAAGACCGTCTCGTATTTTGTTTTTCTGATTTCTGAACCTGCGAGGAGATTTAAATCGTGGGAACCGAATTTCTTATTAAACTCGAGTAGGTTCTTAAAATTGTAATCAAAGCCAGCACCATTAATTACATTATAGTAATCTCCTTCGGGGATGATGTAGTTTTTAGTTCCCCCAGACAGCGTACTGGAAAGCTCTCTCCTCTTCCTGAGGAAGTAGGTATTAGCAGCAGCATACCTTTCGGTCTTCTGGTCTTCAAAGACAAGACCGAGCTGGGAGCGGAACTCAAGGTGCTTAACGATTTTATAGTTTAAATCTACTATAGCTCGTAGGGTTTTAGACTTGAGGGTGTATTGGGTATTATTTCGCTCCTCTATATAGTTATAAGGTATGCGTGTATCTCCTTCTATATAGTTTATATCTTGGTCATAGATATAATTGCCCTGCTCATCTCTTGGTTTCAGGTACGGATTAACGGTTCTGGAATAGAAGGTAGGCGTAGTATTACCCCCAGAATCCGAAAGGAAGGAGGACTGCTTGGAGGAAGTACCAAAGAGGGAAAGCCCGAGGCGGATTTTATCATTTACCTTATAATTATTCTTTAAGCTAAGGTTGAACCGCTCAAAATCGGAACCGATAACGGTAGACTGCTCATTATAATAACCGAGAGAGGCATAGTAGTTATAATTCTCTAACCCACCCGAAAGGCTTACCGACTGCTGGTGGTTAATCGCAGTTCTGTAAAGGAGTTTTCCCCAATGGGTATTGGTTTTCCTAAGGGCATTTATTTGGCTTTGGGAGAGATTACTGATGGCGGAAAAGCCTCCACTTCTGTAATTATCCCAATCATTATTCGCCATTAAGATACGGGCAACGGCGCCATTATCTTTTCGGTATGAATCAAGATCAGAACGGCTTGCCATTAGCAACTCAAAATCCACCTTTTGGTTGGAGTCCATCAGGTTGAGTTTAGAGAAATCTGGACGGAGATTGATGAAAGTATTGGATGAAAAATTAACATTCATCTGTCCTTTTTTACCAGTCTTGGTTGTGATGAGGATAACGCCATTTGCCGCCCTTGCACCATAAATAGCAGTAGCGGAAGCATCTTTTAGGAGGGTGATATCTTGGATATCCTCTGGATTAATCCCTGCAATAGAGTAGTTTTTCAGTTCATTGATATCTCTACCTGCATCAAAACCTGGAGCCTGATTGCCCTCCATAGGCATACCATCGATAACCCAAAGAGGATCTACCGCCCCAGAGAGGGAAGCTGTACCGCGAATTCTGATGGGAGATATCTGCCCAGGGGCACCTGATGAAGGGTTAATCATCACCCCCGCGACTTTCCCTTGAAGCATCTGATCTACAGAAGCGGTTGCTTTCTGCTCAATGTCCTTCATCTTTACAACACCCACCGAAGAGGTGAGCTTGCTCTTTTCAATTTTCTGGAAACCTGTAAGGATAAGCTCTTTTATCGCTGTTTCCTTAGGCCTTGCAGAGTCTTTCTTAGCCTGCTCGGTAGTCTGGGCAAAGAATACTGCCGGCAAAAAACCGAGTAAAATGGTTGTTTTATTCATTGTTTCATTCTTTTTTTATTTCATTTTTGTTCCCGACCCACTGGCGTGGGGAGCACACCGTAGCCGGTGAGGCAATTATTTCATTTTCCTTCCCGACCCGTTAGCACGGGAGGCACACTGTAGCCAGTGAGGCAATTATTTCATTTTTGTTCCCGACAGGTTCATTTTTGTCTCCGACAGCCCACTGGCGTGGGGAGCAATTATTTTTTAAGTGCCCCACCTGCAAGGTGTAAGTGCCTGCCGTGCTACGGCTAAGTGTATCACCAGCTACGGTGTGTGGGGAGCAATTATTTCTATTGGCCTTGAATTATTGAGCATCCAAAGCACGGTTGAGCCTAATAAGCAAGTCGGCATAGTGGTTCCGAGTAGCTTCATCACCAGAATTCTTGGCACTGAGGATGATTTTTCTCACTTTTATCAGTTCGGAACGCTTAGCAGAACCTACCTCAGAGAGACGCTTCATACCATTAAAGTAGAGGCTGAGGTTTTTCTCATCATTATGCTCATCAGTATTGTGAGGGTGGTAGGCATAATCGCAGACCATAGGCATCCTGCTATAGAGCGACTTCTCGGTCTTTGCATAGAGGGTATTCACATCGATGATAAGAGCATCTATATAGTTCTTCTGGGTCATTCGCTCAGCAATTGTAAGGTTCTTTTTCTTCATCGATTTTTTAAAAATAAAACTCCTTAAATCACTGAAAAGCTCGGAAACCGTCATCACTCTCTGCGAAGGTTGAGCCTCTTTGAGAAACTCAAATTCGAGTATTCTGAGAAGCCTGTCATCCTTCATCAGATGGTAGAGAATGGAGGATTGCTTCTCTCTGAAAACAGTGTATGGAGACTGATCTACAAGCCCCTTTGGGGTGTTTTTTGCTGGGCGAAGCTGATGCTGGAGTTCATTCACAAACAGCCACTCGGGGAGGGTAAGGATATGCTCTTTGAGGAAATCCAAAGCCTCTTTTTGAGTTTCATAAGGCACGGGAGTATAGGTTGTGAGTCCATCACCCTTTACGCTTGGAGTGAGATAAATGCCCCCAATATTGGCAAGGGTATGATTGTTATAAACATACCATTGGTTGATTACTTGATTATAAAAAGCCTTTGCTTGCTCATAATCTTCGCCTTTTTTAGTACTCCATTCTATGATGTGAGGGATGGTCTTTTTAAGGTTGATAATGCCGTATGCCCCTGCTTTCATTGCATTGTCTCCTAAATCTTCGGCTTGGGAGCGAGGATCTATAGTTTCGGACTGCTGCTCGCCGTAGAAATAGAGAGGGTCTCCCTGATGTGCATCTAACCAAGAGCGGGTAATGGTGAGCTCCTCTTGTGGAGAGGCCTTCCCCGTCCATCTATACCCCCAGCCGATAGCAAATTTATCATACGCACCGATTTTAGGGGTGATTTGCTTTACACCATCTCCCTCCTGAGCTACATAATTAAACCGTGCGTAATCCATAATAGAGGGTGCAGTACCTCCCATTCTCTCTGTAAACTCAGGTGAACGAAGAGCCTCCACAGGATGGGCAAAGGAAGCTCCCATATTGTGCTTCAAGCCGAAAGTATGCCCTACCTCGTGAGAGGAAACAAAGCGAACAGCGTATGCCATTTTAGCATCTGGAAAAGTGTTATTCCTAACCTGAGGGTCGATAATACCCGTCTGAACTCTCATCCAAGATTGGAGTAGAGTCATTACATTGTGCCACCAGATAATATCAGCTTCCAGTATTTCACCTGTACGAGGGTCTACCACAGAAGGTCCAAGGGCATTTGCCATAGAAGAAGCGGCATAAGTAATTACAGAATAGCGTACATCATCTACATCAAAGTCTTTATCATCCGGGTCTGGGAGCTTTGCAGAGATTACATTTTTAAACCCGGCTTCTTTAAAGGCCTCATTCCAATCCGAAACTCCGTCTATAATCGCCTGCTGCCACTGCTTAGGAGTAGCAGGGTCTATATAGTATAAAATAGGCTTCTTAGGCTCTACGAGCTCACCTGCGAGATATTTATTAATATCTTCATCTTTCGGTTCAAGACGCCATCGGGTAATGAGCTCTTTCTTCTCTACCTTTTGCTGCTTGTCTGAGAAATAAGTTTTAGGTGTAGTAAAATACCCAATTCGGTCATCTGAAAAGCGGGCAACCATAGGCTCTGGAAGTAAGACAATATTTGTAGTAGTCCCCACAGTGAGGTCTGCCTTCTCAGCGGTAGTCTTTCCCTCACTTACCTGAGTAGTAAGGTTGGCTTTAATAATAATATTCTGTGGAAAGCTCTTCACCTCACTGATAAAAGAATCTTTGGTACGCACGGAGCCCCCCATTCCTATATTATCAAAAAGGTTATTAAAACTTTTGGAAGTGCCATTAAAGACATCATTCACCTGAATCACTGCTGTAGAATCTTTCCCAAAAGCCTTTATCTCAAAGCCTTCTATAATAGATTCACTATAATTATCTCTTACAGATTTAGCAATATTATCCTTTTCATTTACGCTGATTTCTGGGTCAAAAGTCTTTGCCCAAATCTTTTTATTCTTAGTGTCTTTATAAATCCTAATGAGCTTATTTTCATAATTAATTCCCTTATTTACTCCTGCATTATTAATTTGTGCAGGTACAGACGAGATTTTATTCACAAGGAGCAAGTCCTTACTCAAAACTTCATTAGGAATTTCAAAATAGATTTTCTCCTTTACCTTATGAATGGTGAAGAGCCCTTTCTTAGTTTGAGCCCCTTTCAGCAGGTCGGAATAAGTAGATAGTGCATCTTTTTTATCAATGCTATCTTTTTTAGTAATTTTTAGTATTTCTACCTTTTTTGTTTTCTTTGCTTGCGAAAAACCGATACCCCATTGAAGAGCTAATAGTATAAAGGCAAGTTTTTTCATTATCTTTTAATTTAAGGAGTGCAAAAGTAAGTAATCTTCTGCAAAAAAATAAATGCCTCAGCCATAGTATGGCAAGCAATTATTTTAATTCACACTAATGTGTATTTTTGTCGTATGAAAAAGTATGTATTTGGTATAGTCTTCGGTTTGATTCTCGCTTCCTGCGGAAGCGACGATGATATCTGCCTCAGTGGAGAAGGCACCCCCAGAATGAAAATAAAATTCCTCAACACAGAGAATAACGCCTATAAAATCCCTAAAATCTTCGTAGATGTAGATTATGGAAGCGGGCTCAAAAATGTTATCAATACGAGTAATGTAGATTCTGTCCTCATCCCCCTCCGTGTAGACAGAAGTGAGAGCACCCTAATAAGGGTTCGTACAGATAAGGATACCATAGGGAGCGTACTCCAATTTTATTATGGCACAAGTACCCAATATGTATCACCAGCCTGTGGCATGAAACTCCTCTATAATAACCTCAGCGGTAAAATAGAGAGCGGAAACCTTATAAAATCAATACAAAATCAGCAAACAGAAATCAATGATGAGAACCTTACCCATTATCACTTTATTTTTGATGCTAATGACTAACTGCCTCCTTGCACAGAGTATCAAGCCCGATTCATCAGCCAGTAAAAGAGCTTTTATCCTCGGCTTTGATGTGATGAATGCCAGCATATCTGTTTTCTCAGATAATAAATTATACCAAGGTTATATCTCTACCCAGCTAAAAAAACATACCGATATAGTTGCTGACCTCGGATATGCTCAAAATACCTACGAAAAGAATGGCTATGATGCCTCTACCAACGGTTTTTTCATAAAAGCAGGTGCCCAGTATATGCTGATTAAAGATTATGAAAATCCATTCAATGGCTTCTATATCGGTGGAAAAGCCTCTGCATCATTCTACCAACAGGAATACAGAAAAATCCCTATACGAGGGCTAAACAGTGGTGATTCCTTCGTCTCCTACCCACAAAGTAGTCAGTCTTCCTACTGGCTGGAAGCCGTGGCAGGAGGCAGAGTACAGCTTTTCAATTCCAGATTTCTGATAGATGTACAAGTACAACCTCGATACCTCCTTTACTCTACAAAACAGGAAGGCATAAAGCCAATGATAATCCCAGGCTTCGGAAGAGCCTCCTCCAACTTCAATATGGGCTTCTCTTGGAGTATCGCCTACCAATTCTAAGCCACAGAGCGGGGAGTGGTTAGCTATAACCTTAATCCAATCGTACATCATCTGAGGCTTACTGCCTAAAGCCTACTGTGCTCATACTGTAAGTTTCTCCCATACTGATGGGTAGAAGGGCATTAATAAGTCTAAAAGCAGAGTAATCTTTAAGATTCTCTACGGTAATATCAGCTTCATAGATGAGTTTTTGCTGCAGGAGAAACCGCCTCTGTACTCCATTGAGAAGATAGGTCTTAGGGGTAGCCCAACCTTTATCAGAATCAAAAAATACAAGATTGGAGAATGAAGTATCTGTAATCTTACCGTTTTGGGTAATGATAATTTCATCGGCAGAGGATTCCTTTTTCAGTTGGGTAATAGCTGCTCTATTGGCATATTTAAAACGATAATCCAGCTCAGATGCCTCCACAAGCTCAAAAGTTTTAATTTCAGGGTAAGAATACTTAATAATTTCTGTTTTGAAATTTCCATCTAAATTATATAGGATTCGGAGCTTATATACCTCCCTGCTGGGAATTTTTATTGAAGAAGCAATCTCCATTAAATTGGGAATCCCCCCCTTGCCTTTCCAATGATGAAAAGTTTCATTTACCCTCTTTTGATGGTAATCCAAAAGACAAGGGCGGAAGTGCTCTATCTTAATACTCTCAATAAATAGGTACATAGATTTTATTTTTCATTTCCTCATATTCATCATCCAAACGACTTTTATGGGTAATGCCTCCACCACTATGGAAGTAGAACTTATCCCCATCTTTCTGTATCATTCGTATCATCACACAGCTGTCGAGGTTTTTACCATCAAACCAGCCACAGACCCCCGTATACCAACCTCGAGGGTTCTTTTCTGCCTGTAAAGTAACTTCAAGGGTTTTAGGTTTAGGAGCACCTAAGATAGAGCCCGCAGGCAATAGCGTATTAATAATACTTCCCACTTTATTTTGAAAGCGAGGTTTTAGCTCTCCCGAGATTTCAGAGCTCATTGCAAAGAGATTTTTCTGTCTTGTCCTGATGAAATCTATACGCTGAAAATCTTCCACTCTCACATTATTCGCAACCATACTAAGGTCATTTCTAAGTAAATCTACTACGGTATAGTGCTCTGCTTTTTCCTTTTCATCATTTCTAAGTTGTTCCTCTGCCTCAGGGATTGAAGCATCAATCGTCCCTTTCATCGGATAAGTAGAGATTTTTCCATCTGTAATTTTAATAAAAGTTTCAGGCGAGAAGAATACAAAGCGACTAGGGACACAAACCTTATACTGTGCCTTGGAGAGGTAGAAAATCTCCTCCAAACTCCTATTGGTTTCCACAAGACTCCGCTGTGTATAGTTGATAAGATATGAATTTCCAAGCCTTAGGTTTTTCTGAACAATATCAAATCCCTTTTTATAGATTTCTTTTACTTCTGGAAAGGTTTTCCATTCTATATTGGCTTGAAATTCCTTTGGTTTAAAGTTTTTAAATCCCTGAAATTCTATGAGAATATCAGACTTCTGTAATTCTTCCACAGTATAGATTTCCAAATTCTCCAGAAGGAAATCTACCATAAAAAAGAACGACTCTCCTCGAGTGGAGAAGCTGTCCATCTGCTCAAACTTCTGCTGAATGCTCAATATCATTTTACAAAAATAAGATATTGTGGCATTAGTCTTTCTTATATTAGAAATAATTATACTTTTGCACAAAATTGAATTCAATGTCTAAAAACTTAGTTATTGTAGAGTCTCCAGCAAAGGCTAAAACCATCCAGAAGTATTTGGGAAAAGATTTCGAGGTGAAATCCAGCTTTGGGCATATCCGCGATTTACCCAAAAAGGGAATGGGGATAGATTTGCAGACTTTTACACCTGACTACCAAGTTTCCTCCGATAAAAAGAAACTTGTAAGCGAGCTAAAAGAAGCCGTGAAAAAAGCCGACACTGTATGGCTGGCTTCCGATGAAGATCGCGAAGGGGAGGCTATCGCTTGGCACCTCGCTCAGGAACTAAACCTTAAAGACGAGAATACAAAACGAATCGTTTTCCACGAGATTACAAAAAACGCCATACTAAAAGCGGTAGAAAACCCGAGGAAGATAGATAAAAACCTGGTAAATGCACAGCAGGCAAGGAGAGTTTTAGACAGAATCGTGGGCTTTGAGATGTCTCCTATCCTGTGGAAAAAAGTAAAGACGGGGCTCTCCGCAGGCAGGGTACAGTCGGTAGCAGTAAGGCTTATCGTAGAAAGAGAACAAGAAATCCGAGACTTCAAACCTACCTCCAGCTATAAAGTAGAGGGTATTTTCCAAAATTCTGCTCAGCAGGAGATTCCTACCAAGCTGAAAAGAGATTTCACCGAAGAAGCCGAAGCCGAGAAATTCTTAGAACAAGCAAAAAACACAGACTTCAGCGTTTTAAATGTAGAAGTAAAACCTGGTACTCGCTCTGCATCCGCACCATTTACCACTTCTACGCTTCAGCAGGAGGCATCAAATAAGTTAGGCTATGGTGTAACCACCACAATGAGAGTTGCTCAAAGGCTATACGAAGAAGGTTTCATCACTTATATGAGAACCGACTCTGTAAACCTCTCTCAAGAGGCGATTAATTCAGCGAAAAGCCATATCATACACGAGTTCGGAGAGGAATATTCCAAACCGAGAAATTATACCACAAAATCCTCTTCCGCACAGGAGGCGCACGAAGCAATTCGTCCAACCGATTTCTCAGTAAAAACCATTGGAGATGCTCAGCTCAATAAATTATATCAGCTAATTTATAAGAGAACGCTTGCTTCCCAGATGGCAAATGCCAAAATCGAAAAAACCATTATTGAAATCGGTAATTCTAACCTCCCGACCCACTTTGAAGCACAAGGAGAGGTCATCATCTTCGATGGTTTCTTAAAGGTATATGAAACAACCAGAAATGAAGACGATGAAAACAATGAGCGTAGCCTGCCAAAAGTAGAGATCGGCGAAAAACTCTCATATAAAAAAATAATAGCCGTAGAAAGATTCACAAAACCTGCGCCTCGCTATACCGAAGCTGCCCTTGTAAGAAAACTCGAAGAGCTCGGCATCGGCCGCCCATCCACCTACGCGCCTACGATACAAACCATCCAGAACAGAGACTATGTAGATAAAAGAGAAATCCTCCCGCAAGAAAGGGAAATCCTGAAAATGACGCTGGGAAAAACCTCTGTTAAAAAAGAAATCCTCACTGAAAAATTCGGAGGAGATAAAAACAAATTCGTACCAACAGATATTGGCGAAGTGGTTAATGAGTTTCTTATCAACAACTTTGGGGAGATTTTAGACTATGGCTTTACCGCAAAAGTTGAAGCCGATTTCGACAAAATTGCCGAAGGAAATGAAGAATGGAAAGAAATGATGACCCATTTCTACACCCAGTTTCATCCAAAGATAGAAGATGTAGAAGAAAATGCCGACCGTGCCAATGGCGAGCGCCTTCTGGGTAAAGATCCCAAGACGGGTAAGAATGTTTATGCCCGAATCGGTCGCTTCGGAGCAATGATTCAAATCGGCGAGAGCAGTGATACAGAGAAACCTACTTATGCGTCGCTTCTCCACAACCAAAATATCGCTACGATCAGCTTAGAGGAGGCTCTCGAACTCTTCAAGATACCGTTTGATCTTCAAGATTATGAAGGTAAATCCGTCTCGGTAGGCGTAGGGCGCTTTGGTCCTTATGTAAAGTTTGGCGAGTCCTTCATATCCCTTCCAAAGGGCGAAGATCCTTTCTCTGTGAATCAAGAAAGAGCCGAAGAAATCATCCGCGAAAAACAAAAGGCAGATGCTCCAATCGCCCTGTATAAAGGCGAACCCGTTACTAAGGGTGTGGGCAGGTTTGGGGCGTTCATCAAGTACCAGTCGCTCTTCATCAATGTCCCTAAGAAGTACGATTTCGACAACCTTTCTCCTTCCGACATCAATGAGCTGATAGAAGCCAAACTCGAGAAGGAAGCCAACCGATACATTCAGCAGTGGGAAAGCGAAAAGGTCTCCATAGAAAACGGCCGATGGGGCGCTTTCATCAGATACAAAAAGGCAAACATCAAGATTCCTAAAAAGTCCAATGGCGAGAAATACACTGCGGAAGAACTTTCCACCATTTCCTTTGATGAGGTGAAAAAATGGATACAAGCGGAGGATAAAACCGCCTTTAAGGAAACTAAAAAAACCGCAAAGAAATCCACAAAAAAGAAAGATTAATTTTTTAGCATATATTTTATTCGCTTGCCCTCCTTATTTCAGGAGGGTTTTTCTTTCCTGCAAATACAATTCAATCCCCTTTATACCAAAAACCACTCCACCCCTTCCAAATGTTAAAATTTGATTGAGCAAAAAAATCAATAAATCATAAATAAAACCCTATTTCATTATTAAAACAACAACAAGCATTCTATTTACACCTTATTGCAATCAAAAAACATACGATTGTATTAAAAGGGATAGCGTCTGCATCTTTCCGACAAGCATCTGCATCATTCCGACAACCTATTGCGCTATCCCGACAAACCCCAGCATTGCTCCGACAACCATTTGCACTATTCCGACAAGCGTCTGTATCATTCCGACAAACATCCGCACAATCCCGACACCCACTTGCCACCCATAAACAAAAAAAATCCAAACCAATACATCATCGGTTCGGATTAATAATACCCTTGTTTTCTTAATAATTACACCTGCTCTCTTAAAAGCGCCTTGTTAATCTCCTTTATAAGCCCTGCGCCTTCATAAATAAACCCCGTATAAAGTTGGATAAGCGATGCCCCTGCCTCAAACTTCTCTATCGCATCTTGAGCAGAATGTATCCCTCCTACACCGATAATCGGAAACGCTCCGCCACTCCTCTGATGCAGAAAACGAATCACTTCCGTTGATCTGGCAGCCAATGGCTTGCCAGATAAGCCTCCTGCCTCCACTCGGTTGGGCGATTGTAGCCCTTCGCGGGACAGCGTCGTATTTGTAGCAATCACCCCCGCTATTTTAGCATCCTTCACAATCTCAATAATATCCAAAAGTTGCTCATCGCTCAGGTCTGGAGCTATTTTTAGGAGGATTGGCTTAGCTTTAGGCATAGCTTCATTCAATTTTTGTAGCGTTGTCAGCAAGTATTTTAGCGGTTCCTTGTCTTGGAGAGCCCTCAGATTCGGCGTGTTGGGCGAGCTCACATTTACAACAAAGTAATCCACATACGGAAACAGCGCTTCAAAACAAATTTTATAATCATCCACAGCATTTTCATTCAGTGTCAGTTTATTCTTCCCGATATTCCCGCCAATCAGCACATTTGTGTTCTTTTTTAGCCGCTTTACAGTCGCCCGAACCCCCTCATTATTAAATCCCATACGGTTTACAATCCCAGAATCCTCAATCAACCTAAACAAACGCTTCTTCTCATTCCCTGGTTGTGCCTTTGGCGTTACCGTTCCTATCTCGATAAAGCCAAAACCAAGCGCCCACAGCTCTTTATACAGCTTCGCATCCTTATCAAGACCGGCCGCCAGACCAATAGGGTTCCTAAACTTCAGCCCGAATACCTCGCGCTCAAGTTTTTTATCAAAAATCGGACGAAGAAATGCCCTAAACATAAACGGGCACTTGCCAAAAACTTTAAGTAATGAAAATGTGAGATTGTGAGCCCTCTCTGGGTCTAATTTAAAGAGAAAAGGTCTTATAAAACGCTTATACATATCAAAACATCTCGATTCTAGTAT
>ERZ772827.337-NODE-337-length-26173-cov-6.597557_pt1 | contig 26173 bp, 24 predicted proteins | sample MGYA00580850_ERZ772827 | MGnify/ENA primary metagenome ERZ772827 (study PRJEB29015, sample SAMEA2737950) | human oral metagenome | biome: human oral; feature: human-associated habitat; material: dental | place: China | collected 2145 ... | reverse complement strand
GCATGCCAGCCAGGTGCGCCGGGCCGCCCGCGCCGCCCGACGGCCCACGCCTCCCGACGGCCGCCGCCCGCCTCCTACCGGGTGACGAGGCGGGCCATGTCCTGGTGGGCGATGCCCGCGTCCAGGTAGGACCTGCCGGTGAGCACGGTGTAGCCGCAGCGGGCGTAGAAGCCCATCGCCTGCTCCTGGGCGGCGAGCACGACGACCACGGCGGCGGTGCCGTCCCGGTCCACCGCGGCGCGGCGCCAGGCGGCGTCCTCGAGCGCGGCGACCACCCTTACCCCCAGGCCCGTGCCGCGGCAGGCGCGCCGCACGGCCAGGCGTCCCAGGTGGACCAGGCCGGGGCGACCGGGGTCGACCAGGAGGCGTCCGGCCGCCAGCGGCGCCCCGTCCGCCCCGCGGGCCAGCACGTGGACCGTGGTGGCCAGGTCGTCACGGGCGTCAATCTCCAGGAGCAGGGGCACACCCTGCTCCCCGACGAAGACCTCCAGGCGCACGTCAGCCACGCCCGCGCGGGTGGACTCGGCGGCCGGGCCTCTCTGGTCCCCCGTGCAGGTCTCGAACCGGTACGGCTCGACGGCGGCGCTCACGGGCGTGATCAGCAGCTCCGGGATCCCGGGGCGCCTGCCAGGCAGGGTCATCGCTCGCTCCTCGTCCACGAGGTCTCCTAGGTGGTGTGGTCTCCGGGCCGGGGCCGGGCGCGGGGTCAGGGCAGGCGCAGGGCGTCCAGGGTGCGGACCAGGTCGGCGGGGTAGGGGGAGGAGAAGCCCATCCACTCCCCCGTGACCGGGTGCGGCAGGCTGAGCTCGACCGCGTGGAGCCACTGGCGTCGCAGGCCGGTGCGGGCGCTCAGGGCGGGGTCGGCGCCGTAGGACTCGTCCCCGACGCAGGGGTGCCCGACGGCTGAGAAGTGGACCCGGATCTGGTGGGTGCGACCGGTCTCCAGGCGGACCTTGACGAGGTTGGCCAGGGGCATGGCCTCCATGACGTCGTAGTGGGTGACCGACTCCCTCCCGCCGTCGACGACCGCCATGCGCCACTGCCGGCCCGGGTGGCGCCCAATGGGGGCGTCGATCGTCCCCGAGGAGGGATCCAGGTGCCCCTGGACCAGGGCGTGGTAGACCTTGACCGGCACGTGCTCACGGAAGGAGCGCTTGAGCACGGAGTAGGCACGCTCCCCCTTGGCCACGATCATGACGCCGGAGGTCCCCACGTCCAGGCGGGAGACGATCCCCTGGCGCTCGGCGGCCCCGGAGGTGGCCACGCGGACCCGCATGGCGGCCAGCGCCCCCAGTACGTCGGGGCCGTCCCAGCCCATGGAGGGGTGGGCGGCGACGCCGGGCGGCTTGTCCACCACCACAATGTCCTCGTCCTCGTAGAGGAGCCCCATGCCCTCCACGGGCGTGGCCACGGGACCGGCGGGCCGGGGGTCGGGCAGGTCCACCTCCAGGGTGGTACCGGCCACCAGGCGCTCGGACTTGCGGACCTCCCGGCCGTCGACCCGTACCCCTCCGTGTGCGCAGATCTCCTCCGCCCGGGAGCGGGACAGGCCGGTCATGCGGGCCAGGGCCGCGTCCAGACGCTCCCCGACCAGCCCCTCGGGCACCGGCAGGAGACGCAGGCTCATGCACCAGCCCCCGGGGCCCCGGCCTGAGGCTCCCGGCCCGGGGCGGGGTCGGCCCCCGGGGCCGCGTCCGGGGAGGACCCCACCGGGGCGGCGTCCCTCACCTCAGCAGGGTCCCTCGCCTCGGCAGTGTCCCCTACCTCAGCGGGATCCGCCTCCGGGTCGGGCTCCTGGGCCGACGAGGCGTTCTCCGCGGCCTTACCGACGCGGCTCCCGTCAAGGTTGACCCCCAGGATCGAGAGAACCATCACGATCCCGGCCGCGACCACAATGGCAATGTCCGCGATATTGCCCACGAAGTGCCCGCCGTAGTCGAGGAAGTCAATGACCCGGCCCCGCAGGAACCCCGGGGAGCGTACGAGCCGGTCCACCAGGTTGCCCACGGCCCCACCCAGTACCAGCCCCAGGGCCAGGGCCCACCAGGTGGAGGCCAGGCGGCGGCTGACCCACACGACAATGCCGGAGACCACCACGGCAATGAGGGCGAAGAGCCACGTCTGCCCCGTGGCGAACGAGAAGGCCGCCCCGGGGTTGCGCAGCAGGACCAGGGACAGCCAGGGGCCCAGGAGGCGCACCCGGCTGCCGTCACTGAGGGCCGCCACGGCCCACACCTTGGTGAGCTGGTCGATCAGGATCACGGCTGCGGCCAGGAGCCACACCATGAGGACGGAGCGGGACCACGGCCGTGCGGGCAGGCCGGTACGGGCAGGAGTGGGCATGAGATCCTTTCCGGGCGGTTATGCCGTGAGGGCGGCGACCGGTGGGCCGCCGCCCTCACGGACAGCATGGTTGGTACCACGCGGTGGGCTACGGTGTCCGCAGCCGCACCAGGTGCGTCTCAGATACCAAGGTCACTGTTTTGGTTGCCGTCCTCAACGTTGGACAGCAGGTTCTGGAGGTAGCTCTTGAGGCGTGTGCGGTAGTCGGACTCGAAGCGCCGGAGCTCGTCGATCTTGTGCTCCAGGCCCGAGCGCTCCTTCTCAAGTTGAGCCAGTGTGCGGTTGCGCTGGTCCTCGGCCTCACGCACGATCTGCTCACCGGTGGTGCGGGCCTCGGCGATAATGCGTTCGCCCTCGGCCTTGCCGTTGGCCACGTGCTCGTCGTGCAGGCGTTGAGCCAGCTCGAGCATGCCAGAGGCCGCAGAGGGCTCCTGCTCGGGGGAGTCCACGGTCAGGGCGGGGGCGATGGGGGCCACCCGGTGCTCCTCCACCACGGGGACCACGGTGGAGGGGCCGCCCTCACCGAACTCCGCAACGCGGCGGTTGGCAGCCTCTAGACGGGCCTTGAGGTCGATGTTCTCGGCCTCCAGCTGCCGCATGGCCTCCACGACCTCGTCGAGGAACTCGTCAACCTCGTCCTGCTCGTAGCCCTCGCGGAACTTGGTGGCCTGGAACTTCTTGTTGAGGACGTCGTCTGCGGTCAGCAGCGCCATAGTCGTCACCTCGGTGTCGTCACGGAACAGGGTACACGAGCACCGGTGAAGAACCGGTCACTCTGGTCACAGCGTACCGGAAACCTGCCAGTCGGCCACCTCGGATGGCGTACATCACGCCGCGCGCAGACTCCCGGCACCTCAGACAAGTGCCAGGAGAGCCTCCTGAATCAGCGTGATTCCAAGGAAAAGTACGATGAAGCCGAGGTCGATGCCCATGGCTCCCAGCCGGAGGACCGGCAGCGCCCTCCGCAGCCAGCGTAAGGGCGGGTCCGTCAGCCAGTAGACGAGGTTGGCCAGGACCAGGACCACCCCGTGTGGTCGCCAGGAGCGGGCGAAGAACCGGACCCAGTCCAGGACCACCCGGACCAGGAGGACGAGAAGGTAGAGGCTCAGCAGGCACCAGACGATCCAGACGACCTGGCTCAGGGAGCTGCTCACCGAGACGGCCTCAGCCCTGGTTGAAGAAGCGGCTGTGCGTGGTGGTAGCGGCCTCCCCGTCGTCGATCGACACTGAGATGGGCGTCAGCAGGAAGACGCGGGGCGTGACCCGCTCGATGGCGCCGTGCAGACCGAAGACCAGGCCGGCGGAGAAGTCCACCATGCGGCGGGCGTCGGACTCGCTCATGTTGCTGAGGTTCACAATGACGGGGACGCCGTCACGGAAGGACTCACCGATGACACGGGCCTCGTTGTAGGTAGAGGGGTGCACGGTGACGATCCGGCGAAGGTCGGCAGGAACAGGCTCCTCCATCTCCTCCTCGACATCTTCCTCGTAGGGGGTCACGTCCTCGTAGTCCATGGGGGCCTCGGCCGCGTAGGACTCCGCGTAGGTGGCCTCGTCGGGCTGCTCGGCCATGCCGAGAAAGGTTGATACCTTGCGCAGGGCGCTGGCGCTCATGGGTGTGCTCCTTGTCCGTCCGGCTCCGGTGCAACCGAACGCCCTGACCGTAGCTGGCCGGGGGGCCCGCGAGGTCGATTGAGCCCGGCGTGTCTCGCACACGCTGCCCGCGGGCGCCGCGGGGCGCCCCCGCGGCCCTCCCGGCCCCCGGGCCCGGGACCGGGGAAATCGGCTCAGAACACGGGCAGAACAACGCCTCCCAGGCGTCCGACGTCCCCCTGCCGGCGGTAGGAGTAGAAGCGCTCGTCCTCATACGTGCATATACTCACATCTGTAATATGCCTCACTCCTGCACGTCGCAGCTGCGCACGGACCCCCGCGGCGACGTCAATGGCGGGGGTGCCCCACCGGGTCCGGCTGGCGCAGTCCGGCTCGCGGGCGGCCACCTGGGCGCGCATCGCCTCGGGGACCTCGTAGCACGCCCCGCAGATCGAGGGGCCGAGGACGGCCAGGATGTCCGGGACGGCCGCGCCCAGGCGCGCCATCTCACCCAGGGCCGCGTCCACGACGCCCTCGCACATGCCGCGCCGCCCGGCGTGGACGGCCGCCAGCAGCCGCCCGTCGGCCGAGGCCAGCAGGAGGGGCACGCAGTCGGCGGTGAGGACGCCCACGGCCAGCGGCCCGCGGCCACGCAGGTCGGCCACCAGGGCGTCCGCGGTGGGCTCCTGCCCCAGGGCGGCGGGGGCGACGACCGTGGAGTGGACCTGGCGCATCCAGGCCACCCGCGTCCCGAGCGCCTCCTCCAGCTCGCGCCGGCGCGCGGCCACACGGTCGGGGTCGTCACCCACGTGGGCGGCCAGGTTGAAGCCCGGGTCGCCCACGGCGGCAGGCGCCTGGGCGCGCCCGGCCGCGGTGCCCGTGGTGGTGAAGACACCACGGGCACCAGGACCGAGGCTGACCTCGACCAGGTCGGGGACGGTCATGCTCAGCGCAGGAAGTCCGGCAGGTCCAGGTTGTCGTTGTCGGAGTCCTCCGACCCGATGGTGGGGGGCACGTCCAGTTCCGGCCCGGAGCGGGCCGCGGCCGTCCAGGGCACGTCGGCGTAGGGGGGGATCTCGCTGGTGGTGGGGGCGGAGGCCACCGGCGAGGCCGACCTCGGCTGGTAGGAGTTGGGCGGCGGTACCACCACCGGGCGGGTGACCGGGTTCTGGACGGCGTGGACGCCGCGTGCCTGGGTCTCGGAGGCCTGGTGGAGCCTGTGCACCGAGGCGGTCGGTGCCTGGTTGCCCATCACCGGGCGGGGGGCCGGGGCCTGGCGGCTGGTGACGGCCTGGCGGCTGGTGACGGCCTGGCGGGTGGTGGCGGGCGGGCGGGCGGCGGTGCTCTCGGGACGGGCCACCTGGGAGTCGTCGTCGAAGCCGGCGGCGATGACCGTCACGCGGACCTCGTCGCCCAGGGCGCCGTCGACCACGTTGCCGAAGATGATATTGGCCTCGGGGTGGACGGCCTCACGGACCAGCTCGGCGGCGTTGCTGATCTCGAACAGGCCCAGGTCGGAGCCGCCCTGGAAGAACAGCAGGACGCCGTGGGCGCCCTCGATGGAGGTCTCCAGCAGCGGGGAGGCAATGGCCTGCTCGGTGGCGGTCAGGGCGCGGTCCTCGCCCGTGGCCGAGCCGATGCCCATGAGGGCGCTGCCGGCGTCCTGCATAACGGACTTCACGTCGTTGAAGTCGACATTGATCAACCCGGGGGTGGTGATGAGCTCGGTAATGCCCTGGACACCTTGGAGGAGGACCTGGTCGGCCTGCTTGAAGGCGTCCACCACCGAGATATTGCGGTCCGCGATCTGGAGAAGGCGGTCGTTGGGGATGACAATAAGGGTGTCCACCTCCTCGCGGAGGTTGGCCACGCCGCTCTCGGCCTGGTTGGCGCGACGACGGCCCTCGAAGGCAAAGGGGCGGGTCACCACCCCGATGGTCAGGGCGCCGAGCTCACGGGCCACGTGGGCCACGACGGGGGCCGCCCCGGTACCGGTGCCACCGCCCTCACCAGCGGTGACGAAGACCATGTCGGCCCCGTCCAGGGACTCGCGGATGTCGTCCTGGTGGTCCTCGGCCGCCTTGCGCCCGATGCTGGGGTCGGCCCCGGCACCCAGGCCACGGGTCAGGTCGCGGCCGATGTCGAGCTTGGTGTCGGCGTCGGACATGAGGAGGGCCTGAGCGTCCGTGTTCACGGCAATGAACTCGACGCCACGCAGACCGGCCTCGATCATGCGGTTGACGGCGTTGACGCCACCGCCGCCGACGCCCACCACCTTGATGACTGCCTGGTAGTGCTGAGATTCCGCCACTGTGTGCCTCCGAGCGAGTTGAGAGCCACTGGAGCTCCCCCGGTTGCCCTCAACCTTGAACCTGAGGTTGAGGTTGATACTTATGTCATTGTGTTGATGACGAGGTCAACGTTATGAGCCCAGGCAGGATGTGGTCCGCATTTGCCCCGGCGTGTTTCACCACCTGTGAGGGCAAATTTCCCACCCGGGCGCCCCCGGGCCCCAGGACCGGGACCAGCGGCCCGGGGCAGGCGACCCGGTAGCCGGCAGCGGTCACGGGGCCGTGGGCGTGGGCGTCGCCTCCCCCGCGGTCACCGGCGAGCGCGGGGCCGAGACGTCGTAGACGCTGGCGCTGCGGGCACCCAGCAGCTGGGTGAGCACCCTGGCCTTGAGCGCCAGGTCCGTGGTGTCGCCCCAGACCACGGTGGACCCGCTGGCCAGGCTCAGCGACACCTGCCCGGTGGCCGAGGCCGTCCCCGAGACGACCTGGGCGCGCACGGCGGGGTCCAGGGCGCCTATGGCCACCGCCACGGCACTGACCTGCTCCCCGGTGAGGGACTCCCCCTGCGGGGTGACGATCGTGGCCAGGCCCGCGGGCGCCTCACCCACCGTCCCCAGGACGACGGCGTCACCGTCCAGGAGCTCGTAGCCGCCCTCCACCTGCCGGACCGCCACCGGGACGCGCAGGGTCAGCGCCACGTCCACCCCCCGGGGCCAGTTGCGGGTGACCCGCACCGAGCGCACCCGCACCAGGGCGTCAGTCACCTCGTGGCCCATCTCCTCCAGGTTCAGGGACACCAGGGACTGCCCCACCTGGGGGGCCAGGGCCTGGCGGACGTCCTGGACGCTCACCGTGGAGTCGGCGCCCGAGACGTGGATGTCGTCGGCGTGCAGGGAGAACAACGGCGAGAACAGGGGGATCCACACCAGGACCGCCACCACGGCCACCACGGCCAGGGTGGTCACCAGCCGCCTGCGGCGCAGGGAGCGCACCGCCCGGCGCCGCTCCTCCAGGCGGTCGGCCAGACCGGTGGAGACCACCCGCTCCCCCGCCGGCGCGAGCTCCCCGGACGGGGAGCGTCCCAGGACCTCCAGCTCACCGCGCCCCGTGGCGGGCTGGTCGGCCTGCCCCTCCTCTCGCGAGGAGGGGCCCGGGGCGCGGGGACGCCGGTGCCTCACGACGCCCCGTCCCCACGACGGCGCAGGTCCTCCAGGACCACGTCAGCCAGCTCGGTGACGTCCCCGGCCCCCACGGTCAGCAGCAGGTCACCGGGGCGGGCGGCGGCGGCCGCCGCGTGCGCGGCCTGCTCCCGGTCGGCCACGTAGCGGCCCGCGCGCATGCGGTCGGTGATCATGGCGCCCGTGACCTGCGGGAAGTCGGACTGGTTCTCACGGGCCGGGTAGACGCCGGTCACAATGACCTCGTCGGCCTGGTCCAGGGCGGCGGCGAAGCGGTCGGCAAAGGCCTGGGTGCGGGAGAACAGGTGGGGCTGGAAGAGGACCAGGACCCGCCCCCCCGGCGCCACGACCTGGCGGGCGGCCTCGAGCAGCGCCCGGATCTCGGTGGGGTGGTGGGCGTAGTCGTCCACGACGCGCACGCCGTCGCCCTCCCCCCGCGCCTCGAAACGGCGCCCGGCACCGCCGAAGCACGCCAGGGCCCGGGCCATGGCCTCGGGGTCGGCACCGACCTCCAGCCCGGCCGCCCAGGCCCCGGCGGCGTCGAGGGCCACGTGGTCCCCCGGTGCGCCCAGGTCCAGGTGCACGGGTACGGAGGTGGACAGGCCGCCGTCGGACATGACCGTGCGGGTCAGGACGGCCTGGGTGCCCTGCGCGTGCCGCCCGGTGACCTCCAGGTGGACGTGGGACTCCACCAGGGAGCCAGCCGGCAGGCTGGCGACCCCGGTGGTGCCGTAGGTGGCCACCCGCAGCCCCTCCTCGGCGGCGGTCAGCGCCAGGCGCAGGGAACCGGGGTCGTCGGCGCAGGCCACCAGGAGGCCGCCGGGGACCAGGCAGTGGGCGAAGTCGAGGAAGGCGGCCTCAAAGGCCTCCGCCGTGCCGTAGGTGTCCAGGTGGTCGGGCTCGACGTTGGTAATGACCTCCACCCGGGGGCTGTAGTTGAGGAAGGAGCGGTCGGACTCGTCGGCCTCGGCCACGAAGACGGCTCCGCCGCCCAGGTGCGCCCCGGTCCCCAGGTCCCTGACGACCCCGCCGACGGCGAAGGACGGGTCCTGGCCCAGGCGGCGCAGCGCCTGGGCCAGCATGGAGGAGGTGGTCGTCTTGCCGTGGGCGCCGGCCACCGCCACCAGGTCGCGTCCCTGGGCCGCCAGGGCCAGGGCCTGGGAGCGGTGCACGACCCTGGCCCTGGCCGCCCGGGCGGCCAGGAGCTCGGGGTTGGAGGCCCTGATCGCGCTAGAGACCACCACCGTGGCCCGCGGCGGGACGCGGGCGGGGTCGTGGCCGACGTACACCCCCAGCCCCAGGTCACGCAGGTGCTCCAGGGCGGGCCCGTCGTGGGCGTCCGAGCCGGTGACGGTGGCGCCGCGCTCCGCCAGCAGCTGGGCGACCACGCTCATCCCGGCGCCCCCCACGCCAATGAGGTGGAAGGCCTGCCCGTCCAGCGCCGCGGCGCCCGCCCCCCGGTCCCGGTTGCTCTCAGTCATGATCCGTGGTCCTCGCCGTGCTCGTAGGGTCGGTGTCTGGGTCGTAGAGGGGGCCGCCCCCCGCCCCGCCCCCGGAGAGGCCGGTCCACGTGCGGGGCGCGGTGCCCGACGCCGGCCGGGTGGTGGGGGCCTGCGGGGCCACCGGCCCGCTGGCGCCCAGGTCCTCAAGGTCCGGGTCCTCGGCGCCCGGGTCCTCGGCGCCCGGGTCCTCGGCGCCCGGGTCCTCAAGGCCCGGCCCGAGGGCGTCCGGCCCGGCAGCGTCTGCCGCCCCGTCCGGATCCTGCCCGGGGGCCAGGACGGTGGCGGTCACCAGCGCGGTCAGGCGCGCGGCGCCGTCGGGCACCCCGGTGGTGGCGGCAGCCCGGGCCATCTCCTGGCGCCTGCGGACGTCGGTCAGGAGGGTGGCGAAGTCCAGCACGTCGGAGGGGGCCAGGTCGCCGTCGGAGCGCAGCACGCCCCCGTGGGCGGCAATGACGTCCGCGGCGTTGAGACGCTGCTCACCATTACCCACCGGCAGCGGCACGTACAGGGCGGGCAGGCCCAGGGCGGTCAGCTCCGCCACCGTCCCCGCCCCGGAGCGGCACAGCACGCCGTCGGCGCAGGCGTAGGCCTGCTCCATGGCGGTCAGGTAGTCCAGGACGTGGTAGCGCGTCCGCAGGCTCTGCGGGGCCCCGTTATCCAGGGCGTCCTCCAGGGCGGCCCTCACCGGCGCGTCCTTGCCCCGGCCGGTGAGGTGGAGGACCTGGAGCCGCTCAGGGAGGCTGGCCAGGGCGGCACCCACGACCTCGTTGAGGTGCTGGGCACCCAGGGAGCCGCCCGTGATCAGGAGGGTCGGGGCCTGGGGATCCAGCCCCAGGGCGGCGGCCCCCTGGAGCCGGGCGGTGCGCCCGCCCTGGGGGGTGGCGCGCTGGGCGACCAGGTCGGCCACGGCCGGACGCAGCGGCAGGCCGGTCACCTCGGTGCGGCCGTGGGCGGAGCGCAGGGGCGTGGAGGCGAAGGTCAGACCCACCGAGGCGGCCCAGGAGGCCCCCAGCCGGTTGGCCAGGCCGGGGCGGGCGTTCTGCTCGTGGATGACCACCGGGACACGGGCCTTACGGGCAGCCAGGTAGGCGGGGGTGGAGACGTAGCCACCGAACCCCACCACCACGTCGGCCCCCAGACGCCCGATGGCCTCGGCCGCGGCGGCGATCGCCCGGTTGAGGCGGGAGGGCAGGCGCAGCAGGTCCACCGAGGGACGCCGGGGCATGGGGACCCTGGGGACCAGGGCCAGCTCCAGCCCGGCGGCGGGGACGAGGTCGGCCTCCAGCCCCTCGGCGGTGCCCAGGACCAGGACCTGGGTGTCCGGGTGCCCGCCCAGGGCGGGGTCACGCAGGGCGTGGGCGGTGGCCAGCAGGGGGTTGACGTGCCCCGCCGTGCCGCCACCCGCGAGCAGGACGCGCAGTGGCCGGGACGGGGCGGCAGGTAGCTCAGACACTCTTCCTCCTTGAGGAGACGACGGACAGGGTACGGCGCACCGCACCAGGACGTGCCGCGAGCTCCTGGGCGGCCCCCGGCTCGGCGCGGGCGAAGGACAGCAGGACGCCGACAGCCGCCAGCACCGATATGAGGGAGGAGCCCCCGGCGCTGATCAGGGGCAGGGGGACGCCCAGGACGGGCAGGAGACCCACCACCACGCTCATATTGATAAAGGCCTGGCCCACGATCCAGGTCATAATGCCGGCGGTGACCACCGAGACGTAGACGGACTCGCAGCGCCGCATGACGCGCAGGCAGCACCACCCGACGACGGCGAACGAGGCGATGACCGCCAGGGTGCCCACGAGCCCGAACTCCTCCCCCAGGACCGCGAAGACGTAGTCGGAGTCCGCCTGGGTCAGGTAGCCCCACTTCTGGCGCGAGGCCCCCGGCCCGACCCCGGTCCAGCTGCCGGTCCCCAGGGCCCAGCGCCCGTGCTTGGGCTGGTAGCCCACGTCCAGGGGGTCGGCGGAGTCCGGGAACCACCACATGAGGATCCGGGCACGCCGGTTGGCCACGAGCAGGGAGGCCCCCGCGAAGCCGGCCACGCCCAGGGCCCCCAGGAGGGCGAACCACCTGGCACGCAGGCCGTAGACCCACAGCGCCCCGGCGCCCAGGAGCACCAGGACGATGACGGTCCCCAGGTCGCCGCCCCACAGGACCAGGGCGATCGGGACGCCGACGGGGACCAGGAGCCACAGGGCCAGGCCCTTGAGGTCCTTGAGACGGTCGGCGTGGCAGGCGACGACGTAGCCGATGTACAGGCAGATCGCGAGCTTGATGAACTCCGAGGGCTGGACCGTCTGGTCACCGGGGAGCCTGATCCAGTTGCAGTTCCCGCCCGTGCAGGTGCGCACGGAGGGCACGAAGTCCACCAGGAGCTGGGGCAGGGTCGCCACCACCAGGACCGGCACGGACAGACGCTGCCAGGCCCGGGCGGGCACCCGCGCCGCCAGCGCCATGAGGGCCAGCCCCACCACCGCGAACACGAGGTACTTGGCGAAGTTCTCGTAGGCGCTGCCCCCGTCGGCCGCGCTCTTGACCGACTGGACGGAGAACACCATGATCAGGCCGAAGGTGAGCAGGGCGAGGCTGGCCAGGAGGAGCGTGTAGTAGCTCAGGGTGGCGGACTCCCCCTCCCGGGGGCCCTCGGAGGAGGCCAGGAGGCGGCGCAGGGGGTGTGCGGGTCGGGGGCCGGCGCCGGTAGGGTCTGCGGGCACTCAGTCACGCTCCTGGTCCGTGGTCCCACGACGTACGTGGTCCCTGGCGGCGGCCGCGAACAGGTCGCCGCGCTGGGCGTAGGAGCTGAACTGGTCCCAGGAGGCGCAGGCGGGGGCCAGCATGACGGTGTCACCGGGACGGGCCAGGGCCGCGGCGGCAGCCACGGCGCCGTCCACGACCTCCCGGGGGCCGCCGTGGGGCACGCGGCGCACCGGGACCTGGGAGGCCTGGCGGGCCAGGGCGTCCAGGACCTCGGTCTGGTCGGCGCCAATGACCACCGCGGCCCGCAGGCGCACGGCCACCTGGCGCACGAGGTCGTGGAACTGGGCTCCCTTGGTGTCCCCGCCCACGATCCACACGCCCGTCCCGGGCTCCAGGGCGCTCAGGGCCGCGCTCGCGGAGTGGGGGTTGGTGGCCTTGGAGTCGTCCACCCAGGTCACGCCCCCGCCCTGGGCGACGGTGACCAGCCGGTGGGCGCCGGGGGCGAAGGCGCGCAGCCCGGCAGACACGGCCCGCCCCGGGACGCCGACGGCCAGGGCCAGGGCGGCGGCGGCCAGGGCGTCGGCCAGGACGTGGGCGGGCAGACGGGCCGCCTGCCCGCCCGGCGCCAGGTGGGCCAGGTCGGCCAGGGTGGCCACCTCCAGGCCCTCGGTGTGGCGGCCGGGGTGCCAGGCACGGTCCACCAGCAGGTCGTCAACCACCCCCACCTGCCCCAGGGCGGGGGCTTCCAGGGTGAAGCCGACGGCGCGGCAGCCCTCCATGACGTCGGCCTCCCGGACCATCAGGCAGGTGGCCTCGTCGGCGCAGTTGTAGACGGCCCCACGCCGGGTGCGGGCGTAGACGCGGGCCTTGTCCGCCCGGTAGTCCTCGTAGCCACCGTGCCAGTCAAGGTGGTCAGGGGCCAGGTTGAGGCAGGCGGCGGCGAGCGGGGACAGGGTGCGGGTGGTGTGGAGCTGGAAGCTGGACAGCTCCACGGCCAGCACGTCAGCGCCCCCCTCCAGGACGGTGGTGACCACAGGGGCGCCGATATTGCCCACCGCCGGGGCGTTGAGACCGGCCGCGGTCAGGATGGCGGCGAGCATGCCCACCGTGGTGGTCTTGCCGTCGGTGCCGGTGACGGCGACCCAGGGCACGTCCGGGCGGGCGGAGGCGCGCTGGAGGCGCCAGGCGAGCTCGACCTCGCTCCAGGTCTCGATACCGCAGGCGGCCGCGGCAGCCAGGACCGGCCCGGTGGCGGGCACCCCCGGGGAGACCACGAGGAGGCGGGGGCGCTGCTCGGTGAGCGCCTGGGCGAGGCGCCCGGGGCTGCCGGCGCAGGCCGAGGCCACGGCGGCGGGCAGGTCCTCCAGGGACTCCTGCCGTTCGTCGTAGACGCTCACGCGCGCCCCCAGGGTGCTCAGGGCCTCCAGGACGGCACGCCCGGTGCGCCCCATCCCGACCACGCCGACGTGCGCGTCGGCCAGGTCCTCGATCCTCGTGACGTTACTGGGCACGGGCCCACCTTCCTGCTGGAGCTAATGCCGGGACCGGGCCCGCCGGACGCCCGCCGGGCCCGGTCCCGGGGTGAGGGTACGCCGTCGCACCGGGGTAGCGGCGCAGGACGCTCAGGACACGAGGTACTCGCCGTAGAAGAGCCCCATGCCGGCCACCACGCACACCCCGGCGATAATCCAGAAGCGGATGACCACGTTGACCTCGGTCCAGCCCCCCAGCTCGAAGTGGTGGTGGAGGGGGGCCATGCGCAGCACGCGCTTACGGGTCATCTTGAACGAGCCGACCTGGAGGATGTCGCTGAGGACCTCCGCCAGGAACAGCCCCCCGATGACCACGGCAATGAACTCGGTACGGGTCAGGATGGACAGCCCGGCCAGCGCCCCCCCCAGGGCCAGGGAGCCGGTGTCGCCCATAAAGATCTTGGCCGGGGAGGCGTTCCACCACAGGAAGCCGAAGCAGGCCCCCATGAGGGCGGCCGATATCATGGCCATGTCACGTGGGTCACGGACCTGGTAGCAGGTCACGGCAATGGCCTCGCGGTGACCGTACTGGCAGGACTGGTTGAACTGCCACACGCTAATGAGCGCGTAGGCGCCGAAGACCATGGTCGAGGCGCCGGTGGCCAGGCCGTCCAGGCCGTCGGTGAGGTTGACGGCGTTGGACCAGGCGGTGATCAGGAGGTTGGACCAGATGACGAACAGGATCATCCCCACCACCGCGCCCCCGAAGGCCAGGTCCAGGCGTGAGTCCCGGGCGAAGGAGATGCGCGTGGAGGCGGGGGTCAGGCCGCTGCGGTCGGCGAAGTTGAGGGCGGCCACGGAGAAGGAGATACCGATCACGGCCTGGCCCGCGATCTTCTGCCAGGCCCTCAGCCCCAGCGACCGCTCCTTGGCGATCTTGGCGAAGTCGTCCATAAAGCCGATCGCCCCCAGGCCCACAATGAGCAGCATGAGGAGCAGGCCGCTGGCACGCGGTGGCCGCCACATGATCAGGCTGCCGACGGCGTAGCCCAGGACGGTGCCGCCGATAATGACCAGGCCGCCCATGGTGGGGGTACCGCGCTTGGTGAAGTGCCCCTGGGGCCCGTCCTCCCGGATGAACTGCCCGTACTGCTTGCGGTGCAGGTAGCGGATGAGCAGGGGCGTGACGAACAGGGAGACCAGCATGCCCACGGCTGCCGCGATAAAGATACCGGTCATTGGGAACGGACCTCCTTGAGGTGGTCGGCCAGGCGCCAGGCGCCTGAGCCGTGGGAGCCCTTGACGAGGACGGCGTCACCGTCGCGGACCAGGGAGTCAATACGCGCCAGCGCCGCACCGGCGTCGGCCACCTCCACGACCTCCACACCGCGCTCACGTGCGGCGGCGGCGGCGGGGGCCGCCCCCTGCCCCACGGTCAGCAGGAGGGCGGCACCGGCCTGCGCGACCAGCTCGCCGGTGCGGCGGTGGTCGGCGGGCGAGGACGCCCCCAGCTCCAGCATCTCGGAGACCACCACGACACGGCGGCGTCCGGCCGCCAGGACCGGCAGGGTGGCCAGGGAGGCGGTCATGGAGTCGATATTGGCGTTGTAGGAGTCGTCCACCAGGAGGAGGTCACCGGCCAGGGGGCGCACGTCCATACGGTGGGCGCTCTCAATACGGGCGTCGGCCAGGGCCGTCAGGACGTCCTGGGGGGCCACCCCGGCGGCCAGGGCCAGGGCGGCGGCGGCCAGGGCGTTGGCCACGTTGTGGGCCCCGGGCAGGGACAGACGCAGGCGGGTGGGCCCGGCCCCGGGCAGGTGGACCGTGGTGAGCGGGTAGGCCCCGGCCTCCAGGACCGTGTCGGTGGCCCGCACGTCCGCCCCGGCTCGGCCGCTGGCGGAGAAGGTCAGCACCGCCGCCGGGGCGAGGGGGCGCATGCCGGCGGAGCGGGGGTCGTCCAGGTTGAGCACGGCGGTGCCGCCCGGCCGCAGGCCGGAGAGGATCTCCGCCTTGGCCGCCGCCACGCCCTCGATCCCCCCGAAGCCGTCCATGTGGGCGTGCCCCACCACGAGGACCGCGGCGGCGTCCAGGGGGGCGATACCGGTGAGGTAGGCAATGTGCCCGGGCGCCGAGGCACCCATCTCCAGGACCAGGTAGCGGGTGGAGGCGTCGGCGGACAGGACCGTCAGGGGCAGGCCGATCTCGTTGTTGAAGGAGGCCACCGGGGCCACCGTGGGGACCACCGAGGCCAGGATCTGGCGGGTGAGGTCCTTGGTGGTGGTCTTGCCCACCGAGCCGGTCACGGCCACGACGGTCAGCTCCCCGCCGCGCTCCCGGGCCCGGCGGCGCAGGTCCGCCAGGTGCTCGCGGGCCAGGCGGCCCAGCGCCGCGACGGTGTCCGGGACCACCACCAGGGGCAGCTCCGCCCCGCCCAGGGCGGCCCGGGCGGCCTGGACGTCGCTGACCAGGGCGGCCTCGGCGTGTGCGCGGGCGACGGCGTCGAGGTAGGCGTGGCCGTCGGTCCTCTCCCCCGCGATGGCCACGAACAGGCTGCCCGGCCCGGCTCGGCGGGAGTCCGTCACCACGGCGGTGACCTGGGCGCTGGCGGCGTCGCCCGGGAGGGGGCCCGCGGGCCGGCTGTCCAGGAGGGTGCCGCCGGCCATGGCGGCGACCTGCGCCAGGGGGCGGGGGATCACGCCTGCCCCCACTTGGCCTCGACGGCCTCGCGCATGACCGGGGCGTCGTTGTAGCGGATGAACTGGTCGGCGACCTCCAGGAAGGGCTCGTGGCCCTTGCCGGTGACAATGACGGTGTCGTCCGGGCCGCACAGCTCCACGCCGCGGCGCACGGCGTCACCCCGCCAGGTGGTGACCTCCTCGACGTCCGCCAGGTCGGGACGCACCCGGCGCACCCCGGCCAGGACGGCGTCGCGGATGGTCTGGGGGTCCTCGGAGCGGGGGTTCTCGTCGGTGACCACCAGGACGTCGGCCAGGCGGGCGGCCACCTCCCCCAGCATGGGCCGCTTGCCCTGGTCGCGGTCGCCGTCGGAGCCGAAGACCACGATGAGGCGCCCCGGTGTGATGGGGCGCACCGCCTCCAGGGCCAGCTCCATGGCGTCAGGGGTGTGGGCGAAGTCCACGATGCACAGCCCGCGCGTCCCGTCGCGCTGGCTGACGCGCTGCATGCGCCCGGGGATGTTGTGGGCACCGGCCAGGGCCGCCACCGCGGTGGGCGCGGGGACGCCCGCCCGGATAGCCATGACCAGGGCCAGGGCGGCGTTCTGGACGTTGACCAGGCCCGGCAGCGGGCAGGAGGCGCTGATCTCCTGGGCACCGGGCCCGTGGAGGGTGAAGGTGGTGGCCGCCTCCGCCAGGGAGACCGCGGCGTCAGACACCCACCAGTCGCACTCGGCGTCACCGGGGTAGGCGCGCACCCGCTCCACCTCCAGGCCGGCGGCGGAGGCGGTACGGGCCAGGGACGCCCCCCACCGGTCGTCCACGCAGACCACGGCGCTGCGGGCGTGGTCGGGGGTGAACAGGCGGGACTTGGCCTCCAGGTACCCCTCCATGGTCTTGTGGAAGTCCAGGTGGTCGCGCTGGAGGTTGGTGAAGCCCACGACGTCGAAGATGACGCCGTCCAGGCGGTGCAGCACGATGGCGTGGCTGGAGGCCTCCAGGGAGGCGGCGCCCACGCCCTCCTCGACGGCCAGGGCCATCATGCGGGCCAGGACCGGGGCCTCCACGGTGGTGCGCGGGGACTCCACCGAGGTGCCTCCCACGCGCAGCTCGACGGTCCCGGCCACCATGCAGCCGCCCAGGTGGGCCGCGAGCATGGCGTCCAGGAAGTAGCTGGTGGTGGTCTTGCCGTTGGTACCGGTCACCGCGGTGGTGGTCAGGTGCTCGGCGGGGTGGTGGTAGACCTCCTGGGACAGGGGGCCGACCAGGGCCCGGGGGTCCTCGTGGACCAGGACCGGGGTGCCGGGGAGGCCGGCGGCCAGGTGGGCCCCCTGGCTGTCGGTGACCACGGCCACGGCCCCGGCCTCCACGGCCTGGGCGGCGAAGGAGGCGCCGTGGACCTTGAAGCCGGGAAGGCCCACGAACAGCTCCCCGGGGGCGACGTCACCGGAGTCCACGCTCACGCCGGTGACCATGACGCCGTCCACGTCCTCCTGGCTGGTGCCTGGCGCCGGGACCAGTGAGAAGGACCGCACCAGCTGCCTCAGATCGGTGGGCTCCAGGTGGTGGGGGCGCAGGGCCGCAGCCGACTCATAGGCGTTACTCATAGCTCCTCAATCTATCTCGGGGTCGGGGAACGGGCGTCGGGCTCGCCCGGAGAAGGAGTGTGACGTGCGAGGACTGAGGTATCAGCCGCCGTCCGGTGAGTGGCCGGGGGGCGCGGAGGTCTCGGCGTCGGCGCGGGCGGCGGCCTGGGCGGCCACCACCGTGGGATCCGGGGCGATCCCCAGGGCGTGCATGGCGGCGGTGGCGATCTTGCGGAAGACGGGGCCCGAGACGGTCCCGCCGTAGACGCCCTCGGGACGGTACAGGACCACCGAGACCGCGATGGCCGGGGCCCGGGCCGGGGTGAAGCCCACGAAGGAGGCCACCGTCCCGCCCTCCCCGGTGAGGATCTCGGTGGTGCCGGTCTTGCCCGCCACCAGGTAGCCGTCCAGGGAGGCGGTCTCGGCGGTGCCCCCCTCCTGGGTGACCCCGATGAGCATGTCGGTCAGGGCGGCGGCGGTGGCCTCGGAGATGACCTGGACGCCCTCGGGCTGGGTCTGGGGGATCTCCTTGCCGTCCGCCCCGATCCAGGCGTCGATGACCCGGGGGGGCATGCGCACGCCCTTGTTGGCGATGGCGGCCAGGACCTGGACGGCCTGGAGGGCGGTGACGGCCACGCCCTGGCCGAACATGGTGGTGTAGCGGGTCCGGCCGTCCCAGGAGTCGGGGGGGTAGAGGAGCCCGGAGGACTCCCCCGGCAGCTCGATCCCGCTCAGGGTGCCCCAGCCGAACCGCTTCATGAGCTCGTAGCGGCTCTGGTCGCTGACGGTGTCACCGACCTGGACGGTGCCCACGTTGGAGGACTCCGCCAGGATCTGGGCGCTGGTGAGGTACTGGTCAGGGTGCTCGTGGGAGTCGTGGAACTCCTCCCCGTCGGGGGACACCCAGCTGTAGGGGACGGTCCAGGGGGTCGTCGGGGTGACGGCCCCCTGCTCCAGGGCGCTGGCGAAGGTGACGACCTTGCCCACGCTGCCGGGCTCGAAGACGGCCTGGACCACCCGGGCCCCGCGGTCCTGCTCGGCGCTGGCGACGGGGTCGGAGGGATCCACCGTGTGGGAGTCCGCCATGACCAGGATCTTGCCGGTGGAGGGCTCCATGACCACGATGGAGCCCCAGTCCGCGCTCTGGGAGTCCACGGCGGCGTCGATCACCTCCTGGGCCAGGGCCTGGAGGTCGGGGTTGATGGTGGTGCGCACGGTGGTCCCGGCGGTGGCCGGGGTGTCCTGCTGCTCACCGGTGGGGATAATGACGCCGCTGCGACCGATCTCGACGCTGCCCTCACCGTCGGTCCCCGACAGCAGGTCGTTCTGGCTGTACTCCAGGCCGGCGGCACCGGTGAGGACCCGGTGCTCCTTCTCACTGGTGTAGCCCACGACGTTGCCGGCCGTCCTGCCGGCCGGGTAGGTGCGCCGACTGCGCTGGTCGGGCTCGATGCCCTGGATGTCCAGGGCCTTGACCTGGCGCCAGGTGTCGGGGGTGACCGCCTCGGCGACAATGACGTAGGTGGAGTCGCCCACCATGGCGCCGCCGAGCTCGTTGACGTCCACGCCCAGGACCGGGGCGAGCAGCTCGGCAGCGGCCAGGGCGCCGTAGCCCACGACGACCTCCTCCTCCGCGCCGGTGGTGGGGTCGGTCCTCTTCTCGCGGCGCTCGTACTGGGAGACCAGGACCTGGTTGACGCCGACGTCGTAGGACACCACGGAGGAGGCCAGGACCGTGCCGTCACGCCCCAGGATCTGGCCGCGCGGGGCGCGGTTGACCCAGGAGACGGTGCGCTCGGCCTTGGCCCTGGCGGCCAGCTCCGGGCCCTGGACGACCTGGATCCAGGCCGTCCTGCCCGCCAGGGCGGTGAACCCGACGGCTCCGGCCAGCTGCATCATCCGACGGCGGCTCAGGTCCACAGGCCTACTTCTCCGCGGCGGGCGTCCCGCCCGAGACGGTGGAGGTGGTCAGGTCCACGACCCCCGGGGCCCCGGAGGGGACCATGCCCAGACGCTGGGCGGCCTGGGTCAGGCTGGAGGGCGAGGAGGCCTTCTGGACCTGGTCGGCGAGGGTGGCGACGTGGTCGTTGGCCACACCGAGCTGGACCTGGGCGGCCTGCATACGGTAGGCGGTGTCCGCCATGGCGGCGTTCAGGGCCATGGAGCTGACCAGGACGGCCACCAGGATGAAGACGACACCCAGGAGGAAGGGCAGCGTGGAGCGCGAGGCCGCGAGGCCCTGGACCACGGACAGGCGCGGGCGGGTGGTGGCCTCGGAGCGCTCGGCGCGGCGGGGCTCACCGCGCCGCGGGCGTGAAGGACGGGCCTGACCGGCCCCCTCCCAGGAGGCGGTGGCTCGTGAGGTGTGACGCGGTGCGGGGCGGGTGGCCCTGACTGCGTTGCTGGCGGACATCTTCAACTCCTTCCGGTGTGGCGGCTACGGGAGCGTGCGGACGCGGCTGGGCGGCGTCGACCGTGCTGGGTTCCACGGTCCCCGTACCGGCACCGCTCCTGGCCCGTCTGCGAGGCGGGGGCGTCGCAGGCGGGACGGGTGCGGACGGCGGCACGCAGGCGCACGGGGGCAGATCGGGGGTTGGCGTCGATCTCGGCCTGGGTGGCCTTCTCGGCGCCGTGGGTGAGGGCCTCCAGGTAGGGCCGGGCGGCCTGGGGGACCAGGGGCAGGCCCTGGGGGGCCCGGCTGGTGGTCCCGGCGGCGATAGCCCGCTTGACGAGCCGGTCCTCCAGGGACTGGTAGGACTCCACCACCAGGCGGCCGCCCACGCGCAGGCAGTCCAGGGCCCGGGGCAGGGCCCTCTGTAGGACGTCGAGCTCGGCGTTGACGGCCACGCGCAGGGCCTGGAAGGTCCGCTTGGCGGGGTGGCCCCCGGTACGCCGGGTGGCGGCGGGGACGGCGGAGCGCACCAGGTCGCTGAGGTCCCGGGTGCTGCGCACCGGGGTGCCCGCCTGGCGGCGGCGGACGACCTCGGCGGCGATGCGCGCGGCGAAGCGCTCCTCACCGTAGGCGCGCAGGACGTGGGTGATCTGGGCGGCGTCCCAGGTGTCCAGGAGGTCCTGGGCGCTGGGGCCCGTGGTGGGGTCCATGCGCATGTCCAGGGGCGCGGGCCGGGAGTAGGAGAAGCCGCGCCCGTCCTCGTCGAGCTGGAGGGAGGAGACCCCCAGGTCCATGAGGACGGCGTCCACCGTGCCCGCCCCGTCGGTGCTGAAGCGGGCGGCGACCTGCGCGACGGCGTCGTAGGTGGTCTGCACGGCGTGGAAGCGCCCCCCGAAGCGGGCCAGACGGGCACTGGCCAGGGCCACGGCCTGCGGGTCACGGTCGATACCCACGAGCGTGAGCTCGGGGAAGCGGCTCAGGGCCCCTTCCGCGTGCCCGCCCATACCCAGGGTGGCGTCGATCATGACCGGCTCCCGCCCCTGGGCCACGGCCTCCTCCAGGGCGGGCGCCAGGAGGTCCAGGCAGCGCCCCAGGAGGACGGGGGTGTGGAGCCCAGCCGCCAGGTCCGCGGCCCGGGAGATGTCTGCGAAGCCCGCTCCGACGCCGGTCTCGACGGCGGGGCTGGCGTTCTCGCGCACGTTGTCCTCCTTCGGGCGTGAGTCGGGTGGGCGGCCCACCACGGTGACGGATGTGGTGTGGGGCGCCGTCGGACCAGGACTCCTTCCGCAGGTTCCGGCGTCGGGGAAGTGACGTCGGACGGCGGCGGAAGGGGACCTCGCCAGGCGGGGCTCCACGTTGTGCTAGGCGACGGGCCTCAGAAAAGGCCCGGGACGATCTCCTCGGCCGTGTTGGCGAAGACCTGCTCCTGACTGGTGAGGTACCCCTGCCACGCGGCGGCGTCCCAGATCTCCACCCGGGATCCTGCGCCGATGACGGCGAGGTCCCGGTCCAGCCCCGCGTAGGTACGCAGGTGGGCCGGCAGGGTAATACGACCCTGCTTGTCGGGGACCTGGGAGTCCGCGCCCGAGAGCATGACGCGCACGTAGTCGCGTGCCTGCTTCTGCGTCAACGGGGCCTCGCGGAGCTGGGCGTACATGCGCTCGAACTCGGTTGTGGTGAAGACGTAGAGACAGTGCTCCTGGCCGCGGGTGAGAACCACCCCTCCAGCGAGCTCCTCGCGGAACTTCGCCGGAAGGATGAGTCGACCCTTGGTGTCGAGGCGAGGCGAGTGGGTACCCAGGAACATGGGCCCGCTCCTCCCACCTCAACTATCCAGCGGGCACCACCATACTCCACTTCCCTCCACTTCCCTCCACGCAACAGGTCGAGGGCACGTCACAGTTAGATCGCTGCGGGCTGAGAGGTCTGCCTGCCGCCGGAAAACCGCGCCAGTCCGGGCGTCAAGGACGTGCGCGCACCACCGGGAGCGAACGTGCCCGGACCCGGAAAGGGCGACAGACCGGCCATAGGCGCGCGACACGCCGGGGGACGTGCGCACTCACCCGGAACCCCGGGTACGCGACACGCCGGGGCCGAGGACCTTGACGTCAGAGCGTGCAGCGCTCTTCCTTACGCCCGCACCGGGCGCACCCGACGGCGTCAGGAGGCAGGCCCCAGTGCGCCCCGGCACGGCAGGAGGCCGCTCACGGTGCCGGGTCCAGGGCACGCCACTGGGGCGCCACGCCGGAGGCCGTCCACGGCGCCGCGGAGGCCGCCCCTGGCCCCGGCGCCTTGGCGTACCCGTGGTGGCGCACGCTCCCGCGGGCCGGGGGCTCAGTGGTCGCGACGATGCTCCCAGCGCTCAGCCTGACGCTGCATAAAACGTGAGCGGGGCCTGTCCGTGCCGCTCCCGCCGTTCCTGCCGCCGCGGGCGGGTGAGGACGACTCATCAGCGGGGCGGGAGGGGCCGGTGAGCATGAGGGTGATCCCCCAGACGGCCAGGGCGAAGCCGACCAGGCCCACCAGGACGGACCACAGGTCGTGGGCGATGGCCACCCCCGCCACCACGACCGCGAAGCCCCCCAGGACCAGGGCGATACCGGCACCGATACGCCGGGGCGTGGGGCGTCCCAGACGCTTGTCCGCGGCGGTCATGGTCTGGGCCAGACCCGGGTCCTCCGCACCGAGCTGCTTCTCAAGGTCGCGTAGGACCTGCTGCTCGCGCTCTGACAGTGCCATGCCGGGACTCCCTTCCGTGTCAGTCCCGCGGGCGGGGCGCCGTCACCGGACCGTGATCCCAAGGATAGGCGCTTAACCGGCCCGGAGCGAAAACGTGTGTCAAGCGGTGGACACCACCATCCCGTCCCCGACAGCCCGCAACGACCCGGTTCTGGCCGCAGCGCCGACCGGGGCCGGGGCCGGTAGTGGCAACCACCACGACACGCCGACAGGACCCGTCCGGGTGCGGCGGGTCCGCCGACCCGACCCGGGCCGGCGGCATACGATCCTCCCGACGGCCCCTGACGCAGCCAGCACACCGCCGCGCACCCACCGATGCAGGAAAGACCCGCACATGCACCACCACCCCGGAACCACCCTCGACGCCCTGGTCAGTACCACCGGGATCGGGCCGCAGACGGTGTCCCTGTGCGCGGCCTTCGTCCTGTGCCTGCTGCTCGGCCTCGAGCGCCACCTGCACCTCAAGGACGCCGGGATCAAGACCCACGTCCTGGTGGGACTGGGCGCCTGCCTGTTCACCCTGGTCAGCGCCTACGGATTCAGCACCGGGGCCGGCGGGGCGGACGCGCACCCGGACCCCTCGCGCATCGCGGCCCAGATCGTCTCGGGGATCGGGTTCATCGGCGCCGGGGTCATCTTCGTCAACAACGACACCGTCCGGGGGCTGACGACCGCGGCCACGGTCTGGCTCTCCGCGGCGATCGGCGTGGCCTGCGCCGCCAGGATGCTGCCGGCGGCCGCCCTGGCCCTGGGCCTGCACTACCTGCTGGTCTTCGCCGTCGCGCCCCTGACGGCGCACCTGCCGCAGCAGGGGGTCCACCAGGCGGTGGAGGTCACCTACGAGGTCGGGCACGCGGTCATGCCGGCCCTGGTCTCCACGGCGACGTCCCTGGGCTACGCGACCTCGATCTCCTCCACCTCCTCGCAGCGCTCGGACCGGGGGCGGGTAATGAGCGCGCGCATGTCCTTCCAGGGCGGGAAGGACGCCGAGGCCCTGGTGCGCGCGCTCGCGGAGGTGGAGGGCGTCATTAGCGTCGACGCCGTCCACGCCTCCGGCCTGGACTGAGGGGCCCGGTCCGGACCGTCCCGGACCGTCCCGAACTGGCCCGGTCCGGGACGCCCGCCGCCCCTTCAGCGGCCCGGTGGCGGGCGCCTGCCCGTCCCCAGCAGGCTCGCCGGGGCCAGGGAGCCCGGCCCCCAGCGCCGTCGGACGGCGTCGGCGGCGCGCTCGGGCGCACCCCGGCGCGGGTCCTCGTCCAGGCTCAGCTGGATCCCGTCCTCACCGCGCTCCAGGCCCTCCAGGCGCACCCCCAGGAGCCGGTACCCGCCGGGCGGGACGGGAAGGGCCTCGAAGAGCGCGCTGACGGTCTGCCACACGTCCCGGGCCAGATCCGTGGAGGCCGGCAGGGTCCGTGAGCGGGTCACCGTCACGAAGTCCGCCCCCCGGGCCTTGAGGACCACCACCCGCGAGCGCAGCGCCCTGGCCCGCAGACGGGCCGCGCACTGGTGGCACTGGTCGAGCAGGACCAGGCGGGCCTGCTCGTGGTCGGTGAGGTTGTCAAAGAAGGTGGTCTCGGTGCCCACGGACTTCTCCTGGCGGCTGGTGGTCACCGGCCGGGGGTCGATGCCGTGGGAGAGGTCGGCCAGGTGGTGGGCGGCCGCCTGGCCCAGGATCCTCTCCAGGGTGCGCACGTCGGTGGCCGCCAGGGTGCGCACGTCGGTAATGCCCCAGCGCTCCAGGGCGGCGGCGGTCCGCTCCCCCACCCCCCACATGGCGCCCACCGGCAGGACGTCCAGGAAGTCCTGGGTGGCGTGGGCGGGGACGAGCAGGAGGCCGTCAGGCTTGGCGTGGGAGGAGGCGAGCTTGGCCACGAACTTGGTGGCGGCCACCCCGACGCTGGCCGGCACACCCACCCGCTGGCGGATCTGGGAGCGGATCCAGGTGGCGACCTGGACCGGGGTGCCCATGCGCCGCCTGGCCCCGGACACGTCCAGGAAGGCCTCGTCGATACTGACCTGCTCCAGCAGGGGGGTGACCTCGGCCAGGACCTCCATGACACGGGCCGACACGGCCCCGTAGTGCCCGTGGCGCACGGGCAGCACCACGGCCTGGGGGCAGAGCCGGTGGGCCCGGGCCATGGGCATGGCCGAGTTGACCCCGTAGGCGCGGGCCTCGTAGGAGGCGGCCGAGACCACGCCCCGCCCGTCCTGGCCTCCTACGATGAGGGGCCGTCCGCGCAGCTCGGGGTGCTCCAGGAGCTCCACGGAGGCGAAGAAGGCGTCCATGTCCACGTGGAGGACGGGGGTGGCGGAGTCGTCCGTGCCCCAGCTGCGGCGGGCACCCTGGGCCCGTGGGGCTCGGCTCATGCTTCCTCCTCCTGGCGGGGCCGGCGTCCTGAGCGTGGAGGGGCAGGTCATTGACCCGCATGCTTCCTCCTCCTGGCGGGCCGGCAGGTGGTGCTGCCGGGACCGGCGCCGGGAACAGGCTAGCGTGCCCCTGTGACACGACAGGCTGCCAGAGCACCGCGTCCCCGGACCCCGTCCCTGGCGGGCCTGCCCCGGGGGCCGGTGCCGACGTCCCTGGCGGTGGCTGAGCTCCAGGTCCGTGACGGCGGGGTCCTGCTGCTGCTGGACGGGACGGAGTCCTCCTGGATCAACCTGGGGGACCCCACTCATCTGGACTTTGAGTACCACCAGCAGATGGACGCCGCCCTGGGGGCGCTGTGGGGCGAGGGCCCGCTGCGGGCGGTGCACCTGGGCGGGGCGGGCTGCGCCCTGGCCCGGGCCTGGGACGCCTCCCGGCCGGGCAGTACCCAGACGGCCGTGGAGGTTGACGCGGTCCTGGCGGACAGGGTGCGCCAGTGGTTCGACCTGCCCCGCTCCCCGCGCCTGAGGATCCGGGTGGGTGACGCCGCCCAGGTCGTCCCCCACCTGCGCGGCGGGCAGTGGGACGTGGTGGTGCGGGACGTGTTCGCGGCCGGGAGGGTGCCCCCGCGGTGCGCCACGACGGAGTTCCTGGCGGCCTGTCGCGCCGCCCTGGCGCCTCGGGGGCTGTACCTGGCCAATGTGGCCTGCCCGCCCCGGGAGCGGGCGGGGGCGGACCTGGCACGGACCCGTGAGGTCTTCGGCGGGGTCCTGGTGGTGGGGGACGCGGCGGTGGTCCGGGGACGGCGTCCGGGGAACCTGGTCGTGGTGGCCCGGGCCGAGCCCCTGACGTCCCGGGAGGCCCGGGCTGTGGAGCGGGCCGTACGCCGCCTGCCCCTGCCGGTGCGTACCTGGGAGGTGCACGACCCGGCGCTCCCGCAGGGCTGAGGGGCCCGGCGCTATCCCGGTGCGAGGCCCTGGGTCCGGGGCGCGGGTCCGGGACGGTGGCCCGGCGGGCTCAGGCCTCGGTGTCCTGGTCGGGCTCGGGGGTGCCACCTGGCCGGGGGCCCGTGGTACCACCGGGGGTACCGGCTGGCCGGTGCCCTGTGGGGCCGGGGGCGCCAGCTGGCTTGTGTCCCGTGGGGCCGGGGGTGTGGGTACCGCGTCGGCCGCGGGGCTGGTCGGGCTGGGGCCGCTGGTCACCGGCCTGGTCCGTGTTGTTCTCCTGGTCCCAGGCGGTCTTCCACCGGACCCCGGCCTCCAGGCGGGCCCGTTCCTCGCGGGCCACCTGGTCGGCGCTGGGGGCGGCAGCGTGGCGGCCCCGGTAGGTGGGGGTGGGCA